>Ga0208518_100009_pt1 | contig 356358 bp, 324 predicted proteins | sample LakWasM127_HOW14_2_FD_183937 | JGI IMG/M metagenome (GOLD analysis project Ga0208518, IMG submission 183937) | Freshwater sediment methanotrophic microbial communities from Lake Washington under simulated oxygen tension - Sediment Metagenome... | ecosystem: Environmental > Aquatic > Freshwater...
CACTCATTTTTTTGCTATACAATCTCGTTCTTTCCTGAAATGCCCAGGTGGCGGAATTGGTAGACGCACTAGTTTCAGGTACTAGCGAGTAACATCGTGGAGGTTCGAGTCCTCTCCTGGGCACCAAGTTTAACGAGAAGCCGCTGCACCAGCGGCTTTTTTGTTTTTATTCGCCAGCCGCGCCCATGAAGCCCGGTTTGGCTGGGATAAAATCGCACCATTCGTGTTCAAGCCCAGATGGCGGAATTGGTAGACGCACTAGTTTCAGGTACTAGCGAGTAACATCGTGGAGGTTCGAGTCCTCTTCTGGGCACCAAAAAAAAAGCCGCTGCACCCGCAGCGGCTTTTTTGTTGGCGCGTGCCGCCGGTCGTCAGCCGCGCAGCAGCGCCTTCAGCACATTCTGCAGGCGCCGCGCGGCGCCGGCATCGCTCGGCGTGGCGAGCAAGGCGGCCACGTCCTGCGCCCAGGTCTCGACCGGCGCGGCCTCGTTGCGGCGCGTCAGCAATTGCAGCTGCAGCATGCGCCGGGCCGAAAGCTGCTCGGCCGGCGTAGGCACCTCGGCGGCGATTTCCAGTCGCAATAGCAGATCGGCCGCTGGCGTCTTCGGCGTGGCGTTGGCAGGCTGGGCCAGCGCCTGCACCCAGGCATTGCGTGTCGCGCCCGGCACGGCGCGCCCGAACTCCTGCGCCGGCGGCACCAGCGCGCCATCGCGCTTTTCCCAGGCCGTGAGCAACTGCGTGAGTGCTTCCCCATGGGCTTGCGCGGCAAGCTTGCGCAAGGCCGCCTGCGCATGCTCCAGCGCCTCGCGCTGCGCGCGGAACGCGGCGTCGCCCAGGCGCGGGCCGCGCTCGGCGAATTCCGTCCGCTCGCCAAAGCGGCCCGGCGCCCGGCCAGGCCCGCCTTCGCGCGGGCCCCGCGCGTCGCGGCGCTCGCCCGGGCGGTTTCCCCGGCCCGGCGCGGCGGGCACTTCCTTCTTCATGCCGGGGCGGTCGTCGCCCCGCACGGCCACCACCGGGCGCGGCGCGCGCGGCGGCGGGGCGGCCGGTGCGTCGGCGGGCGCAGCTTCGTCGGCCGGGCCAGCAGCCTCGGGGGCCTCCTGCACCAGTGCGCCATCTCCCTCGGAGGACGTGGTGCCCGGCCCTTCGCTGGAGCGCACCGCCGCCTGTTCGGCCGCATGCGCAGCCTGGCCGCGCAGCGCCGCTTCGAGCGCCGCCATGGCGGCGCGAATCGCTTGCGCGTCGCCCGAGGCGTTGGCCGCCTCCAGCGCCTTCGAGCATTCCAGTACCGCTTTGTCGAGCGCGCTGGTTTGCGCGGCGCCCCGCTCACGCTCGGCGCTCTTGCGGTTGAACGCTTCGTCGATGGGCTTGCGGAAGGCGTCCCACAGCTTTTGTTCCTGGCGGCGCTCCATGGGCACGGACTGCGCTTCCGCCTGCCAGCGCTGCTGGAGCGCCTTGACGGCGTCGATGCGCAGGGCGGGCGCCGCGCCCAGCGCCTGCGCCTCTTCGATCATGGCCTGGCGGCGCGCCAGGCTGGCTGCCTGCGCGGCCTCCAGCGGGGCCGCCGCGGCCGACATGGCGCGCTTCCATTGCGGCATGAGCTCGGCCAGCAGTTTCTCGCCAATGTGCTCGCTCTCGCGCCAGCGCGCGCCGAACTGCTGCAGCCCACGCAGCACGGTTTTCCAATCGGTGTTCGCGGCGTTCTGCTCGCCCCAGGCCTGCAGCTCGGCAATCAGCGCCAGGCGCTGGGCCTTGTGCTGAGCGGCATCGGTGCGCAGCTTCTCCAGCCAGACCTCGACCACCTTGTGCGCCTCGTTGCAGGCTTCGTCGAACTTCTTCCACAGGCCATGGTTGGGCGCCCCCCCCTGGTCCGCCTGCTTCCACTGCTCGCGCAGCTGGCGCAGGCTCTCCTGCATCTTGCGCCCACCCAGGGCCTGGCCCTCCGGGCGGTTGAGCAGCGCTTGCGCCTTGGCGATGAGCTCCTCGCGCACCTGGTCGGCGCTCCAGCGCTGCCAGCCTTCGAGCTCGCCCGCCGCCACGAGGCCGGCGTGCACGCGCTGCTCGAGTGCCGCATCGATATGCCGGCCATGCTGCTTGAGCACCGCACGCAACGCCGCTGCCGCGCCGACGCTGGCCTTGCCGTGGCCCTCCGCGGTTTCCTGTTCGAGCCGCGCGAGCGCCTCGCCCACCTTGGCCGCTGCCTGCTGCGCAATCGCCGGATCCGGACGCGGCCTGGCGGGGCGCACGGGCTGGGCGTCGACCGCTGCGGGCGCCTCGCCGCGCGCCGCGCGCAATTCCTCGGCCCACAAGGGGACAGCGGGGAGCGCTGCCTGGGGGTCGGCCGAGGCCGCCGAGGCCTGGTCGATGGCGCCCTGGAACGCCTCCCACACCACCAGCAGCTGCGCGCGCGAACTCTCCAGCAACGGCGGAAAGCGCGCTTCCACGCTCGGCCAGCTGGCGTCGCCGGCCAGCGCCTGCGCCTGGCTCTGCCAGTTCTGAACATCGGTCTGCAAGGCTTCGCGCGCGGCAAGGGCGTCCTGCCAGGGTTTGGTGGACAACACTTCGATGCGCTGGGCCAGCAGCACGGCCGCCTCGCGCTGCACCTGCACCCGGTGCTGCAGGTCTTCAATCACCTTGATGCGCTCGGCGAGCGCGCTCTTGAGCGCCGCCAGCGGCTCGCGCGAGAGCGGCGCGCCGGCTTTGGCGGCGTCGCGCTGCCAGGCCATGGCGTCGGCGATATTGAGCTTGGGCGCGGCCAGCAAGGTGTTGGCCTTGTCGGCCCACTCGGCGGCCATGGCCTCCTGGTTCTTGGCGCGGCGAATTTCGTCCAGGCGCTCGCGCACGGCGCGCGCGGCGCCCTTGTCGCGGCCGCTCAGCTCCTTGAAGACTTCCTGCAGCTGTGCCGACTCGGGCTGCGTGGCCAGCCAATCACGGATACGGGCCGCCCGCTCGCCCGAGGTGGCTGCCGAGAAGGCACCGCCCGTCAACGCGTCCAGCGGATGCACGGCCGCGGCCGGCGCTGGGGTGGGAGTGGGTTCAGAAGCGTCGGACATCTTGTTGCGCGAAGGAAAAGGAAACATGGCTTGGGGTCCGGAGGGGCGCGCCGTCCGGGCTGGGAAAGAGGAGGGCCCGCAGGGTGTGGGCAAGGCGGGTATTTTCACCGCGTTTTGGAGCGGGCCCCCAAATCCGCACCGAGCGTGCCTTTCGGCGGCGCGCCCGACCCCCGCAGACCGGCCGCCGCGCAAGGCCATGGACCGTGTGCAGCCGTGCCCATCGCGCCAGGAATACCGCTCCGATCAGCCATTTCATACAGTGTCTATACAACTAACAAAGCTAATTTCCTGTATCGTTAGTGTTGACTTGGCATTAAATGCCCTCCTAGAATCCGCGAGCTTTGCGAAGAGCTAAGTACAAACCCCCAGTTTCGCTGCCGGTCTCGGCTAAGTCAAAACGGTCCAGTGCTACGCGCCAGGCACGAATTTGATGGCGTACCAATCAGGTGAACATGCTGCAACCGGAACCCGGTCGAGCAGCAGTCCCGCCGAAAGGAAGCTATGACAGCGACAGGAAAGTTGGCCTCGGGCCTGCGGGCAGTAGCCAGCACGCTCACCAACGCCTTTTTGAAAACCACCCACAACAGCTTTGCCCTGCTGGGCCTGGCCGTGGCCTGCCTCGTGATCACCCTCTCGGCGCGGCCCGACCTGCGCCTGCAAGGCGAAGCACATCTGCGCGGCTGGCTGGAAGCACGCCAGAGCGCGCCCGGCGACGCCGAGGACACTTTGGAGTTCGATGAGCCCAGCGAGCGCGCTCTGGCGGCCGACCCGCAGGGCCTGCCGCAAGAGCAGGCGCGCGTGGCCTATTGGCTGAGCAAGAAGTACCGCGTTGCGCCAGAACCCCTGAGCCTGCTGGTCGGAGAGGCCTACGAGATCGGCAGCAAGACCAAGCTCGACCCGACGCTGATCCTCGCCGTCATGGCCATCGAATCGCGCTTCAACCCCTTTGCGCAAAGCGCCGTCGGCGCGCAGGGCCTGATGCAGGTCATGACGCGCGTGCACACCGACAAATATGAGAACGTCGGCGGGCATCTGGCGGCGTTCGATCCGGTCACCAACCTGCGCGTCGGCGTCCAGGTGCTGCAGGAATGCATCCGGCGCGCCGGTTCGCTCGAAGGCGGTCTGCGCTACTACGTCGGCGCCGCCAACCTGGAAACCGATGGCGGTTACGCCGCCAAGGTCCTGGCCGAGCATTTCCGCCTGCGCCAGGTGGCCTCGGGCCGCGGCGTGCGCGCCGCGCCCCCCGCACCGACGCTGGCCACCAAGGCGGCCGACGCAGCAGCCCCTGCAGCGGCGCCTGCCGCACCCGTGGCCGCAGCCACCGAGAAGGTCGCCCTGCTGTCTGAGCTGTAAGCCGGCCCGGCACCCGGCCGGGGAGCGCTCGGGTACACTCGCCCGGTACGCGACTGGCGATAGGCGCGGCCCCCAGCGGGCCGTCGCTGACGTGGAAACCAGCAAGGCGCCGCCCTTGTGAACCACCGGGAAGCGTGCCGCACGGGCCCGGCCCGCTGCGTTTCCGCCGTTCGCCTGGGCAGCCCTTGTTTCAAGGGACACAAGTTCACAGGACTGCCGCACCATGTACCAACGCAATCTTCTCGTAGAGCAAGCCGACCCCGAGCTGTTTGCCGCCATCCAGGCCGAAAACCAGCGCCAGGAAGACCACATCGAACTCATCGCCAGCGAGAACTACGCCTCGCCGGCCGTCATGTGGGCCCAGGGCACGCAGCTGACCAACAAATACGCCGAGGGCTACCCCGGCAAGCGCTACTACGGCGGCTGCGAGCACGTGGACGTGGCCGAGCGCCTGGCGATCGAGCGCGTCAAGCAGATCTTCGGCGCCGATGCCGCCAACGTGCAGCCGCACTGCGGGGCCTCGGCCAATGAGGCCGTGTTCCTTGCCTTCCTGAAACCCGGCGACACCATCATGGGCATGAGCCTGGCCGAAGGCGGGCATTTGACGCACGGCATGGCGCTCAACATGTCGGGCAAATGGTTCAACGTCGTGTCCTACGGGCTGGACGCCAACGAAGTCATCGACTACGACGCCATGGAGCGGAAGGCGCACGAAACCAAGCCCAAGCTCATCATTGCCGGCGCCTCGGCGTACAGCCTGCACATCGACTTCGCGCGCTTCGCCAAGGTGGCCAAGGACGTGGGCGCCATCTTCATGGTCGACATGGCGCACTACGCCGGCCTGATCGCCGCCGGCGTCTACCCCAACCCCGTACCGCACGCCGACGTGGTGACCAGCACCACGCACAAGAGCCTGCGCGGCCCGCGCGGCGGCATCATCCTCATGAAGGCAGAGCACGAGAAGGCCATCAACAGCGCCATCTTCCCCGGCCTGCAGGGCGGCCCGCTGATGCACGTGATCGCCGCCAAGGCCGTGGCCTTCAAGGAAGCACTGGCCCCCGGTTTCAAGCAGTACCAGGAGCAGGTGCTGGCCAACGCGCGCACCATGGCCGAGACGCTGACCGAGCGCGGCCTGCGCATCGTCAGCGGCGGCACGCAAAGCCACCTGATGCTGGTCGACCTGCGCGCCAAGGGCATCACCGGCAAGGAAGCCGAGGCCGTGCTCGGCTCGGCGCACATGACGATCAATAAGAACGCCATTCCGAACGACCCGGAAAAGCCCATGGTGACCAGCGGCATCCGCCTGGGCACGCCGGCCATGACGACGCGCGGTTTCAAGGAAGAGCAGGCCCGCGCCACCGCCCACCTGATCGCCGACGTGCTCGATGCGCCGCGCGACGAAGCGCGCATCGCAGCGGTGCGCGCCAAGGTAGCCGCGCTGACGGCGCAGTTCCCGGTGTACGGCGGCTGAACGCCTGCACCCAGGGCGCGGCACGCCGCACCCTGCCTTGAAATTTCGGGTCTTTTTGGCTGCTAGCGCTTATCCACGCTAGGTTTAAAGCTATCTAAAAGCTAGCGTTCAAGGCGCCGAGGCGGCAATCGGTGCCACGCTCTGGCGCACGTCGCCGCACTGCGCGCGGTGGCGCAGCGCGTGGTCCATCAGCACCAGCGCCAGCAGCGCCTCGGCAATCGGCGCGGCGCGTATGCCCACGCAGGGGTCGTGCCGGCCACGGGTGCTGACTTCCACCGGCTGCCCGGCCGTGTCGATGGACGCGCGCGGGCTGAGGATGGAGCTGGTCGGCTTGATGGCGATCTGCACCTCGATGTCCTGCCCCGAACTGATGCCGCCCAGCACGCCGCCGGCGTGGTTGCTGCGAAAACCCTCGGGCGAGAGCGAATCGCCGTGCACCGTGCCACGCTGCGCCGCGCTGGCAAAGCCCGCGCCGATCTCCACGCCCTTGACGGCGTTCAGGCCCATCATCGCCCAGGCGATGTCGGCGTCGAGCTTGTCGTAGATCGGCTCGCCCAGGCCCACCGGCACGCCCGTGGCCTGCACCCGGATGCGCGCACCACAGGAATCGCCCGCCTTGCGCAGCGCGTCCATGTAGTCCTCGAACCGCTGCACATCCGCCACGGGGGCGAAGAACGGGTTGTGGGGCACGTGTTCCCAGGATTCAAAACCGATGTCGAGCTCGCCCAGCTGCACCATGCAGGCGCGAAAGCGCGTGCCATAGGCCTCGGCCAGCCATTTCCTGGCCACGGCGCCCGCAGCCACCGTGGGCGCTGTCAGCCGCGCCGAGGAGCGCCCGCCACCGCGCGGGTCGCGCACGCCGTACTTGTGCCAATAGGTGTAATCGGCATGGCCCGGGCGAAAACGCTGGGCGATGTCGCCGTAGTCCTTGCTGCGCTGGTCGGTATTGCGGATGAGAAGCGCGATCGGCGTGCCGGTGGTCACGCCTTCGTACACGCCGGAGAGGATTTCCACCGCGTCGGGCTCGGCGCGCTGCGTCACGTGGCGGCTGGTGCCCGGCCGGCGCCGGTCGAGGTCGGCCTGGATGTCCGCCTCGGAAAGCGGCATGCCGGGCGGGCAGCCGTCGATGACGCAGCCTATGGCCGGGCCGTGGGATTCACCAAAGTTGGTGACTGCGAAAAGGGTGCCGAAAGTGTTGCCGCTCATGGGCCGCCATTATCGCGGCAGCGCCCGGCCCAACAGCCGGCGGCACGGGCTAGCGGCCTGCTGCGGCGCCGCTCGGCCCGCTGTCTTCGCTCTCGGGCCAGTCGCGGATGTAGGCCTTGAGCATCTTGTTCTCGAAATTCTGACTGTCCACCACGGCCTTTGCGACGTCGTAGAAGCTGATCACGCCCATCAGCATGCGGCTGTCCATCACGGGCATGTAGCGTGCGTGGCGCTCGAGCATCATGCGGCGCACTTCGTCCATGTCGGTTTCCATGGTGCAGGTCAGCGGCGCATCGTCCATGGCCGTTCGCACCAGCATGGTGCCCACGGCGCCGCCATTGCGCACCAGCGCCTGGATGACCTCGCGGAAGGTGAGCATGCCCACCAGGTCGCCGTGCTCCATCACCACCAGGGAGCCGATGTCGCGCTCGGCCATCACGCGCACCGCGTCGGCAAGGGGTTCGGCCGGATGGGCGGTGTAGAGGGTGTTGCCCTTCACGCGCAGGATGTCGCTGACTTTCATGGGGTTCCTCGCTGGGTGCCGCGCGCACCAGGCTGCGGCGCGGCCGCATGAATATAGCCCACAATGCCGCACGCGCCCCATTCTGATTGCCCTGGAGACACCCATGCCCGGTTACGCCGACCCCGGCTTCGACACCCTCGCCCTGCACGCAGGCGCCGCGCCCGACCCCGCCACCGGCGCCCGCGCCGTGCCGATCCACCTCACCACCTCCTTCGTCCTGCCATCGAGCGACCACGCCGCGTCGCTGTTCAACATGGAGCGCGGCGGCCACGTGTATTCGCGCATCAGCAACCCGACGACCGCCGTGCTGGAGCAGCGCATCGCGGCCCTCGAAGGCGGCACCGCGGCCATCGCCACCGCCAGCGGCCAGGCGGCCCTGCACCTGGCGATCGCCACGCTGATGGGCGCGGGCGGCCACATCGTCGCCAGCACCGCGCTGTACGGCGGCTCGCAAAACCTGTTGCACTACACCTTGCGGCGCTTCGGCATCGACACCAGCTTTGTCCCCCCTGGCGACCTGGACGCCTGGCGCGCCGCCATCCGCCCGAACACGCGCCTGCTGTTCGGCGAGACGCTCGGCAACCCCGGCCTGGACGTGCTCGACATCCCCGGCGTCGCGGCCATCGCGCACGGTGCGGGCGTGCCCCTGCTGGTCGATTCGACCTTCACCACGCCCTGGCTGGTCCAGCCTTTGGCGCTCGGCGCCGACCTGGTGGTCCACTCGGCAACGAAATTCCTTTCCGGCCACGGCACCGTCATCGGCGGCCTGCTGGTGGACGGCGGCGGGTTCGACTGGGAAGGCTCGGGGCGCTTTCCGGAACTGACCGAGCCCTACGACGGCTTCCACGGCATGGTTTTCGCCGAGGAAAGCACCGTCGGCGCCTTCATCCTGCGCGCGCGCCGCGAAGGCCTGCGCGATTTCGGCGCCTGCATGAGCCCGCACAGCGCCTGGTTGATCCTCCAGGGCATCGAGACCCTGCCGCTGCGCATGCAGCAGCACATGCGCAACACCGAGCGCGTGGTCGAATTCCTTGCCAGCCACCCGTTCGTCGCGCGGGTCGGGCACCCCATGCTGCCCTCGCACCCCGGCCACCAGCTGGCGCAGCGCCTGCTGCCGCGCGGCGCCGGCTCGGTGTTCAGCTTCGACATCAAGGGCTCGCGCGCGCAGGGCAAGGCCTTCATCGAGGCGCTGAAGCTCTTCAGCCACCTGGCCAACGTCGGCGACTGCCGCAGCCTGGTCATCCACCCGGCGAGCACCACGCACTTTCGCCTGAGCGACGAGGCGCTGGCCGCGGCCGGCATCACGCAGGGGACGATACGCCTGTCCATCGGCCTCGAAGACGCGGACGACCTGCTCGACGACCTCAAGCGCGCCCTCAAGGCCGCAGAAAAAGCCGGAGCCTGATATGCGCCTGCCCGTCAACGGACACGATACCTACTGCTACACCGGCGGCCGCGCCTTCGACCCGGCACTGCCCACCGCCGTGCTGATCCACGGGGTGCTGAACGACCACAGCGTCTGGGCCATGCAAAGCCGCTGGCTCGCGCACCACGGCTGGAACGTGCTGGCGGTGGACCTGCCGGGCCACTGCCGCAGCGCCGGACCAGCACCGCAAAGCGTCGAAGAGGCGGCCGATTTCACCATCGCCCTGCTGGACGCGCTCGGCGTGCAGCGCGCCGCCCTGATCGGGCACAGCTGGGGCTCGCTGATCGCGCTCGAAGCGGCCGCGCGCCTGCAGGAACGGGCAAGCCACCTGGCGCTGGTGGGCACGGCTTTTCCGATGAAGGTCTCGCCGGCGCTCATCGAGGCCGCGCTCAACGCGCCCGAGAAGGCGCTGCGCATGGTGAACGTGTTCTCGCGCAGCACGCTGTGCGCGCCGCCCACCGCCCTCGGCCCCGGCACCTGGGTGTTTGGCGCCAGCATGGCGCTGGGCCGCCGCGTGCTGCGCAGCAACCGCGAGGTGAACCTGTTCCACCGCGGTTTCCTGGCCTGCGATAGCTACACGGGCGGCGAAGCCGCCATGGCGCGCATCCGCTGCCCCGTGCTGTTCGCCCTCGGCGCGCAAGACCAGATGACCGCGCCCAAGGGGGCGCAGACACTGATCGACGTGGCCAAGGCTTCCGGCAAGACAGTGCAGCTGCGCCTGCTGCCGGTGGGTCACCACCAGATGACGGAAGCACCCGAGGAGACGCTGGCTGCTTTGCGCGGCCTGCTGGAAAGCGCCGAAAATCAATAAAAAATAAGGCCGCAGCGCATGCTGGGCCTTGATTTTCAGCTATCAAATTGGAAGTTTCCAGCCATCCCGGCAGCGTGCCGTAAGGCGGTTGGCAGGCCTCAGCGCGGCTTGCGCACGTCCGGATCGACGCGTGCCTCGAAACGGTCGCTGTTGCTGCCAAAGCCCACCGGCTGGTGCGGCGCCGGGGGGGCCGTGCGCGGCACAGGGGGCTGGTCTTCCTGCGACAGGAAAGGCAGGGGCGCGCTGTGCCCTGCGTCGTCGGCAGGCTCGACCAACGCGTCGAGGTGGGTCAGATCGCTGAGGTCGAGGTCGAGCGCGACGTTCGAGGCGGGCGCGGGAGGCGGCTCGGCCGGGGCCTCGAAGGCCCAGTCGTGCTCGAACTCCATCAGATTGCTCGGCTGCGCCGGCGTAGTGGGCTCGGCCAGCTCGGCCTGAGGCGGCTCCCAATCGGTCGGTTCGTGCGGCGTGGTGCGGGTGCGCGGGCTGGGGGTACCACGCGCGCCCGGCGGCGTGGTGCGCGCGATCGCGTGCAGCAGCAGCAGGTCGTCGTAGGCAGGCAGGTCGAAGCGCTGCTGCTCCTCGCCCTGGCCACGGAACAGCAGTTCCTGCAGCAATGGCACCACGGACGCATCGCACCACAAGGCCTCGATGCGCGCCAGCACCTCGGGGTAGGCGAACAGCGCCCTGCCCTGGCGGGCAAATGCGGCGAACTCCGGGACCTGGGCGTTGAAGAAACGGTGGAACTGGGCGCGCAGCGCGTTGTATTGCTCGATGCGGCTGAGCGAGCGGTACAGGCGCAGCAGTTCGAGGTAGGCCAGGGGCGACGTCGCCTGGTTGGCCTCGATGTGCTTCTTCATCACGTCGATGGCCTGGTCGTGCTCGCCCACGGACACGAAGAATTCGGCCTGCTGCTGCAGGTCGAACAGGTCTTCGGGGTTGACCACCGCGGCGATGGGCTCGGGCACGGGGGCCGGGGCAGCGTCTTCCTCTGCGGACGCCAGCTCGGCGCCCTGAGAGACGCCGAATTCCAGCGGGATCATGCCCGAGGGCAGCATCTGCGGCTCAGTGGGTTCGGCACGCAGGTGGTGGTCCACCGGGGCCGGCGACGCGGCCGCAGGCGCAGCAGGCGCTGCGGCGTTCTGCGCCACGGACTGGTTCCAGCGACGCGCGTCCACCGGCCCGCCGCCGCGCAGCCGTGTCCACATCCACAGCAGCAGGCCCGTCAGCAGGAGCAGCAAAGCACCCAGCAGGTACACGACGATCGGTGGGAAGCGCTCGGCCGCACGTTGCTCCAGCTCCTGCTGGATGGCCAGGGCCGCCGCCTTGTCGCGCGCCGCCTGGGCGCGCTGGTTGGCCAGTTCGGTCTCCTGGGCCACGAGGCGCGCGGCTTCCTGTAGCAGTTCCTGGGGTTCCAGGTTCAGCGCCCGCCAGCGCGCCGCTGCTTCTTCACGCTGGGCCGCTGAAGCGGGCGAGAGCGTGGCGATCTCGGGGGAGGCGCGCAACACCGACGGTGCTTCAAGCCAGTCGGACAGCGGCTCCATGATGAGGCGCGGCCGCCCGGCATCGTCGGCCTTGGCGGGGGCAGCGGCTTCGGTGCGGCTGTGCCGGGCGCGCGCTGGGGGCGGCGCGGCCTCGGCCCGGGCCTCGGCGCGGCGGCGTGGCGCAGCGCCGTCCTTGGCCGCCGCGGGAGCGTCTGCCCGTGCAGGTGCGGCAACTCCCGGCACAAGCGTGGAGGCCGCGTTGGCTGCCGCGCGCTGGACCGGGCTCAAGGATTCCTCGGGAAATGCGAGCACGGCGTACGTCCGCGCCACACTGCCGGTGCATCCGGCCGTCAGGCGCACGCTCAGCACCGGTTCGCTGACCGGCTGGGTGGTCTGAACGCGCACGCTCACACGCGAGCCGGCGGTAACGGGAGAAATACGCACCTGGCTGGCTGGCAGCAGGGCGTCGCCCGCCATGACCTCGGCGCTCACGCAGGCGTCTGCCAGTGGCGCGCCATCCGTCTGGACGGGGAAAACAAGATCCAGGGGGCGGCCCAGCACCACCGTCCCCTGGGCATTGCCCAAGGACAGCGCCGTTGCCCCGCTTGCCGCGACTCCCACCCCCACGGCGAGGAAAAAATTACGAAGTCTCACTTTTTATTTCATTTTGCTTCAGGTAATTCTTGCATAGATTGCGCAATTTGCGCGATCGGGATAATCGCGCGATGCAAATAGAAATCACCCAAGTGGGCATCGTCGGCGCGGGCGCCATGGGCCAGGGGATCGCACAGCTCGCGGCCGAAGCCGGGTGCACTGTGCGCCTGCTGGACACGCGGCCGGGCGCCGCGCACGACGCCGTGCAGGCCATCGTCTGGCAGTGGGAACGGTTGGCGGAAAGCGGCAAGCGCAGCACGCAGGCCGTCCACGCCTGCCGAACCCGGCTTTTCGCGGCGGCGGACCTGGCCGAACTCGCCGCATGCGACCTCGTCATCGAAGCCATCGCCGAACAGGCCGACGCCAAGCGCGCGCTGCTGGCGGAGCTGGAAGCGGTGGTAGCGACGGGCGCGCTCCTGGCCAGCAACACCTCATCGCTGTCGATCACGGCGCTGGGGACCGCGCTCGGGCAGCCTCAGCGCTTTTGCGGCTTCCATTTCTTCAACCCGGCGCCGCGCATGAAGGTGGTGGAAATCGTCCCGGGCCTGCGCACAGCCCCTGCAACTGCGGACGCGCTGGCGGCACTGGCCGAGCGGATGGGGCACACACCCGTGCGGGCGCAGGACACGCCGGGCTTCATCGTGAACCGGGCCGGCCGGGCATTCGGTACCGAAGCGCTGGCCATCGTCTCCGAAGGGGTCACCGACTTCGCCACGGTGGACCGCATCCTGCGCGACCAGGTTGGCTTTCGGCTCGGGCCCTTCGAACTGATGGACCTGACGGGGCTGGACGTTTCCCACCCGGTCATGGAATCGATCTACCACCAGTTCTACGAGGAGCCCCGCTTTCGCCCCAGCGTCATCACCGCGCAGCGTCTGGCCGCGGGCTTGCTGGGCCGCAAGAGCGGCGCCGGCTTCTACCGCTACGACAACGGCGTGGCCCAAGTTCCGGACGAGCCCCCTGCACCCACCGTCGGGACGCTGCCGCCGGTGTGGGTGTCGTCCCGCGCCGCGCGCCGCGCCGAGCTGTACCAGCTGCTCAAGGACCTGGGCGCGTCCATAGAAACCGCATCCGCGCCGTCGAGCCAGGCCTTGTGTCTGGTGGCGCCGCTCGGTTTCGATGTGACCACCGTTGCCGTCGTCGAGCGCCTGGACCCGGCGCGCACGGTGGGCATCGATCTGCTCATCGACGACGCCAGCACGCGGCGCCGCGTCTTGGCCACCAACCCGGCGACGCGCGGCGACATGCGCGATGCGGCCCACGCCCTGATGGCGCGTGACGGCAAGCCCGTGAGCGTGCTCAAGGACAGCGGCGGCTTTGTCACCCAGCGCGTGGTGGCGCAAATCGTCAACACCGCCAGCGACATCTGCCAGCAGGCCGCCTGCCGGCCCGCCGAGCTGGAGCAGGCCGTGGCCCTGGGCCTGGGCTACCCGCTCGGACCCCTCGCCATGGGCGACCGCTGGGGACCGACGAACATCCTCGAAGTACTGTTCAACCTGCAGACGGTGTACGGCGACCCGCGCTACCGTCCCAGTCCCTGGCTGCGCCGGCGCGGCGCGCTGGGCCTGAGCCTTACCCATACGGAGGCGTGACCGCCATGGCCGCAGAACTGGTGAGCCGTACCGACGGCCAGACACTGATCCTGACCCTGCAGGGAGCCGGCGGGCAGCACACGCTGGGCCCCGACGTCTACGCCGCCGGCATCGAGGCCTTGAACGGCGCCGAGCGCAACAGCGATGTGCGCAGCGTGGTGCTCACCGGGGCGGGCGGTTTGTTCAGCGCCGGCGGCGACCTGGTGCGCCTGCAGGCCAGCCGGGCGCTGGAGGGGCAGGCACAGACCGCCGGCGTGGACGGCCTGCACGATTGGGTGGAAACGCTCCGCACGCATCCCAAGCCTGTGGTGGCGGCGGTTGAGGGCGTGGCGGCCGGGGCGGGCTGCGCCCTGGCACTGGCCTGCGACTTCATCGTGGCGGCGCGCAACGCCCGCTTTGTGCTGGCTTACGGGCGCGTCGGCCTGTCGCCGGACGGCGGCGCAAGCTGGGCGCTGGCCCAGGCATTGCCGCGCATGCTGGCGAGCGAATGGCTGATGCTGGGCGATGCGCTGCCTGCCGAGCGCCTGCACACCCTGGGCCTGGTGAATCGGCTGGCCGACCCGGGCGCGGCGCTGGTCGGCGCTCTGGAACTGTGCACCGCCCTGCACGAGCGCCCGGCCAATGTGCTTGCCAGCGTCAAGGAGCTGCTCGCCGAGGCGCCCACGAACGACCTGCACGCCCAGTTGGCCCGCGAGCGCGCGCATTTTGTTGCCAACCTGCGCCACGCCAACGCGGGCGAAGGCATCGCCGCCTTCCTCGACAAGCGCGCTCCGCGCTTTCGATAAGCCGCGCGCGGCGGGGCCCGGTGGCCGCACACCCGCAGCGGCGCTGCGCGGTCCCGCACGCGACAATGAAACCGCCTCCAGTCACGCAAAAGACAGCCCATGGAAGACCCTATTCTTACTATCGAAGAACGCGAGGCGATCAATTCCGGTCGCTGGTTCGCTTCCCTCTCCCCTTCGCTGCGGCACGACATTCTCCGATGCGCCTACGTCAAACGATTCAAGGATGGCAGCCTGATCGCCGCGCGGGGCGACCCGCCCGAAGAGTGGATCGCCTGCGCCCGCGGTGCCGTGCGGGTGAGCTCCACATCCATCTCGGGCAAGCAGATCACCTTGACCTACGTGGAGCCGGGCATCTGGTTTGGCGACGTGGCGATATTCGACGGCGACCAGCGCACGCACGATGCCTATGCCCATGGGGCAACCACCATCCTGTGCGTCGCCAAGGCCGATTTCAAGAAGATCCTGGCCACGCACGTCGAACTCTACGAGGCCATGCTGCGCCTGCACGCGCGCCGCATCCGCCAGCTCTATGGCTTGGTGGAAGACTTGAACACCCTGCCGCTGCGCGCGCGCCTGGCCAAGCAGCTGCTGCACCTGGTGCGCAGCTACGGCATTCCCAGCCTCTCGCACAACGAAGAAATGCGCATCGGCCTGCAGCTGGCGCAGGAAGAACTGGCCCAGCTCCTGGGCGCGTCGCGCCAACGCGTGAACCAGGAACTCAAGGCCATGGAACGCGACGACATCATCCGCATCGAGCCGGGTGGGCTGGTGGTGCGCAACCGCCCGGCGCTGATGCGCCTGACCGAGCTCGATCTCTGAACCGGAACGCCCATGAGCAACTTTGACCATTTCGTCGGCACGCGTGCCGTCTCGGGCACGCACGCCTTCGACACCGAGGCCCTGGCCGCATGGCTGGCGCCACGGCTGGAAGGGTTCTCGGGCCCCTTGCAGGTGGAGATGTTCAAGGGCGGGCAGTCGAACCCCACATACAAGCTGATCACACCGGGCCGCTGCTACGTGATGCGCGCCAAGCCGGGCCCGGTGGCCAAGCTGCTGCCCTCGGCGCACGCCATCGAGCGCGAGTTCGCCGTGATGAGCGGCCTGCAGGGCACCGCCGTCCCGGTGCCGCGCATGCACGTGCTGTGCGAGGACGAATCGGTCATCGGCCGCGCCTTCTACATCATGGAATACATGGAGGGCCGCGTGCTCTGGGACCAGGCCCTGCCGGGCATGGCGCCGGCGGAGCGCGCTGCGATCTACGACGAGACCAACCGCGTGATCGCCGCGCTGCACTCGGTCGACTATGCCGCACGCGGCCTGGCGGCCTACGGCAAGCCGGGCAATTATTTCGAGCGCCAGATCGGCCGCTGGAGCAAGCAGTACCAGGCCTCCATCACCCAGCCCATCGAAGAGATGGACCGGCTGATGCAGTGGCTGCCGGCGCACATTCCGGCCGGCGCGCGGGACGCGGCGCGCACCGCCATCGTGCACGGCGATTTCCGGCTGGACAACATCATGTTCCACCCCACCGAGCCGCGCGCCATTGCGGTGCTCGACTGGGAGCTGTCCACCCTGGGCCACCCGCTGGCCGACTTCAGCTACCACTGCATGGCCTGGCACATACCGCCAGGGACCTTCCGCGGCATCGGCGGGCTGGACCATGCGGCGCTCGGCATCCCGACGGAGGCCGAGTACATCCGCCGCTACTGCGAGCGCACCGGCCTGGCGACGCCCGATGAACTGGCGCACGACTGGAACTTCTATCTGGCCTACAACCTGTTCCGGCTGGCCGCCATCCTGCAGGGCATTGCCAAGCGCGTCGAGACGGGCACCGCTTCCAGCGCCCAGGCCAAGGCCTCGGCCGCCGGCGCCCGGCCGCTGGCGCAGATGGCCTGGGACTTTGCCCAGCGCAGCCAGCGCGATTTTTGAAGGAGAACTCCATGGACTTTGACTATTCCCCCAAGACCAAGGACTTGCAGGCGCGCCTGCTCAAGTTCATGGACGAACACATCTACCCCGCCGAAGCCGAGGTGGCGCGCGAACTGGCGGCCAACACCCAGGCGGGCAAGCGCTGGACGCCGCTGGCCACCATCGAGAACCTGAAACCCAAGGCGCAGGCCGCCGGGCTGTGGAACCTGTTCCTGCCGGTGGACACCGCCGAGGCCTCGGGCTACCAGGGCGCTGGCCTGACCAACCAGGAATACGCGCCGCTCGCGGAAATCATGGGCCGCGTCACCTGGGCGAGCGAGGTCTTCAACTGCTCGGCGCCCGACACCGGCAACATGGAAACCATCGCCCGCTACGGCGACGAGGCCAACAAGGCACGCTGGCTCAAACCCCTGCTGGAAGGAAAAATCCGCTCGGCTTTCGCCATGACGGAGCCGGCCGTGGCCTCCAGCGACGCCACCAACATCGAGACGCGCATCGAGCGCCAGGGCGACGAATACGTCATCAATGGGCGCAAATGGTGGACCTCCGGGGCCAACGACCCGCGCTGCGCGGTCTTCGTGACCATGGGCAAGACCGACCCCGAAGCGCCGCGCCACTCGCAGCAAAGCATGGTGCTGGTGCCGGCCGACACTCCCGGCGTGCAGGTGCTGCGCCATCTGAACGTGTTCGGCTACGACGACGCGCCGCATGGGCACGCCGAAATGCTGTTCGAGAACGTGCGCGTACCGGTAAGCAACATCCTGCTCGGCGAAGGGCGCGGCTTCGAGATCGCCCAGGGGCGCCTGGGCCCCGGCCGGATCCACCACTGCATGCGGCTCATCGGCCTGGCGGAGCGCGCGCTGGAACTGATGTGCAAGCGCGCCCTCTCCCGCGTCGCCTTCGGCAAGACGGTGGCGCAGCAGGGCGTGACGCAGGAGCGCATTGCCGAGGCACGCTGCAAGATCGACATGGCGCGGCTGTTGACGCTCAAGGCCGCCTGGATGATGGACGTCGCCGGCAACAAGGTTGCCAAGACGGAAATCGCCATGATCAAGGTCGTCGCACCGAGCATGGCCTGCGAAGTCATCGACTGGGCGATGCAGGTCCACGGCGGTGGCGGCGTGAGCGACGACTTCCCGCTTGCCTATTCCTACGCCGGCGCGCGCACGCTGCGTTTTGCCGACGGGCCGGACGAAGTGCACCGCGCCTCCATCGCCAAGATGGAGCTGGGCAAATACGCACCGCCCAAGCCGCGCTGAACCTTGCCGCGGTTTGAAGCTATCTTTAAGATAGCTTCAAACACATACAGGACAAGCGCTAGAGGCTATTTATAGTCAAAATTTGGCGCTATCCTGTCACCCGGCGGCGGTGCGGCTGTCATGGACGTGGAAGGCCAGCACCGGCGCGCCCGCGCCGAACGGCGTGCCGAGCGAGACCTCGCCACGGCCGTGCAGGATGCAGGCGTCGCGCCGCAGCCGCACCTCGGCCTCGCTGCCGTCGAAGCGCACCCAGCTGCCGAAGCTGCTGACGTCCGTCAACGTGAAGCACCCCTGGCGCCAGTCGATGCGCGCGTGCATGCGCGAGACGCGCGGGTCGTGCACAAAGCAATCGGCCTCGGGCGAGCGGCCGATGTGCACCGGGGCCTCTTCCGAGCCAAACATGCGCGCCTCGTCCATCCAGCCCAACTCCAGGCGGCCGCCGCCACGCTCCAGCGGCGCCACCATGCTGGGCAGGCCGGCGTGCTGGGTCAAGGCGTCCTGCGACACATCCTGACGCCAGTCCGCCTGATAGACGACCTGGGATTCGGACTTGCCGCGAATGTCGAAAACACCCAGTCGGCGAAAACACACCTGGGGCACGGTGCCTGCGTCCACTGCGGTGGCGTCGGTGATCCAGACTTCGTTCGCCAGCGCGCGCTCGCACAGGCGCGACGCCACGTTCACGGCGTCGCCGTAGGTGTCGCCATCGAGTTCCATGACTTCGCCGCTCGCCACCCCGATGCGGATCGCCATGCGCAAGGGCTCGGCCCAGTGCGCCAGGTTGGCCTGGTGGCTGCGCTGCAAGGCGGCCGAGGCGGTGATCGCGGCCGAGGCATCGACGAACACGCTCAGCACGCCGTCGCCGAGCTCCTTCACCACGCGGCCGCCATGGGCCACGACCACATCGCCCATCCAGCGCGTCAGCCGGTTGACGACTTTCGAAGCCCGCTCGTTGCCCAGGGATTCGTACAGCGCGGCGCTTCCCGACAGGTCGGAAAACAAGACGGTGGCAAAGGTGCGCAAGATGGGGGTGCCGTGGGCCGAGGGATGCGCCGAGTTTAGGCGCTGGGCGCCGATTCGCCCTGTGCCTTTGGCGTCGGCCCGGCGGACGCGCGCGCCAGCCATGCCGCGGCGCCCTGCCCCGCCACGCGGCCGCTCGCCAGGCACGCGGTGAGCAGGTAGCCGCCGGTGGGCGCCTCCCAGTCGAGCATCTCGCCGCAGCAGAACACGCCGGGGCGCTGGTGCAGCATCAGTTGCCCGTCCAGGGCCTCGGGCACGACGCCGCCGGCCGTGCTGATGGCCTGTGCCACGGGGCTTGGCGCCAGCACGGTGACCGGCAGCTGCTTGATGGCCGTGGCCAGGACCGCCGTATCGGCCAGCTGCTCCTTGTCCAGCAGTTCATACAGCAGCGCCAGCTTCACGCCCGACAGGCCGAGCCGGCTCTTGAAGTGCGTGGACAGGGACCGGGAGCCGCGCGGGTGCGCCACCTCGGCCGCCACCCGCTCGGCCGCGTGGTCGGGGAGCAAATCGAGCGCGAACGTGGCCTGGCCGCTGCGCGCGATCTCGTCGCGCAGCAAGGCCGAGACGGCGTACACCAGGCTGCCTTCCACGCCGGTTTCGGTAACGACGAATTCGCCCCGGCGGGCGAACGACCGGCCCAGGCTGTCGACAAACGACACGGCGACGGACTTGAGCGCAGCGCCGGCATGGCGCTCGCGAAAGTGCGCGCTCCAGCCGCTACCCCCAGGGCCGGACTGCCCGATCAGGTCCTTGAGGAATTCGCGCCGCGTTTCTGCGCGGGGCCCCGGGCGGCCGGCAACATCGAATCCGCAGTTGGCCGGCCGCAGCGGCGCCAGCGCCACCCCGGCGTCCTCCAGCAGCGGCACCCAGGCGCCGTCCGAACCGAGCTGGGGCCAGCTCGCCCCGCCGAGGGCCAGGACCAGTGCACGCGCCGACACGCGGTGCGCCCCGTGCGGGCCCAGGAACAGCAGCGTGCCATCGTCCGCCCAGCCGTGCCAGCGCTCGCGCATGTGCAGCTGCACGCCGGCGGCGCGCAGACGCGACAGCCAGGCGCGCAGCAGCGGCGCGGCCTTCATCTCCTGCGGGAAGACGCGGCCCGAGCTGCCCACGAAGGTATCCACCCCCAAGCCGTGGGCCCAGGCCCGCACCTGCGGGGCACCGAACGCCTCCAGCCACGGCCCGACCCAGGGCGCACGCTCGCCGTATCGGCCCAGAAAAGCAGCCGCGGGCTCGGAATGCGTCAGGTTGAGGCCGCCCTTTCCGGCCAGCAGGAACTTGCGCCCCGCCGACGGCATGGCGTCGTACACATGCACCCGCCAGCCCGCCGCCGCGAGCTGCTCGGCCGCCATCAGGCCCGCCGGACCGGCACCCACCACCGCCGCATCCACCGGGAAATAGGTCCCTCCGTCGTGCTGCGGCGGGCTGGCTGGGGTGGTCGTCGCTGTGGGCAATGGGGTTCTCCAGGCATCGTTTTTCGCTATGACAGTCATAGCAGTTCCCAACCCTTTCGGGGGTGGGTGGATGCCTGTTTCTGTCACAATCGACGTACTCTATCTGTTTCGCATCGAGCAAAGGAAAAGCATGGCCAGCGATCTCATCAAGCACCTGTCGGACGCCAGCTTCCAGGCCGACGTGCTGCAATCGGCAACGCCCGTCCTGGTGGACTATTGGGCCGAATGGTGCGGCCCCTGCAAAATGATTGCCCCCATCCTCGACGAGGTGGCCGGCACCTACCAAGGCAAGCTCCAGATAGCCAAGATGAACGTGGACGAGAACCGCGAGGTTCCGGCACGCTACGGTATCCGCGGCATCCCCACGCTCATGCTGTTTCGCAATGGCGAGCTCGCCGCCACCAAGGTTGGCGCCATGAGCAAGGCGCAGCTCACGGCCTTCATCGACCAGCAACTGGCCTGATTCACCCCCTTGCGCGCTGCCGCGCCAGCCTGGCGCCCAGCGCGCCGTCCCTCCTGCTGCGGGCGCGCGCCGCCCCGGCGGCCTGACCTGAAAATTTTCCTGTCATAATCGTTTCCGCTCACCGCTGCGCAAACCCATGCGTCCGGTTCGAGCCTTCAGGCCCTGACAGACCCGCTCACAGCGGCTTTCCTGGCACAGAGTCCTCTCCCTGATTTCCACCAACTCCGTTCAGGAGTAACCCCATGCACCTCAACGAACTCAAGGCACTGCATGTGTCCGAAGTCCTCAAGCAGGCGGAAGCGCTTGACATCGAAAACGGCGGCCGCATGCGCAAGCAGGAGCTGATGTTCGCGATCATCAAGAAGCGCGCCAAGGCCGGCGAGCAGATCTTTGCCGACGGCGTGCTGGAGATCCTGCCCGACGGCTTCGGCTTCCTGCGCAGCCCCGACACCAGCTACACCGCCAGCACCGACGACATCTACATCAGCCCCAGCCAGGTGCGCCGCTTCAACCTGCACACGGGCGACATGATCGAAGGCGAAGTGCGCACGCCCAAGGATGGCGAGCGCTACTTCGCGCTGACCAAGCTCGACAAGGTCAACGACGGCCCGCCGGAGCAGAACAAGCACAAGGTGATGTTCGAGAATCTCACGCCGCTGTTCCCCAAGGAACACATGCGGCTCGAGCGCGACATCAAGAGCGAAGAGAACATCACCGGCCGCATCATCGACATCATCGCGCCCATCGGCCGTGGCCAGCGCGCGCTGATCGTCGCGCCGCCCAAGAGCGGCAAGACGGTGATGATGCAGCACATCGCCCACGCGATCACGGCCAACAACCCCGACGTGCACCTGATGGTGCTGCTGGTCGACGAGCGCCCGGAAGAAGTGACGGAAATGCAGCGCACGGTCAAGGGCGAAATCATTGCCTCGACCTTCGACGAGCCCGCCGCGCGCCACGTGCACGTGGCCGAGATGGTGATCGAGCGTGCCAAGCGCCTCGTCGAGCTGAAGAAGGACGTCGTGATCCTGCTCGATTCCATCACCCGCCTGGCGCGCGCCTACAACAATGTCGTGCCCAGCTCGGGCAAGGTGCTGTCGGGCGGTGTCGACTCCAACGCGCTGCAGCGCCCCAAGCGCTTCTTCGGCGCGGCGCGCAAGGTCGAGGAAGGCGGTTCGCTGACCATCATCGCCACGGCGCTGGTGGACACCGGAAGCCGCATGGACGAAGTCATTTTCGAGGAGTTCAAGGGCACCGGCAACTGCGAAATCCACCTGAGCCGCCGCCTGTACGAAAAGCGCGTGTTCCCCGCCATCGAACTCAACAAGAGCGGCACGCGGCGCGAGGAGCTCCTGCTGGCGCCCGAGATCCTGCAGAAGACCCGCATCCTGCGCCAGTTCATGTACAACATGGACGAGATCGAGTCCATGGAACTCATGATCAAGAACATGAAGGCCACCAAGAGCAATGTCGAGTTCTTCGACATGATGCGCAGGGGAGGATGACATCCCCCTGAGGCGCTTGCGCGGCGGTTCTCGCATGGCGCCGCGTCGGTACCGAGCGAAGTTTGGAACCCTGAAATTGCAGCAAAGGTGCCCTGTGCCATAATGGCGGGCTTTTTCTAGCGGAAAGTACGCCGGACTGGCCGGCACGGCTCCCGCACTTGACAAGGATTGATCATGAAAGAAGGCATTCACCCCAACTACCGCGAAGTCCTCTTCGTGGACCTCTCCAACGGTTTCAAGTTCGTCACGCGTTCGTGTGTGAACACCAAGGAAATGGGCAAGACCGACGACGGCCGTGAACTGCCGCTGTTCAAGCTCGATACGTCCAGCGAATCGCACCCCTTCTACACCGGCACGCAGAAGTCGGTGGACAACATGGGTGGCCGCGTGGAGCGCTTCCGCAACCGCTTCGGCAAGACCGCAGCCAAGTAAGCGCCGAAGGCGTGCGGCGCTCTGCCGCCGGTGCCGTAGCACCCGCCGAAAAGGCAGCCCGGGAAACCGCGCTGCCTTTTTGTTTGCCCGTATGCTTCGCGGCGAGCCGCCGCCCGATTCCGCGTGAAACACCCGACCCCTGCCATCGTTCCCCACAGCGCCGTGCGCCCGCTGCCGCGCTGGGCCCTGCTGCTGCTGTGCGCAGCCTACGTGCTGCCCGGCTTCATCGGGCGCGACCCCTGGCGCGGTGCGGACGTCACCGCCTACGCCTACATGCAGCTCCTGGCACAGGGGCAAACCCCGTGGCTGGCACCGTTGCTGGGCGGCCTTCCGCCCGAGTCGGACGGCCTGCTGCCCTACTGGATCGGCGCCTGGGCGCTGCAGGGTGCGCAGGGCCTGCTGCCCGCGCTGTCGGCGGTACGCATCCCCTTCGCGCTGCTGCTGGTACTCACCCTGTGGGCCTCGTGGTGGGGCATCTATGCCCTGGCGCGCAGCCCGGGGGCGCAACCGGTCGCCTTTGCCTTCGGTGGCGAAGCCTCACCGGCCGACTATGCCCGTGCCATCGCCGATGGCGGCCTGCTGGCGCTGCTGGCCAGCCTGGGGCTGGCCCAGCCGTCCCACGAAACCAGCGCCTACCTCACGCAACTGTGCGCGACCGCGCTGGTCTTCTACGGGCTGGCCGCCATGCCGCGCCATCGCTGGTGGCCCTGGCTGGCCCTCGCCGGGGGCCTCACAGGGCTGTTGCTGAGCGGCGCCCCGGTGCTGGCGCTGCTCTATGGCCTGGGCGGCGCCGCCTTGTGCCTGTGGGCGGCCGAGCAGCCGCAAACGCAGGCGCGCCGCGCCGCTTGGGGCGTGCTGGCGCTGACGCTGGCCGCAGCGCTGCTCTCCTGGCAGCTCGGCTTCTGGGAGCGGCGCGCGCTCTGGCCGGAGGTCGAAAAGGACGCGGGCAGCCTGGCGCGCCTGCTCGTCTGGTTCACCTGGCCGGCTTGGCCGCTCGCCCTGTGGACGCTGTGGCGCTGGCGCGGCCGTGTGTGGGCGCGACCGCTGCAGCGGCACCTGTGGCTGCCGGGCTGGTTCGCTGCTTGCGCGTTCGGCGCCATGCTGCTGTCGCACCCGGCCGACCGCGCCCTGCTGCTGGGCCTGCCGGCGCTGGCGGCGCTGGCCGCGTTCGCGCTGCCTACGCTCAAACGCAGCGTGTCGGCCCTGATCGACTGGTTCACGCTGCTGTTCTTCTCGGCCTCGGCCATCGCCATCTGGGTGATCTGGATTTCCACGCAGACGGGCGTCCCCGCCAAGCCCGCCGCCAACGTGGCACGGCTGGCCCTGGGCTTCCAGCCGGAGTTTTCCGCCCTGGCGCTGGGTGTGGCGCTGGCCGCCAGCGCGGCCTGGTGCGCCGTGGTCGTGTGGCGCACCGGGCGCAACCGAAGCGCCTTGTGGAAGACGCTGGTGCTGCCGGCGGCTGGCACGACGCTGTGCTGGCTGCTGCTGACCAGCCTGTGGCTGCCGATGCTGAACTACGCACGCAGCGATGCCCCGCAAATGCGCGCCGTGCAGGCGCTGGTCGGGCGCCCGGCCTGCGTGCACGTGCTCGGGCTGGACCGGGGCCAGTACGCCGCGCTGCAGGTCTACACCGGCGTCCCGACGCGTCCCCTGACCGCCGCCGCACCGGCCTGCCCCTGGCTGCTGGAGGCCGACGCCGCCACGGTACCCGAACGGCGCCGCACGCCGTTGGCGGCCGGGGAATGGACGCCGATCGAGCGCATCGGCCGCCCGACGGACCGCCACGATGCGCTGGTGGTGTACCGGCGCGTGGAACCCTAGGCGCGCTTCAAGACTGCGCCGGCCGGCGCAGGCGCATGGCGGGAAAAACGAGGCGGAAGGTCGAGCCCTTGCCCGCCACGCTGTCGATGAGCAGCTGGGCGCCGTGGCGCTGCGCCACGTGCTTGACGATGGCCAGGCCCAGCCCGGTGCCGCCGGTGTCGCGCGAACGGCTGCGGTCCACCCGGTAGAAGCGCTCGGTGATGCGCGGCAGGTGTTCGGCGTCGATCCCGGGGCCGGTGTCGCGCACCAGAAACACGGCGCTGCCGTCGGGCTGCCAGTTCCATTGCACCTCGATGCGCCCGCCCGCCGGGGTGTAGCGGATGGCGTTGCCGACCAGGTTGGCCAGCGCGCTGTGCAGTTCGGCGGACACGCCGGCCACCTCACCGGCGTCCTCGGGCCGGCTCCAGTGCGGAAAGCTGAGTGTTTGCTCCTGCGCCAGCAAGGCATGCAGGGCGCGCGCTTCCTGCTCGCAGCGCCCGAGCAGGCCAGCGACCGGCAGCCACTCGGCGGTGCCGGGCGGCGGGCTCGCCTCCAGGCGCGACAGCGCCAGCAGCCCCTCGACGACACGCTGCATGCGCTCGGCCTGCTGCGCCATGAGGGCGAGGTAGCGCGCCTCCTCGTCGGCGTCGAGCTTGAGCGTCTGCAGGGTCTCCACGAAGCCCGACAGCACCGTGAGCGGCGTGCGAATCTCGTGCGACACGTTGGCGACGAAGTCGCGCCGCATGGCTTCGGCCTGCTCGACCGCCGTGACGTCGCGCGTGAGCATCAGCTTCTGGCCCTCGCCGTAGGCGCACAGCTGGATGGACAGGCGCGCCAGGCCGGTGCCATCGCCCAGGCGCGTGGAAATGACGACATCGTGCGACCAGTCCTGCGCTGCCAAGTAAGCGGTGAAGTCCGGGTCGCGCAGCAAGTTGCCGATGAACTGCAGCATGTCGCGCTGCGCGTCGATGGCGAGGTGGCGCGCCGCATTGTGGTTGCACCAGACGATGCGGTCGCGGTCGTCGAGCAGCAGCACGCCGTTGGGCGTGGCCTGCAGCGCATCCAGGATGTCCTGCAGGCGCACGGCGCTGTCCTGCGCCGCCTGCTCGCGCGCGCGCAGCAGGCGTTGCACGCGCTCGGCCACTTCGCCCAGCACCCCCGTGCGCGCGGGCGCCGGGCCGGCGGCCTCGCCCCGCAACCAGTGCAGCAAGCGTGCCGAGCGCAGGAGGTCGGCGATGAACCACAGCCAGACGCCCGCCGCGCCGGCCCACAGCACGCCCCACACGCCGCCCCACCACCAGCCCAGGCCCGCGCCGAGCGCCTGCACCGCACAGAAGATCAGCGTGCGGACCAGCATGCAAGGCGCCCCCGGCCGACAGGACAGAAAAAATAGGTCAAATCAGGCTCCAGCGCTTACTGTGTATTATTTTATAGCTATTATAACAGTAGCACTCGAATCAGGCTGCCGGCGCCGCGCCCGCGGCCGGTGCACTGAAGCGGTAACCCGCGCCGCGCACCGTCTCGACCATGGTGCTGGCCGAGCCCAGCGCTTCGCGCAGGCGCTTGACATGCACGTCCACGGTGCGCTCCTCGATGAACACGTGGTCGCCCCAGACCTTGTCGAGCAACTGGGCGCGCGAATGCACGCGCTCCGGGTGCTTCATGAAGTAGCGCAGCAGCTTGAATTCGGTCGGCCCCAGGCGCAGCTCCGTTCCCTGGTAGGCCACGCGGTGCGCGGCCGCATCGAGCAGCAGGCCGCCGAGTTCGACCGCCTCGGCCGCCTGTTCGGGCGCGCGCCGGCGCAGCACGGCGCGGATGCGCGCCAGCAGCTCCTGGGTGGAAAAGGGCTTGGTGATGTAGTCGTCGGCGCCGGCGTCCAGCCCTGCGACTTTGTCCGGCTCGTCGCCGCGCGCGGTCAGCATGAGGATGGGAATGGCGCGCGTGCGCGCGTCGGCGCGCCACCTGCGCGCCAGTTGCAGGCCGCTCTGGCCCGGCAGCATCCAGTCGAGCAGGATGACGTCCGGCAGCACCGCGTCGAGCTCGCGCTGGGCGCTCGGTCCGTCCTCGGCCCACACCGGCGCAAAGCCGTTGTGGCGCAGATTCACGGCGATCAGTTCGGCAATGGCCGGCTCGTCCTCGACGACCAGCACTTTGGGCAGGTGTCTCATCAACGCAGCACCGATTCGATTTCCTTGAGCGACGTGTGGCGCACGTCGGTGCCCTCTACTAGATAGATGATGAGCTCGGCCATGTTCTTGGAGTGGTCGCCGATGCGCTCGATGGCCTTGGCGATGAACAACAGGTCCAGGCTCGGCGAGATGGTGCGTGGGTCTTCCATCATGTAGGTGATGAGCTTGCGCACGAAGCCGTCGAACTCCTCGTCGATCAGGTCGTCTTCCTTGAGGATAGCCAGCGCCGTCCGCGTGTCGAGCCGGGCAAACGCGTCCAGCGCCTTGTGCAGCAGCCCCGAAGCCAGGTCGGCCGCGACGCGCAGGTCCATGGTCGGCAGGTTGCGCGGCGCACCGGTTTCGATGATGGAGCGCACCATGCGCGCCATCTTGCTGGCCTCGTCGCCCATGCGCTCGAGGTTGGCCGTGGCCTTGGAGAACGCCATCAGGAGGCGCAAATCGCGCGCCGTGGGCTGGCGCCGGGCAATGATGGTGGAGAGTTCGCGGTCGATATCGACCTCCAGCGCGTTCACCCGCCCTTCGAGCGTGGCCACGGTGTCCACCGCCTCCAGGCTGAACTGCGAAAGCGCGCGGATGGCATGGCCGATCTGCGCCTCGACCAGGCCGCCGAGCTCCATGACACGGGCCGAGACGGTGTTGAGTTCGGCGTCGAACTGGGAAGAAAGGTGCTTTTCTGTCATGGCATTTGCGGTCAGCCGAAGCGGCCGGTGATGTAGTCCTCTGTTTCGCTGCGCCTGGGTTTGACGAACAGCTGCTCCGTCTCGCCCACCTCGATCAGGTCGCCCAGGTACATGTAGGCGGTGTAGTCGCTGCAGCGCGCCGCCTGCTGCATGTTGTGCGTGACGATGACCACCGTGTACTCGCTCTTGAGCTCGGCGATCAGCTCTTCGATCTTGGCGGTGGAAATCGGATCCAGCGCCGAGCACGGCTCGTCGAGCAGCAGGACCTCGGGCTTGATGGCGATGCCCCGGGCGATGCACAGGCGCTGCTGCTGCCCGCCCGAGAGGCTGGCGCCACTCTGGCCGAGCTTGTCCTTGACCTCGCCCCACAGCGCCGCCTTGCGCAGCGCCCATTCGACACGCTCGTCCATCTCGGGCGCGCTCAGGCTCTCGAAGAGCTTCACACCGAAGGCGATGTTGTCGTAGATCGACATGGGAAAGGGCGTCGGCTTCTGGAACACCATGCCGATCTTGGCGCGGATCAGCGCCACGTCCTGCTTGCTGGTGAGCAGGTTCTCGCCGTCGAGCAGGATCTGGCCTTCGGCACGCTGCTCCGGGTAAAGCTCGAACATGCGGTTGAACGTGCGCAAGAGCGTCGATTTTCCGCAGCCCGAGGGGCCGATGAAGGCCGTGACCTTGTGCCGCGCGATGTCGAGGTTGATGTTCTTGAGCGCATGGAACTTGCCGTAATAGAAGTTCAGGTTGCGCACGGTGATCTTGGGTTCCGGCGCCGCCAGGGGCTGGCTGCTGCGCTCGGGAAGGGCGATGGTCGAAGAAGGCATGGTGTGCAGAGGGTTCTATTTGTGCCGCGTCAGCACGCGCGCCAGGATGTTCAGGGCCAGCACGGCCATGGTGATCAGGAAGACTCCCGCCCAGGCGAGTTGCTGCCAGTTCTCGTACGGGCTCATGGCGAACTTGAAGATCGTCACCGGCAGGCTGGCCATGGGTTTGGCCAGGTCGGCGTTCCAGAACTGGTTGTTGAGCGCGGTGAACAAGAGCGGCGCGGTTTCGCCAGCGATGCGTGCCACGGCCAGCAGGACGCCGGTGATGACGCCGGCGCGTGCCGCACGCAGCGTGATCGAGAGGATGACCTTCCACTTGGGCGTGCCGAGCGCGTAAGCCGCTTCGCGCAGCCCGGCCGGCACCAGCAGCAGCATGTTCTCGGTGGTGCGTATGACCACCGGCACGACGATCAGCGCCAGCGCAACGCTGCCCGCGTAGCCCGAAAAGCTCCTGAAGCGCGCCACCACCACCGCGTAGACAAACAGGCCGATGACGATGCTGGGCGCCGACAGCAGGATGTCGTTGACGAAGCGCGTGACCTGCGCCAGCGCGCCGCGCGTGTCGTATTCCGACAGGTAGATACCGGCCATGATGCCCACCGGGGTGCCGACGAAGGTCGCCAGCGCCACCATGGTGAGCGAGCCGTAGATGGCGTTGGACAGGCCGCCGACCTCATTGGGCGGCGGTGTCATCTCGGTGAACAGAGCCACCGACAGCCCGCCCAGGCCCAGGCGCAGGGTTTCCCAGAGGATCCACACCAGCCAGAACAGGCCGAACGCCATGGCCGCCAGCGCCAGCGCCAGGGCGATGCGGTTGGTGCGCTTGCGCCGGGCGTAGCGCGCGGCACGCGCGCGCTGGGCGTCGGCCGCCGTCAGGAGTTGCGCTCCGGTGCTCATGCGCGTGCTCCTTCGCCCTTTTGCAGGCGCATCAGCAGGATCTTGGACAGCGCCAGCACCACGAAGGTAATGAAGAACAGCACCAGGCCGAGGTAGATGAGCGACGCCTGGTGCAGGCCCTCGGCGGCCTCGGCGAACTCGTTGGCCAAGGCCGAGGTGATGCTGTTGGCAGCGGCAAAGAGCGACACCGAATCGAGCTGATTCATGTTGCCGATGACGAAGGTGACGGCCATGGTCTCACCCAGTGCGCGCCCCAGGCCGAGCATGATGCCGCCCAGGACGCCGGTCTTGGTGTACGGCAGCACCACCGTCCACACCACCTCCCAGGTCGTCGCGCCCAGACCATAGGCCGATTCCTTGAGGAGCGCCGGGGTGACCTCGAACACGTCGCGCATGACGGCCGAGATGAAAGGAATGATCATGATAGCCAGGATGATCCCGGCCGAGAGAATGCCGATGCCCACGGGCGGGCCCGACACCAGCGCGCCCAGGTAGGGCACGCCGGCAAAGAGTTTCTGCAGCGGCGCCTGCACCCAAGTGGCCAGGATGGGCCCGAACACCATCAGCCCCCACATGCCATAGACGATGGACGGCACGGCGGCCAGCAGTTCGATGGCCGTGCCGAGCGGGCGCTTGAGCCAGCCGGGCGACAGCTCGGTGAGAAACAGCGCAATGCCGAAGCTCACCGGAACGGCGATCACCAACGCGATCAGGGAGGTCGCCAGCGTGCCGTAGATCATCACCAGCCCGCCGTACTCGTTCTGCACCGGGTCCCAGACACTGCTGGTCAGGAACCCCAGGCCGTAGGCGGAAATGGCCGGCCACGCGCCCACCACCAGCGAGACCAGGATGGCCAGCAGGATGAGCAGCGTGAACCAGGCGGCCGCATGTGCCAACAGGGCGAACAGCCGGTCGGCCAGCACGCCGGATATCTTGAAGTTGCGTGGTGGGGGCATATTCTTTTGGGCCCCCGCCAGCAGGTAGGCGCTTTGGGCGGGGGGAATGGGCAGTGTAGACACTTGGCCTCCTGAAGTCGGTTCACCGGGGCGACCAATGCGCCCCGGTGGCAGATGCGCCGTCGTGTCCGGCTGCTTTTCTTATTTGTACGCGACGGCCTTGCCGGAACCGTCCTGGATGCTGTCCCACTGCTTCATGATCGCCGCCTTGACGCTGTCGGGCATGGGCACGTAGTCGAGGTCGGACGCCGTCTTGTCGCCCACGCGGTAGGCCCACTCGAAGAACTTGAGCGTCGTCGCGGCCTGGACGGGCTTGTCCTGCACCTTGTGCATCAGGATGAAGGTCGCGCCGGTGATGGGCCAGGCATCCTTGCCAGGCTGGTTGGTGAGGATCTGGTAGAAGCTCTTGCTCCAGTCGGCGCCGGCGGCGGCCGCCTTGAAGGAGGTGTCATCCGGCGAGACGAAATTGCCGGTGCTGTTGGACAACTGCACGTACGTCAACTTGTTCTGCTTGACGTAGGCGTACTCCACGTAGCCGATGGAGTTGGGCAGGCGCCCGACGAATGCGGCCACGCCTTCGTTGCCCTTGCCGCCCGCGCCCGTGGGCCAGTTGACGGCCGTGCCTTCACCGACCTTGGCCTTCCATTCCTCGTTCACCTTGCTCAGGTAGTTGGTGAAGACGAAGCTGGTGCCCGAGCCGTCCGCGCGGCGCACCGGGGCGATGGCCGCATCGGGCAGCTTCACGCCGGGGTTGAGCTTGACGATGGCCGGGTCGGTCCACTGCGTGATCTTGCCCAGGTAGATATCGCCCAGCACTTGGCCGCTCAGCTTGATCTGGCCCGGAGCGATGCCGGCGATGTTGACCACCGGCACCACGCCGCCGATGACGGTGGGGAACTGGATCAGGCCCTTCTTGGCCAGGTCCTCGTCCTTCAGCGGGGCGTCGGAGGCGCCGAAATCGACCGTCTTGGCTTCGATCTGCCGCAGGCCCGCGCCCGAACCGACGGACTGGTAGTTGATGCGCACACCCGTGGCCTTGTTGTAGTCCGCCGCCCACTTGGAGTACAGCGGCGCCGGAAAGCTGGCACCGGCGCCGGTGGCTTCCTGCTGGGCATAGGCGCCGGTAGCGAACGCGGCAGCGGCCGCGCCGGCCACCAGAACTTTGATCACGGAACCATTCATGAGAGACCTCTTGCCTTGTGGTTGATAAAGAAAGCAAGGTGGAATTTAGGCGTGCAATGTGACAGCTGCGTGACACATTTCCTTGTGCAGAGAGGGCGCGCGGCGGGCCTGTCACGCGCTTGTCATGCGTGCGCCATAGCGTCTGGGGATCGCATTATTCCGCGCCCAAGCGCCTGCCCCCATGCCCCTGGTTTCCCGTTTTTCCCATTCCCCGGCACGCCGCCGCTGGCTGCAGGGCAGCGCCGCCGCCCTTGCGGCCTGGGGCCTCCCCGCCGCCGGCCAGGCCCGGACCGAGGGCGGCGCCCCGGTGACCGTTGCCCAGGTGGTGGACATGTCGCCCAGCCTGCAGGACGTGGGCCGCGACTTCCTCGTCGGCGCACAGGCGGCCTGGCAAAGCGTCAACGCGCAAGGTGGGGTGCAGGGCCGCCAGGTGCGGCACCTGCCCATCGTGACCGATGGCTCGCCGCAAGGCCTGCAGGGCGCCTGGCAGCGCATTGAATCCAGCAACTGCGTCATGCTCTCGGGCTGCGTGGGCGATGCCGCCACGCGCGCATTGTCCGAACTGCAGGCGCAGAGCCCCGCCGGCACGCGCCTGGCGCAAGTCGCACCCTGGGTGCAGGCCGAGGCCGCCCATGCGCCGGGGAGCCATGTGTTCGGCATCTTCCCCGGCTACCAGGAGCAGATGGCACACGCCCTCAAGACGCTCGCCACGGTGGGCGTGCGCGACATGGGCGTGGCGTTCGCCAGCGCGTCCCAGCGTGCCCAGGCGCTCGAGACGGTGCAGCGCGCCGCCACCGCCCTGGGCCTGCAACTGCACCTGCTGCCCACCCCCGGCCAGGCGGCCAGCGCCGCCGAACGCCGCGCCGAACAGACACAGGCCATCGTCCTGTTCATCGGCGGCACGCCGGAGCTGCACGCCTTTGCCCGGCGCCTGCCCGTGCAACCGGGAACGCACCGCTACATCGTCGCGCTGGCGGACGTGAACCTGCAGGTCCTCGCGCAACTGGGCGGCACGCCGCGCCACTCCTCGGTGATCGCCACGCAGGCCGTACCCCTGCTGACCTCCACCCTGGGCGTGGTGCGCGCCTACCGCCAGGCACTGGCACGCTATTACGACGAACCGCCATCGCCCCAGGGCCTGGCCGGGTTCGTGTCGGCGCGCTACGCCGCGGCGGTGCTCTCGGGCCTGCGCGCTGAGCCGACCCGCGCCAACGTGCTGCAGGCGCTGCGCGAACGCACCGACAGCGACATCGACGGTTTCATGGTGCGCTGCGCCGGCTCCGAGCGCCGCAGCGGCTACGTGACGCAGACCATGCTCGCGGCCGACGGCCGCATCATCGGCTGACAAGCCTTTCTTGCTGCGGCTGCAGGCCCACTACCATCGGGCGACTTCGCCCTTCTTTCTTTTCGCACTACGCATGCACAACGGCACACTGCTCGCCGCAGTCGACCTCGGGTCCAACAGCTTTCGCCTGGAAATCGGCCGCTTCGACCAGGGCCACATCCAGCGCACCGAATACCTCAAGGAGACCGTGCGCCTGGGCGGCGGGCTCGACGACGACCACCAGCTCAGCCTGGAGGCCATGCAGCGCGGCTGGGCCTGCCTGGCGCGCTTCGCCGAGCGCCTGGGGAGCTTTCCCCCCACCCAGGTGCGCGCCGTTGCCACGCAGACGCTGCGCGAAGCCCGGAACCGCGACGAATTCCTGCGCCGCGGCAGCGAGATCCTGGGCCACACCATCGACCTCGTTTCCGGCCCGGAAGAAGCGCGCCTGATCTACCAGGGCGTGGCGCGCCTGCTGCCGCAGTCCGACGAGCGCCGCCTGGTGGTGGACATCGGCGGGCGCTCGACCGAGCTCATCCTGGGCCAGCAGTTCGAGGCGCGCGCTGTGGCCTCGTACCGCGTCGGCAGCGTCGCCTGGTCGAACCCATATTTTGCCGACGGACGCTTTTCGGCCAAGGCCTTCGCCAGCGCCGAAGTGGCGGCGCTCGCGGTGCTGGAAGACGCGACGGCGGTGTTTGCGCCTGGCGCCTGGGAGGTGGCCTACGGTTCCTCGGGGACCGTAGGCGCTGTGGCCGACATCCTGGGCCACGCCGGCTTCGAGCAAGGCCGTATCGAGCGCGCGGGCCTGTCTTGGCTCAAGGGGCAGCTGCTGCGCGCGCAAAGCGCCGACCGGGTGCGCCTGGAAGGCCTCAAGGACGACCGGCGCCCGGTGATCGGCGGCGGCATCAGCGTGCTGTGCGCCGTCTTCGACCTGCTCGGCATCGACAGCATGCAGGTGGCGCAGGGCGCCCTGCGCCAGGGCGCGCTGTACGACCTGCTGCAGCGCGAGCACCCCGAGACCGACCTGCGCGGGCTGGCGGTGCAGACCCTGATGCAGCGCTTCGCGGTGGACCCGGCGCAGGCCGCGCGCGTGGCCGGCACCGCTGCCGTGCTGCACGCCCAGCTCACCGGCCAGGCGGGCGCACCGGGTGCGCGCGAACTGGTGTGGGCCGCGCAACTGCATGAAATCGGCTGCCTGGTCTCGCACATCGACGCGCACCGCCACGGCGCCTACATCCTGGACAACACCGATGCCGCCGGCTTCGCGCGCGCCGAACTGGCCACCCTGGGCACGCTGGTGCTGGGCCAGCGCGGCAAGCTGCGCAAGATGGACGTGGACATGAGCGACAGCACGGTCGCGCTGCAGCTCCTGTGCCTGCGCCTGGCCACGGCCTTGTGCCATGCGCGCCGCGATCCGGCCGTGCAGGGCCTGCGGCTGGCGCGGGCCGGCCAGGTGTTCACCCTGGCGGCCCCCACCGGCTGGGCGGCGCGGTTTCCGCAGTCGGCGCATTTGCTGCGCGAGGAAGCCGCCGCCTGGCAAAAAACGCCCTGGGAGCTGCAGGTGGCGCTGCCCTGAAGGCGCGGCATGCTACACTAAATGTAGCTATAAACCTATGATGGTAGAGCGCTAGAGGCCAATTTCACTACAAATCACAGCAGCTCTGGCGACTGCACCGTGAGCAGCACGGTCTCGGCTGCGCCGGCGCGCTCGCGCTGGCGCAGCCACCACACCGCCCCTTTGCGCACCGCACAGGCGCCGGCCGGCATGCCCAGGAGCTGCGCCAGCACCTGGCCGATGACCGGCTGGTGCCCGACCACCAGCACCGCGCCCCGGCCGTCCGGCCAGCGCGCGCAGTCGAGCAGGTCCTGCGCCGTGCCGCCTGGCGCCAGCTCGGCGCGCAGCTTCACCCGCCGGCCGAGCGCGCGCGCCGTCTGCTCGGCGCGCAGCGCCGGGCTGCAGAGCACGCGCAGGCCCTCGGGCAGCTGGCGGTCCAGCCAGCGGCCTATGCGCGCCGCCTGGCGCTCGCCGCGTGCGGTCAGGGCGCGCTGCAGGTCTTCGGTGGCGCCGTCGCCCTCCTCGGCCTCGGCGTGGCGCCAGAGGATCAGGTCCATCATGGGCGCTTGCCGGCGCGCCGCAGCTCCGGGCCTGGGAGAGTCGCCGCGCCGCCGTAACGCCGCATGAGCGCATCCTGCACGCCCCGGCCGGTGCGCGGGTGCGGCGCCGGCGCATAGCTGCCGTCCGCCTGCAGGCACCAGGCGTCGCGGTCGTCGTGCAGCGAGGCCACCAGGCATTCGTCGACGATGCGCTGGCGCACCGCCGGGTCCCGCACCGGCCAGGCCAGTTCCACCCGGCGCAGCATGTTGCGGTTCATCCAGTCGGCGCTGGAGAGCCACAGCGCCTCCTCGTCGCCATGGGCGAAGTAGAAAACGCGCGAGTGCTCCAGGAAGCGCCCGATGACCGAGCGCACGCGGATGTTCTCCGTCAGGCCCGGTACCTGCGCCGGCAGGATGCAGGCGCCGCGCACGATCAGATCGATGCGCGCACCCTGCGCGCCGGCGCGCATCAGCGCCAGCGCCAGCGCTTCGTCGGTCAGGGCATTCATCTTGGCGACGATGCGCGCCGGCCGGCCCGCCGCCGCCGCGCGGCCGACCTCGGCGATGCGCGCCAGCATGCTGTCGTGCAGGCGGAAGGGCGCGACCAGCAGGCGGCGCATGCGTGGCAGCGGGTTCTGGCTGGCCAGGTGGTTGAACAGCTGGTCCATGTCGGCGGTGAGCGCCGGATCGGCGGTGAGCTGGCTCAGGTCGGTGTACAGCCGCGCGGTGCGGGGGTTGTAGTTGCCGGTGGACAAATGCCCGTAGCGGCGCATGCGCCGCCCCTCGCGGCGGGTGATGAGCAGCATCTTGGCGTGCGTCTTGAGCCCGACCACGCCGTACACCACCTGGGCGCCGGCGCTCTCCAGGGCCTCGGCCCAGTTGATGTTCGCTTCCTCGTCGAAGCGCGCCTTGAGTTCGACCACCGCCATCACCTCCTTGCTCCGGCGCACGGCTTCGCGCAACAGTTCCAGGAGCTCCAGGTCCGAGCCGGTGCGGTAGATGGTCTGCTTGATGGCCACCACGGCCGGGTCGAACACCGCCTGGCGCAGCAGGGCCAGGACGGCGTCGAAGCTCTCGTACGGCTGGTGGACCAGCACGTCGCCGGCGGCGAGGCGCTCGAATACCGAGCCTGCCTTGGGCAGCGCCTCCGGCCAGGCCGGCGTCCACGGTGGGAACAGCAGGTCGGGCGCCGCAGCCAGGTCGATCAGCTGCGCCAGGCGCACCAGGTTCACCGGCCCCTGCACCCGGTACAGGGCGGCCGGCGGCAGGTCGAACTGGCCCAGCAGGAAGTCCGACAGAAACTGCGTGCAGCCGGCCGACACCTCCAGCCGCACAGCGCGGCCGAACTGGCGCTTGTGCAGGCCCTGGCGCAGCACGGTGCGCAGGCTGCGCACGTCTTCCTCGTCGACCGCCAGATCCGAGTGGCGCGTGACGCGGAACTGCGACATCTCGACCACGTCCCGGCCGGGGAACAGGTCGGACAGGTGCGCGCGCACCACGCTGGAGACGCTGACGAAGCGCGTGCCGCCCTGCGCCAGCGCCTCGGGCAGCTTGAAGAAGCGCGGCAGCGCGCGCGGCACGCGCACGATGGCGATTTCGTTGCGCCGCCCGAAGGCGTCGGTTCCGCCCAGGCGCACGATGAAGTTGAGCGACTTGTTGGCCACCTGGGGAAAAGGGTGCGCCGGGTCCAGGCCAACGGGGAGCAGCAGCGGCCGCACCTCGCGCTCGAACAGCGCACGCACCCAGCGGCGCTGCTCGGCATTGCGCTCGCCGTGCGCCACCACGTGGATGCCGCAGCGCGCCAGGGCCGGCAGCAATTCGTCCTGGTACAGCGCGTACTGGCGCTCCACCAGGTGGCGCACCTGGGCCGTGATCTGCTCGAATTCGGCCGTCTGGCTGCCCGACGCGCGCGCCGCCGCCACGTGGGGCTCGGCGCGCACCTCGAAGAATTCGTCCAGATTGGACGACACGATGGTCAGGTAGCGCACGCGCTCGAGCAGGGGCACCTCACGCCGCAGCGCCCAGTCGAAGACGCGCTGGTTGAAAGCCAGGATGCTGGCGTCGCGGTCCAGCAGCGCGCTGCGGAACGTTACGGTGCCGGTGACCGGCGGAAGCTCTGCGCCCGAAGGCGAATGCGCGCTGAGAAGCATGGGGCGGTGCGGTGCGGAAAGCAGCGCGGCGCTGCGGCAGTCGCCACGCGGTCCGCGTTGCAGCGGCCTGCGCGGCCAATGGGCCCGCGCAGGAGGAACGCCGCCACTGTGCGGCGTCCGTGTGACAGGCCCGTGACAGCACCCGCTGCGAACGACCGTCCCTGCGCACGCACGGCAGAGCCGCATGGAACTTGTCGGGCTTTTTACGCCTCGGACCCCTGTTTTTGAAACAATTTCATACAATCCACCGTTTTTCGTCCGTGCCCTCCCCCCGCTCTTGTGAACGAAACTGCAACTCCCCTGCCTGCGCCCCTGCCCCAGAAAGCGCCCGCGGAGCGGGCTTTCCATGAATTGCAGGCGCTGTTGGACAACGCGGGCGCGGGCATCGTTTTCATCCGCGCGCGCGAGGTGGTGCGCTGCAACGCGCGCTTCGCCCAGCTGTTCGGCTACCGCAGCGCCGCCGACCTCATTGGCCAGCGCAGCGAAAGCTTTTCGCTCGGCCGCGTGGCCTACCGCGACCTGGGCCGGGCGGCGTTTCCGGTGATCGCCGCCGGCCAGCCCTACGTCACCGAACGCGAAATGCGCCGCCGCGATGGCCAGCGCTTCTGGGCGCGCCTGACGGGCAGCCTCATCAACCCCGCGCAGCCCGACGAGGGCGCGATCTGGGTGATCGACAACCTGGACGCGCAGAAGGCCGCGCAAAAACAACTGGAAGCGGCCCTGTGGGAGAAGCAGACGCTGTTCGACCACGCCATGGTCGGCATCGTCTACCTGGTGGACCGGCGCATGACGCGCTGCAACGGTTTTTTCGAGCAGATGCTTGGCTACGGCCCGGGCGAGCTGTCTGGCTGCTCGACCCGTACGTGGTACGCCAGCGACGCGGAGTGGGAGGACATCGCCCGGCGCAGCGGCCCGGTGCTGATGCGCGGCGAATCGTTCTCGGGCGAAGTCAGCGTCCGGCGCAAGGACGGCAGCATCATCGCCTGCGAAGTGCGCAGCCGCGCCCTCGACCCGGAGAACCCCGCGCGCGGCTCGCTCTGGATCGCCATGGACGTGACCGAGCGCAAGAACGCCCAGGCCTCGCTGACGCGCGTGCAGGCCGAACTCGAACGCCTGGTGGCAGAACGCACGCGCCAGCTGAGCGAAACCGTGCAGACGCTGCACCGCGAAATGGAAGAGCGCCGCGCCGACCGCGACCGCATCCACTGGCTGGCGCACTACGACGCGCTCACCGGCCTGCCCAACCGCACGCTGCTGGCCGAGCGCAGCCGCGAGGCCATCGCGCTCGCCAAGAAGGACGGCAGCCCGCTGGCGGTGGTGTTCGTCGATCTGGACCACTTCAAGCACGTCAACGACTCGCTCGGCCACCGCGTCGGCGACGCGCTGCTGGTGGCGATCGCCGAGCGCCTGCGCAGCGTGGTGCGCGAGAAGGACACCGTGTGCCGGCTCGGCGGCGACGAATTCATCCTCTTGCTGCCCGGCGCCAGCGCGCACGGCGCCGAACGCGTCGCCGGCAAGTTGCTCGACGCCTCGCGCCAGCCCTACCAGATCGACCGCCACGAGCTGACCATGGCGCCCTCCATGGGCATTGCCGTGTTCCCGCAGGACGGCATGGATTTCGACACCCTGGCCCAGTCCGCCGACGTCGCCATGTACCGCGCCAAGCAGGGCGGGCGCGGTACCTTCTGCTTCTTCACGCCGGAGATGCAGGCCCATTCGGCGCGCGCGCTGATGCTGGAGAACGCCCTGCGCCGCGCGCTCGAGCGCGACCAGTTCAGGCTGCACTACCAGCCGCAGCTGTGCATCGCCACCGGCCGACTGCGCGGCGTGGAGGCGCTGCTGCGCTGGCACCACCCGGAGCTGGGCGCCATTTCGCCGGCCGAGTTCATTCCCCTGGCCGAGGACAGCGGCCAGATCCTCGCCATCGGCGACTGGGTGCTGCGCACGGCGCTCGCCCAGCTGCGCGCCTGGCAGGACGCGCGCCACGCCGTGCCGGCCGTCGCCGTAAACCTCTCGGCCGTGCAGTTTCGCCGCCCCGGCATGCCCGAGCGCATCGCCGAGCTGCTGGAGGAGGCCGGCCTGCCCGCGCAGGCGCTGGAGCTCGAACTCACCGAAGGCGCCGCGCTCGACGACCCGTACCTGGCCGGCGTCACCATGGCGCAGCTGCAGGCCCTGGGCGTGCGCATCGCCATCGACGACTTCGGCACCGGCTACTCCTCGCTCAGCCTGCTCAAACGCTTTCCGATCAGCAAGCTCAAGATCGACCAGTCCTTCGTGCGCGACCTGGGCGACGACCCGAGCGACCGCGCCCTGGTCAGCGCCATCGTGCGCATGGCCCAGGCCCTCGGCATCGATACCACGGCCGAGGGCGTGGAGACCCCGCAGCAGCTCGACTTCCTGCGCGCCCAGGGCTGCACGGAAGCGCAGGGCTACCACTGCGGCCGCCCCATGGCGGCGCAGGAACTGCTCGCCTGGATCGCGGCGGCCGGGGCGGCCGCCTGAACCACGGCCGCAAGAGGCGGCCAATTTTCAAGCTTTTCAGGCCTCCAGCGCTTGCTGGTATTGATTTTCTAGCTATTTTTCAGATAGCAAAACGGATGACCCAGGGCCGCGTGAGAAAATGGCCCCATTCCCCTTACAACCCAAGAGAACACCATGGAAGCAGAACGCATCAACCTCATCGGCAGCACGCTGGAAGACCTCACCGAGCGCACGCGTGAGTTACGGGGGTATCTTTGACTACGATGCCAAGTTTGAACGCCTGCGCACGGTAAACGCCTCGCTGGAAGACCCGTCCGTCTGGAACGACCCGAAGAAGGCCCAGGAGCTGGGCAAGGAAAAGAAGGCGCTGGACGGCGTCGTGCTCACGCTCGAGCGCCTGACGCGCGAGCTGGCCGACAACAGCGAGCTCTTCGAGATGAGCCGCGACGAAGGCGACGACGCGGGCCTGCTGACCATCGAGCAGGAAACCGCCAAGCTGCGCCCGGACATCGAGGAACTCGAGTTCCGCCGCATGTTCAGGAACGAGGCCGACCCGCTCAACTGCTACCTTGACATCCAGGCCGGCGCCGGCGGCACCGAAGCCTGCGACTGGGCCAGCATGCTGCTGCGCCAGTACCTGCGCTACGCCGAACGCAAGGGTTTCAAGACCAGCGTGGACGACGAGACGGCGGGCGACGTGGCCGGCATCAAGGGTGCCACCATCCACATCGAGGGCGAATACGCCTACGGGCTGCTGCGCACCGAAACCGGCGTGCACCGCCTGGTGCGCAAATCGCCCTTCGACAGCTCGGGCGGGCGCCATACCAGTTTTGCCAGCGTCTTTGTCTACCCTGAGATCGACGATTCCATCGAGATCAACATCAACCCCTCGGACGTGCGCACCGACACCTACCGCGCCAGCGGCGCCGGCGGCCAGCACATCAACAAGACCGACTCGGCCGTGCGCCTGACGCACATCCCCACCGGCATCGTGGTGCAGTGCCAGGACGGGCGCAGCCAGCACGGCAACCGCGACATCGCCTGGCAGCGCCTGCGCTCCAAGCTCTACGACTTCGAGATGCGCAAGCGCCAGGAAGAAGCGCAAAAGCTCGAAGACACCAAGACCGACGTCGGCTGGGGCCACCAGATCCGCAGCTACGTGCTGGACAACAGCCGCATCAAGGATTTGCGCACGAACGTCGAGATCTCCGCCACGCAGAAAGTGCTGGACGGCGACCTCGACGCCTTCATTGAAGCTTCGTTGAAGCAAGGTATTTAAGGAACCCGCATGCACACCCTGCGCGAAGACGGCCAGGCCCCTCCGGCGGCCCACCACCGGGGCGACTACCAGGCACCGGCCTGGTGGATCGATACCGTGGACCTCAGCTTCGACCTCGACCCGGCCAAGACACGCGTGCTCAACCGCATGCGCGTGCGCCGCAACCCCGACAGAGCACCCGAGCCGCTGCGCCTGGACGGCGAAGAGCTCAACCTGGCGCGCGTGCTGGTCAACGGCGCCGGCACCTCGTTTCGCATGGAGGCCGGCCAGCTGGTGCTGGAAAACCTGCCGCAGGACGATGCCGGCTTCGAGCTGGAAATCTTCACCACCTGCGCGCCCGCCAAGAACACCGCGCTGATGGGCCTGTACGTCAGCCAGGGCACCTTCTTCACGCAGTGCGAGGCCGAGGGCTTCCGCCGCATCACCTACTTCCTCGACCGGCCGGACGTCATGGCCAGCTACCGCGTGCTGCTGCGCGCGGACAAGGCTCTTTACCCGGTGCTGCTGTCCAACGGCAACCTCGTCGCCGAGGGCGACCTGGAGGGCGGGCGCCACTTCGCCGAGTGGGTGGACCCGCACAAGAAACCGAGCTACCTGTTCGCCCTGGTGGCCGGCAAGCTGGTGGCGCGCCAGCAGCGCATCACGTCGCGCGCCGGCAAGGAGCATTTGCTGGAGGTGTACGTGCGCCCGGGCGATCTGGGCAAGACCGAGCATGCGATGCGCTCGCTCATGGCCAGCGTGGCCTGGGACGAAACGCGCTTTGGCCTCAGCCTGGACCTGGAACGCTTCATGATCGTCGCCACCAGCGACTTCAACATGGGCGCGATGGAGAACAAGGGCCTGAACGTCTTCAACACCAAGTACGTGCTGGCGAGCCAAGCGACGGCCACCGACACCGATTTCGCCAACATCGAGAGCGTCGTCGGCCACGAGTACTTCCACAACTGGACGGGCAACCGCGTCACCTGCCGCGACTGGTTCCAGCTCAGCCTGAAGGAAGGGCTGACGGTGTTCCGCGACCAGGAGTTTTCCATGGACATGGCGGGCTCGCCCTCGGCCCGCGCCGTCAAGCGCATCGAGGACGTGCGCGTGCTGCGCAGCGTGCAGTTCCCCGAGGACGCCGGCCCCATGGCGCACCCGGTGCGTCCCGAGAGCTATGTGGAAATCAACAATTTCTACACCGTCACCATCTACGAAAAGGGTGCCGAGGTTGTGCGCATGATGCACACGCTGGTCGGCCGCGAGGGCTTCGCCGCCGGGATGAAGCGCTACTTCGAGCGCCACGACGGCCAGGCCGTGACCTGCGACGACTTTGCCCAGGCAATCGCCGACGCCAACCCCGGCAGCGCGCTCGCCACGCGCCTGGATGCCTTCAAGCGCTGGTACAGCCAGGCGGGCACCCCCTGCGTGCGCGCGGTGGGCGAATACGACGCCGCTGCGCAGGCGTACACGCTCACGCTCAGCCAGAGCTGCCCGGCGACGCCCGGCCAGCCGAGCAAGCTGCCCTTCGTCATCCCGGTGGAGCTCGGCCTGCTGGCGCAGGACGGCAGTGCCCTGCCCCTGCAACTGGAAGGCGAAGCCGCCGCTGCCGGCAACACGCGCACCGTGGTGCTCGACGCGCCCAGCCTCACGCTGCGCTTCACCGGCGTGGCGAGCGCACCCGTGCCCTCGCTGCTGCGCGCGTTCAGCGCCCCGGTGCGGCTCGACTACGGCTACACCGACGCCGAGCTGCTGACCCTGCTGGCGCACGACACCGACGCCTTCAACCGCTGGGAAGCCGGCCAGCGCCTGATGCTGCGCAGCGCTATTAATGCAATAGCTGAAGACGTAGATGGAACAAGCGCAAACGGCCAATTTTCTTCGGAAATCATGGACCCCGAACTGCTGGCCGCCCTGCGCCAGACGCTGCGCGACCCGCAGCTCGACCCTGCCTTCAAGGAGCTGGTGCTGAGCCTGCCCTCCGAAGGCTACCTGGCCGAGCAGCTCGACGTGGTCGACCCCCAGCGCGTGCACGCCGTGCGCGAAGCCATGCGCCAGCAGCTGGCCAGCGCACTGCGCGCCGACTGGGAAGCCACCTACGAAGCGCAGCGCGATACCGGCGCCTACCAGCCCGATGCCGCATCCGCCGGCCGCCGCGCGCTCGCCGCCCAGGCCCTGGGCATGCTGTGCCTGGCGGCCCAGCAGGCGGGCGACCCGATCTGGCCCGGCAAAGCCTTGCAGCGCTTCAAGGACGCCGGGAACATGACCGATCGCCTGGGCGCCCTGTCCGCCCTGGTGGCGAGCCGCCATCCGCACGCCGGCGCCGCGCTGGCACGCTTTCACGCCCTCTTCAAGGACGACGCGCTGGTCATCGACAAATGGTTCGCCCTGCAGGCCGGCGCGCCCGACCACGGCGGCGACGTGCTGCCCGCCGTGCAGGCGCTGATGCGCCACCCCGACTTCCACATCGGCAACCCGAACCGGGCGCGCAGCCTGGTCTCCACCTTCTGCGCCAACCCGGGCGCCTTCCACCGCGCCGACGGTGCCGGCTACCAGTTCTGGGCCGAGCGCGTGCTGCAGCTCGACGCCCTGAACCCGCAAGTCGCCGCCCGCCTGGCGCGCGCCCTGGACCGCTGGAGCAAGCTCGCCGAACCCTGGCGCGGCAGCGCCCGCGCGGCCATCGAGCGCGTCGCCGCGCACGGCAAACTCAGCAACGACGTGCGCGAGGTCGTCACCCGCGCCCTGGAGCCCGCATGACACCGCCCAAGAAAATCTCCCTCACCCGCTACCTGGTCGAGCAGCAGCGCATCGATGGCCTGATCCCCGGGCAGCTGCGCCTGCTGCTCGAAGTGGTCGCACGCGCCTGCAAGAGCATCAGCCACGCCGTCAACAAAGGCGCGCTCGGCAACGTGCTCGGCAGCGCGCAGAGCGAAAACGTGCAGGGCGAAGTGCAGAAGAAGCTCGACATCATCGCCAACGAGGTGCTGATCGAAGCCAACGAATGGGGCGGCCACCTGGCGGGCATGGCGTCGGAAGAGATGGACGCCATCTACGTCGTGCCCAACCGGTACCCCAAGGGCGAATACCTGCTGCTGTTCGACCCCCTCGACGGCTCCAGCAACATCGACGTCAACGTCAGCATCGGCACCATCTTCAGCGTGCTGCACATGCCCGAGGACGACCGCGGCGTCGACGAAGGCGACTTCCTGCAACCGGGCAGCCGCCAGGTCGCCGCCGGCTACTGCGTCTACGGCCCGCAAACCACCCTGGTACTGACCGTGGGCGACGGCGTCGTCATGTTCACCCTGGACCGCGAGCAGGGCTCGTTCGTCCTGACGCAGGAGAACGTGCGCATCCCCGCCGACACGCAGGAGTTCGCCATCAACATGAGCAACATGCGCCACTGGGCGCCGCCCGTGCGCCGCTACATCGACGAATGCCTGCAAGGCAAGGACGGCCCGCGCGGCAAGGACTTCAACATGCGCTGGATCGCCAGCATGGTGGCCGACGTGCACCGCATCCTGACGCGCGGCGGCATCTTCATGTACCCCTGGGACCAGCGCGAACCGAACAAGCCCGGCAAGCTCCGCCTGATGTACGAGGCCAACCCCATGGCCTGGCTCATCGAACAGGCCGGCGGCGCCGCGACCAACGGCAAGGAACGCATCCTGGACCTCCAGCCGACCAAGCTGCACGAACGCGTCAGCGTGATCCTCGGCTCCAAAAACGAGGTCGAGCGCGTCACCAGCTACCATTCCGAGCTATAATTTTGAGCTAAGCCGGTGTAGCTCAGTCGGTAGAGCAGCTCATTCGTAATGAGAAGGTCGGGTGTTCGATTCATCTCTCCGGCACCAAGTCCGTAAAGAAACCCCGCTATGTTTTGCATAGCGGGGTTTTTTCTTTAGGAGGCCTGGGGAACCTCGCCCCCTTCGGCGGCGCTGCCCCAGTCCAGGCGGTTCCACTCCAGGCGCCGGCGGCTCCAGTGCTCGGCGATCGTCTGGGTGAAATCCGGGCGCACCAGTTTGGCGCGGGCCTCGCACCACTGGGCGCTTTCCTGCCGCACGACGACGCCTTCGAGCGTGCCGGAGCGGTAGCGGCTGGGAACGGTTTCAAGCATCGCCCGCAAATCCGCGAGGCTGCGCTGCCCACGGAACAAGGTGGGCACGGTGACCAGGCCGCATTCCGCCGCCAGGGCGTTGCGCCGCGTGCTGTTCCAGAAACGGCCCGATTGGCGCTCGTATACGTCGAACAGCAGGAACCAGTCGGGCAGCGCGGTGTAGTCCAGCGAATGCCGCGCCGCACACCACTCGCCAAACAACATCAGCCCCGCGTCGGCATGCAGCGCCAGCGCGGTGTGCACGGTATCGCCATGCAGGTCCAGCCAGTCGGCCAGCCGGGCGAACTGCCCGGCGTGCGGGTGCGCCAGGTACTGGCCCCGGTTCTGCGCGCGCAGCCGGCCGTCGGGTGCGAGTGAAAAGCCGAGGTTGGCGCCATCGAGCTTTTCCTCCACCGCCACCTCGCCGGCCAGCAACTGCGCGCCTTCATCGGCGGACAAGACCTTGTCGTCGCGCGGCATGCCCTTGCCGAGCCAGGCAATGTGGGGGGTTTGCGGGAAACGGAAAAAATCAGTCGTCACGGGATGGTTCCGGCAGCGCGGGCGCTGGCTTGTTGGGAAACTTCTTCTGGTAGGACGCGCAGACGTCCGGCGCGCACAGGAACTCTACGCGCACGCCGCGCGCTTGCAGGGCGGGCCACCAATCCAGCCATTTGGAATCCGCGGCCTGCCAGATCGCGGGCCGGTCTGGGTGCGCGTGGGCGACGGCGGCGAATTTGCGGTCCGACGCGTCGAACGCGGTCTCCAGCGCGGGGTCGGGAAACTCGGCGAAACAATTCTCTGCCGTCTCATGCAACGCGACCTGTTCCACCCGGGCCGTGCCGGATTGCCGCAGCAGCCATTTGAGGAACAGGTCCCCGACGCCCTTGGGTGGGTTCAGGCGGGTCTTGTGCAGGTATTCGCCCAGGATGCGGAACCCGTCGTCGATGACGGTGACGCCCCCCTGCTGCATGGCCTGCAGCCGCTGCACACACTCCACCACGCACTCGGGCGAAGCATCGGCATGCTGACCGTTCGCGACCAGCAGCACATTGGTGTCGATCACCGCCTTCACAGGCCGCCTTCGCGCGGCTGCATGGCCTTCCTGCGCCGCATGGCGGCCAGGGAGCGGCCCGCGATGTCCGCCATTTCATCGCCGAAGAAATGCTCGGGCCAGTTCTCGATGTCGCCGAACATGTTCAGCCGCAGCGGCTCCAGCTCGGTGGCGGCGCCGGCACGGCGGCAAAAGTACACGGCCACGTCGTCCGCTTGGACGGCGCCTTCGGCCACCCGGCGCTGCAAGCGGTTCAGGAAATGCTCGGAGTGGCTCTCGACGATCAGCTGCACGTCGCGCGGCTTGCCGCCCTCCCGCGCCTGCGTGGCGGAAATGAACACGTCGGCCAGTTCCGCCTGGACCTGCGGGTGCAAATGGACTTCCGGCTGCTCCATCCACACGGTGGAATGCGGCGGGCAGTAGAACGCCTGCACCAGGGCAGGCAGCACCTGGGAGATCCCGAAGCCGACATCGGCGATCTTGACCTCGGGGGCTCTGGCATGGGTCTTCACCAGCACCTCGTATTCCTTGCGCCCCTCGGCCACGGGGCGCACCGCGAAGCCGTGGATGACGCCCAGGTCCTTGAGCCACGCGGCGATGAATGCGGCAAAGCCTCGGCCGGCTTGTCCGGCCCCCCGGCTCAGGCGGCGGCCTTCGCCTTGCGCCGCCAGAATCGCCGCCACCGCGTATTCGCCCATGTGTCCGACGCTGGCCGGCGCTTCGCCGGACCATTGGTACATGCGCCTGGGGTGGCTGCGCAGTGGCCCGAGGTAGGCAACGCGCTCCAGCATGGCCTCGGTGGCCAGCGCGAAATCGGCCAGGAACCCGGCGTTCCGGTACCGGGCGATGCTGGCGTCGGACAGCCGGTAGAACTTCTCGGGCGCTTCCAGCGGCCACTTGCGCCCCTCGGCGAGCTGGAATCCGTAGTGCGCGGACGTGAGCTGCAGCCGGTGCCGCTCGTCACGGCCCAGCACCACATCGAGCACTTCGTCCGTGCCCGACGACAAGGCGTAGCGCAGGGACCGCACCTCGGCCTGCCGCGCCTTATCGGCCGCCAGCGCCACCTCGAGGCGCATGCGGTCGCCCTGGTAGCGCGACCCGGCCCCGAGCGGGTCCCGGACCTCCATGCGCTGGGGCAGGGTCCAGCCGATCTCGAAGCGCAGCGACCGCCTCAGGTCGTGGCCATGCAGGCAATCGGTGAAGCTGCCCAGGTCAATGAGCGACGACGCATCGCCCAGGTGCAGCGCGCGCTTGCGGTCCGCGGAGCGCGCGGTTTGCTGCAAGGCCAGCAGCAGCTGGCCCAGGCTGCTCTTGCCCGCGCTGTTGGCGCCGAAGAGCACCGTGAGCGGTGCCAGGCGAATCGGCCCGGTGTCTTTCCAGGCCTTGAAATTCTGGATGTGCAGGTGGGTCAGCATCGGTACCGGTCTCCATCGTTGGTGTGCACCAGGCGCCGCCCCCGCCCGCCGCTCAGCTTCCTGCCACCTTCATGCGATTGACCAGCACCGAGCCGACCGTCTTGGCGCCGTAGCTGTACGCGTCGGCGCCCACCGCCTCGATGCCCTTGAGCATCGCCGCCATGTTGCCGGCGATGGTGATCTCATGCACCGGAAAGGCGATTTCGCCGTTTTCCACCCAGAAACCGCTGGCGCCGCGCGAATAGTCGCCGGTGACGTAGTTCACGCCCTGGCCCATGAGTTCGATGACGAAGAGGCCCGTGCCCAGCTTGGCCAGCATGGCGCGCAGGTCGTCGCCGGGCCGCGTGCGGCGCGAAGTGAGAAAGAGGTTGTGCGAGCCGCCGGCGTTGCCCGTGGTCTGCATGCCGAGCTTGCGCGCCGAGTAGCTGCTGAGGAAGTAGCCCTGCACGCGCCCCGCGTCCACCACCTTGCGCGGCGCGACGCGCACGCCCTCCTCGTCGAACGGCGAGCTGCCCTTGCCGCGCGGCACGAAGGGGTCTTCCAGCACGTCGATGTGCTTGGGAAACACCGGCTTGCCCAGGGAATCGAGCAGGAAACTGCTCTTGCGGTACAGCGCTCCGCCGCTCACGGCCTGTACGAAGGCGCCGAGCAGGCCCGCCGCCAGGGGCGACTCGAACAGCACCGGGCATTCGGTGGTCGGCAGCTTGCGGCTGCCCAGGCGCGCCAGCGCGCGCTCTGCCGCGTAGCGCCCGACGGCCGCCGGGGCGGCCAGTTCGCGCGCATCGCGCATGGAGCTGTACCAGGCATCGCGCTGCATGTCGCCGCGCCGGCCGGGTGTCTTGGCGATCGGCGCCACCGACAGGCTGTGGCGCGAGGTGGCGTAGCCGCCACGAAAGCCCTTGGTGTGGGCGGTGAAGAAGTGGCTTTGCTGGGCCGACACGCCCGCGCCTTCGCTGTTGGTGATGCGGCGGCTGGTGGCGAAGGCCGCCGCCTCGCATTCGAGCGCGATGCGCGCCGCCTCCTCGCTGGTCAGCGCCCAGGGGTGGAACAGATCCAGGTCGCTGCGCTGGGATGCGGGCGTCGCAATATCGCGCTCCTCGGGCAGCCCGGCCATGGGGTCGGCGGCGGTGAAGCGGGCGATGTCGTAGGCGGCCTGCACGGTCTGCTCGATCGCGGCGGGCGAAAAATCCGAGGTGCTGGCGTTGCCGCGCCGCTGGCCGACGTAGACCGTCACGCCCAGGGATTTGTCGCGGTTGCGCTCCACCGATTCGAGCTCGCCCTTGCGCACCCCCACCGAGAGGCCGCAGCCTTCCGAGGCCTCGGCCGCGGCGTCGCTGGCGCCGATTTTCTTGGCGTGGCGCAGCGCCTGGTCCACCAGTTCCTCGAAGAAGGGGCGGGAATAGCTGAAGCCGGTGTCGGCGCGGGAGTCGTTAGGGTTCATGGCGAGGGCTATGATACTTGGCGGCCCGCGCTGCCTGCGGCGCACCCGGTGCCGCGCACGGCCCGGCGCAGGCCACCCCAACCCCGATTCCCAGATGTCACGCAAACCCAAAAAAGGCTACTACGTGCGCGGCCAGTTCGTTGCCGAAGGCAGCGAACTCGACCTTGAACTCAAGGCCGAGCTCAAAGGCACGCCCGACGCCAGCCGCACCGACTTGAAGCGCGAAAGCGACGCGCTGCAAGAGCTCGGCAAGGACCTGCTCACGCTGCGCGCCGACCTGTTCGCCGGCCTGGCCCTCCCCGACAAGCTGGCCGACGCCCTGGCCGAAGCCCGGCGCATCACCAACTTCGAAGGCAAGCGCCGGCAGATGCAGTTCGTCGGCAAGCTGATGCGCAAGCTCGAACCGGCGCAGGTCGAGGCGGCGCGTGCCGCGCTTGAGGTGCAACGCCTGGGCTCGGCCGAGGAAAAGCTCGCCCTGCACCAGGCCGAGCAGTGGCGCGACCGGCTCATTGCCGAGGAGGCCGCGCAGGCCGAGTGGATCGCCCACCACCCGACGACCGACATCCAGCAGCTGCGCGCCCTGGTCCGCCAGGCGCGCAAGGATGCGCAAAGCGCGCACGACGCCGCCGTCGCCGAATCGAAAGGCCTGGCACCGCGCAAGGGCCGCGCCTACCGCGAGCTGTTCGCGCTGGTGCGCCGTGAACGTCTCGGCGTGCCGGGCGCCGAGGCCGAACCCGAAGACGAGGACGACCTGGATGACTGACACCACCCTGCCGCCCCCCGAGCCGGTGAAGATCGGCATCGTTTCGGTCAGCGACCGCGCCAGCAGCGGTGTCTACGAAGACAAGGGCCTGCCAGCGCTGCAGGACTGGCTGACGCGCGCGCTGCACAACCCGGTGGAATTCGTGCCGCGCCTGATCGCCGACGAGCACCAGACCATCAGCGACACGCTGGTGGCGCTGGTGGACGCCGGCTGCAGCCTGGTGCTGACCACCGGCGGCACGGGGCCCGCCCTGCGCGACGTGACGCCCGAGGCCACGCTGGCCATCGCGCACAAGGAAATGCCGGGCTTTGGCGAGCAGATGCGCCAGATCGGCCTGGCCTTCGTGCCGACGGCGATCCTCTCGCGCCAGGTGGCGGTGGTGCGCAGCCAGTGCCTGATCGTCAACCTGCCGGGCCAACCCAAGGCGATCGCCGAAACGCTGGAAGGCGCCCGCGCCGCCGACGGCAGCCTGCGCGTGCCGGGCATCTTCGCCGCCGTCCCGTATTGCATCGACCTGATTGGCGGTCCGTACCTGGAGACGCGCGCCGCGGTGTGCCAGGCTTTCCGCCCCAAGGCCGCACAGCGCCCCTTGCGCGACGCACCGCCCCCGCCGTGAAATTTTGAATGAAAACGGGCGTTAGCGCCCGTCTGGAAAGGGTTTGCAGCTATCTTTATAGAAGCAAATCTACTTACCCACCAGGTCGTTCAGCTTGCCCGCCTCGAACTGCTCCTTGAGCGCCGCATCGCCCGGCACGCAGCCCTGGGCGTGCTGGCTGGCCGAGAGCTTTTCGATGGCCTGCCAGAGCAGCGCGATCTGGTGCTCCTGCGAGCTCGCGTTGTCGATCAGCCCGCGCATGGCCTGCGACAGCGGGTCGTCTTCCTGGGTGATGCCGTAGGCGGTGAACTTGGGCGCGTGCTCGGTCACGTCGGCGCTCTCGCCGGCCTTCGAAGGAATGATGCGCGCCGGGATGCCGACCGCCGTCGCGCCCGCCGGCACGGGCTTGATGACCACGGCGTTGCTGCCGATCTTCGCCCCGTCGCCCACCTCGAAGCCGCCCAGCACCTTGGCGCCGGCGCTCACCACCACGTTCTTGCCCAATGTGGGGTGGCGCTTCGTGCCCTTGTAGAGCGAGGTGCCGCCCAGCGTCACGCCCTGGTAGATGGTGCAGCCGTCGCCGATTTCCGCCGTCTCGCCGACCACCACGCCCATGGCGTGGTCGAAGAACACGCGCTCGCCGATCCTGGCGCCGGGGTGGATCTCGATGCCGGTGAACCAGCGCGAGAGGTGCGAGATGAAGCGGCCCAGCCACTTGAGGTCGTGCGTCCAGCACCAGTGGGCGCGCCGATGCAGCCACAGGGCGTGCAGGCCGGGATAGCAGGTGAGCACTTCAAAGGTGCTGCGCGCGGCGGGGTCGCGCTCCAGGATGCATTGGATGTCGGAGCGCAGGCGGGAGAACATGGCAGGTCGGCGGGGCAAACGGGCGATCAGTTTAGGGCTTTGGCGGCGGCGCCAGTTGCAGCATGGCTTTGGCGACACCGCGCAGGATGTGGATTTCCTCCTCGGTGGGCTGCGCGCGGTTGAACAGCTGGTTCAGGCGCGGCATCAGCTTCTTCGGCGCCGCCGGGTCGAGAAAGCCGATGGCCGCGAGCGCCTCCTGCCAATGCGACAGCATGCCGGCGAGCTGGCGTGCATCGGCCGGCCGCCCCGCGCCGGTGCTGCTGGGTACGGCGAACGCGCCCAGCGCCTGGCGCCACTCGTAGGCAATGAGCTGCACCGCCGCGCCCAGGTTGAGCGAGCCGAACTGCGGGTTCGTCGGGATGGAGAGCGCGACGTGGCAGCGGTACACGTCCTCGTTGGCCATGCCGAAGCGCTCGGAGCCGAAGAGGAAGGCGATGCCGGCCGGCGCCGTGGCCGCACACTCCTTGGGTCCAATATTATTGGTGTTTTCGGCCTCCAGCGCTTGCTGCGTATATCCTGGAAGCTCCCGTTTCAATAGCATATCGAAATGCGCACGCGGGCTGCGCGTGGGCGGGCCGAAGTCGCGCGGCGTCATGGCGGTGGCGCAGAGATGGTCCACACCGTCCAGCGCCTCATCGAGCGTCGCGACGATGCGGGCTTTTTCCAGCACATCGGTGGCACCGCTGGCGCGCTGGATGGTTTCCTCCCGCCGCAGCACGTTGGGCCAGCGCGGTGCGACCAGCACCAGGTCGTCGAACCCCATGGTTTTCATGGCGCGCGCAGCGGCGCCGACATTGCCGGCGTGGCTGGTCTGGATGAGGATGAAACGGGTCGTCATGCGGCGGGCGGGCGGCGCGGGGGCCGGGCGCGTAAAATCGGGCGCTTATTGTCGCTGCCCGCATCGCCGGCCTGCGGCGGCCCCTGTTCCTGCCCTGGTGCGCCGCGCCCTCCCCGGCCCGGCGCCACCCCGAAAATCTATGTCGTCCCCCAACCTGCACCCCATGCTCAACGTGGCCGTCAAGGCCGCCCGCGCCGCCGGCGCCATCATCAACCGTGCGGCGCTCGACGTGGAAGCGGTGCGCATCTCGCAAAAGCAGATCAACGACTTCGTCACCGAGGTCGACCATGCGAGCGAACACGCCATCATCGAAACCCTGCTGGCCGCCTACCCAGGGCACGGCATCATCGCGGAGGAATCGGGCAGCACGCACGGCGCAAAGGATTCGGAGTACGTCTGGATCATCGACCCGCTGGACGGTACGACCAACTTCATCCACGGCTTCCCTGTGTACTGCGTCAGCATCGCGCTGGCGGTGCGCGGCAAGGTCGAGCAGGCCGTGGTCTACGACCCTTCGCGCAACGACCTCTTCACGGCCACCAAGGGGCGCGGCGCCTTCCTGAACGAGCGGCGCATCCGCGTCTCCAAGCGCACACGCCTCAAGGAGTCGCTCCTGTCCACCGGCTTCCCCTTCCGGCCGGGCGACAACTTCAAGACCTACCTGAACATGATGGGCGACGTCATGCAGCGCACTGCCGGCCTGCGCCGGCCGGGCGCGGCGGCGCTCGACCTGGCCTACGTGGCCGCAGGCTACACCGAGGGATTTTTTGAAACCGGGCTGTCGATCTGGGACGTGGCCGCGGGCTCGCTGCTCGTGACCGAGGCCGGTGGCCTGATCGGCAACTTCACCGGCGAGGCCGACTTCATGGAGCAGCGCGAATGCCTGGCCGGCACGCCGCGCATCTACGGCCAGTTGGTGCAGATCCTCGGCAAATACAGCAAATTCGCCGGCGCCGGCGACAAGGCGGCCGTGCGCCAGGCCGCGCAGGAGCTTGGGAAGGACGACGCGGACGGCACGAATGCCACGCCCGCGCACGCCCCGGAGGACGGCACGGACGCCGCTAATCCGGATATTTGAGCGCGATCGCCTGGAACTCCCCGGCGATGTCGATGAAGGCATCGACCACGTCCGGGTCGAACTGCGTTCCCCGCCCCTTGACGATGACGATGCCGGCCTGCTCGTGCGTGCCGGCGGCCTTGTACACGCGGGCACTGCACACGGCGTCGTAAACGTCGGCCACGGCCATCAGGCGCGCGGGCATGGGAATGGCGTCCCCCGCCAGGCCATCCGGGTAGCCGGCGCCATCCCAGCGCTCGTGGTGGCTGCGCGCCATCTCCTTGGCCACGCTCAAAAACCGCACGCGCATGCCGAGCCGCCGCTCGGCGCTTTCTATGGCCTTGCTGCCCAGCCCAGCATGCGCCTTGGCGCATTCGAATTCTTCGGCGGTGAGGCGGCCGGGCTTGAGCAGCACCAGGTCGGACACGCCGATCTTGCCGATGTCGTGCAGCGGCGCCGACTTGTACAGCAGGTCGATCATGTGGTTGCTCATAATGGCCTCGAAACGCGGGTGTGAGCGCAGCCGCTCGGCCAGCGCCTTCACGTACAGCTGTGTGCGCCGGATGTGGTTGCCGGTTTCGGCGTCGCGCGTCTCGGCCAGGGACGCGAGCGCCACCATGGTGACGTCCTGGATGGCCTGGACCTCCAGGGTGCGCAGCGCCACCTCGCGTTCCAGGTAGGCGCTCTTGTCGCGCAGGAAGTCGGCCGTGGCCTTGAGCGCCAGATGCGTCTGCACGCGCGCCAGCAGGATGGGCGGGCTCACCGGCTTGGTCACATAGTCGACAGCGCCGAGCGCAAAGCCCCGGCGCTCGTCCTCGGTATCGGCCCGCGCGGTGAGGAAGATGACCGGAATGTCCCGCGTCGCGGTACCCGCCTTGAGTTGGCGGCAGACCTCGTAGCCGTCCATGTCGGGCATCATGATGTCGAGCAGCACCAGGTCGGGCACCGGCTCGGCCAGCGCCGCCTTGAGCGCGCGCGCGCCGCTGCTGGCGACTTTGACACGGTAGTGCTCGCCCAGCAGCTCGGACATGAAGGCCAGGTTGTCGGGCGTGTCGTCCACCACCAGCACGGTGGGCAGGTGGCTGTCGCGCCACTCGGCGGGCGCGTCCAGTGCAGGCTCACGTTGCATGCGAACTCCCTTTGCGTCGACGGCCCTGGGGGCGGTTCGGCGCTTGTGTCAGGTCTGCGCGCCGCTGGCCGATCTCGTGCAGCGCGCGCTCGTAGTCGAATTGCTCGATATGCCGGCAGAGCGCCGGCAGCGCGGGCCCCATGGCCTGCCGCAAGGGCTCGGTGTGCGCGTGGACGAAAGCGCCCGCCGCCGGGTCGTCCCCCTCCAGCAGAGCCTGCAGCGCAGCCAGGGCGCTCTGCGCCGCGTCCCGCGCGCTGCCGGTCCCCGTCCCACCCACCGGAGCAGGCGGCGCGCTGGCGGGCAGCGCCCCGCGCCAATCCTGCAGCGACTGCAGCAGCGCCGCCATGCCAGCGGCAAGCGCTTGTGCAAGCGCTTCCAGCACGGGCGCGGGCTCGGGCGCCGCGCTGCGCAGAGCTTCCTCCAGCCGGGCGGCGTGCTCCTGGATGTGCGTGGCGCCCACCGTGCCGGCCAGGCCGCGCAGGGTGTGGGCCTCGCGCAGCGCGAGCGCGTGGTCGCCCCGGCCCAGCGCATCGCAGATGCGCGCAGGCGCGGCTTCGTGCCCACCGAGAAAGCGCCGCAAGGTGTCGGCCAGCAGCGCGCGCCGCCCCATCATGTTGCGCAGGCCCTGCGCGAGGTCCAGGCCAGGCACGTCGGGCAGGTCGGTGTCGTCCGGCGCGGCGGGCGCAGCGGCGCTGTGGGCGGTCGCCGGCGCCTGCGCAGTGGCGCCGCCCACCGGCGCGATCCAGCGCTGCAGCGTGTTCCACAGGTTCTCCGGCACGATGGGCTTGGCCAGGTGGTCGTTCATGCCGGCGTCGAGGCAGCGCTGGCGGTCGGACTGCAAGGCGTTGGCGGTCATCGCCACCACCGGCAGGCGTGCCAGCCGCGGGTCGGTGCGCAGGGCCCGCGTGGCTTCGATTCCGTCCATCACCGGCATCTGCATGTCCATCAGCACCAGGTCGTAGGCCTGCGCGCGCGCCATGGCCAGGCCCTCGGCGCCGTTGTCTGCCATGTCCACGACCACGCCGGCCTCCTCCAGGATCTCCCGCGCCACCTGCTGGTTGAGTTCGTTGTCCTCGACCACCAGCACGCGCGCGCCGCGCAGCCCCGGCCAGTGGTCCGCGCCGGACGCGGGTGCGTCCGCCGCGGGCCCGGGCGCGGCCGGCAAGTCGTTGCCCGGCAATTCGTTGCCCACCTCACCCAGCACGGACATGAGCGTGTCGAACATGACCGAGGCGCTCACCGGCTTGATCAGCACTTCCTCGATGCCATGGCGCTGCGCGGCGCGCAGCACGTCTTCGCGTCCGAAGCCGGTGACCATCAACAGCCGGGGCAGGCGCGGCAGGTGCAGCTCGCCGATGCGCCGCGCGAGCTCCAGGCCGTCCATGCCGGGCATCTGCCAGTCGAGCACGACCAGGTCGAACGGCCTGCCCGACGCCGCCGCCTGCTGCAGTGTGGCGAGTGCCTCGGCGCCCGACTGTGCCTGCGCCACGGCGAAGCTCATGGACTGGAGCATCTCGGCGAACACGCTGGCAGCGTGCGCGTTGTCGTCCACCACCAGCACACGCAGGCCACGCAGGTCCGGCGCGGGCAACAGAGAGCGGGCCGGAGCCCCGCGCTGCAGCGGCACGCTGAACCAGAAGGTGGACCCGGAGCCCAAGGTGCTGCGCACGCCCACCTCGCCGCCCATGAGTTCGGCTAGGCTCTTGCTGATGGCCAGGCCCAGCCCCGTTCCGCCATAGCGGCGCGTGGTCGAGGTATCGGCCTGCTGGAAGCTCTGGAACAGGCGGCCGATCTGCTCGGGCGCGAGGCCGATGCCGGTGTCGCGCACCTCGAAACGCAGCCGCACCCGATCGCCCAGGTCGTCCTCGACGCGCACCACGATGCCGACCTCGCCGCGCTCGGTGAACTTGATGGCGTTGTTGGCGTAGTTGATGAGGATCTGGCCGATGCGCAGGGCGTCGCCCACCAGGTTGGGCGGAACGTCTGGCGCCACGTCGCAGATGAGCTCCAGGCCCTGCGCGCTGGCCTTCTGGCTGACCACGTCGACCACGCTGCCCAGCACCTGATCGAGCACGAAGGGCTGCACTTCCAGGCGCAGCTTTCCGGCCTCGATGCGCGAGAAGTCGAGGATGTCGTTGATCACGCCCATCAGGTGCTGGCCGGCTTGGACGATCTTGGTGACGTAGTCCTTCTGGCGCGGATTCAGCCCCGACTTGAGCGCCAGTTGCGACATGCCGATGATGGCGTTCATCGGCGTGCGGATCTCGTGGCTCATGTTGGCCAGGAAGTTGGACTTGAGCGCCGTCGCTTCTTCCGCCACCTCCTTGGCGCGGCGCAGTTCCTGCTGCATGCGCTCGCGGTCGCTGACATCCACGAACGCGCCAATGACCCCGCCCGGCGTGCCGTCCGGACGGCAAAACCCCTGGAGCCAGAACAGCATGTGGTGCAGTTCCCCGTCCGCATGCGGCATCGCGATGTCGCGGTGCACGGGTTCCCGGCACAGCAGCGCCTGCTCGGCGTCGGCTTCGAACTGGCGGTGCTGCTCCTCGCTAAGGTAGTGCAGGCTGTGCACGGTCTTGCCCAGGTGTTCGGCGCGGCGGATGCCGAACGCCTGTTCGTACGCGCGGTTGAAGCCGAGGTAGCGGCCCTGCACGTCCTTGTAGAAGATGGGTACCGGGATGGTGTCCATCAGCACCTGCTGGAACTGCACCTGCGCGGCCACCTGCTCTTCGAGCTTCTTGTAAGCGTCAATGTCCACGTTGACGCCGACGATGCGCTCGGCCACGCCCCCGGCATCGCGCTGAATGTGCGCCGTGCAGGCGTACCAGCGGGCCCCCCCCTTCAAGCGGTGCAGCCGCCAGGCATCGTGCAGGCTGGTGGCGCCGCCCTGCAAGGCGGCGTCCATGCGCGCCAGGGCCGCCTCCCGGTCGGCCGGCCACAGGCGCTCGACCCAGGTGGCGCGCCAGTCTTCGAACACTTCTTCGGTAATGCCCGGCGCACCTTCGAATTTCTGGCGCCACACGCAGCGACCGCTGCGCAGGTCGATGTCGAAGACGCTGGTCTTGCCCGCTTCCTGCACCAGCTCCAGGCGCTCGTTGGTCTCGCGCATGGCGCGTTCCGTGCGGTGCGCCTCGGTGACATCTTCGATGAGCCAGATCGCCGAATGCGTGTACCCCTCCACGTGCACCGCACGCCCGGACAGGATGACCTCGATCCGCCGGCCGTCGAGCCGCGCCACCGACCAATACTCCCGCGCCGGCAGGCCCTGCGCCAGTTGCGGGGCGACGCGCGCAGAAAACGCGGCGTGCGCGTCGGCGCTGCCGAACAGGAGCTGCACCGAATGGTCCTGAAGCTGCCCGGCCCGGGCGGCGAGCAAATCGGCGAACGCCCGGTTGAAGCGGCGAATGCGCCCATCGCAAGTGAGCAGCACCGGCGGCGCAGCATCGAATATTGCGTTCTGCTGCTCGAGCAGCTCCTTCATCCTGCGTTCGCTGCGCTGCAAGCGCTCCTGCTCGCGCATGCGCTGCGTCACGTCCTGGTGCAGGCCGACGATACCGACGCAGACGCCGCGCGCGTCAAGCACCGGGGAGAGCGTTGCCTCTTCGTGGTACTCCGTGCCGTCCTTGCGCCGGTTGATGAACTGGCCCTTCCATGCGTGCCCGGCGAGCACGCTGGCCCACATCGCGTTGAAGGTCTGCAGCGGGGTCCGACCGCTGGCCAGCAGCGACGGCTTGTGGCCACGCACCTCGTCCAGGCAATAGCCGGTATTGCGTTCGAATTCGGGGTTCACCCACCCGATCACGCCCCTGGCGTCCGTGACCACCACGGCGAGCGGGCTGTTCTCCAGCGCCGCGCCAAGCACCGACAGGCGCTCCTGGGTCGCTGCCATGCGGGCACGGTTGCGCAGCAGTTCCAGCACCAGGAGCCCGACCCCGGCAAGCAGCACGAAGGCCAGGCCGCCGTAACGCAGCCGCGCCGGCCAGGGCATGATGGTCGAGACGTCCTCCAGCACGACCAGCGACCAGGGCCCGCCCGGGTCGCCCCAGTCGATCGCGCGGCGCCCGACCGCCTGTTCCAGGCCATCGACCAGCACCCGCTCCGCGTCTGGTGAAAAGGGCAGCTCGGAAGCCACGCCATTGTCAAAATGCCGCCCCAGCTGCCCCAGGCCGGCGATGGCGTCGATGCGCGCCTGCGTCAGCGGCGGCGCCAGCGCGTACAGCCATTCGGGGCGGGTCGAAGCGATCACCGCGCCCTGCGGCGAAAGCAGCAGTGCCGTCAGCCCCGTGCTGGCCAGCACCGCATCGACCGCCGCGAACGGCAACTTGAACATCACCGCGCCCAGCACCGGCGTCTGCACCGTGGCGCCGGCGTACAGCGGCGCCGCGATGTAGAGCCCGCGTGCATTCGTCTTGCTGCCGACGGCCGCATAGATGCCGATCTGCCCGCTGAGCGCCTGTTGGAAATACGGCCGGAAGGCGACGTCCAGCCCGGTGGAGCGCGCCCCGGATGTCGCGTGCGCCACCACCACCCCCCGGGCATTGATGACGTACGCGCCATCGAGTCCGAAACGCTCCTGCGCGGCGGCCAGCGCCGCGAGCACCGCGGGGGCATCGGGCGGCTGCAGGCCCTGGGCCACGGCCTTCAACAGGGGTTCGCTCAGGCCCATAAGTGCGACGGCCCCCACGGCAGCGCTGCGCGTGGTCTGCTCGGCCAGGGCGTTGCCGCTGCGTTCGAGCAACTCCTGCCGCATGGCCTGGCGCTCGCCCAGGCGCAGTTCGCGCACTTCGAGCACCACCAGCCAGGCGCCGGCCAGGGCCAGCAGCAGCACCGCGACCAGGCCCTTGGCGCCGTGCGCACGCGCGGTGGCGGGCGCGTCGGTCAGCATGCCCGGCGCTCCGCGCCGCCCGGGTGCAACAGCGCGGTGTCAGAGCTCGCCATGCACCTGTGCCTCCACGCCTTCCGCCGGGCCGGGGCGGCCGAAAAGAAAGCCCTGGAATTGCTCGCAGCCGTGCAGGCACAGGAACCCCAGTTGCCCGGCGGTTTCCACACCTTCGGCCACCACCTGTAGGTCCAGACTCTGCGCCAGGGCAAGGATGGTGCGCACGATCGCTGCGTCGTTCGGATCGGTCAGCACACCCTGCACAAAGCCGCGGTCGATCTTGACCTGGTCGAGAGGCAGGCGCTTGAGGTAGCTCAGGCTGGAATAGCCGGTGCCGAAGTCGTCGAGCGCGAAGCCCACGCCTTCGCGCTTGAGCTGCACCATGCGCTCTATGGCTTCCTCGATGTCGCCGAGCAGCATGCTTTCCGTCAGTTCGAGCTTCAAGCGGTACGGACTGGCGCCCGTTTCTGCCAGCACATCCAACACCTGCGCGACGAAATCCAGCTGACGGAACTGGCGCGCACTGACATTCACCGCGATGCTCAGATGCGCCGTCTCGGCGCTGCCGGCCCAGCGCACCAACTGCTCGCAGGCGTTCTGCATCACCTGCCTGCCCAGCGGCAGTATGAGCCCGGTCTGTTCTGCCAGAGGGATGAATTCGAGCGGGCTGATGGGGCCCCGCACGGGGTGGTTCCAGCGCGCCAGCGCCTCCGCGCCAAGCACCGTGCCATGGTGGTCGACCACACTCTGGTAGTGCACGAAGATCTCGCCGTCGGCGAGGCCCCGGCGCAGGTCCGCTTCCAGGCTGGAGCGCTCGTGCAGCGCCTGCTGCATGCCGGGGTTGAAGAAACGGTAGGTGTTGCGGCCGGCGCCCTTGGACTCGTACATGGCCAGGTCGGCGCGCTTGAGCAGCTCGTCCACGCCCACTTTGTCCTTGCCGAACAACGTCAGGCCGATGCTGGGGGTGCTGTAGTGCTTTTGCCCCGCCAGTTCGAACGACTGGTTCAGCGCCGCCAGGAGCTTGCGCGCGATGGTTTCCGACTGCCGCACGGCCTGTACCAGGTCGCCGTGCAGCCCTTCAAGCAGGATCACGAACTCGTCGCCGCCAAAGCGCGCCACGGTGTCGCAGGCCCGCACGCTGCCCAGCAGACGCTGGGCAACCTGCACCAGCAGCTGGTCGCCCATGTCGTGGCCGAGCGTATCGTTCAAATCCTTGAAATTGTCCAGGTCGATGAACAGCAGCGCGCCATGCTGGTGGCTGCGCTGGCAGCTGAGCGCCAGGCGTTCGAGCCGGTCCAGCAGAAGGCGCCGATTGGGCAGCTGCGTCAGTGCGTCGTAGAACGCCAGGCGCTCGATCTTCTGCGCCGCATGCTTGCGGTCGGTGATGTCCTGCGTGTAGCCGTGCATCAGTACCGAGCCGTCGGATTCGGCCTGCAGCGCCGCACTGGTCATGTGCCACCGCACGCTGCCATCGGGCGCGTGCACGCGGTATTCGCAGTGCCACGGCTGCATGGTGCGCAAGGCGCGCCGGACCACGCGCCGCAGCATCGGCATGTCGCCCCTCAGGACATTGCGCTCCAGCGCCCGGGTGTCCTGGCGCACCAGCTGGTCGGACACACCCAGCATGTCCTTCACCGCCTCGCTGATGTACGGCAGGCTGTGCCGACCGTCGCGGTGGATGCGGCATTGGTAGATGAACCCGGGAATCCGGCTCGCGATGCTCTGGATGAACTCGAGCTGCTCGCGCATGAGCTCGGCCGAGCGGTGCTCGTCGGTCACATCCTGCACCACGCCCATTTCCACCAGCACGCCGTCCTGCTGCGAGGGCACGCGCACGCGTGCACGCATCCAGCGCACCTCCCCGTCGGGCCGGCGCCAGCGGTATTCGATGTCGCTGTGGCGGCCCGCGCCGTGCGCGGACTCGAACAACGGCCGGTCTTCGGCCAGCACACCGCTCAGCGCGCGCTCGGTGCTGATCCATTCCTGGCGCTCGAAGCCGGCGATGTCGCACAGCCCCGGCGACCACAGCAGCACGGACTCGCCCTCGTCGCGTATGCGCCGCCAGTACCCCGAGCGCGCCATGCTTTCCATCGTGCCGAAGACTTCGGTCTGCTCGCGCAGCTCGCGCTGGTTCTCCACCAGGGCGCTCTCGGCGTTGGCCAGGCTCGCGGCCAGGTTTTCGGCATCCGAGATGTCCTGCACCGTCACCAGGATGGCGCCGGTGCGCAGGCTTTCGGCGTGGATCTTCCATGCCAGGCGCAGCTGGCCCTGCTCGCGCTGCACATGCTGGCAATCGAGCGGCACGCCCGATTCGGCCACAGCGCGCAACTGCTCCAGCAGGTGCGTGCCGACGAGCAGCACGAACACCTTGGCCGCCGACGCGCCCGCCGTGCGCGCAGCCCGCAAACCGTGCAGGCGCCGGGCGGCGGCATTGGCGTATTCCAGGCGCAGTTCGCCGCCTTCCAGCTGGAACTGCAGCAACGCGACGGGAACGGCGTCGAGCAGGCCCGCCAGGCGCGCCGGCTCGGCGGGCGCGGCCGCACGAGCAGCCAATGCCACGGGATCGCCAGGACGGATGGACGGGTTTACGGTCACATAAAACCCTTATGCAAGGAAAAAGGCGGGCGGGGCTCGCTCAGCGCGCCTGCGGAACATCGTATGACAAAACGTAACCGTTCCAAAGCAGGGCCGCTCCGACCCTAGGGTAAATGCGCAATGCGGAGCGCGGACGATAAGATCCCCCGCTTGACGCGCAGGCCCCGCGGCGCGCCCCGCCGGCCGCCCGACCCCGGCACACAACGATGCAAGAGCCCACGCCCCTCCCCCCCGAACACCCACTGCAGCGCCCGCTCCTGACGCCGGAAGAGCGCGAGGCCATCAACCGCGGGCGCTGGTTCGCCGGGCTCAGCCCTTCGCTGCGCCACGACATCTTCCGCCTGGGCACGGTTACGCGCTACACCCATGGCGAGATGTTCATGCGCCAGGGGGAACTCGCGCAGTACTGGTTCACCTGCGCCAGCGGGGCGATCCGTTTCCGGCGCACCTCGCCCGCCGGGCGCCAGGTCACCCTGGCCTATGTCGAGCCCGGCATCTGGGTCGGCGAGGCCGAGGTGCTGCACTGCGGCCCCAATACCTACGACGGCCAGGCGCACGGGCGCGCCACCGTGCTCAGCGTGGCGGAGAAGGTCTTTCGCCAGCTACTGCGCGAGCATTCCGAATTCGGCGAAGCCCTGCTCTCCTTGCAGGCGCGGCGCATGCGCTTCCTCTACTGGATGATGGAAGACATGGCGACGCTGCCGCTGCGCGCGCGCCTGGCCAAGCAGCTGCTGCACCTGATGCGGCGCTTCGGGCCCCGGCACGCGCGGCCGGGGGAAGAGCTGCCGCTCGGCATCGTGCTGGTGCAGGACGAACTGGCGCAGTTGCTCGGCTGCTCGCGCCAGCGCGTCAATGTGGAACTCAAGGCGATGGAGCGCGACGGCACCATCCGCAACGGCCCGCGCGGCATCGTGGTGCTGAACCTGGCGCGGATGGAAGCCATCGCGCAGCAGGAAGACGCCTGAGCAAAGCAAGCACGCACCCATGAACGCCATCGTTGCGCCCCCCGCCGGTTCCAATCGGGACGACCACACGCCGATGATGCAGCAGTACCTGGCGCTGAAAGCCGGGTACCCCGACACCCTGCTGCTCTACCGCATGGGCGACTTCTACGAGCTGTTCTACGCCGACGCCGAGAAGGCCGCGCGGCTGCTCGACATCACGCTCACCCAGCGTGGCCAATCGGCCGGCCAGCCGGTGCTGATGGCGGGCGTGCCCTTCCATGCGCTGGAAACCTACCTGGCGCGCCTGATCAAGCTCGGCGAATCGGTGGCCATCGCCGAGCAGGTGGGCGAAGTCGGCGCCGCCAAGGGGCCGGTGGAGCGCAAGGTGGTGCGCGTGGTGACGCCCGGTACGCTGACCGATACCGAACTGCTGTCCGACAAGGCCGAGTCGCTGCTCCTGGCCGTGCACCAGGGCCCGCGCGCGCGTTGCGGCCTGGCGTGGCTGAGCGTGACGCAGGGCCGCGTGTACCTGGCCGAATGCGCGCACGCCGATCTGGGTGCCTGGCTCGCGCGCGTCGCGCCGAGCGAGCTGATCTACAGCGCCGGCGCCACGCAGCGCTTCGAGCAGCAGCTCGCCGCGCTGCGCCAGGCGGGCGCGTTCGCCTGCCCCATCGCGCCCCGGCCGGACTGGCAGTTCGACAGCCAGCTCGGCGAGCGCAAGCTCCTGGAACACCTGGGCGCCGCCAGCCTGCAGGCATGGGGCGCGCAGGACCTGGGCGAAGCGCACGCCGCCGCCGCCGGACTGCTGCAGTACGCCGAGCACACCCAGGGCCGTCAGCTGAGCCATGTGCACAGCGTGCAGGTGCAGCGCGGCGACGACCTGATCGACCTGCCCGCCGCCACGCGGCGCAACCTGGAGCTGGTCAAGACGCTGCGCGGCGAAGATGCGCCGACCCTCTTTTCGCTGCTCGATACCTGCATGACCGGCATGGGCAGCCGCCTGCTCAAGACCTGGCTGCTGGAGCCGCGCCGCGACCGCGCCGAGGCGCGCCAGCGCCTGGCCGCCACCACGGCGCTGCGCGGCCCGGGCAGCGCGGGGCCCTGGGCCGCGCTGCGCGCCGAGCTCAAGGGCGTGAGCGACGTGGAACGCATCACCGCCCGCCTGGCGCTGCGCCAGGTGCGCCCGCGCGAGCTGGTCGCGCTGGGCAAGACGCTACAAAAAGCAGAGCTCCTTGCGCTCAATGGACGGGCGCCAGAGCCCTTTTTGATGCAAATCTTCAGCCATCTGCAGCCGCCCGAGGGTTGCATGGCCCTGCTGCAGGCCGCGATTGCCGAAGAGCCCGCCGCCCTGGTGCGCGACGGCGGTGTGATCGCCAATGGCTTCGACACCGAGCTGGACGAGCTGCGCGCCATCCAGACCAACTGCGACGCCTTTTTGCTCGACCTGGAAGTCCGCGAGAAAGCCCGCACCGGCATCCCCAACCTGCGCGTGCAGTTCAACAAGGTGCATGGCTTCTACATCGAGGTGACCAGCAGCCATGTCGAGAAGGTGCCCGATGACTACCGCCGCCGCCAGACGCTGAAGAACGCAGAACGCTTCATCACGCCCGAACTCAAGGCGTTTGAAGACAAGGCCCTGTCGGCCAGCGAGCGTGCGCTGGCGCGCGAGAAGTGGCTGTACGAGCAGATCCTGGACCAGCTCCAGCCGCACATCCCCCAGCTCACCCGCCTGGCGCATGCGCTCGCCACGCTCGACGTGCTGTGCACGCTGGCCGAGCGCTCGCTCACGCTGAACTGGTGCGCGCCGCAGTTCGCCACCGACCCCTGCATCGAGATCGAGGGCGGTCGCCACCCCGTCGTGGAAAGCCGGCTGGCCGAAACCTCGAGCGGCGCCTTCATCGCCAACCACACGCGCCTGAACGCCAATACGCGCATGCAGGTCATCACCGGCCCCAACATGGGCGGCAAATCGACCTACATGCGCCAGGTGGCGCTCATCGTGCTGCTCGCCAGCATGGGCAGCCACGTGCCCGCCGCCAGTTGCCGCCTGGGCCCCATCGACGCCATCCACACGCGCATCGGCGCCGCCGACGACCTGGCCAACGCGCAGTCCACCTTCATGCTGGAGATGGTCGAGGCCGCGCAGATCCTGCACGCCGCCACGCCGCACAGCCTGGTGCTGATGGACGAGATCGGCCGGGGCACCAGCACCTTCGACGGCCTGGCCCTGGCCAGCGGCATCGCCACGCACCTGCACGACAAGACCCGCGCCTTCACGCTGTTCGCCACGCACTACTTCGAGCTGACCGAGCTGCCCGCCAAGGCGCGCCACGCCGTCAACATGCATGTGAGCGCGGTGGAATCGGGCAGCGACATCGTTTTCCTGCACGAAATCGCGCCCGGCCCGGCCAGCCGCAGCTACGGCATCCAGGTGGCCAAGCTGGCCGGCATGCCCTCGCCCGTGCTGCACCACGCCCGCCACACGCTGGCCGCGCTGGAAGAGCGCGCCGGCGAAGGCGAACTGCAAGTGGACCTGTTCGCCCCGCCCCCGGCCCCCGAGGTGACGGCGGCCAGCCCCGTGGAAGCCGCGCTCGCCGCCATCCACCCCGACCAGCTCAGCCCGCGCGAGGCGCTGGAGGCGCTGTACCAGTTGAAGGCCGTCATGGGAAAAGCGCTCCTGGCTTGACCCCTTCCATGTCATGCCGCATGATGGCATGACATTTTTGGAAGGAGCACACCATGCTCAAGGAAGTGGGCGCCAGCGGCCAGATCTCGCTGGGCAAGAAGTACGCCGGGCAATTGTTCGAGGTGCAAACAGCACCCGACGGCACCATCACCCTGATGCCGGTGAAAGTGGTGCCCGCCCCCCTCACCGCACAGGAAGAGCCCGCCCGCTACGCGGCAGCGGCGGGCACCGCAGACGGTGGGCTCACCCCCGAGCGCCTGGCGCGCCGCGCTGCGGCCGCCGCACGCAGCCCGGCAGAGGTGGAGGCAGCGCGCGAGAAATGGGAAAGCGAGAACAAAGAAGCCATCGAAGCCTTCAATGCCCGTATGGCCAAGATCGGCTCCATGGGACGCCGCATCCACGAATGGCGCAAGGCCAAAAAGCAGGCCGAGCAGGCGGGCGAAGCCGCGCAGGCCACTCTGGACTCGGGGCGCTGAATGGCGCAGTTCGACGTCTATCCCCATCCCATCGAAGAACTGCGCAGCATCTACCCCTTTGTGGTGCAAGTGCAGTGAATCGACCCGGCTTCAGTAGACACCTCTGAGCCTCAAACCTGAGGCCCAATAGGAGGTGCCATGACAAAGCAACCATATCCCGAAGAATTCAAGATCGAAGCGGTCAAGCAGATCACCGAGCGAGGCCACCGGGTGGCCGATGTTTCTGCCCGGATCGGCGTGAGCCAGCACAGCCTGTACAAGTGGATCAAGGTTTACGCGGTGCCTGCGCCTGAGCGGCAGGCGCAGGCGTCCCAGACTGAGGAACTGCGGCGCCTGAAGGCTGAGCTCAGGCGCGTGACCGAGGAGCGCGACATCCTAAAAAAGGCCGCCGCGTACTTTGCCAGGCAGTCCGGGTGAGGTACGCGTTCATCAAGCAGCACGAGCAGGAATACAGCGTGCGGCGCATGTGCAAGGTGATGCAGGTCCACCCCAGCGGCTATTACGCATGGAAGGCGGCGCCGCAGAGCCTGCGTGCCAAGGAAGACCAGCGGCTGCTGAGCTTGCTCAAACAGGCGTGGCTGGAGAGCGGCGGGGTCTACGGCTACCGCAAGCTGACGCTGGACATGCGCGACCTGGGTGAGCGCTGCGGCAAGCACCGGGTGGCGCGCTTGCTCAAGGGCGAAGGCCTGCGCTCGCAGACGGGCTACGGCCGCAGGCCTGGGATGCGAGGTGGCAAGCCCGCAGTCGTCGCGCCCAACCACCTGCAGCGCCAATTCACGGTGGCCGAGCCCAACCAGTCGTGGGTCACCGACATCACCTACATCCGAACCCACGAAGGCTGGCTCTACCTGGCGGTCGTGGTCGACCTGTTCTCTCGTCAAGTGGTGGGCTGGTCCATGGGCAGCCGTATCGACACCGGCCTGGTCCTTGATGCGCTGCTGATGGCGCTGTGGCGCCGCCAGCCGCAGGCGCCTGTCCTGGTTCACTCCGATCAGGGATGTCAATTCACTGGCCACGAGTGGCAGACCTTCCTGCGTGAACACAACCTTGTCAGCAGCATGAGCCGGCGCGGCAACTGCCACGACAACGCCGTGGCCGAGAGCTTCTTCCAGTTGCTCAAGCGCGAACGCATCCGCCGGCGGATCTATACAACCCGTGACGATGCGCGATCGGACGTCTTCAACTACATCGAAATGTTCTACAACTCACAGCGCCGTCATTCGTCGGCTGCCGGGCTATCACCGGTAGAGTTCGAACAGCGACATTCCCAACGGCTCAAAAGTGTCTAGGAAAGCCGGGGCGATTCAATTGCGCTTGTTGTCAGGGTGCAGTTTCTTTAACTGTCCAGCGATTTGCTGGGGAGACCAGTGCTGGCGCAAGTAGTCGCGAACGATCTTGAACAAAGGTCCATCACGGTGAAGTTTGGGCTGGGGACGGGCAAAGCATCTGCGCCTGTCGCAGCGTTGCTGGGCGAACTTGGAGTTGTAGCCCTTGGCGCCTGCATTGCGTTGGCATTCTCGGCTGATGGTGCTTTTGCAGCGCCCCAGGGCACGGGCTATGGCGCTGAGGCTTTGCTTTTGCTGCAGTCCAAGGGCTATCGCATGACGTTCGCTCTGGCTCAACTGCTGGTAATTCTTCTTTGACATCTTGGCCTCAATTCTCGGTGTTGCACTTCAGAATTGAGGCCGCCAAGCGCTAGCGGCCAAAATCACCAAAAAAGGCGACAAACACTACCGCGCCGCCCACGCCCTGTTCGTCACCTGGTTGGACGAGCTCAAGCACTACCGCGCCCTCGACCCCGCCTGCGGCAGCGGCAACTTTCTGTACCTGGCCCTCAAGTGCCTGAAAGACGTGGAACACCACAGCCACCTGCAGGCCACCGAACTGGGCCTGGACCGCGAGGCCGACCTCGTGACCGGCCCGCACAACGTGTTGGGGCTGGAGCTGAACGAGTACGCCGCCGAACTGGCCCGCGTCACCGTGTGGATTGGCGAGCTGCAATGGCGCCTGGCCCATGGCTACGAATTCAAGACCAACCCCGTGCTCGACACCCTGGAGCACATCGAATGCCGCGATGCGCTGCTGGCCGAGGGCGGCGCCGAGGCCGCGTGCCTGCGGCGGATGTGGTGGTGGGGAACCCGCCGTTTTTGGGCGACAAGAAAATGCGCGCCGAACTGGGCGACGCCACCACCACCCAACTGCGCAAAACCTACGAAGGCCGCGTTCCCGGCGGTGCCGACCTGGTGTGCTACTGGTTCGACAAGGCCCGCGCGCAGATGGCGGCTGGGGCTTTGCAGCGCGCCGGGCTGGTCACCACCAATTCCATTCGGGGCGGCGCCAACCGCAAGGTGCTCGATGCGATCTGCGCGCAGACGCGCATCTTCGAGGCCTGGAGTGATGAGCCGTGGGTGAATGAGGGTGCGGCGGTACGGGTGTCGCTGGTGGCGTTTGGGGACGCGGAGCAACCGGCGAACTTGGATGGTGCCGAAACACCAACCATTCACGCCGACCTTACCGCAGGCACCGATACCGGCTCGACGCTGGACCTTTCACAAGCAAAGCCCACGAACACCTCGGGAACCAGCTTTATCGGAACGCAAAAGGGCGGCGCTTTTGACATTCCAGGCGACGTGGCTCGCAACTGGCTCCGGCAACCCAACCCGCATGGCCGCTCCAACGCAGATGTTTTGGCGCCCTGGATCAATGGGCTCGACATTACTCGCAGGCCAAATGGTGTTTGGATCGTTGACTTTGGATGCGACGAGGCCATGAGCGCTGCGGCCTTGTATGAGCTGCCCTTTCACCATGCAGCCATGGAAGTGAAACCTGGAAGAACTGGGTTGAAACGTGAAAACCATGCAAAGTATTGGTGGCGTCATGCAGAAAGCCGCCCCGGAATGCGTATGGCCTTGCGTGGACTTGCTCGCTACATTGCAACTGCCCGCGTCGCTAAGCATCGCTTGTTTGTATGGCAACCAACGGTCGTTTTGCCGGACTCACAAGTAGTAGTCATCGCCCGCGCCGACGACACCACCTTCGGCATCCTGCACAGCCGTTTCCACGAACTCTGGTCGCTGCGCATGTGTACTTGGCTGGGCGTTGGCAACGACCCGCGCTACACCCCCACCACCTGCTTCGAAACCTTCCCCTTCCCCGCAGGCCTCACCCCCGCCGACACCGCGCACCAGCGTACCGAGTCGGTGGAAGGCGGCGCGCTCATCCCGGCCGACCTGCCCGACACCCTGCCGGCTGAAAACTTCAAGCCAAATCAGCCTCCAGCGCCCTCCCAGAAAGCGCCAGCAGCTATCAAAAACATAGCACCCCGCCAGGCCGCCACCGCGATCGCCCAGGCCGCGCAGCGCCTGAGCGCCCTGCGCCAGGCCTGGCTGAACCCGCCCGAGTGGACGGACACCGTGCCCGAGGTGGTGCCGCTCGGCATGGCCACTTCGCCCTACCCCGACCGCACCGTGCCCAAGCCCGGCTTTGAAAAAGACCTGGCCAAGCGCACGCTCACCAACCTCTACAACCAGCGCCCCGCCTGGCTGGCAGCGGCCCACGCCCAACTCGACACGGCCGTGGCCGCCGCCTACGGCTGGGCGGACTACACGGCAGACATGCCCGACGACGAAATCCTGCGCCGCCTGCTGGCGCTGAACCTGCAGCGCAGCAGCGGGGCTTAATAAACGCATTCCTCAAGGAGTTCCCCCATGCGCCCCATCCCCGCCACGCCAGAAGAGATCGGCGACGGCGAAGACCGCCTCGTCGACCCACACAGCCCCGAGGTGCCGGCCAGCATCCGCGCCAAGGTGCTGGCCGGCGCGTCCCCCGGCGACACGCTCTGGCGCTGCCCGCGCCTGGGCGCGCCGGGCGGGCTGCTGGGCGTGCTGGGGGTGGGCAAGCGCCCCGTGGTGATCGAGTGGTGGTGGTGCGACGCCGAGGGCGAACCGATCGACGTGTTCTGGGAAGCGTGAACCCAGGCGCGCCGACATCGCGGCCATTTTTTGGTTAAAAATGGGCTCCAGCGCTTACTGCGCTTTGGTTTACAGCTATCTTTTTAGATATCTGGCGGCCTACAGCCCCTGCGCCAGCGTGCCGATGCGCCCGAGCATGAATTCAACGAAAGGCGGCACGCAGGGGATGTGGCCGCCGGGCGCCAGGCGGCAGTCGCTCAGCGTGACCAGGTCGCCGGCGCCCTGCCTGCGCATGGCGTCCAGCGTGCGCACCGAGCTGGCGTAGGGCACGGTCTGGTCGTTGCGGCTGTGGAACAGGGCCACCGGCACCTGCGGGCGCCAGTCGTACACGCTGCTGTGCTGCAGGATGGCGCGCGTGTCGTCGGCAAAGAAGCTGTCGAGAAAGCGCGTGTCGTAGGCCACGTCGGCGTCGTCGGGCAGCAGGCCGCGCAGCACGGCGCGGCGCACTTCGCGCTGGGCGCTGCCGCCCAGGTAGCGCAGAAAACCGGGGTTGATGAGCGCGCCGAGCACCGGCTGCTTCTCTTTGACGGCATCGATCAGGCCGTCGAGCGTGGCTTGCACGTCGTAGGGCCCAGCGCCCACCACGGTCATGCGCAGCCTGGCCAGGTGCGGCGAGCCGCTGGCCTGCAACTCACGGTGCGCCGCCAGGGTGGCGTAGCCGCCTTCGGAATAGCCGGTAAGAAAGAGCTGGCCGTTGTCTGCCACCTGGTTTTGCGCGCGCCAGGTTTGGCCTGCGGTGAGGAAATCGTTCACCGCCGCTGCGGTGGGCGTGGCGAGCAGATACGGGTGCGGCGTGCCGCGCGAGGTGCCAAACCCCACGTAGTCGGGCGCCAGCACCACGTAGCCGAGCGATGCCAGAACCACGGCCACTTCGTTGGGGACGGCGTTGTTGCTGGGCGCCTCCGCATCGCGAAAGATCGTGCCGTGCTGGTAGCTCAGCACCGGGCTGGCGCTGCCAGCGGGTTTTTGCGGCACGCTGATGAGGCCCGAAGCACGCACTTCGCTGCCGTTGGCGTCGATGGTGGTGTATTCGATGCGCCAGCTGGCCACGTCGTAGCGCGGCGCCACGCCTTGCACGCGTGTGGCGTCCTGGGCCAGCGCGGCCGCGATGTCGGCGGCGGCGATGGTCGCCAGCGGCGTGCTGGCCTTCAGGCTGCCGCGCCCTTCGGGGTTCGCCGGCACAGGCGGTGGCCCCGTCTCCGGCCCGTCGTCCTTGCCGCCGCCGCAAGCGGCCAAGGCAGCGGCCACCGCACAGCAGGCCGCGGCCCGCGCTGCACGCAACAAGAAGGGCTGGCTCGAAGATTGAGAAAGCGAAAGCATGGGGATGGCGTTGGATAAGGGCGTCAAAAGAAGGGAGTGTGACAGTCGGCGTCTGCGCCTGCACCGGGTGCCCATTCAGCCCACTACACTGTGAAGCTATTCGTATTTACCCCAGTAAGCCATGACGTACTGCGTTGCCATCAAGCTCAACGCCGGACTTGTTTTCCTCGCCGACTCGCGCACCAACGCCGGCATTGACCAGATCAGCTCGTTTCGCAAACTGATGATCTACGAGCGTCCGGGCGAGCGCTTCATGGTGCTGCTCTCCGCCGGCAACCTGTCGATTTCGCAATCCGTGCGCGAGGTGCTGCAGACCACGCAGATCCGCGACCCGGAGCAGCCCGGCGAGCCGGTCACGATATGGAACGCCGGCAGCCTGTACGACGCGGCGCGCGTGGTCGGCCACGCCGTGCGCAGCGTGCACGAGCGCGACGGCGAGGCGCTGCGCCAGGCGGGTGTGGATTTCAACGTCTCGCTGATCTTCGGCGGCCAGGTGCGCGGCGAGCACATGCGGCTGTTCCAGGTCTATTCGGCCGGCAACTTCATCGAGGCGACGGACGAAACACCGTTCTTCCAGGTGGGCGAATCCAAGTACGGCAAGCCGGTGCTCGACCGCATCCTCACCCCGGGCACCTCGCTCGAAGACGCGGCCAAGTGCGCCCTGGTGTCGATGGACAGCACGCTCAAGTCCAACCTGTCGGTCGGCCTGCCGCTCGACATGGTGCTGTACGAAAACAACCGCTACCAAAGCGACAAGATCGTCTGCATCGACGAATCCAATCCCTATTTCCGCCTGCTGCACGGGCGCTGGGGCGCCGAGATCCGCAAGGCCTTCGATTCCATCGAGAGCCCGCGCTGGCAGGCCGGCCCCGACCAGCCCGCGCTGCAGGCCGCCGATTGCCGCTACCCGCCGCTGCGCAAGATCGCCGGTCCCTTCGACCGCTGACCACGCGCCGCAGCGCCCGCGCCGCGCCCAGCGCTGCCTCCCAAGCCCCACTTCATGACCCACATCGTCTTCTCGCACGGCAACAGCTTTCCCGGCGCCACCTACAGCGCGCTGTTCGCGCACCTGCGCGCGCGCGGCTTCACGCTCGGCTTCATCGACCGCTTCGGGCACGATCCGCGCTACCCCGTCACCAGCAACTGGCCGCATCTGGTGCAGCAGCTGGCCGATTTCGCACGCGGCGAGGCGCAGTCGCGCGGCGCGCCGGTGTTCCTCGTCGGGCACTCGCTCGGCGGCATCCTGAGCGTGATGGCGGCGGCGCAGCACCCGCAACTGGCGCGCGGCGTGGTGATGCTCGATTCGCCGCTGATCAGCGGCTGGAAGGCCAATGCCGTGGGCGTGGCCAAGCGCACGCAAATGGTGGGCGCCGTCTCGCCCGGCCGCGTCAGCGCCCGCCGGCGCAGGCACTGGGCGAGCGACGAAGAAGCCCTGGCGCACTTCGCGCACAAGAAGGCGTTCGCCCGCTGGCACCCCGACGTGCTGCGCGACTACATCGCCCACGGCCTGCAGGACGAGGGCGGCGCGCGCAGCCTGCGCTTTGACCGCGACGTGGAAACCGCCATCTACAACACCCTGCCGCACAACCTGGGCACGCTGCTGCGCAAGCACCCTTTGCGTTGCCCGGCGGCCTTCATCGGCGGCCTGGCTTCGGTGGAAATGCAGCAGGTCGGCATGGGCCTGACCATGCGCGTCACGCAGGGACGTGTGCACATGCTGGACGGCACACACCTGTTTCCCATGGAGCAGCCCCTGCTGACGGCGGCGGCGGTCGAGGCCGCGCTGCTCAACCTGTCGGTCCTGACGGCCAAGCGCTGACGGTACCCGGTCGGGCATTTCTTTTACACTTTGTCACGTTAGGCCGCCTTTCCGAAAGTCCACCCCTCCCGCCGCCATGCTCCGCCTCCCTACGCCGCAGCCGCCGGTCCCGCCCACGGCGCGGGGCTGGGGCGGCATCGGGCTGTGGGCGCTGTGGCTGGCCTTGGTGCTTCTGGCCCCCTGGGCACGGTCCGCACCTGCCGCCTTGGTGCTGGACAACAGCGCCCGATCGGTGCCCGTATGGTCGGCATTGACCATGCTGCCCGACCCCGAGCAGCGCTTCAGCGCCGGGGGGCTGCTCCAGGACGCCAGCGCTTTCCAGCCGGTCCCGGCCGCGGAAGGCACGCTGGGCGTGCGTCCCGAACCGGTGTGGCTGCGCCTGCCCTTCGCCGTGGCGCCGGGCGCCGGCGGGCGCTGGGTGCTGTCCATCGACTACGCGCCGCTCAACCACATCGAGGTTTTCCTGGCGCGCGGCGGACGTGTGGTGCAGCAGGCGGCACTCGGCAACCTGGTGGCGCCCGCGCTGCGCCCCCTGCCCAGCCGGATTCCCGCCGTCGAACTGCAACTGGAACCCGGCGCGCCGTACGAACTGTTGCTGCGCGTGCAGACCCAGGGCGCCATGGTTCTGCCCATCACGCTCAGCGAACCGGCGGCCTTGCTCGGCCGGGCGCTGAAGGAACAGATGCTGCAGGGTGTGCTCACTGGCCTGGCGCTGTGCCTGCTGGTCTACAGCCTGGCCCAGTGGGTCGGCCTGCGCGACGCGCTGTTTCTTCAGTACGCGTTGCTGATTTCGGGCAGCCTGCTGTTCTCGCTGCAGTTCTTCGGCATCGGCGCGCAGTACCTGTGGGGCCACAACGCGTGGATGGAGCGGCACGCAAGCGGCCTGGCCGCCCTCATGGCCACCTGCGGCTCCTTCCTGTTCATCGGCCAGGCGCTGGCGGCGGGCGACCCACGCCACCGCTTGATACGCGCCATGCGCGTGGGCGCCGTCGGCACGGCGGCGCTCGCCGTGGCGTTCGCGCTCGACCTGTACGACACCCGGGTGCTGGCCGGCATCGTCAGCATCCTGGGCCTGGTGCCGGCGCTGATGGGCATTCCCGGCGCTGTGGCGCGCATGCGCCAGGGCGAAGCCGTGGGTGCGACCCTGCTGCTGGCCTGGCTGGTCTACTTCGTGGCGACGGCCATCGTCATCGGCGTGATCCGTGGCTGGGTACCGGTGAACTTCTGGACCCTGCACTCGTTCCAGTTCGGCGCCACGCTCGACATGCTGCTGTTCATGCGCGTGCTCGGTCTGCACGCCAAGGCCCAGCGCACCGCCGCCGAGCGCGCCCGCACCGAGCGCGACACCCTGCATTCGCTCGCCCATACCGACCCGCTGACCGGCCTGCCCAACCGCCGGGGGCTGGGCCAGGCCCTCGCGGCCGCCTTGGCCGACTGCGCCCCGGACCGCATGGTGGCGCTCTACATGATGGACCTGGACAGCTTCAAGCCGGTCAACGACCGGCACGGCCACGACGTCGGCGACGAGCTGCTGGTGGCCGTGGCGCGGCGCCTGCAGAGCCAGGTGCGCCAGAGCGACCTGGTAGCGCGGCTGGGGGGCGACGAGTTCGTCATCATGGCGCGGCACATCGCAGGCGCAGGTCAGGCCCATGAGCTCGGCAACAAGCTGCTGGAATCCTTCCGCGAACCCTTCTCCCTGGGCGGGGCGCAGGTGCGGCTGGGGTTGACGATCGGCTACGCCCTGGCGCCGCAGGACAGCCGCGACGCCGTCGATCTGCTCAAGCGCGCCGACGCCGCCATGTACGCCGGCAAGCAGGGCGGCAAGTTCCGCCTGCAGCGCAGCCCGGGCGCTCCGGCGGCGCCGTGAGCAGGTGCCGCCGGCCCCTACGGCTTTGCATGCAAGCGGATAGCTGGGGCGGAGAGCCTAAGACGGTGCTGCAACGCGGCGAGGCGACCCAACGACGTTGTGCGTTGGAAGGCAAGCCGTATCAGCGGCAGCAGCGGTAGGCGAGGCCCACCGTCACGCCGTAGTTGTTCGGCTTGACGACGATGGGGCTGGCGCGCGCGTCCCCGCGCAGTTGGCTCAGGCGCACGCCGCCGAGCAACACCCAGCGGTCGGTGATGGCGCTCTTGATTTCCACGCCCAGGTCGGTGCTCATCACCCCGCCGCCGCGCGAATAGGCCGGAAAAGGCGTGCGCACCCGGGCCACGTCCTCCGGCACGCCAAAAAAGCTGCGCATGTGGGTCGCGTTGGCCACTGTGAAACCGGCCGCCAGGCCGATCTCGGTGCTGGGGGTGACCTGCCATTCGTACTGCAACGTGGTTTGCAGCGTGGTGCCGCCTTTGCGCCCCAAAAGGTCCTGATTGAGCGAGCTGCGCAGGCTCAGGTCGGGCGTCAGCGAATAGCTGGCCGAGAGGCGGGCGCGCAGCGTACGGCGCACGTCGGGCAGGCCGTGCAGCGGCGAATCGGCGTCGTGCGTGCGGCCCCCGCCAAGTCGCAGGCCCACGCTGAGGTGCAGGCGCTCGGCGTCGAACACGCGCGCGCTGACGCCGGTGTAGCGCGGCTCCAGGTCGAAGTCGAGCAGCGAGCCGCCACCGCCGCTCGAGAGCGTGTAGCGGCCGATGTCCAGGCCCAACACCGGGCGCAGGCTGTTGCCGCGCTGGTCGCTCCCGGCATAGTCCGGGCCATTCGAAGCCGCCAGACCCACGGCCCAGGTATAGGCGCGGTCTTGGTGCGCGCCGGCGGCCCGGGCATCGGCCGGTGCGGAGTCGGCGGCGCGCGCTGCGAGAGGCACCAGAGCCACCAGGGCGAACGCGGCGGCGCGAACAAGCGTAAGGGATTGCATGGCCCCCATCATGCCGCGTCCCAGCGCACCCAGCCCGCCAGGGCAGTGATCAACACCACGCAGCCGAAGGCAATGCGGTACCAGGCAAAAGGCACGAAGCTGTGGCTGCTGATGTAGCGCAGCAGCCAGCGCACGCAGATCCAGGCGCTGACAAAGGAAAACACCAGGCCGACGGCAAACATCGGCGCATCGGCCATGGACAGCAGCGCGCGCTCCTTGTAGAGGCTGTAGGCGCCCGCGCCAATCAGCGTCGGCATGGCCAGGAAGAAGGAATAATCGGTGGCCGCCTTGCGCGACAGCCCCAGCAGCATGCCGCCGATGATGGTGGCGCCGCTGCGGCTCGTGCCAGGCACCATCGCCAGGCACTGCACCAGGCCGACCTTGAGCGCATCGAACGGCGTCATGTCGTCCACCGAGGCCACGCGGGTGGCCTGGGGTGCGCGCCTCTCCGCCCAGAGGATGACAAAGCCGCCCAGGATGAAGGTGCTGGCCACCACCACCGGCGTGAACAGATGCGCCTTGATCACCTTGCCGAATGCCAGGCCGAGCACGATGGCGGGCAGCACGCCGATGACCACGTTGAGGGCGAAGCGCTGAGCCTGGCGGGAGCTCGGGAGCGCCACCACGGTCTCGCGGATCTTCTGCCAGTACACCAGGATGACGGCGAAGATGGCGCCGGTCTGGATGGCGATGTCGAACACCTTGGCCTTCTCGTCGTCGAACCCGAGGAGCGCCCCCGCCAGGATGAGGTGGCCGGTGGAGGAGATCGGCAGGAATTCGGTCAGGCCTTCGACCACCCCCATGATGGCTGCCTTGAGCAGCAAAACTATGTCCACGCGTGCGTCCTTGGCCCTGGTGGCCTGAATGAAAGGCGTGGATTATCCCGCCCCGGCCGGGCGGCCCCGGCGTGCCGCGCGCGCAACGCTCCCGATGGGCTAGGGTCTATTCCCACTATGTTTGCCCGATGCGATGCGCTACACACGCAATCTTTTGATCTGGAGCACGTCCCATGGCCCACCGCAAAAGCCCTGCCCGCCTCGCCAAGGATGCCCGCGCGGCGCACTTCCGGGCCCTGAGCGCCCGCCAGGCGGCGGTGCACGCCCTGCCCTGGGAAGCGGCCGCCGCGCTCGAACTCGCGCTGGTCGGCCGGGTGGTCCTGCCGTCCAGCGCCGACTACGACCAGGCGCGCCAGGAATCCAACCCCGCCTTCCAGTCCTACCCGCAGCTCATCGTCTACTGCGTCTGCGAGAACGACGTGCTCGAATGCCTCGCCGTCGCCCGGCGCTACCAACTGTGGGTGGCGGTGCGCTGCGGCGGGCACAGCACCGGGGGCTACTCGGTCAACAACGGCATGGTGGTGGACCTGAGCGAGATGCGCGGCGTGGTGCTCGACCGCGCGACCCAGCGCGTGCACGTCCTTCCCGGGACCGACTTCGACCGCTTCAACGGCGCCATGAACGGCACCGGTTGGCACGTGCCGACCGGCGCCTGCGGCAGCGTGTGCGTCGGCGGGTTCGTGCAGGGCGGCGGCTACGGCTACACCTCGCGCGCCTTCGGCATCCAGAGCGACCTCGTGGAGTCTTTCCGCGTGGCACTGGCCGACGGGCGCATCGTCACGGCGAGCGCCACGGAGAACCCGCTGTTGTGGTGGGCCATGCGCGGTGGCACCGGCGGCAACTTCGGCGTGCTGCTGCAGGTCACCTACCGCATGGTGCCGCTCGACCAGGTCTGGGCCTGGGCCATCGGCTGGCCCGCGACCAGCGCCGCGCAGGTATTTTCCCTGCTGCAAAGCCGCTACATGCGCACGGGAGCGCCCGACGCCCTGGGCTACATGATGAACCTGGGCATCCTGAACGGGCAGCCGGTGTACATGGCGCAGGGCATGTTCTGCGGCACGGCGGAGGCGGGCATGCAGGCCCTGGCGCCCCTTCTGGCCATCCCCGGCGCGCAGCTGCTCTGCAGCAACACCGGCAGCTACCCGGCCATGAACGTCTGGCTGGAAGACCACCCCTACACCCTGCCCGACGCCCTGCCAGACGGCATCTGCGAGACCAAGGCCTGCGGCTACATCGCCCGGCCGCTGACGCAAGCCGACTGGCAAAGCATCGTGGACTATTTCGCCACCTCGCCCAACCCCTGGTCGCTCGCCTACCTCGAGCCCTACGGCGGCGCCATCAACCGCTACCCTATCGAGGCCAGCGCCTTCGTTCACCGCGACGTGGACGCCGACCTGGTGGTGGACGTGTTCTGGCGCAACGCCGAGGAACGGGTGCAGATGGAAGCCTGGCTGGACCGGTTCATGCAGCTGGTGCAGCCCTTCCTGAACGGCCACGTGTACCAGAACTACCCCGACAGCCGCCTGCAGGACTTCACCCACGCCTACTGGGGCCCGGCGTATCCGCAGTTGCAGCAGGCCAAGGCGGCGTACGACCCCGGCAACTTCTTCTGCTTCCAGCAGAGCATCGCCCTACCGCGCGGTCAAGCCGGGGCGCCGGCGTAGCACAGCTGCCCCTTGCCGTTGCGCTTGGCGGCGTACATGGCCTGGTCGGCGGCGCCCATCAGCACCTCGATCTCGCCCTTCATGGGCGGGTGCATGGCCACGCCGATGCTCGCGCCCACACGCACGGTGTGGCCATCCACCCCCATGGGCTGGTTGAGCGCTTCGATGATGCGCTGGCCAATGCGCTGCGGCTCCTCGGGCGTGAGGTTGCGGTCGAGCATGACCAGGAATTCGTCGCCGCCCAGGCGCGCCACGGTATCGCCCTCGCGCACCGCGCCCGCCAGGCGCTGCGCCACGATGCGCAGCACTTCGTCGCCCGCGCGGTGGCCCTGCTCATCGTTGATGCGCTTGAAGCCGTCGAGGTCGATGAACAGCAGCGCCACGCCGCCGCCGTGCCGCACGGCAGCGAGCGCACGGCGCAGCTGCTCGTGGAACGCGGCGCGGTTGTACAGACCGGTGAGTGCGTCGTGGTTGGCGACGTGCTCCTGCTGGCGGGCAACCTGCACCCGGTCCGACACATCCTGCACCAGGGCCATGAGCGACGTGACGCGGCCCTGGGCATCGGTCAGGGCCGAGTTGAACCATTCGGCGTGGATTTCCGTGCCGTCCGCGCGCAGGAAACAGGTTTCCACGCGGTTCTGCGCCTCGCGTCCCTGCTGCAGGCGCTCGAGCGCCTGGCCCAGGCGCTGGTCGGTGGTGCGCAGCAGATCCGGCAGGTAGCTGCCGTGCGCCGGCACGGCCGATTCCCAGCCCATGAGCTGAATGGCGCGCTCGGAGCAGTGCAGCAACCGCAGCGCCTGGTCCATCTCCAGCACGGCGAGCGGGCTGTTGTCCATGTGCGAGGACAGGCGCTGGTTGGCCGCGCGCAGCGCCGCGCGCGAAACCTGCAGTTCGTGCACGTCCAGGGCCGAGGTGATGAAGCCGGCAATCTCGCCGGCCGCATTGCGCGCCGGGGTCAGGCAGATGGTGCGCCACTCCTCGGCGCCGTAGGGGTTGTGCAGCAGGCGCTGGTATTCGACCCGCTCCCCCATCAGCACCCGCTCCACGAACGGCATGAAACGGATCCGATCGGCGGTGCCGTACAGGTCGTCCAGGGTCTTGCCCACCACTTGGTCGCGCGTGGTTTCGAACCAGCGCGCGTATTCGTCGTTGCAGTACACGACCTGCAACTCGCGGTTGACGACGGCCACCGTCGCACCGGTGTCGCGCGTGATGACGTCCAGCACCACGCCGTCGGGCAATCCCAGGGCGAACGAACTGGCCATGGACGAAGAGAGGGGTTCAGGCGTCATGGAAGGACCCGAGTGTCCGGACCGGCGGCGCAGGCGAAGCCGCCCGTGAGCGGCGGCGTGTCAGGACATCCTCTCCCGAAAGAATGCGGTTGCACAAACGTAACGACTTGTTTGGTCCAGCTTAGCAGCTTTTTCCCCGCCAGCCGTGTGCGGGGCCGTTCCGGTGCGGGGCAGCCCCCCAGCGTGCATTTCACGCCGCCCACAGGCACTTGGCGGCGTGCGTGGCGCATTGTGTCGCAATCGCCTGGCGAGAGAAAGTGCGCGCAGCCACAGTGCGGGCCATCGACCTATTCCTTTTGGAAAGACCGCCATGCTTCTGACCCTCGCCACCGAGCACCCCCAAGCCCTGCTCACCGTCGTCGCCCGCACGCCCACCTGGGTGTGGGGCCTGCTCGCCGCCCTCGTCGCCCTCGGCGCGAGCCAGTGCTTTGCACGCAGCGCCGGCCTGCGCCGCGTGCTCACCATGCCCATTGCCATGGCCGGGTTCTCTGCCTGGGGCCTGGCCTCGGCCTTCGGCGGCGCGGCGCAGATCGCGGGCATCCTCGCCGGGTGGCTGCTCGCCGCCAGCGCGGTGGCCGCCACCGCCCTGTGGCTGCGCGCCGCGCCGCCCGCTGGCACGCGCTTCGATGCGGCCGATCAGCGCTTCGAGCTGCCGGGGAGCGCCTGGCCGCTCGCGCTCATCCTGGGCATCTTCCTGGTGAAGTACGCCGTGGGCGTGGAACTGGCGCTGCAGCCGCAACTGGCGCACGACAGCCGCTTCGGGCTCGAGATCGCCCTGCTGTACGGCGTGTTCAACGGCTTGTTCGCCGCCCGGAGCCTGCGCCTTTGGCGCCTGGCGCAGGGCACCCGCCCGGCCCTGCAATCGGCCTGATCCCCCTCTTTCAAGGAGCCTCCTGTGCCATACGACACCCAACACTCCGACGCCGCCCGCGAGCGCCTTGCCCGCCGCCGCGCGGCCGCCAAGATGGGCTGGCTGATCCACGCCCTGGTCTATGTGTGCGTCAACGCCGGCCTGGCGCTGGTCGCCTGGCACACCGGCCGCGCCTGGCACCTCTACCCGCTGGCCGGCTGGGGCCTGGGCTTGGCGATCCACGGCCTGGCCGTGTGGCTGGGCTCGGGCACCGACCTGCACGAGCGGCTGCTGGACGCCGAGCGCGCCAAGCTGCGCCGCCGCGACGGAATACATTGAAAAACAGCCTCCAGCGCTTGATGGATATGCCTTGCCAGCTACTATTTCTATAGTCATCATGCCGTGCCAACCCGTTTCCCGCTTCGCTTGCCGCACCGCGCGGTTGGCCCTGGCCGCACTCGGCCTGGCCACCGCCCACGCGGGCACCGGCCTGCTGACCCTGGCGGTGGAAGGCCAGCCCCCGCTCACCCTGGCCTACCCTACGCGCACGCCCGACACGCCCATCCCGCGCGGCCCCTACACCCTGCCGGCTGCGCCCGACGCCCCGCCTGCGGGCGGCAACGGCCGGCTGGTGGTGCTCTCGCACGGCTCGGGCGGCAGCTTCGTCACGGAGTTCGACCTGGCGCGGGCGCTCGTGCACGCCGGCTTCACCGTGGCCATGCCGGAGCACGCCGGCGACAACTGGCAGGACATGCGCGACGTGGGCCCGGTGTCGTGGGCGCGCCGGCCCCAGGAGCTGTCGCAGGCCATCGACACCGTGGCCGCCCTGGCGGCGCCCAGCGGCCGGCTGGCACCGCTGCGGCTCGACGTCGCGCGCGTCGGCGTCTACGGCATGTCCGCGGGCGGCATCGCGGCGCTCACGCTGGCGGGGGCGCGCTGGTCGCCCGCCCTGCAGGCCCGCCATTGCGACGCGCACCTGGCGCAAGACTTTCCGGCCTGCGTGGGCCTCACGACGGAACTGACCGGGGGCGTGCTGGACGGCGCCAAGCTCGCCATCGCGCGCTCGGTGATCCTGCACAGATGGGCCGACGACACGCGCTGGCGCACCGCCCACGACCCGCGCGTGGCGGCCGTGGTGGCGGCCGTGCCCATGGCCTCGCCCATCGACATGGCATCGCTCGCGCCGCCGCGCGTGCCGCTCGGGCTGGTGCGCGCCGGGCGCGACGCCTGGCTGGCGCCGCACTTTCACATCGACGCCGTGCGGGCCGCCTGCGAACCCCACTGCACGCTGTTGGCGGACCTGACCGAGGGCGGGCACGGCGCGCCCCTGTCGCCGCCGCCCGTCGGTCTGCCGCCGCGTGCGGCACGCCTGCTGGACGACCCACCCGGCTTCGATCGGCTCCGCGCCCTACCAACGGTTTACGATGCCATCGTGACCTTCTACCAGACCCGGCTGGGCGCGCCGCCCCCATGAGAATCCACTGGCTCGGCACCGCCCGGCACTTTCTGCAGGTGGTGGCTTTTTGCTGCGTGGTCGCGGTGCTTACCACCAGCATCTGGCCCCGGCACAGCTACTGGACGCAATTGGGGCACGCGCTGGCCATCGGGCTGATCATCTGGAGCGTGATCGAGTTCGGGCGCCTGCTCGTCCCGGCCCGGTACTGCCACCCGAGCAGCGCCGGCGGCCACGGCTGGCCCAAGGGCTGGCGCGGCATCGTGCTGACCCTCGTCGGCATCGGCACGGGCTTCCTGGTGGGCGACCCGCTCGGGGCGTGGCTGATGGGCACCGGGGGCTACCGCTCCGCGCGCGACGACCAGATCGGCCTCGTCATCACCATCGTGGCCGGCAGCGTCGCGAGCTTCTTCTTCCACATGCGCGGCCGGGCCGCCGCGCTCGAAGCCAGCCGTGCCGCCGCCGAACGCGACACCACCGAGGCGCGGCTGATGCTGCTGCAAAGCCAGCTCGAACCGCACATGCTGTTCAACACCCTGGCCACGCTGCGCGCGCTGATCGCCGTGGACCCGCCGCGCGCCGAGGCCATGCTGGACCGCATGGTGGACTTCCTGCGCGCCACCTTGTCGGCCTCGCGGGCGCCGCTGCACCCGCTGTCGGCCGAGTTCGACCGGCTGAGAGACTACCTGGAGCTGATGTCCGTGCGCATGGGGCCACGCCTGGCCTACACCCTGCACCTGCCGCCCGACCTCGCCGACGCGCCCATCCCCCCGCTGCTGCTGCAGCCCCTGGTAGAGAACGCCGTCCACCACGGTCTGGAACCGCACGTGACGGGCGGGCGCATCGACGTGCGTGCGCGCCGCCTCCCCGATCGCCGCATCCAGCTGGAAGTGGCCGACACCGGCGCAGGCCATGACCCCGGCGCCCCCGCGCGCGCGGGGCACGGTTTCGGCCTGGCCCAGGTGCGCGAGCGCTTGGCCACCCGGTACGGCGGTGCCGCCACTCTCGAATTGAGAGCTATGAACCAAGGCGGGACAAGCGCTATCATTGAATTACCTCTGGAATCCCCATGACCCGCGCCCTGATCGCCGAAGACGAGCCCCTGCTGGCCGACGCCCTGCAGCAGGAACTGGCACGCGCCTGGCCCGGGCTGCAGATCGCCGCCCGCGTGGGCGATGGCCTGTCGGCCGTGCGCGAGGCGCTGGCGCTCGCGCCCGAGGTACTGTTCTTCGACATCCGCATGCCGGGCCAGAGCGGGCTGGAGGCCGCCGCCGAGCTGGCCGACGCCTGGCCCGAGGGCACGCCCTTCCCGGCGCTGGTGTTCCTCACCGCCTACGACCAGTACGCCGTGCAGGCCTTCGAGGCACAGGCGGTGGACTACCTGCTCAAGCCTTTGCAGCGCGGCCGGCTGGAGAAAACCGTGGCGCGCGTGCAGGCGCTGCTGGCCGCGCGCGGCAGCGGCGCGCAGCCGGTGGACGAGGCCACGCTGGCGCAGCTGCGCCAATTGCTTGCCAGCGCGTCGAGCGCCGGCACGCCGGCGGGCAGCGCCCCGCCCGCGGCGGCGCCACTGCGCTTCATCCAGGCCGGCAGCGGGAGCCGCATCGACATGGTGCCGGTGGACGAGGTGCTGGTGTTCGAGGCCGCCGACAAATACGTGCGCGTGCTGACCGCCGGGCGCGAGCACCTGGTGCGCACGCCGCTGCGCGAGCTGCTGGCACAGCTCGACACGCAGCAGTTCTGGCAGATCCACCGCGGCACCCTGGTGCGGGCCTCGGCCATCGCCAGCGTGGTGCGCAGCGAAAGCGGCAAGCAGAGCGTGCTGCTGCACGGCCGGCCGGAGGCCTTTGCGGTCAGCCGTTTGTATGCGGCGCAGTTCCGCGCCATGTAGGGCGGAATTTCAAGATTTTTTTGCCTTCCGCGCAAGCGCAGAAAGCGTTTGCAGCTATCGTTTTCATAGTTTCTCAAGCCGCGTCCGGCAGCACCAGCTTGGCCGCCCAGGGCACGCCGTCCAGGGGCGCGTCGTGCGCCACCACGACCACGCGGCCGGGCATCTGCGCCGCTTCGGCGATGGCGCTGGCCAGGTAGCGCGCCGAGGCCATGTCCAGCCCGGCAAGCGGCTCGTCGATCAGCACCAGCGGCGCGCCGCTGGCCAGCGCGGCGGCCAGCCAGGCCTTGCGGCGCGTGCCGGTCGAGAGCATGAAGAAGGCCTTGCCCTGGTGCGCCTCCAGCGCGAAGCCCTGCACATGGCGCGCGAGCGCGTCCGCGTCCCAGCCCGGGTAGCGCCCGGCCAGCGCCTGCCACCAGTCGCGCACCACGGTTTGGTCCGCGCCGGCGGCTTCGCGCTCGGCCCAGAACACCTCGCCCGCCCGCACCACGGCGCCGTGCAGCAGGATACGCCCACGCGTCGGCGCCAGCGCGCCCACCATGAGGCGCAAGAGCGTCGTCTTGCCGCTGCCCGGCCCGCCTTGCACCAGCGCGGCGCCGGCCGGCGCGCGCCAGTCGAGTGCGGAAAACAGCGGGGCATGCGGCCAGTGCAGGTCGAGCTGCTCCAGGGCCAGGGCGGGTACGGGGTCGGTCATGGGGCGTGCAGGGGACAATGTCCCGATGGTGTTGGACTACCTCGATTTTGACCACAGCGAGAACGCCGACGGCGGCGCCAGCTGGGACGCCATGGCCTGCGTGCTGCCCGCGCGGCTGCCTGCGGCGCTGCGTGAAGCCGAAACGGTGCTCGCCTGGGCGCATGCCGAATTCGGCGCGCCGGGCGAGTGGGGCGAATGGGATTTCGACCTGCAGTGCCAGCAAGAGGGCGCGGGCGAACTCGGTGCCCGCTTCGATAGCGAACCATCGGCGCTGCGCTGCCAGCCGCCCGACGCCGCCGGCGGGCGCTGCACGCTCACGCTGACCTTGAGCGGCAGCGCGGCCTTCGGCCAAGCGCTGGGCGAGCGGTTCTCACTCGGCTGAAACGCCCTCGCCCCAGCCGCCGCCCAGGTTCTTCAAGAGCCGGTTGGCCGCCACCAGCTGCTGGCGCCGCAGTTCGATCAGGCTGCGCTGGCCCGCCAGCAGGCTGGCCTGGGCCGAGAGCACGTTCAGATAGCCGACGGTGCCGGCGCGGTACTGGTTCTCGGCAACGGTGAGCGCGCGCTGCGCCGCATCCACCGCCAGTTGCTGGGCGCGCGCCTGCTGCTGCAGCGCAGCGCCGCTGGCGAGCGCATCCTCCACCTCCTGCAGGGCGCCGAGCACCAGGCCGCGGTAGCCGGCCGCGGTGAGCTCCACATTGGCCAGCGCGCCCGCGCGCGCCGCGTCGCGTGCGCCGCCGTCGAGCAGCGCGAGCGCCAGCTGCGGCCCGAGCGACCAGACCAGGTTCGGCGCCGACACCAGCGACCCCAGGCTGCTGGCGCGAAAGCCCGCGCTTGCCGACAGCGTGAGCGCCGGGAAGAACGCCTTCTGCGCCACGCCGTACTCCGCATTGGCGGCGGCCACGCGCCATTGCGCGGCCGCGATGTCGGGCCGGCGCTGCAGCAGCTCGGCCGGCAGCGCGAGCGGCACTTCCGGCGCTGCCGGCAACTGGCCGGTGGGCGGCAGCGCGAACTGCACCGGCGCCTGGCCGACGAGCGCCGCCAGGGCGTGCTCCCACTGGCTGCGCGTCGCCTGGGCGTCGAACCACTGGGCGCGCGTGCCCTGGTACTGCGCCTCCGCCTGGTCGGCATCGGACGGTGGCGCGACGCCCGCCCGCACGCGGTTGCGGGTCAGCGTGCGGCTCTGGTCGTAGGCGGCGAGCACGGCGGCGAGCAGTTGCTCCTGCGCTTCGGCGGCGCGCAGGGCAAAGTAGCTCTCGGCCACCAGGGCCTGGAGCGACAGGCCGGCCGCAGCCAGGTCGGCGCCGCTGGCCTGGGCGCTGGCGGCGGCAGCGTCCACCGCGCCGGCAACGCGGCCCCAGAGGTCGATTTCCCAGCTGGCCCACAGGCCGAGCGCATGGCTGCTGGCCGCGCTGCCGCCCGGCGCCGCCTGCGCGCGCGTGCTGCTCGCCGACAGGCCGAGCTGCGGCGCGAGCGCAGCGCGCGCGCCGGCCAGTGCCGCCTGCGCCGCCCGCAAACGCGCCGCGCTTTGCGCAAGCCCCGGGTTGCCCTGCCGCGCGGCCGCTTGCAGGCGGTCGAGCACCGGGTCGCCGTAGCGCTTCCACCAATCGGCCTGCACCGCCTCGCCCGGCTGCGCGGGGCGCCAGAAGCCGGCGTCGGCGGCGGTGCCCTCCTTCCAGGCGCTGGGCAGGGGCGCGGCTGGTGGCGCAGGCGGGGGCGGCGCCGCACAGCCGGCCAGCAGAGCGGCGAGCAGCCAGGGGGCGGCGGAAAGAGAGCGTGTCATGGCGCGTGTCCCAGGAGTGGCGCGGCGTGCACGCCGGCGCGCGCGCGCGGGCTGCGCCGCAGGCGCTCGCGCAGGCGTTCGAGCAGCAGGTAGACCACCGGCGTGGTGTAGAGCGTGAGCAGCTGGCTGACCAGCAGGCCGCCGACCACGGCGATGCCCAGCGGCTGGCGCAGTTCGGCGCCGTCGCCCCGGCCCAGGGCCAGGGGCAGCGCGCCGAAGATGGCGGCCAGCGTGGTCATGAGAATGGGGCGCAGGCGCTGCTCGGCCGCGCGGTAGATGGCCTGGGCGGCGCTCGTGTGGCCGCCGCGCTGGCGCGCCAGGGCGAAATCGATCATCAGGATGGCGTTCTTCTTGACGATGCCGATCAGCAGGAACACACCGATCAGCGCGATCAGCGAGAACTCGGTGCCGAACAGCATCAGCGCCAGCAGCGCGCCCACGCCGGCCGACGGCAGCGTCGAGAGGATGGTGATGGGGTGCACCAGGTTCTCGTACAGCACGCCCAGCACCAGGTAGATGGTGACCAGCGCCGCCAGGATCAGCAGCGGCTGGCTGGCCAGCGCCTTCTGGAACGCCCCGGCGTTGCCGCCGAAGCTGCCGCGCACCGACACCGGCACGCCGAGGTTGGCGACCGCCTGCTCGATGGCGCCGGTGGCGTCCGACAGCGACACGCCCTGCGCCAGGCCGAAGCTGATGGTGCTGGCCGGCGCGCCGCCTTCGTGGTTCACCGCCAGCGGCGTGACCGTGCTGCGGATCTTGGCGAAGGCCGAGAGCGGCACCTGCTGCCCGGTGCGCGAGACGAAGAAGAAACCGTTCAGGATGGACGGGTCCTGCAGGAAGCGCGGCTGCGCCTCCATCACCACGCGGTACTGGTTGAGCGGGTTGTAGATGACGCCGACCTGGCGCTGGCCAAAGGCGTCGTTCAGCGTGGCGTCGACCTGCGCCACCGTCAGGCCCAGGCGCGCCAGGGCGTCGCGGTCGATGTCCAGGGTGGTCTGCTCGCCGTGGTCCTGCACGTCGCTGTTGACGTCTTCGAGTTCGGGCAGCGCGGCCAGCGCCTGGCGGATGCGCGGCTCCCAGGCGCGCAGGTCGGCCGCGTCGTCGGCCTGCAAGGTGTAGTCGAAGGAGCCGCTGCTCTGGCGCCCGCCGATGCGGATGTCGCGCTGCGGCACCATGAACAGGCGCGCGCCGGGCTCGTCCTTGAGCTGGGCGCGCAGCCGGGCAATCACCACCTCGGACTTCTCGCCGCGCTTGAGCGTCATGAACATGGCGCCGGAATTGCGCTGCCCGCCGCCGGTGAAGCCAGTGACGTTCTCCACCGCCGGGTCCGCCGTGACGATGGCCAGGAAGCGCTGGATGCGCCGCTCCATGGCCTGGTAGGAACTGGCCTCGTCGGCGCGGATGAAGCCCGAGATGCGGCCGGTGTCCTGCTCGGGCAGGAAACCCTTCTCGATGGTCGTGTAGAGCAGCACGTTGAGCGCGATGACCCCCAGCAGCACGGCCAGCACCAGTGGCTGGTGGCGCAGGCACCAGGCGAGGCTGCGCCGGTAGGCGCGCCGGGCACGCGCGGCGCGCGCATCCACCCAGCGCCCCAGGCGCGAGGGCGCGCGCGCCGGCCGGGGCTTGAGCAGCAGCGCGCACAGCGCCGGCGTGGTGGTGAGCGAAATCACCAGCGAGATCAGGATGGCGGCCGACATGACGATCGCGAACTCGCGGAAGAACCGCCCCACCACGCCGCCCATGAAGAGGATGGGCACGAACACTGCGACCAGCGAAATGCTCATCGACAGCACCGTGAACGCCATTTCGCGCGAACCGATCAGCGCCGCCTGCAGCGCGCTCTGGCCGCGTTCGATGTGGCGCGCGATGTTCTCCAGCACGGCGATGGCGTCGTCCACCACGAACCCGGTGGCCACGGTGAGCGCCATGAGCGAGAGGTTGTCGAGCGTCAGGCCGGCCAGGTACATGATTCCGAACGCCCCCATGAGCGAAGCCGGCACGGCAACGCTGGGCACCAGCGCCGCGCGCGCGCTGCGCAGGAACAGGAACACCACCATCACCACCAGCGACACCGCCAGCACCAGCGCACGCTGCACCTCGCGCACCGACGCACGCAGCGTGGGGGTGCGGTCGGACACCACCTGCACGTCGATGGACTCGGGAATCGACGCCTTGAGCTGCGGCAGCAGCGCGCGCACGCGGTCGGCGGCCTCCAGGATGTTGGCGCCGGGCTGCTTGTAGATCTGCAGCAGGATGGCGGGCTTGCCATTGGCCACGCCGTAGTTGCGTACGTCCTGCACGCCATCGACGACGTCGGCCACGTCGCGCAGCAGCACGGCGTGGCCGTCCGGCTGCCAGCGCAGCACGAGCGGCGCGTAGTCGGCGGCGACGCGTGCCTGGTCGTTGGCGGCGATCTGCCAGTAGTGGTCTTCCTGCTCCACCGCGCCCAGCGGCCGGTGCGCGTTGGCGCTGCCGATGGCGCTGCGCACCTGTTCCAGTGAAATGCCGTTGGCCGCCAAACGGGTGGGGTCGAGTTGTACGCGCACCGCCGGCAGCGCGCCGCCGCTGACCGTCGCCTGGCCCACGCCTTCGACCTGAGAGAGCTTTTGCGCCAGCACGGTGGAAGCGGCGTCGTACATCTGTCCGCGCGTGAGTACGTCCGAGGTGAGGGCGAGGATGAGGATGGGCGCATCGGCCGGGTTCACCTTGCGGTAGCTCGGGTTGCCCGGCATGCCACTGGGCAACAGCGTGCGCGAGGCGTTGATGGCGGCCTGCACGTCGCGCGCGGCGCCGTCTACGGTGCGGCTCAAATCGAACTGCAGCGTGACGCGCGTGTTGCCCTGCGTCGAGCGGGAGGTCATCTCGGTCACGCCGGCAATCGCGCCGAGCGCGCGTTCGAGCGGAGTCGCCACCGTCGCCGCCATGGTGTCGGGGCTGGCGCCGGGCAGGCTGGCGGAGACGGAAATGGTCGGGTAATCGACCTGCGGCAGCGGAGCCACCGGGAGCAGGAAGTACGCAACGCCGCCGGCAAGGAACAGCGCCAGCGTCAGCAGGAGGGTGGCGACGGGGCGGTGGATGAAGGGGGTGGAGAGGCTCATGGGCTTCTCCGGCTGAATTTTTGGTTTTTTTTGGCTCTAGCGCTTGCTGATATTGAGTTGTCTGCTCCCTTTTTAATAGTTTCTCTTGGCCGACGACGGAGGCTGGCTCTCGCCCCGGCGGGCGACCTTCTTTTCTTGCTCGTGCAAGAAAAGAAGGCAAAAGAAGCACGCCCCGCCACAGGCGCTTCCAGAAGGGATGGAGATCGACACGGGCCATCGCTGCGCTCGGCCAGGCACTGCGCGGCGCAAAGCGCCTGCGCCTCTCGGGGCCGAGCGCAGCGATGGCCCGTATCGTGTTTGCCCTTCTGGCCGTGCCGAGAAGCGCAGGGCGCGGGGTGGCGGGTGTGCCGCAGGACACACCCGCTTCGTGGTCTGACTTGCCGCGTTTGTCCGAACCGAGCGCGCAGCGCGCAGTGAGTTACGCGGCACACCCCGCGAACGAGCATCGCAGGTTGCCCGTAGCGAAGCGAAGGGACACGGGCAGCAGGGCTCGCCTTTTCTTTGGTGACTTTCTTTTGGCGAAGCAAAAGAAAGTTACTGCGCCGCCGGGCGCACATCCCGGCCTCCGCCCTCTGCAAAGCCAGCGCCAGCCAATTAATTGGAATCTGACCCCAATTAACGCTAAGCATCCCCAGCCCTCCACCGCCCCGCCCACCCCTCGAATGTCAAATAAATCACCGGCGTCGTGAACAGCGTCAGCAACTGGCTGACGATCAGCCCGCCGACCACTGTCACGCCGAGAGGAAAGCGCAGCTCGCTGCCCACGCCGCTGCCCAGCATCATGGGCAGCGCGCCGAACAGCGCCGCCAGCGTCGTCATCAGGATGGGCCGAAAGCGCAGCAGGCAGGCCTCGGTGATGGCGGCGCGGGGCGCGAGGCCCCGCTCGCGCTGGGCGTCGAGGGCGAAGTCGATCATCATGATGGCGTTCTTCTTGACGATGCCGATCAAGAGCACGATGCCGATCACCGCCACGATGTCGAGCGCCGCGCCCGATAGCTTGAGCGCCAGCAGCGCGCCGACCGCCGCCGAGGGCAGCGTCGAGAGGATCGTCACCGGGTGCACCGTGCTTTCGTAGAGCACGCCGAGCACGATGTACATCGTCACCACCGCCGCCAGGATCAGCAGCAGCGTGGACGACAGCGAGGACTGGAAGGCCAGCGCCGCGCCCTGGAAGCTCGCTTCGACCGCCGCGCCGACCTCGCCGCTGCCGCGCGCCTCCTCCAGCACGGCCTGCACCGCCGCGACGGCGTCGCCCAGCGCCACACCGGGTGCGGCGTTGAACGACAGCGTGGCCGCCGGCAACTGGCCGACGTGCTGCACCGCCAAGGGCATGCGCCGCTCCTCGATGCGCGCCAGCGCCGACAGCGGCACCGGCGGAGCGCCCGCCGCGCCGGCCACGGGCACGTAGATGCCGGCCAGTGCCTGCGGCCCCAGGGCGAAACGCGGCGCCACCTCCAGCACCACGCGGTACTGGTTGGACTGCGTGAAGATGGTGGAGATCAGGCGCTGGCCGAAGGCGTTGTAGAGCGCGGTGTCGATGGCGGCCACCGTGACGCCGCGCCGGCTCGCCTCGGCGCGGTCGATGGCCACATAGGCCTGCAGGCCCTGGTCCTGCAGGTCGCTGGCCACTTCGGCCAGCTCGGGCCGCTCGCGCAGGCGCTGCTGCAGCGTTTGCGCCGCCGCCTGCAGCGCCGCCGCGTCGGGCGAGGACAGCAAGAGCTGGTACTGCGTGCGCGCCACGCGGTCTTCGATGGTCAGGTCCTGCACCGGCTGCACGAACAGGCGGATGCCGGGGAGCTCGTGCGCGGCCTCAACCAGGCGCTGCTGCACCACCGCGGCCGATGCGCGCGTGCCGTGCGGCTGCAGGTCGATCAGCAGGCGCCCGGTGTTGAGCGTGGTGTTCTGCCCATCGACGCCAATGAACGAGGAGACGCTGCGCACCGCCGGATCTTGCAGCAGCCGCTCGGCGACGGCCTGCTGGCGCTCGGCCATGCCGGCGAAGGAAATCGATTGGTCGGCCTCCGTGGTGGCCTGCAGCAGACCGGTGTCTTGCGTCGGGAAGAAGCCCTTGGGCACCCAGAAGTAGAGCAGCGCGGTGAGCGCCAGCGTCGCCAGGAACACCAGCCAGGTCGCCAGGCCGTGGTTCAGCACCACCTCCAGCGCGCGGCCGTAGGCGGCAATGGTGCGGTCGAAGAAGCGCCCGGTGGCGTGGAAGATGCGGCCGTGCTTTTCCGGCGCCGGCGCGCGCAGCAGGCGGGCGCTCAGCATGGGCGTGAGCGTGAGCGAGACCACGGCGGAGATCACGATGGCCACCGCCATGGTGACGGCGAACTCGTGGAACAAGCGCCCGACCACGTCGCCCATGAAGAGCAGCGGGATCAGCACCGCAATCAGCGAGACAGTGAGCGAGATGATGGTGAAACCGATCTGCCGCGCGCCCTCGAGCGCCGCCTGCAGCGGCGTCATGGGCTCGGCGCCCGGCAGCTCAAGATGATGGATGTTTTGGCTACGGCCGGACGCTGGCGCGTCCTTCACGTGGCCTTCGGCCGCATGAGCCTGCGCCGAAACATTGCCCGGCATCTCGAGATGCCGGGCAATGTTTTCAATCATCACGATGGCATCGTCCACCACGAAACCGGTGGAAATGGTCAGCGCCATCAGCGTCAGGTTGTTGATGGAAAAGCCCGCCAGGTACATCACGCCAAGCGTGCCGATGAGCGAGAGCGGCACCGCCACGGCGGGAATGAAGGTCGCCGTGGCGCTGCGCAGGAAGACGAAGATCACCGCCACCACCATGGCGATGGCCAGCAGCAGCTCGTACTGCATGTCGCGCACCGAGGCGCGGATGGTCACGGTGCGGTCGCTCAGCACCTGCACGTCGAGCGAGGCCGGCAGCGTGCTGCGCAGTTGCGGCAGCAGCGCCTGGATGCGGTCCACGGTGTCGATGACGTTGGCGCCCGGCTGGCGCTGGATGTTGAGGACCACGCCGGCGCGGCTGCCGGTCTGCGCCGTGCCGGCCCAGGCGGCCAGGCGCGTGTTCTCGGCGTCGTCCACGGTCTCGGCAATGTCCGAGAGGCGGATCGGCGCGCCGTCCTTGAACGCCAGGATCAGGTTGCGGTATTCGGCGGCCGACTGCAACTGGTCGTTGGCGTCGATGCCCGACGCCCGCTCCGGCCCGTCGAACCCGCCCTTGGCCTGGCGCACGTTGGCCGCGGCAATGGCGCTGCGCACGTCTTCCAGCGTCAGCCCCAGGCCGGCCAGCGCGGCCGGGTTGGCCTGGATGCGCACCGCCGGCCGGCGCCCGCCCGCCACCGCGACCAGCCCCACCCCCGCGACCTGCGAAATGCGCGGCGCCAGGCGGTTTTCCACCAGGTCGTTGACGCGGATCACCGGCAGCGAGGGCGAGGTGATCGCCAGCGTCATGATGGGCGCGTCCGCGGGGTTCACCTTGTTGTAGAGCGGCGGCATCGGCAGATCGCCGGGCAGCAGGTTGCTGCCGGCGTTGATGGCGGCCTGCACCTCCTGCTCGGCCACGTCCATGGCCACGTCGAGCGAAAAGCGCAGCGTGATCACCGAGGCCCCGCCCGAGCTGGTGGACGACATCTGCGTCAGCCCCTGCATCTGCCCGAACTGGCGCTCCAGCGGCGCGGTGACGGTGGCGGTCATCACGTCCGGGCTGGCGCCGGGGTAGAGCGTGGTCACCTGGATGGTCGGGTAGTCGACCTCCGGCAGCGCCGACACCGGCAACAGGCGCAGCGCCAGCAGGCCGCTGAGCAGCAGCGCCAGCATCAGCAGCGAAGTCGCCACCGGCCGCAGGATGAAGGGACGCGAGAGGTTCATGCGCGAAGCGAGGGCCGCCCTGTGGGTTCAGGGCCGGGCCGTGCTGGCGGGCGTACGCGGTGCGCTGGCGCCTGCCGCGGGCGCGTCTGCAGCGGCCTTGGCCCGGCGCGCGGCGACGAAGGCGCGCCGCTCCTCGGGCGACATCTTGGCGAACTTCTCGCGCTCCGCGGCAGGCAGGGTGGCCGGATCGAAGCGCCGCGCCCGGGCCACCGGCGCGGCGGCGGCGGTGGTTGCTTCAATGACCTTGACCTTGGCGCCGTCGCGCAGCCGGTCCAGGCCGTCGGTCACCACCTGGGCACCCACCGGCAGTTCGCCCTGCACGCTGACGCGCCCGCCGTCCTGCGGCCCCACGCGCACCGTGGTCCAGGCGACCGTGCCGTCGTCTTTCACCAGGTAGACGTGGCCGTTCTGCAGCGCCGTCGCCGGCACGGTGAGCGTGTTTTCCAGGGTGTCGAGCTCCAGCGTGACGTTGACGAACTGGTTCGGGAACAGCGCGCCGTCCTGGTTGGGGAACGCCGCCTTCACGCGGATGCTGCCGGTGCTGCTGTCGATGGCGTTGTCCAGGGCGCTGACCGCGCCCGTGGCCAGGCGCCGGCGCATCTCGCGGTCCCAGAGCTCGACCGGCAGCGGCTCCTTGGCCGCCAGGCGCGGGGTGATCTGCGGCAGGAGCGCCTCGGGCACGGAGAACACGGCGTCGATCGGCCGCACCTGGGTGATGGTGACGATGCCGGCCGCGTCGCCCGGCGCGACGACGTTGCCGCGGTCGGCCTGGCGCAGACCCAGGCGCCCGGAAATCGGCGCCGTGATGCGGGTATAGGACAGCTGGAGCTGCGCCGCATCGCGCGCCGCGCGGCTGGCGGCGACCGTGCCCTCCATCTGGCGCACCAGCGCCGCCTGCGTATCGACCTGCTGGCTGGCAATCGAGTTCTGCTGCTGCAGCTCCTGGTAGCGCTTGAGGTCGATGCGTGCGTTGGCCAGCAGCGCTTCGTCGCGCTTCAGGCTGCCTTCCACCTGGCCCAGCGTCGCCTGGTAGCTGCGCGGGTCGATGCGCGCCAGCAGCGCGCCGGCCTGGACGTCGTCGCCCTCCTTGAAATGCAGCTCGGTGAGCTCCCCCGCCACCTTGGCCCGCACCACCGCCGTGGCGCGCGCGTTCATCGTGCCGATGGCGCTGACGCGCACACGCAGGTTTTCGCGGCGCACCTGGCCCACGGAAACCGGCTGTACCGCCGCCCCCGCAAAGCGACCGCCACGGCCGGCCGGCCGCGACGCTTCGGCGCTTTGGTCTCCGCTGCGCTGCTGCCACCACCAGCCGCTCCCCACGACCAGCGCGACCAGCAGCAAGAGACCCAGCAACAGGCCCCAGCGCATGCGGCCGTGCATCCGAAACGAAGGGGGGAAATGGCGCTGGGAGGTGGGCATGGGCAGGTGCGACGCAAAACGGAGGGTCGCTTGCCATGGTAGTCAGCCCGCGGCCTCCCCGCCGTAGGGAAGCGCGCTTTTACCGGCCCTTTACCCGCGGTTCACGCACCGCCCAGGCCGCCACCGTGCCAGCAGCGCGGCCACCGGCGGCAGAAAATACTATGAAAAGTGGAGCTACCAACGCTTGCTGTATAAGCGCTGGAGGCCAATTTTGCTCCAAATTCCGTGCGGAACTCAGGCCCAGAGCACCTTCTTGCGCGACGCCTCCCACTCGGGGAATTTGGCCGCGTACAGGTCCTCGATGCGGTTGCGCTTGACCTTGAAGGTGGGCGTGATGATGTCGTTCTCCACCGTCCAGGGCGTGCGGCTGACCACCAGGCACTGCAGCTGCTCGTGCGGGTCCAGCGTGGCGTTGACCTGGGCCATGTGCTGGGCGAGCGACTGCTCCAGCGCCTTGCGCCCCTCGGGCGCCGCGGCGCGCGCGACGGCATCGGCGTTGAGCATCAGGATGCCCAGGGGCTGGCCGAGGTTGGCGCCGGTGACCACGCAGGCCTCGATGTCGGGGTGGCCGCCGAGCTTGTCCTCGATGGGCGCCGGGGCGACGTACTTGCCCTTGCCGGTCTTGAACAAGTCCTTCACGCGGCCGGTGATGTGCAGGCACCCCTGCGCGTCGATGTGGCCCTTGTCGCCGGTGTGCAACCACCCGTCGGGCGTGAAGGCCTCCTGCGTCTGTTCGGGCGCCTTGTAGTAGCCCAGCATCAGCGCCGGGCTCTTCATCTGGATTTCGCCGGTCTCGGGGTCGATGCGGTGCTGCACGCCCTCGTAGGTCGGGCCCACGCTGCCCTGCTGGTTCTTGCCCGGCACGGTGATGTGCGAGACGGCGAGGTTCTCCGTCATGCCGTAGCCTTCGTTGATCGCCAGGCCCAGCTTGCTGTACCACTGCAGCAGCGCCAGCGGCATGGGCGCGGCGCCGCCTGCGCAGATGCGCGCCTGGTCCAGCCCCAGCGTCTTCTGGATCTTGCGCCGCACCAGGCCACCGATGATGGGCAGGCCCAGCAGGCGCTGCAGCTTGGGTTCGGGCATCTTGTGCTGGATGGCCTGCTGGAACTTCACCCACAGGCGCGGCACCGAGAAGAAGATGGTCGGCCGGGCGCGCTGCATGTCGCTCGTGAAGGTGTCGAGCGAATCGGCAAAGAACACGTGCATGCCGGTGCGCAGCCAACCGTGTTCGACCAGCACGCGCTCGACCACGTGCGCCAGCGGCAGGTAGGACAGCATGCGGTCGTCCGGGCCCATGGGCAGGCGGCGGATGCCGGCGTCCAGCGCCCAGGCGAAGCTGTTGAAGGTGTGCATCACACCCTTGGGCATGCCGGTCGTTCCCGAGGTGTAGATCAGCGTCGCCAGGTCGTCGCCGGCGCGCACCGGCTGGCCGGCGACGGGCTGGGCCGCCTTGCACAACGCGTCCCACAGCGGGTAGGCCTTGCGCGCCGATTCGGGCGACAGCGGGTAGCTGATGCACGGCAGGCCGGCCGGCACGCCGGGCGCCATGGCCTCCCAGCCGTCGAGCTTGCCGACGAAGCAGGCGCGCGCCTCGCTGTGCTTCAGGATGTGGGCGATGGTTTCGTGCGCCAGCGTCGGGTACAGCGGCACCGAAACGCCGCCGGCCATCCAGATCGCCAGGTCGCTCATCAGCCACCAGGCGCAGTTCTTCGAGAGGATGGCGACCTTGTCGCCGGGCCCGATGCCCATGGACTGCAAATGCGCCGCCATGCGCCGCACTTCGCCCGCCAGTTCGCCCCAGGTGAAGTCGCGCACGCTCCCGTCGCCCATGGGTTGGGTCAGTGCCACGCGCGTCGGCGCCTCGCTTTCCCAGGCATAGAGGCGCTGCAGTGCGAGCAGCTCGGGGGCGATTGCGGTCGTCATGGGGTCTCCCGGAAAATGGTTGTCGCCCCAGTGTAGGAGCCCCTGCGGGGGCTCGAGGTGGGTAAAGACCCTCAGATAGGGAGGTGCGCCTAAAGGCGCGCCTACATGCGTTCGAGCGCTTGCTTGGCCTGCTCCACCGCCGCCCCCTGCGGCAGGGCGACGCCGTTCTTCACGGCCAGCACTTCGGCCATGACGCTGACCGCGATCTCCGGCGGGGTCTTGCTGCCGATGTAGATGCCAATCGGTCCGCGCAGGCGCGCCAGGCCCTCGTCCGTCTGGCCGAAATGCTCCTTCAGGCGCGCGCGCCGTGCCGCGTTGTTGCGCCGCGAGCCGATGCCGCCGACGTAGAACGCCGGTGTCTCGAGCGCCTGCAAGAGCGCCAGGTCGTCCAGCTTGGGGTCGTGCGTGAGCGCCACCACGCAGGTGCGCCGGTCGCACTGCAGCGCGGTGACCACGTCGTCGGGCATGTCGCTCACCACGCGCGCGCCCGGCACGCTCCAGCTGGCGCGGTACTCCACGCGCGGGTCGCAGACGGTGACGGCAAAGCCGCAGAACAGCGCCATGGTGGCCAGGTACTCCGACATCTGCCCGGCGCCGATGATGAGCATCCGGTACTCGGGGCCGAAGGTGTTGACGACCTCCTGCGCGCCCGCCTGCAGCGTGGCCGGCGTGGCCGCGGGCCGCTGCACCACGGCGCCATCGCGCAGGCGCACGCTGCGCTGCACCAGCTGCCCAGCTTCGAGCGCGGCGAGCAGCTCGGCCAGGGCCCCGGGGTCCGGGTCGAACTCGATCAATACCTCCAGCGTGCCACCGCAGGGCAGGCCGAAGCGGTGCGCCTCGTCGGCCGTGACGCCGTACTTGGCGAACACCGGCGGGCCACCGACGCGCGCGGCGTCCTCGCCGCCCCCCGCCCAGGCGCGGGTGAAGCGCGCGACCAGGTCGTCTTCGATGCAGCCGCCCGAGACCGAGCCGACCACGGCGCCGCTTTCGCACAGCGCCATGATGGAGCCCTCGGGCCGGGGCGACGAGCCCCAGGTGCGCACCACGGTGGCCAGCAGCGCGCGCTGGCCGGCGCCGCACCAGCCGTGCAGCGCGCGCAGGACGGTGACGTCGAGGTTGTCCATGGACCGGGCTCCGCAGCGTCAACTCAGGTACATGGCAACGGCGACGAGCAGGGCCGCCACGGCGCCCCACACCCAGACCGGAATGCCCGCGCCTGGTTGGGGCACTGCCTCCCGCTCGCCGCCCGGTGCGGCGGGCCGGGTATCGAGCTGCACGGTGCGCGCGCCCTCGCGCTCGGTGAGCGCGGCGTCTGCGGTGCCATCGTCCGGCGCGGGCAATTCGGCGCGCCCGTGGCGCCGGCGCAGCTGCTCGTCGAAGCGGCGGAAGAAATCCTCCGCCAGGCCCTTGGCGGCGCCGTCGATCAAACGCTGGCCAAGCTGGGCGATCTTGCCGCCGACGCTGGCCTGCACCTCGTAGTGCAACTCGCAGCAGGGTTGGCCGAGCGCGTCGTCGGGCAACGGCACGAGCCGCACCTGCGCCTGCCCCTTGCCGAAGCCGGCCACGCCGCCCTGGCCGTCGAAGGCGATGCGGTAGCTCTCGGGCGGCACCTGCTCGCTCACCTGCAGCTTGCCTTTGAACTTGGCCGCCACGGGGCCGATCTTGAGCGCCATGCCGACGGCGTACTGGTGCTCACCGGACGCATCCAGTGCGTCGCAGCCGGGGATGCACAGCTTGAGCATCTCCGGGTCGTTGAGTGCGTCCCAGGCCTGCTGCTGGCTGGCGGCCAGGGCGCGGTGCGCGTTCATTTCCATGGTCGTGTTCTCCTCATCGTTGGCGCGGCGGCGCGCGCAGCACTTCGGCCAGGCTGGCGGCAAGCTGCTGCAGGCTTTGCAGGTTGTGCACCGCCAGCATGGCGTCGGCGGCGCGGTGCAGTTCGGCCGCGCCGCGCGCCACCGGGGCGTAGGCGGCAAAGCGCAGCAGGGGGTTGAGCCACAGCAGGCGCGCCGAGTGGCGCCGCAGCCAGGCGAGCTCCTGCGCCAGCGCGGCCGGTTCGTCGGTCGCCAGGCCGTCGCTGACCAGCAGGACGAGCGTGCGCCGGCCCACCAGGCGCCGGGCGTGCTGAGTGCGCAGCTGGGCCAGCGAAGCGGCCAGCCGCGTGCCGCCGGCGTAGTCGGCGATGGCGACGCCGGCGCGTGCCAGCATGGCGTCCGGATCCTGGGAGGCGAATGCCGGCGTCAGGTCGGTGAGCACGGTGCCGAAGGCGAACACGTCGCGCCGGCCCGCCCCGCTGCCCGGTGCCGTGGCGGCGTGCAGGAAGGCCAGCAGCAGGCGCACGTAGCGCTCCATCGAACCGGAAACATCGAGCAGCACCAGAAGCGGCAGCGGCTGGCGCAGGCGCTGGCGGCGCGGCAGCTCCAGCAGCTCGCCGCCGCTTTGCATCGCGCGCCGCAGGGCCAGCGGCCAGTCGGCCCGGCCGCCGTGCGGGCCGGGGTGGGTGCGGCGCGCCTTGTAGCGCGGTAACGGCAGCGGCACGCGCTGCGCCAGGCGCTGCACCAGCAGGTATTCGCTCGCCGAGAGCTGGTTGAAATCGGCCGTCCTGAGGCGTTCGCGCGCGCTCGCCGTCATGACGGCGTCGAATTCGACCGTGTCGTCCGCGCGCTCCGCCGGCGCACTTGCGGCGCGCACCGGGGCCAGCGCCTCGGCCACGCGCGGGCGGCGCGGCGCCGGTTCGGCGCGGCTTTCGGCGCTCGGCAGCATCTGGGCCAGGAGCTTCTGCGCCAGTTCGGGGTTGCGGAAGTAGGCGTCGAAGAGCTCGCGGAACACCAGCCGGTCCTGCTCGCGCGCGACCAGCACCGCCTCCAGCGCGGCGGCGAGGTCGGCGCGCGCCAGGCCCACCAGCATGGCCGCCTCCTGCGCCAGCGCCATGCGCGCCGCATCCACCGGCACGCCGGCGCGGCGCAGCGCGCGACCAAAGCCCGTGAGGTTGTCGGCGAACTTGCCGCGCCGGGCATCGCCGAGCTGGTGGACTCCTTGCGACGCGGCCATGGATGGCGCTTCTGCTGCCCGCATCTCAGCCACCCGCCTCGGCGGGTACGAGAAGTTGTGCCGCCATGTCCTGCGTCAGCGCGGCGACGTCCTCGCGCTGCTTGAAGAGGATGCCAGCGGTGTCCTGCACCACTTCCGGGTCGAGCACCAGGGTGTCGAGCGCCACCAGGGCCTTGGCCCATTCCACGGCCTCGGCAATACCGGGTGCGCGCTGGAAGGCGTTGGCAAAAGGCTGGCTGCGCAGGCGGGCGACGAAATCGGCGACCTGCTCGGACAGGGCGCTGCCCGCGCCCGGCACCTGGGCGCGCACGATGGCCAGTTCGCGCTCGCGCTCCGGGTAGTCGAGCCAGTGGTACAGGCAGCGGCGCTTGACGGCGTCGTGCAGGTCGCGCGTGCGGTTGCTGGTGAGCACGGTCACGGGCGGCACGGCCGCGCGCACGGTGCCCAGTTCCGGGATGCTCACCTGGTACTCGCCCAGGTATTCGAGCAGGAAAGCCTCGAAGGGTTCGTCGGCGCGGTCGATCTCGTCGACCAGCAGCAGCGCGCCCGGCGCCGGCGTGCGCAGGGCCTGCAGCAGCGGGCGGTTGATGAGGTAGCGTTCCTGGTAGATCTCCGCTTCCACGTCGCGCGCAGCCGGGAGCGGGGGGGCCACCGAGCCGCCGCCGGGCCGCCCCAAGGCGGCGAGCGCCCCCTCGGGGGGCAGCGAACCACGCGCAGCGGGGAGCGTGGGGGCCGCCGAGCCGCCGCCGGGCCGCCCCAAGGCGGCGAGCGCCCCCTCGGGGGGCAGCGAACCACGCGCAGCGGGGAGCGTGGGGGCCGACAGTTCAGCCGCGCGCATGTGCAGCAACTGCGCGCTGTAGTTCCATTCGTAGAGGGCCTCGCGCTGCTCCAGCCCGTCGTAGCACTGCAGGCGGATCAGCGGGCGCCCGAGCGCACGCGCCAAGGCCTGGGCCAGCGCCGTCTTGCCGACGCCGGGCTCACCTTCGAGGAGCAGCGGGCGCTCGAGCTTGAGCGCCAGCCACGCCGCCGTGGCCAGGCGCCGGTCGGCGAAATAGCCCACGCCCTGCAGGGCCTGCACCAAGGCGTCGATGGAGGGCAGCGGTGCGGAGAGCGCCGGGGCTGGTGAGGACACGGTCATTACTATTGTTTCAATAGCTGCAACCCCTTATGGGACAAGCGCTAGAGGCCAATTTTGTACAAATATTGCACGCGCCGCGCCGTTCCCCCGGCGCGCGCGGCTTCGCCATGGGCCGGCGCTTCAGGCGGCCACCAAGGCCTGCACCGCACGCTGCGCGAGCACGCTGATGAGCTGCGCGCGGTAGCCGGGGCTGGCGTGCAGGTCGCTGCCCAGGTCGGCCGGGTCGATGCGCACGCCGGCCGCCGAGGCCGCGCTGAATTCGCGCCCCAGCGCCGCTTCCAGCGCAGCGTGGCGGAACACGCTGCTGGCCGCGCCGGTGACGGCCACGCGCACGCCGTCCGGCGCCTCGGCAACGAACACGCCGACCAGCGCAAAGCGCGAGGCCCCCTGGCGGAACTTCTGGTAGTTGGCACGGCGCGGAACGGGAAAGCGCACCTCGCGGATCAGTTCGCCCTCGTTCAGCGCGGTGGTGTACATGCCGACGAAGAAATCGGCGGCGGCGATCTCGCGCTGGTCGGTGACGATGGTGGCGCCCAGCGCCAGGGCGGCTGCCGGGTAGTCGGCCGCCGGGTCGTTGTTGGCCAGCGAGCCGCCCAGCGTGCCGCGTGCGCGCACCTGCCGGTCGCCGATGTGGCCCGCCAGGTCGGCCAGCGCAGGGATGACGGCGCGCACTTCGGCGCTGTCCGCCACCTGCTGGTGGCGCGCCATGGCGCCGATGGCGAGGGCGTCGCCTTGGCGGCGGATGCCGGCCAGTTCGGGGATGCGACCCAGGTCGACCAGCTGGCCGGGGTCGGCCAGGCGCAGGCGCAGCGCCGGCAGCAGGCTTTGCCCGCCGGCGATGGGGCGCGCGCCCGAAGCCGCCTGCCGGGCGGCGGCGTCCAAGGTGGTGGGTGCTTCGTAGGTGAATGCGTACATATCCGTCTCCGGTCAGTTTTCCTGTTGCGGCTGTACCCGCCCGCAATCGGTGAAACAAGCACGGGCCGCGCCAACAGCCGCCGCGCAAGGGCCGCCCCGCCGCGCTGGCGGCGTCCCCCTTGAGGGGGAAGGCGCGTAGCGACTCAGGGGGTGCCTCATGTCTTTGCGTTCTGGATGGCCTGCCAGACGCGGTGCGGCGTGGCCGGCATGTCGAAGTCCTTCACGCCGAGCGGCGCGAGCGCGTCCAATACCGCATTAATAGCGGCCGGGGGCGAGCCGATCGCCCCGGCCTCGCCGCAGCCCTTGGTGCCGAGCGGGTTGTGCGTGCAGGGCGTGCAGACGTGGCCCAACTGGAACTGCGGGAAGTCGTCGGCGCGCGGCATGGCGTAGTCCATGTAGCTGCCGGTGAGGAGCTGCCCGGTCTCGCGGTCGTACACGCAGTTTTCCATCAGCGCCTGCCCCAGCCCCTGCGCCACGCCGCCGTGCACCTGGCCGGCGACGATCATGGGGTTGATGATGGTGCCGAAGTCGTCCACCGCGGTGAAGCGGTCCACGCGCACCACGCCGGTCTGCGGGTCCACCTCGACCTCGCAGATGTAGGTGCCGGCAGGGAAGGTGAAGTTGGTCGGGTCGTAGAACGCGGTTTCGTTCAGGCCGGGCTCCAGCTTGTCGAGCGGGTAGTTGTGCGGCACGTAGGCGGTGAGCGCCACCTGCGCGAAGGGGATTTTCTTGTCGGTACCCTTGACGGTGAATTCGCCGCCCGCGAAATCGATGTCGGCGTCACTCGCCTCCATCAGGTGCGCAGCGATCTTCTTGGCCTTTGCCTCGATCTTGTCGAGCGCCTTCATGATGGCCGCGCCGCCCACGCTGATCGAGCGCGAGCCGTAGGTGCCCATGCCGAAGGGCACGCGGCCGGTGTCGCCGTGCACGATGTCGACGTTTTCCACCGGGATGCCCAGGCGCGCCGCCACCACCTGGGCGAAGGTCGTCTCGTGCCCCTGGCCGTGGCTGTGCGAACCGGTGAACACGGTCACGCTGCCGGTGGGATGCACGCGCACCTCGCCGCACTCGAACAGGCCGGCGCGCGCGCCCAAGGCGCCTGCGATGTTGGACGGCGCGATGCCGCAGGCCTCGATATAGCTGCTGTAGCCCAGGCCGCGCCGCAGCCCCTTGGCCTCGCTGGCCGCGCGGCGGGCGGCGAAACCGGCCACATCGGCGAGCTGCTCGGCCTGCGCCATGCAGGCGGGGTAGTCGCCCACGTCGTACTGCAGCGCCACCGGCGTCTGGTAGGGAAAGCTGGTGATGAAATTGCGCTTGCGGATCTCGTCCTGGGACAGGCCCAGGTCCCAGGCGCAGCGGCTCACCAGGCGCTCGAGCAGATAGGTCGCCTCGGGGCGGCCGGCGCCGCGGTAGGCGTCCACCGGCGAGGTGTTGGTGAACCAGGTGTCGACCTCGACGTAGATCTGCGGCGTGGCGTACTGGCCGGCGAGCAGCGTGGCGTACAGGATGGTGGGCACGGCGCTGGCGAAGGTCGAGAGGTAGGCGCCGACGTTGGCGTCGGTGTGCACGCGCAGGGCCAGGAACTTGCCATTCGCGTCCATGGCCATCTCGGCGTGGCTGACGTGGTCGCGCCCATGCGCGTCGGTCAGAAAGGACTCGCTGCGGTCGGCCACCCACTTGATGTTGCGGTTGAGTTTCTTGGCTGCCCAAGTCAGGCATACGTCCTCGGCGTACAGGAAGATCTTCGAGCCGAAACCGCCGCCCACGTCCGGCGCGATGACGCGCACCTTGTGCTCGGGCAGGCCCATGACGAAGGCCGTCATGAGCAGGCGCTCGACGTGTGGGTTCTGGTTGCTGACGTACAGCGTGTATTCGTCGTTCGCCCGGCTGTAGGAGCCGATGGCGGCGCGCGGCTCCATGGCGTTGGGAATCAGGCGGTTGTTGGTCAGGTCGATCTTGCTGACGTGCGCCGCCCCCTGGAACACCGCGTCGACCGCGCCCTTGTCGCCAATCGCCCACTTGAAGCAGTGGTTGTCCTCGGCGATGTCGTGCAGGCCGGCGCCGGCCACCTTACCGGCCGCTGCGTCGGCCACGTTGACCACGGCGGGCAGCACGTCGTAATCGACCTCTACGCGCTCGGCGGCGTCGCGCGCCTGCTGCAGGGTTTGCGCGACCACCATGGCCACGGCGTCGCCGACGTAGCGCACCTTGCCCTGCGCCAGGATGGGATGCGGCGGCTCCTTCATGGGCTGGCCGTCGGTGCTCGTGATCAGCCAGCCACAGGGCAGGCCGTTGATGTTGTCGGCCGCCACGTCGGCGCCGGTGAACACGCCCAGCACCCCGGGCGCAGCGGCCGCGGCGGTGGTGTCGACCCTGAGCACCTTGGCGTGCGCGTGCGGCGAGCGCACGAAGACGGCGAAGCTCTGAGCGGCCAGCACCACATCGTCGGTGTACTGGCCGGCGCCGGTGAGGAAGCGGTAGTCCTCCTTGCGGCGCAGGGGTTCGCCGATGTGTGGCAGCTTGGAAAAATCGGATGCACCCATGTCGTTTTCTCCTGGTTGGGCCGGGCTCAAGCGGTTGCCGTGGCCATGGCCTGCTGCCCCTGCTGCACCGCCTTGACGATGTTCTGGTAGCCGGTGCAACGGCACATGTTGCCTTCGAGCAGCGCGCGGATTTCCGCCTCGCTGGCGCCGGGGTGGCGCTCAACCAGGTCGACCGCCGACATCACCATGCCCGGCGTGCAGAAGCCGCATTGCAGGGCGTGGCAGTCCTTGAACGCCGCCTGCATGGGGTGCATGCTGCCGTCGGGCAGGGCCAGGCCTTCGATGGTGGTGATCTCGCAGCCTTCGGCCTGCACCGCCAGCATGGCGCAGGACTTGATGGCGCGGCCGTCGAGCAGCACTGTGCAGGCACCGCACTGGCTGGTGTCGCAGCCGACGTGCGTGCCGGTGAGTTGGAGGTGCTCGCGCAGCGCGTGCACGAGCAGGGTGTTGGCGGGGGCGTCGACACTGGCCGGCCGGCCATTGACGGTGAACTGCACGGGCATGGGCGGTCTCCTTGTGGGGGCAGTTGCCATCTTCCGCCGCACCCCCCGGGGGGTGGCTAGGGACAACCCTGAACCCCACCGCGCTGCGTAGGGATATTCTCAATTTGAAACATGCTGCGCCGCAGCGTCCCACCCTCCTGCCTGGGCACCGCCGTGACCATCTCCCCCCTCCACGCGCCCGACCGCAGCGCCTTGATCGCCGAGGCGCGCCATGCCCTGTTGGCGCAGGGGGTGGCCGCGCCCATGGCCGGCATCGAGGGCTGGATCGCGCGTTCCTGGCGCCGCTGCCTGCAGGCCGGAAGCGCGCCGCACCGGCCGCTGGCGTTCGACGGCGTGAGCGCCGCCGCCCTGCGCCGCAGCCGCGAGGAGCACGCCGGCCTGCTGCGCGCGGCGCGCCCGGTGCTGGAACACCTGGCGCACGCGGTCGGTGGCATGGGCTACTTTTCCCTCCTGACGGACGCGCGCGGCGTGGTGCTCGAAGTCGACGGCCCCGTGGACCACCGCGACCCGCGCGCGCACGCCATTGCCCGGCGCGGCATCGATCTGTCCGAGGCGCGCGTAGGCACCACGGCCATCGGCGCCGCGCTCTGCGAGCTGCGCCCGGTGTGGCTGCACCGGGGGGAGCATTTTTTCGATACCAACGGCAGCTACAGCTGCGCCGGCGCGCCGCTGTTCGACCCGCAGGGGCGCTGCATCGGCATGCTCGACCTGACCGGCGTGGACGTGCCCGAACGCCCCGAGCTGCGCCATGTCGTGGCGCGTTCGGCGCGCGCACTGGAAGACGCCCTGCTGCTGCAGCTGCCTGGCGCGCTGCTGCTGCGCCTGAACTGGCCCGGCGCCCAGCTCGGCAGCGAGGCGGACGGCCTGATGGTGCTGGACGCCGAGGGCTACCTGCTCGGCTGCAACAGCGCGGCGCGCCAGCTCGTGCCCATGCCGCAATCCGTGCCGGGCACCCAGCCGCACGCCACCGACCTGCTGGCGCTCGACTGGCCGTGCCTGTTCGACGCGGCCGGACACGGCCGGCGCATCGAGCTGCCGCTGTGGTCGGGCCTGCGCCTGCACGCAGCGGCGACGCGCCCGGGCCGCAAGCCGGAGCACAGCGCGGCCGGATCATTGCGCGCCACCGAAGCCGAGTGGATTCGCAGCGCCGTACGCCAGGCGCGCGGCAACGTTGCCGAAGCCGCGCGCAACCTGGGCATCAGCCGCGCCACGGTGTACCGCAAGCTCGGCACCCGCAAGCTCGGCGCACGCGAGGGCGATTGAGGGGCGGAAAAACCCGCCAAACAGGCCGCCAGCGCTTGTTTGTATTGAGAAGTACGCTACTAAATATCTAGCTATTTCGCCCTGCCGGGCAGGCACTCAGCGCAGGCGTGCCACCACGAACCACCCGACCAGGGCCACCACCACGGCCAGCGCCGCCCACACCCAGGGCGGCGTTCCGCGCACCGGCGGCGGCGCCGGGGGGCGCACAGCGGGACGGCTGCGCGCCGAGCGGTCGAGCAGCATGGTCGGCGCGCCGGCGCGCTCCTGCGCGTCCATGTCGGCCGGCTCGTGCACCACCTCGGCGGGCGTGGCCCTGGGGTAGCGCCGGCGCAGCTGCTCGTCGAAACGGCGAAAGAAATGCTCGACCAGCGCGCGCGCCGCGCCATCGACCAGGCGGGCGTCGAGCAGGGCGATGTTGCCGTCCAGCGCCGCATCCACGCTGTAGTGCAGCTGGCAGCGCGGGTGGCCCGGGGCGTAGTCGGCCAGGGGGATCAGGCGCGCGCGCGCCACGCCGCGGCTGCGGCCGGCGACGCCGCCGTCGCCCTCGAATTGCACCTGGTAGCGCTCGGGCTCGAACCGGTCGGACACCTGCACGCTGCCCTGGAAGCGCGCCACCCCGGCACCGATGCGCAGCTCCAGGTCCACCGCGTGCTGCAACGGCCCGGTGGCCTCGAAGCGCCCGCAACCGGGCAGGCAGGCGCGCAGCAGCTCGGGGTCGTGGAGCGCGTTCCACAGCTCCCGCTGCCCTGCGGCAAACGCACGGCGTCCTTCCATTTCCATGACGGTGACTCCCCTCGTTTTCTTGTGCGCTCCCGGGCTCAGGCTGGCGCCAGCACGAGCGCATTTTCATCCAGTTCGAGCACCACGCGGCTGCCGGCGCGCATCCCGCTGTGCGCGGCGGCAAAGCCCACCATCTGCAGCCCCCAGGGCGCGTCGCCCCAGAGCTCGGCCGCGACTTCGTCGCCCAGTTGTCCCCGCACCACGCGCACCGCCTTGGCCGACAGGCGGCACGCGCCCGGCGGCGCCTGCGCGCCCGCTGCCGCGCGCAGCACGCGCACCGCCGTGGCCTTGCACAGCGCCTGCACCGGTTGCCCGGGCGCGAGCGCCAGGAGCTCGGCGCTCTCGCGCGTGATGCGCGCCGTGAGTGCGGCCTCCCCCACGCCCGGCGCGCGGCCCGCCTGCTGCGCAGCTTGCGGCAGGGCGAGCGCCAGGTGCACGCGCACCACGGCGCCCTGCACCTCCAGGCACTGCACCGTGCAGGGCAGGTGGTTGCGCATGCTGGTGCGCACCGCCAGGCCGGCCAGCGCCTGCCCCGCGCCCGGCCGCGCCCGCCAGTGGCCCAGCACCGCCGCGCGCGCCTGCGCCATGGCGTCGGCCGCCGCGAGCAGCTCGTGGCCGGCCGGCGTCAGCTGCGCGCCGCCGCCACCCGGGCCGCCCACGGCGCGCGCCACCAGCGGCACGCCGGCCAGGTTGGTCAAGGTGTCCACGGCCTGCCAGGCGGCCTTGTAGCTCACGCCGGCGGCACGCGCGGCCTGCGAGATCGAGCCGCCCGCGCCGATGCCGCGCAGTATGGCGATGCGCTTGTCGCTCAGTTCGTGGCCCAGGGCAGCGGGCAGGGCAAGGGGCAGGGTCATGGGCGCCATGGTGCCTCAAAGGCGGGCCGTGCTCGCGTCCGTTAGTGCTGGATATACTCGCGCTATTCCATGAATGAATAGCGCTGCCATGTCCTCCTTCCTCGCGCTCCTCCCCCGCGTTCTGGCCGGCTTCGTCGGGGGCCTGGCGGCCCTGGGGGTGCAGGCCGGGCAAGTGCAGGTCGCCGTGGCGGCCAACTTCACGGCGCCCATGCGGGCGATCGCGGTGCAGTTCGCCAAGGACACCGGGCACACGGCCGAGCTGTCCTTCGGCGCGACCGGCAAGTTCTACGCGCAGATCCGCAGCGGCGCGCCGTTCGAGGTCTTTCTGTCGGCCGACGACACCACCCCGGCGCGCCTCGTGGCCGAGGGCGGCGCGCTGGCCGCGAGCCGCATGACCTACGCGCTCGGCGGCCTGGTGCTGTGGAGCGCCAAGCCGGGCGTGGTGGACGCAGAAGGCAAGGTGCTGGCGAGCGGCAACTTCGCCCACCTGGCGCTCGCCAACCCCAAGCTCGCGCCGTATGGCGCGGCGGCCATGCAGGTGCTCACCCAACTCGGCCTGGCCGAGACGCTGCGGCCGCGCCTGGTGATGGGCGAGAGCATCGCCCAGGCCTACCAGTTCGTGCACACGGGCAATGCCGAGCTCGGCTTTGTCGCGCTTTCGCAGGTCATGAAGGACGGCGCCATCAACAGCGGCTCGGCCTGGCGCGTTCCGGCCGAACTGCACGCGCCCATCCGCCAGGACGCCGTGGTGCTGACGCGGGGCCAGGCCAACCCCGCCGCCGGCGCGCTGCTGGAATACCTCAAGGGCCCGGCCGCGCGCGCAGTGATCCGCTCCTACGGTTACGGCATCGCCGAATAGGCATTCCCGCGCATGCCCCTCGCCGACACCGACCTGCGCGCCATCGGCCTGACGCTGCGCCTGGCTGGCACCACCATGGTGCTGCTCCTGCTGCTGTGCACGCCGCTCGCCTGGTGGCTGGCGCGCACGCGTTCGCGCTGGCGCGGGCCCGTTTCCGCCGTGGTCGCCCTGCCGCTGGTGCTGCCGCCGACGGTGATCGGCTTCTACCTGCTGGTCGCCCTGGGCCCGGCCGGCCCGGTCGGCCAGCTGACCACCGCCCTGGGCCTGGGCACCCTGCCCTTCACCTTCTGGGGCCTGGTGCTGGGATCGCTGATCTATTCGCTGCCGTTCGCCGTGCAGCCTCTTCAGGGCGCGTTCGAGGCGGTGGGCGAGCGCCCGCTGGAGGTGGCGGCGACCCTGGGCGCCGGCCCGCTGGACCGCTTCTTCACCGTCGCGCTGCCGCTGGCACGCGGCGGCTTCGTCACCGCCGCCATCCTGAGCTTCGCGCACACCGTGGGCGAATTCGGCGTGGTGCTGATGCTGGGCGGCAACATCCCCGGCGTGACGCGCGTCGTCTCGGTGCAGATCTACGACCATGTCGAAGCGCTCGAATACACCCAGGCGCACTGGCTGGCCGGCGGCATGGTGGTGTTTTCCTTCTGCGTGCTGCTGGCGCTCAACCTGACGCGCCGCGCACGCCTGCTGCCATGAGCGCAGCGCCGGGCCGCTCCCAAGCAAGCGCGCACCGCAGCCCGCAGGGCGAAGGTACTCCTGTGAGCGCCGCGCCGGGCCGAAGGGTGCTCCAGTGAGCAACGACGGCATCCGCGCCCGCCTGCTGCTGCAGCGGCCGGCCTTCACGCTGGACGTGGATCTGGCCCTGCCCGGCCGCGGCTTCATCGCGCTGTTCGGGCCCTCGGGCTGCGGCAAGACCACGTGCCTGCGCGCCCTGGCCGGCCTGGAGCGCGCCCGGCCCGGCCTGGTGCAGGTGCAGGGCGCCACCTGGCAGGACGACGCCGCCGGCGTGTGGCTGCCGACGCACCAGCGCGCGCTCGGCTACGTGTTCCAGGAAGCGAGCCTGTTCGAGCATTTGAGCGTGCGCGGCAACATTGCCTACGCGCAAAAGCGCGCGCAGCGCAGCGGGCGCGGCGCGGCCGCGGTGGCGCTCGACCAGGCGGTCGAGCTGCTGGGCCTGGCGGGCCTGATGGACCAGGGCGCCGCCACGCTCTCCGGCGGGGAGCGCCAGCGGGTGGCGATCGCGCGCGCCCTGGCGGCAGAGCCGCGCGTGCTGCTGATGGACGAGCCCCTGGCCGCGCTCGACGCTGGCCGCAAGGCCGAGCTGCTGCCCTACCTGGAGGCGCTGCAGCGCACACTGGCCATCCCGGTGGTCTACGTCAGCCACGCCGTGGACGAAGTGGCGCGCCTGGCCACGCACATGGTGCTGCTGGACGCCGGCCGGGTGCGCGCCAGCGGCAGCACCGAAGACCTGCTGGCGCGGCTGGACCTGCCGCTCGCCCAGGGCGACGCCGCCGCGACGCTGGTCGAAGGCACGCTGCTGCGCCACGACAGCGCCGAACATCTCTCGACCCTGGCCTTCGCCGGCGGCGAACTGCACGTCGGCAGCAGCACCGCGCGCCCCGTGGGCCAGCGCCTGCGCGTGCGCGTGCAGGCGCGCGACGTCAGCCTGACGCTCGCGCGCCAGAGCGGCACCAGCATCCTGAACATCGTGCCGGCCACCGTCACCGGCCTGCGCGAGGACAGCCCGGGCCAGTGGATGGTGGCGCTCGACGCCGGCGGCGCGCGGCTGCTGGCGCGCATCACGCAGCGCTCGGTGCACGCCCTGGGCATCGCGCCGGGGCGCGCGGTGTTCGCCCAGGTCAAGGGCGTGGCGCTGCTGGATTGAACGCCAAGCTATATTAGTAATAGCTATAAAGCCAGTAATAGCAAGCGCCAGAGGCCAAAAACACCTGAAATTTCGCCTCGTTGCCGGGGCACGGTCTCACTGCCCGGCGTTCGGGAAGAACAGCTGCTGTCCGCCCACCTTGTAGTCGGCAATGGCGCGCTGGCCAGCGCTGGAGGTCACCCAATCGACGAACTTCTGCGCCTCCTTCTGCTTGACCTGCGGGTGCTTGGCGGGGTTCACCACCATCACGCCGTACTGGTTGAAGAGGCGCTTGTCCCCTTCCACCAGGATGGTCAGGTCGGCGCGGTTCTTGAAGTTCAGCCAGGTGCCGCGGTCGGTCAGCGCGTAGGCACCGCTCGCCGAGGCCATGTTCAGCGCCGGGCCCATGCCGCAGCCGCATTCCTTGTAGCCGCTGCCCTTTTCCGTCTCGGCCACCTTCCAGTAGCGCAGCTCGGCGGCGTGCGTGCCGCTCTTGTCGCCGCGCGAGATGAAGGGCGCGTTGGCGGCGGCAATCTTCTTGAGCGCCGCCGCCACGTCCTTGCCGGCCACGCCGGCCGCGTCGGCCTTGGGGCCGACGATGACGAAGTCGTTGTACATGACCGGGTAACGCTTGACCCCCCAGCCCTCGGCGACGAATTTCTCCTCGGCCACCTGGTCGTGCACGAAGAGCACGTCGGCGTCGCCCCGGCGCGCCATGTCGAGCGCCTGGCCGGTGCCGACGGCCACCACCTTGATGTCGATGCCGCTGTCCTGCTTGAAGGCCGGCAGCAGGTGCGTGAACAGGCCCGACTGCTCGGTGGAGGTCGTCGAGGCCATGGTGATGGTCTCGGCCCAGGCGGGCAGTGCCGCTACCAGTGCGATAGCTACCAACCCTTTACGGACAAGCCCGGGAGGGCAAAAAGACTTGAAATTTTTCACAGGGTTTCTCCTTTGACGAACAGACGGGCGGCCTGCGGCAGGGGGCCGTTGAAGAAGTCGTGCACCGGCAGGTCGGCCAGCACCCGGCCCTGCTCGAGGTAGAGCACGCGCGTGGCCAGGCGCTTGACCTGACCCAGGTTGTGGCTGCTGAAGACGGTGGTCACCGGCGCCGTGCCCGCTTGCGCCGCGCCGGTCTGCACCGCGCCGGGGTCCGCGAGCTGGGCGATCAGCGCCTCGACCTCGCGCTTGGCGTGCGGGTCCAGGCTGGAGGTGGGCTCGTCGAGCAGCAACAACTGCGCCTGCAGCGCCCAGACGCGCGCCAGCGCCACGCGCTGCTGCTGCCCGCCCGAGAGCGTGCGCCCGTTCTGGTGCGCCAGCGCCTCCAGGCCGACACGCGCCAGCGCCGTGAGCGCCCGCGCGCGCGCCTCGCGCCAGGCGTGGCCGCGCAGCCACAGGCCCAGGGCCACGTTGGTCTGCGTGCTGGCGCGCAGCAGGTACGGGCGCTGGAACAGCATGGCCTGGCGGTGCGGCGCGGCGCACGCCAGCTTGCCGGCGCTGAGCGGCTGCAGGCCGTGCAGCACGCGCAGCAAGGTGCTCTTGCCGCTGCCGTTGGCACCGATCAGCGCGATGCGCTCGCCGGCGTGCACCTGCAAGTCCACGCCAGCGAGCGCCTGCAGGCGGCCAAAGCGCACACCCGCACCGGCGAGGGCCAGCAGCGGCGCGCCCGCCGCGTGCGCCGGGCTCACGCCGCCGCCCCCGTCGCCAGGGTGAGCGCCGCCGCGCCGGCCGCCGCGTCGCGCCGCACCGCCCAGCGCTGCAGCAGCGCCACACTGCCGTGCAGCGCCAGCACCACGGCCAGCAGCACCATGCCGAGCGCCAGCGCCAGCGGCAGGTCGCCCTTGCTGGTCTCCAGCGCAATGGCGGTGGTCATGACGCGCGTGAAACCGTCCACGTTGCCGCCCACGATCATCACCGCGCCCACTTCCGAAATCGCCCGGCCGAAGGCCGCGACCAGCACGGTGAAAAGCGCCAGGCGCGTGTCCCAGGCGAGCAGCAGGCTGCGCAGCAGGCGGCCGGCGCCGAGCGACTGCAGTTGCTCGCCGTAGGCACGCTCGGCGTCCTCCACGGTCTGGCGCGTCAGCGCGGTGACCACTGGCAGCACCAGCACGGCCTGCGCCAGCACCATGGCCTGGAAGGAAAACAGCCAGCCCAGCCAGCCGAGCGGCCCGCTGCGCGAGAGCAGCAGGTAGACCAGCAGGCCAACCACCACCGACGGCAGCGCCAGCAAGGTGTTGAGCAGCACCAGCACCACGCCACGCCCGCGAAAACGCGCCACGCCCAGCCAGGCGCCCAGCGCCAGCCCGGCGCCGAACGAGAGCGCGCAGGCCGTGGCGCTGACCGCGAGCGAGCGCCGCACGATGCTCCAGAGCGCCGGATCAAGACCGGCCACGAGTTCGAGCGCGGTGAGAAAGCTGGGGTACAGGGTGTTCATGAACGGGGCAGTCGCGGGGCTGCGCTATCGTAGGCGCCCCGCCCTCCGCCAACCATATGAAATCCCGTGCATAGGATCGAGCTCCACTACACGCTCTCGCAGGGCACCGGCAGCCGCCTGATCCGCAACCCCTTGCCCGAAATGCTGGCCGCCGTGGCGCAGGAGGGCTCCATCTCGGGCGCGGCGCGCGCGCTCGGCCTGTCCTACCGCCACGTGTGGGGAGCGCTCAAGCGCTGGGAGGAGCAGCTCGGCAGCCCGCTCGTCGTCTGGGGCAAGGGCCAGGCGGCCCAGCTGAGCGAATTCGGCGCCAAGCTGCTGTGGGCCGAGCGCCAGGCCCAGGCCCGCCTGGCGCCGCAGATCGCCGCGCTGCACGCCGACCTGGAACGCGCCTTCGCCGTGGCCTTTGACCCCGGCGCCCACGTGCTGACCCTGTACGCCAGCCACGACGACGCCCTCGCCCTGCTGCGGGAATATGCGGCGGCCGGCGATCCGGCGGCCGGCTCCTCGGGGGCGGGCGATCCCGATGCCGGCATGCCGCCACCCGCACGCCCGCGCGGCGCCCTGCACCTGGACATCCGCTTCGCCGGCAGCGTGGATGCCATCCGCGCGCTCAACGAAGGGCGTTGCACCCTGGCCGGGTTTCACACGCTGGAAAGCGCGGCGCCCGGCTCGCTCACCGCGCGCACCTACAAACCCCTGCTGCGGCCCGGCACGCACAAGCTGATCGGCTTCGCCCGGCGCACCCAGGGCCTGATCGTGGCACGCGGCAACCCGCTGGGCGTGCGCCAGCTCGCGGACGTCGCTGCGCGCGGCGCGCGCTTCGTGCACCGGCCGCTTGGCACGGGCACACGCGTGCTGCTGGGCGAACTGCTGCAGCGCGAGGGCCTGGACGAAGGCGCGCTCGCCGCCGCCGGGCATGCCGAACCCTCGCACGCTGCCGTGGCGCAGGCCGTGGCCTCGGGCACGGCCGACGCGGGCCTGGGCATCGAGCTGGCGGCGCGTGCCCACGGGCTGGACTTCGTGCCCCTGGTGCACGAGCACTACCACCTGGCCTGCCTCAAGGCGAGCCTGGACCAGGCGCCCACGCTGGCGCTGCGCACGCTCCTGCAGTCGCCCGCCTGGCAGGCGCGCATGGCCGCGCTGCCCGGCTACGCCCCGGCCTGCTGCGGCCAGGTACTGGCGATGAGCGCGGTGCTGCCGTGGTGGAAGTTTTCCGCGCAAAAACGGATTCCAGGGTCTACGCGTAAACCCTAATTGCTGCGTTTTTGGTAGCGTCGGACTTAATACCTGCCTAGGGAATACACCGTCACGCTGCTGTCAGCCTGCCCCTACAGTGGTTCGTAGAATCGCTGCGTTCCATTGGTTACAAGCGCCCGTTTCGCGCCGCGCGGGCTGCCCGCCAGCGCAGCATCGCCCATTTATTCGGAGACCCCATGCAGGCCCTACTCAGCTTTTCCAGAGGCATCGACTGGCTCAATGAGCGCGTCGGTCGAGCCGTCATCTGGCTCATTCTTGCCTCCACCGTCATCAGCGGCCTCAACGCCGTGGTGCGCAAGGCCTTCAACTACAGCTCCAACGCCTTCCTGGAAGTGCAGTGGTACCTGTTTGCCGCGGCCTTTCTGCTCGCCGCCGGCTACACGCTGCTGCACCGCGAGCACGTGCGCGTGGACGTGGTCTCCAGCAAATTCTCCAAGCGCACGCAGATCTGGCTCGACGTGGTCGGCTTCGCCTTCTTCCTCACGCCGGTCTGCCTGACCGTGCTGTGGTTCGCCTTCCCCTTCTTCTTGCAGGGCTACCAATCGGGCGAAATGTCGAGCAACGCCGGCGGCCTGATCCGCTGGCCGGTGTACCTGATGATGCCGCTCGGCTTCGGCCTGCTGCTGCTGCAGGGCTGGTCCGAGCTGATCAAGCGCATCGCCTTCCTCAAGGGCCTGATCCCCGACCCGACCGTCAAGCCCAATGAGAAAACGGCCGAGCAAGAACTGGCCGAATCCATCCGCCGCCTGGCCGAAGCCGCCAAGGGCAACGGCAGCAAAGCCCACCCAGCCGAATAAGCGGAGCCTTCTTCATGGAATTCCTGACCACCAACCTGGCCCCGATCATGTTCGCGGGGCTGATCGTCTTCCTGCTGATGGGCTTTCCCGTCGCCTTCAGCCTGGGCGCCTGCGGCCTGTTCTTCGGCTTCGTCGGCATCGAGCTGGGCATGCTTCCCGAGGCACTGCTGCAGGCGCTGCCGCTGCGCATCTACGGCATCATGCAGAACGACACGCTGCTGGCCATTCCGTTTTTTACGCTGATGGGGCTCATTCTCGAGCGCAGCGGCATGGCCGAGGACTTGCTCGACACCATCGGCCAGCTGTTCGGCCCGGTGCGCGGCGGCCTGGCGTTCGCCGTGATCTTCGTCGGCGCGCTGCTTGCCGCCACCACCGGCGTCGTGGCCGCATCCGTGATCTCCATGGGCCTGATCTCGCTGCCCATCATGCTGCGCTACGGCTACGACCGGCGCATCGCCACGGGCGTGATCGCCGCCTCCGGCACGCTGGCACAAATCATCCCGCCCTCGCTGGTGCTCATCATCCTGGCCGACCAACTGGGCCGCAGCGTCGGCGACATGTACAAGGGCGCCTTCATCCCGGGCTTCATGCTGACCGGCATGTACGCTGGCTACGTCGTCCTGGTCGCGTTGTTCAAGCCCCAGTGGGTGCCCGCCCTGCCGGCCGAAGCGCGCACCATCCGCGAAGACAACGGCAAGAGCGGCCTGCCCTCGCTGATCATCCTGACCCTCGTGTGTGTGGGCATCTCGTTCTACTTCGCGCACCACATCGTGGACGTGCACAGCTGGTGGACCGGCACCGAGGTGACCAAGGTCGCCAAGGACGAAACCATCGTCGTCTCGATGTGCGTCGGCGTGACGCTGGCTTTCGTGCTCGCCATGTTCAACAAGATCACCCGCCTGGGCCTGCTCTCGCGCATGGCCGAACGCGTGACCTTCGTGCTGATCCCGCCGCTGCTGCTGATCTTCCTGGTGCTGGGCACCATCTTCCTTGGTGTGGCGACCCCGACCGAGGGCGGTGCCATGGGCGCGCTGGGCGCCTTCGTGATGGCCATGGTGCGCCGCCGCCTGAGCTTCTCGCTGCTCAAGCAGGCGCTGACCACCACCACGCGCCTGTCCTGCTTCGTGGTGTTCATCCTGATCGGCTCGACCATCTTCAGCCTGGTGTTCCAGGGCGTCGATGGCCCGCGCTGGGTCGAGCACCTGCTGTCGGGCCTGCCCGGCGGCCAGATCGGCTTCCTCATCCTGGTGAACGTGCTGATCTTTTTCCTGGCCTTCTTCCTGGACTTCTTTGAACTCTCGTTCATCGTCGTCCCGCTGCTCGCCCCGGTGGCGGAAAAGCTGGGCATCGACCTGATCTGGTTCGGCGTGCTGCTGGCCGTGAACATGCAGACCTCGTTCATGCACCCGCCGTTCGGCTTCGCGCTGTTCTACCTGCGCAGCGTGGCACCCGCCGTGGCCTACACCGACCGCCTGACCAAGAAGCTGATCCAGCCCGTGACCACCATGCAGATCTACTGGGGTGCCGTGCCCTTCGTGCTGATCCAGGTCATCATGGTCGGAGCCATCATCGCCTTCCCGGGCATCGTCTCCAGCGGCCTGGACAAGAAGGAGGTCTACGACATGGACAAGATCCGCCTGCAGATGGAAGCGGACATGCGCCAGCTGGACTCCCTGGAAATGCCCGCGCCCATGCCCGGCCCGGACAGCGCCCCCGAGGTGCCCGAAGACCCGCTCAAGGCGGCGCAAGAAGCCCTGCAAGGCGCAGCGAAGTAAGCCTCGGCAGGCCTGCCGCTCCCACAAGGGGCGGCAGCACGCACACTGTTCGAATCGCGCCCCAGTCGCTGACTGGGGCGTTTTTCTTTGGGCGTGCGCCACCGCTGCCGGCGGGTGCTGCGCCGCCGACCGGGTGGCCCACAATCGGGCCGTGCAGCTCCCCGATTCCCAACCCCGGAGCGTCTGGCAACGCATCCGGGCGTGGGCCCGGCGCATCCAGCGCGACGCCGTGACCTTGTGGTTCGCCTACCGCGACGAGCGGACGCCCCTGGCCACCAAGCTCTTGTGCGTCGCCGTGGTCGCGTACGCTCTAAGCCCCATCGATCTGATCCCCGACTTCATCCCCGTCCTGGGCTACCTGGACGAGGTGCTCCTGCTTCCCGGGCTCATCTGGCTGGCGGTGAAATTGCTCCCGCCTCCGGTGGTCAAGGACAGCCGCGTCAAAGCCCTGGCCTGGATGGCGGACCAGGGCCGCAAGCCCACGAGCCGGCTGGGTGCGGCGGCCATCGTGCTGGTTTGGCTGGGCGCCGCGTATGCGGGCTGGGTCTGGTGGAGTCGCTGAGCGCGCATGCCTGCCCCGGCCTGCCGGCGCAGGCATAAAAAAACCCCGCCGAAGCGGGGTTGCAAGAGGAGTTGAAAAAACCGGAAATGCTTACAGCTTCTGACGCTGCATGAAGGTGTCGAACGTACCTTCGGCAAAGCGGAACCACAGCACTTGGTCGCGCTGGAAGTTCAGGTAGTCGCCGTACATCTTCTTCCAGTCGGGGTTCTTCGCCTCGATCTCGGCAAACACTTCGCGGGCCGCCTTGAAGGAGGCGTCCATCACCGTTTGCGGGAACGGCACGACTTTGGTCTTGGCGCCTACCAGTTGCTTGAGCGCGCCGGGGTTGCGTGCGTCGTAGCGTGCCTGGGTCGTCACGTGCGCTTCGTGGGCGGCGGCCTGGACGATGGCCTTGTACTCGCTCGACAGGCCGTTGAACGCCTTGTCGTTGATGTAGAACGACAGGTTCAGGCTGCCTTCCCACCAGCCGGGGTAGTAGTAGAAAGGCGCCACCTTGTTGATGCCGAGCTTCTGGTCGTCGTAGGGGCCAATCCATTCGGCCGCATCGATGGTGCCCTTTTCCAGCGCCTGGTAGATTTCGCCGCCAGGAATGTTTTGCGGCACGCCGCCCATGCGCTCGATCACCTTGCCGGCAAAACCGCCGACGCGGAACTTCAGGCCCTTGATGTCTTCTGGCGACTTCACTTCCTTGCGGAACCAGCCACCCATCTGGGCGCCGGTGTTGCCACCGATGAAATCAACGATGTTGTACTGCGCGTAGAACTCACGCGTCAGCTTGTGGCCGTTGCCGTCCACCATCCAGGCGGTGAGCTGGCGCGAGTTCATACCGAAGGGGATGGCGCCGCACAGTGCGAAGGCTTCGTTCTTGCCGAAGAAATAGTACGGCGCGGTATGCGCCATTTCGACGGTGCCGTTCTGCACACCATCGACCACGCCGAACGCGGGCATCAGCTCGCCGGCCGCGTGCACTGAGATTTCGAACTTGCCGCCAGACATTTCCTTCACCGCCTTGGAGAACACTTCGGCCGAGCCGTAAATGGTGTCCAGGGACTTGGGAAAGCTCGATGCCAGGCGCCAACGCACGGCCGCCTGGGCATGCACGGCCGGTGCGACACCGGCCGCCAGCACGCCGGCGATGCCGGCATTTTTGATAAGGGAACGACGATCCATTGCGAGTCTCCTGTGATGAAAAAACTGCTGGCGGAGCTGATGCCAAGCCAAAAAAAAACCGGCGCCCGGCCCGCACTGCTGCGGGCCGCCAACCCCGGCACTCGATGCGACCGATGCGCGTTGCGCACGGCCGCGACAAGAACAGGCCTTGCTAGAGCTTGACCGAAGTCATGTAGCTGTCAAAGCGGTATTCCGAGAAGCGCGCCCACAGGATCTGGTCGCGCTGGAAGGCGCGCATGTCCTGGTGGATCTTCTTGAACTCGGGGGACTTGGCCTCGTGCTCGGCGAACACTTCCATCGAGGCCTTGAAGCCCGCGTCCATGATTTCCTTGGAGAACGACTTGAGCTGCGTCTTCGCGCCCACGAGTTTCTTCAGCGCGATGGGGTTGTAGGCGTCGTACTTGGCCGTCATGTCGCGTGCGGCGACCGCTGTGGCGGCGTCCACCATGGCCTGGAACTCCGGCGTCAGCGCGGCGTAGGCCTTGGCGTTGATGAAGAACTCCAGCTCTGCGCCGCCTTCCCACCAACCGGGGTAGTAGTAGTAGGGCGCAACCTTGTTGAAGCCGAGCTTTTCATCGTCGTACGGGCCGACGAACTCGGTGGCGTCCAGCGTGCCCTTTTCGAGCGCCTGGTAGACCTCGCCGCCGGGCATGTTTTGCGACACCACCCCGAGCTTTTGCATGGCTTCGCCGAACAGGCCGCCGCCCATGCGCATCTTCAGGCCCTTCAGGTCTTCAACGGTGTTGATTTCCTTGCGGTACCAGCCGCCCATCTGCGTGCCGGTGTTGCCGGCGCTGCGGCTCTTGATGTTGTAGTTGGCGTAGAACGCGTCCATCAGCTTGCGGCCGTTGCCGTGCTCCATCCAGGCGTCCATCTGGCGTGCGGTCAGGCCGAAAGGCACGGCGCAGCCGAAGGCGAAGATCGAATCCTTGCCGGTAAAGTAATAAGGTGCTGTCTGCGCCATTTCCACGGTGCCGTTCTGCAGCGCGTCGACCACGCCAAAGGGGGGCATCAACTCGCCGCCAGCGTGCACCGAGACTTCAAACTTGCCGCCCGACAAAGCCTTGATGGTCTTGGCGAACATTTCCGCGCTGCCGAAAATGGTGTCGAGCGACTTGGGAAAGCTCGACGCCATGCGCCAGCGGACGGCGGCCTGAGCGTGCACGGCAGGGGCGACCCCTGCGGCCAGAACACCAGCCACGCCGGCATGTTTGATGAGTGAGCGACGGTCCATGAAAACCTCTTGATAAACGGGGTTGCAAAAGTGCCTGACGCGTGGCATCCGTGCCGCGCGGCAAGCCACTTTAGCAGCCATGGCGGGATTGTAAAAAAGCGCCTTCCAAGGGCCTTTGCGGGTTTTCCCGCGAAAGTCCTCGGCAAGGCGCATGCCTTCAGGCTTCTGCAAGCATGGGGAGGCGGCGCGCGCCGGCGCCGCACCACGCTGCACGTGGGGATATTCAGGCCGCGCGCTCGTCCAGCGCGCGCGCAGCACCGAAACGTGTGCGCACGGCGGCGGCGATGCCGCGCGCATCCAGCCCCTGCATGGCGAGCAGCTTGGCCGGGTCGCCGTGCTCGATGAAGACATCGGGCAGGCCGAGTTGCAGCACCGGGCGCTGCACGTTGGCAGCGGCCAGCGCCTCCAGCACGGCACTGCCGGCGCCGCCCTGGATGCAGCCTTCTTCCAGCGTGACCAGCGCGTCGTGCTCGGCTGCCAGTTGCAGCACCAGGCCGGTGTCGAGCGGCTTCGCCCAGCGCATGTTGGCCACCGTGGCGTCGAGCGCCTCGGCCGCTTCGAGCGCGGGATAGAGCAGCGTGCCGAACGCCAGGATGGCGATGCGCGGCAGGCCGGCCGGGCGCGGCGCGCCGCTGCGCTTGCGGCGCACCTCGCCCTTGCCGTAGGGAAGCGGCTCGAGCCCCGGCAAGGGTTCGACTCCGGCGCCGCTGCCGCGCGGGTAGCGGACGGCCACCGGGTGGTTCTGTGCGAATGCGGTGGACAACAGCTGCCGGCACTCGCGCTCGTCCGCCGGGCAGGCCATGGCGAGGTTCGGGATGCAGCGCACGTAGGCGATGTCGTAAGCGCCCGCGTGCGTGGCGCCGTCGGCGCCGACCAGACCGGCGCGGTCGAGCGCGAACACCACCGGCAGGTTCTGCAGCGCCACGTCGTGGATCAGCTGGTCGTAGGCGCGCTGCAGGAAGGTGGAATAGATGGCCACCACGGGCTTGACGCCTTCGCAGGCCATGCCGGCGGCGAAGGTCACGGCGTGCTGCTCGGCGATGCCGACGTCGTAATAGCGGTCCGGGAAGCGCTGGTGGAACTCCACCATGCCCGAGCCCTCGCGCATGGCGGGCGTGATGCCCACCAGGCGCTCGTCCTGCTCGGCCATGTCGCACAGCCACTGGCCGAACACCTGCGTGAAAGTCTGGCGCGGTGGCGTGGCGGGCTTGACCAGGCCGATCTTCGGATCGAAGCGCGAAGGCCCGTGGTAGGCCACCGGGTCGGCCTCGGCGAGCTTGTAGCCCTGGCCCTTCTTGGTGACCACGTGCAAAAACTGCGGGCCCTTGAGCTCCTGGATGTTCTGCAGCGTGGGGATGAGCGAATCGAGGTCGTGCCCGTCGATAGGGCCGATGTAGTTGAAGCCGAATTTTTCGAACAGCGTTGCCGGCACGACCATCCCCTTGGCCTGCTGCTCGATGCGCTTGGCCAGCTCCAGCAGCGGCGGCACCGGGCGCAGCACTGTCTTGCCGACGTTCTTGGCGGCGGCATAGAACTGCCCGCTCATGAGCTGCGCCAGGTAGCGGTTGAGCGCGCCCACCGGCGGGCTGATGCTCATGTCGTTGTCGTTCAATATGACGAGCAGGTTGCAGTCGGCCACCCCGGCGTTGTTCAGCGCCTCGAAGGCCATGCCGGCCGTCATGGCGCCGTCGCCGATGATGGCCACGGCGTAGCGCTCTTCGCCGCGCCGCTTGGCGGCCAGCGCCATGCCCAACGCGGCCGAGATGCTGGTGCTCGAATGCGCGGTGCCGAAGGTGTCGTACTCGCTCTCGGCGCGCTGCGGAAAGCCCGAGATGCCGCCGAGCTGGCGCAGCGTGTGCATGCGCTCGCGCCGGCCCGTGAGGATCTTGTGCGGGTAGGTCTGGTGGCCCACGTCCCACACCAGGCGGTCGCGCGGGGTGTCGAAGACGTAGTGCAGCGCGACGGTCAGCTCCACGGTGCCGAGGTTGGAGCTCAGGTGCCCACCCGTCTTGGAGACGCTGTCGAGCACGAAGGCGCGCAGCTCGTCGGCCAGGCGCTTGAGTTCGGCGCGCCCGAGCCGGCGCAGGTCCGCCGGATCGTTCACGGTCTCAAGCAGGGGGTAGGCGGTCGTGGACATTGAATACTATTTATTTAATAGCTGCATACGATTACAGGATAAGCGCTGGCAGCCATTTTTGCTTCTAATTGGAGCGCAGCAGCACCATGTCTGCCAGCGCCGCAAGCCGTGCCGTGTTGCCCAGGCCGCAGGCCGCCAGACCTTCCAGGGCATCGCGGTGCAGATTCTGCGCGCATTGGCGCGCGCCCGTCAGGCCGAGCAGCGACACGTAGGTTGGCTTGGCGTGCGCGGCGTCCTTGCCGGCGGTCTTGCCAAGTGTGGCCGAATCCTGCGTGACGTCCAGGATGTCGTCCACCACCTGAAAGGCCAGGCCCAAGGCCGCGCCGTAGCGGGACAGGCCGGCCAGCGCCGCGGCGCCCCCGGCCGCGCCTGGGCCGGCCGCGCCTTGGCAGGCCGCACCCATCATGACGCTGGCCTGCAGGAGGGCGCCGGTCTTGAGCTGGTGCATGCGCTGCAACTGGGCTTCGTCCAGCTGCTGGCCCACGCTCGCCAGGTCGATCGCCTGGCCCCCGGCCATACCGGCCGCGCCGGCGGCGCGCGCCAGCTGGCGGCACAGCGCCGCCTGCACCGCTTCGGGGATGGCGCTGTGTTCGGGCGTGAGCAGTTCGAAGGCCAGGGCCTGCAGCGCGTCGCCCGCGAGCAGCGCGCCGGCTTCGCCGAACTGCACGTGCACCGTGGGCTTGCCGCGGCGCAGCACGTCGTTGTCCATGCACGGCATGTCGTCGTGCACCAGCGAATAGGCATGGATAAGTTCCACCGCGCAGGCCGCGCGCAGCGCCGCTTCGTCCAGCGCGGCGGCCAGCGCGGTGTCTTCCGCGCCCTCGCCCGCCACCGCCTCGCGCGCCGCCAGCACCAGCAGCGGGCGCAGGCGCTTGCCACCGCCCTGCACGGCATAGCGCATCGCCTGGCCCAGGCCGGCCGGCGCGCCGGGACCGACCCACTGGCCGAGCGCCGCCTCGGTGCGCGCCAGTTGCGCACCCATCCAATCGGCGAAGTTTGTGGGAGATATCTGCGTCATTCGCCGGCCCAGGCCTGGACGGTGCCGGCGTCGAGCACCTTGATCTGCTCCTGCACCGCCTGCAGGCGCTCGCGGCAGAAGGCGAGCAGCACCGCGCCGCGCTGGTAGCCGGTGAGCAGCTGCTCAAGCGGCATCTGGCCCGACTCGATCCGCGCGACCAATTGCTCGAGTTCTTCGAGCGCGGCTTCGTAGCTGGCCGGTTCGGCCGTCTTGGGTTTTGCCATGGGCGGGGGTGATCGCGCAAAAACCGGCAATTTTAGGACGAGTGGGCCGGCGCCCAGGTCGATTGCGCCCCGGCGGCCTGCGCAATACACGCGGCACCCCTGCGGGCATTGCCGGCGCCGGAAATAACCCCGCTGCCTATAATCCCATTCCACCGAACCGGCGCATGCCGGTTTCATTTTTTTCACGGGCCCTGCGCCCCTCCCTGTGGGGAGTCTTTATCAGGTCACCCATGTCTGATGTAAGTCTTCAACTGCAGCCGGCCACGAGCCAACTCCCGGTCTCCAGCTACTTCGACGCCGCACTGTTCGAGCGCGAAAAGGCCCTGCTGTTCCAGCGCGGCCCGCGCTACGTCGGCCATGCGCTCAGCGTGCCGCAGGCCGGCGACTACCATGCCCTGCCCCAGGAGGGCCAGGGCCGCGCGCTGGTGCGCAATGCCCAGGGCGGGGTCGAGCTGGTGTCCAACGTCTGCCGCCACCGCCAGGCCATCATGGTGCAGGGGCGCGGCTCGCTGCAGGACAACCAGAAGGGCAGCGCCGGCGGCAACATCGTCTGCCCGGTGCACCGCTGGACCTACAGCGCGAGCGGCGAACTGCTGGGCGCGCCGCACTTCGCGCACGACCCCTGCCTGAACCTCAACAACTACAAGCTGCGCGAGTGGAACGGCCTCTTGTTCGAGGACAACGGCCGCGACATCGAGGCCGACCTTGCCGGCATGGGCCCGCGCGCCGAGCTCTCCTTCGAGGGCTTCGCGCTCGACCGCATCGAGCTGCACGAGTGCAACTACAACTGGAAGACCTTCATCGAGGTCTATCTGGAGGACTACCACGTCGGCCCGTTCCACCCGGGCCTGGGCAACTTCGTCACCTGCGACGACCTGAAGTGGGAATTCCAGAAGGAGTATTCCGTGCAGACCGTGGGCGTGGCGTCCACCTTCGGCAAGCCCGGCTCCGACGTCTACAAGAAGTGGCACGAGGTGCTGCTGAAGTACCGGGGCGGCAAGCTGCCCGAGCGCGGCGCCATCTGGCTGACCTACTACCCGCACATCATGGTGGAGTGGTACCCGCACGTGCTCACCGTCTCCACGCTGCACCCCATCAGCCCAACGAAGACGCTGAACATGGTGGAGTTCTACTACCCCGAGGAAATCGCCCTCTTCGAGCGCGAGTTCGTCGAGGCCCAGCAGGCCGCCTACATGGAAACCTGCCTGGAGGACGACGAGATCGGCGAGCGCATGGACGCAGGCCGCAAGGCGCTGTTCGAGCGGGGCGACAACGAAGTCGGCCCCTACCAGAGCCCCATGGAGGACGGCATGCAGCACTTCCACGAGTGGTACCGCAAAGGGATGGAAACACCGCTCTGAGCGCCTGCGGCGCAGAGCGGCCGATATTGCTACCATTGCGATAGCTCTCCACGCTTGATTGATAAGCGCTGGAAGCCCATTTACCTCTAAATACCGCCCGCCATGCAAGCCCTGTGGATGCTGCTCGCCGCGTTCCTGTTTGCCAGCATGAGCGTGTGCGTCAAGTTCGCCTCCGCCTATTTCAACTCGGCCGAGCTGGTGCTCTCGCGCGGCCTCATCGGCATGGCGCTGCTGGCCTGGCTGGCGCGCTCGCAGGGCGTGCGGCTGGCCACGCGCTACCCGCGCATGCACGCCTGGCGCGCCTTCATCGGCGTGATTTCCCTCGGTGGCTGGTTCTACGCCATTGCCCACCTGCCGCTGGCGACGGCCGTCACGCTCAACTACATGAGCAGCGTGTGGATCGCCGCGTTCCTGGTCGGCGGCGCGCTGATCAACTGGCGCCCCTCGCCCGACACGCCGCGCCCGGCGCTGCAGGGTCCCTTGCTGCTCACCGTGGCGGCCGGGTTCGGCGGCGTGGTGCTGCTGCTGCGGCCCAGCCTCGGCCAGGGGCCCGAGGAAGCCTTGGGTGCGCTCGTCGGCCTGCTCTCGGGCATGTGCGCAGCGCTGGCCTACCTGCAGGTGGTGGCGCTCTCGCGCATCGGCGAACCCGAGGCGCGCACGGTGTTTTATTTCGGTGTCGGCTCCGCGGTGGCGGGGGGTGCGGCGGTGCTCACCACCGGGCATTCGGCCTGGCCAGGGTGGCCGGCGCTGTGGCTGCTGCCCATCGGGGTGCTGGCCGCGGGCGGGCAGTTGTGCATGACGCGCGCCTACGCCAGCGCACACAACCCACGCGCCACGCTGGTCGTGGCCAACCTGCAGTATTCGGGCATCGTGTTCGGCGCGCTCTATGGCATGGCGGTGTTCGGCGACGTGATTCCTCCGCTGGGCTGGCTGGGCATGGCCTTGATCATCGGCAGCGGCATCGTTGCAACGGTCCTGCGCGCACGCACCAGCACGCCCAACGCTGCCGAAGAACTCTAGGCGACGCCGAATAAGTCCCTCGCGCGCCGCGCATCCCTGCTTCGGGCGGTCTGCGGCGTTGCAAATGCTCGCAACAGCTGCGGCTATTGCTGCGCTTTGCCCGCGGGGGGCCGCCCCCTTGCAACCCATCCAAAGCAGGGCGCGCGCCATCGCGGGGACTTATTCAGCGCCACCCTGACGGCGCGCGGCGCCGGCCGCACAATGGCGGCGCCACCACTTTTCCGCTTGCGCCATGGCTTTTACGCATTTGATTTCCCCCGAGCAACTCCAGGCCTTGGAGGCCGCCGACACACCCTGCATGGTGTTCGACTGCAGCTTCGACCTGGCCCAGCCCTCGGCCGGCCGCGCCGCCTTTCTGGAGGCGCACATCCCCGGCGCCGTCTATGCCCACCTGGACGAAGACCTGAGCGCCCCGCACGGCGCCCCCGGAAAGGACGGCAGCGTGATCACCGCGCACGCGGCGGACCGCCCAATGTCCGGCGGCCGCCATCCCCTGCCGACGCGCGAACGCTTCGCCGTATGGCTCTCGAGCGTCGGCTTTGCCAACACCATGCAGGCGGTGGTGTACGACCGCAACGGCAGCGCTTTCTGTGGCCGCCTGTGGTGGATGCTCAAGTGGATGGGACACGACCAGGTCGCCGTGCTCGACGGCGGCCTGGCAGCGTGGCGCGGGGCCGGCGGTACGCTGGCCAGCGGCGAGGAGCCGGCGCACTTCCAGACCAACTTCGAGCTCCGCCAGCCGCTGCGCACCCTGCGCAGCGTGCAGGAGGTGCTGGCCGGGCTGGGCAGCCCGGCGCAGACCATCGTCGACGCGCGCGCGCCCGAGCGCTACCGCGGCGAAGTCGAGCCGCTCGACCCGGTGGCCGGCCACATCCCGGGCGCGCTGAACCGGCCCTTCGCACACAACTTCGGCGCCGACGGCCGCTTCAAGCGCCCCGAGGTGCTGCGCGCCGAGTTTGAGGCGCTGCTCGGCCCGCGCGCCAACGCCGGGGTGGTGCACCACTGCGGCAGCGGCGTCACCGCCAACCCCAATCTGCTCGCCATGGAACTGGCCGGCTACCCGCCGGGCGCACTGTTCGCCGGCAGTTGGAGCGAATGGTGCAGCGACCCGGCCCGGCCGATCGAAACCGGCGCCTGAAGCCAAAAGTTGCGCGGGAGTGGCCCTGGCACCGCCCGCGCACATGCAAAAGTGCAAAAAGAGCGGTTTTGCCGGTGCTATCAAAAGCATGAGCAGCCGGGCCGCTGGCACCTACACGCGCGCAGCACGGCGCTCCTGGGCAGCGGCCCACGGCCGGTGGCTGGCTTGTCAGGGAACCCCTACACGCCGCGCCACGGAACCAGACACGCCGCACCGCCATGCCCCGACTTAATTTCTTTTTGACCCAGTTTGACAATCCATTTCACCGGATCGCCAAAGCCCGCATTCAGGCAGGCAAGGCGCCACTACCCGGTCAAAGGAGTTGTCCCATGACGCAAGAACAAGTGCTCGCCGAAATCCGCGAAGCCAACCTGACCTACCTGATGCTGGCGCAGACGCTGATCCGCCAGGACAAGGCCGAGGCGGTGTTCCGTCTTGGTTTGAACGAAGAAGCCGCCGACCTGCTGGCCGCTCTTTCCCCCGCCCAGGTGATGAAGATCGCCTCGCGCAACACGCTGCTGTGCAGCTTCCGCGTGGACGACACGCTGGTCTGGGGGCTGCTCACCAACCACGACACGCCGCGCAAGGTCGGCAACGAGACGACGAATACGCTGCACGCCAACATTCTGATGGCCAGCCGCGTCTCCGAAGTGCTCTGAACACCGCCACCCCGCCCGCCAGCCACCAAGGATTGCCATGACCCAGACCGCCGCCAGCACCGCCACCTCGCGCACCACCGCCAAGAGCGTGCTCAACGAATCGCGCCAGATCGAGCGCGCGGCCCTTCTGATCGGCATGGGCGCCCGCATGCAGGTGCTTGAATCGGAAACCACGCTTTCCTACGAACGGCTGATCCGTCTGTACAAGGAAATTGCCGGAAAGTCGCCGTCCAAAGGGCAACTGCCCTTCTCGACCGACTGGTTCCTGACCTGGCAGGAGAACATCCACAGCTCGCTGTTCCTCAACATCTACGAGTACCTGGGCAAGGGCATGGAGCTCGATGTGGTGGAGCTGCTGACCAAGGCCTACCGCCTGTACACCGAGCAGATCGAGATCGCCCAGGTCGAGCCCCTGCTGTCCTTCACCCGCGCCTGGCGCCTGGTGAAGTTCGTCGACGCCGGCATGCTGACGCGCACCCAGTGCGTGGAATGCAAGGGCCAGTTCGTCACCGAGCTGTACGAAAACCGCGGCTACACCTGCGGCCTGTGCAACCCGCCGGCACGCGCCGGCAAGAGCAAGAACGCCGGGGCGTTGATGCTGCACTGAAATTTGAGGGTTTTTTGGCCGCTAGCGCTTGCTGCGCAAGGGCTTATAGCTATCGCTTCAATAGAAAATCCGGTCGCCAGGGCGCCGGATTTTCTGCTTTCAGGGCAGGCCCAGCAGGGTGCGCGTTTCCTCGCCCAGCGGCAGAGCGTAGTCGTGCGCGGCAATGGTCGTGTTGCCCTCGGGCCGCACCAGCTTGAGGCTGACGAACACCTGCCGGCCGGAGACCGCATAGGTACCCACCAGCACCGCCTGCGCCGCGTGTGCGCGCGAGACTTCGCGCAATTCGCGCGACAGCAGCAGCGTACCGGTCTGCGGCACCAGGGCCACGGCTTCGCGCAGCCGCAGCTCGGGCACCGGCAGGCCGCGCTGCACCAGGCGCCCGGCCATTTGATCGGACAGCACGCGGCCAAAGCGCGACGACGTCTGCAGGTGGTCGATGTCCACCAGCGTCGCGACCAGCACCGGCGCGCGCGCATCGAGCGGCGCGCCCTGCAGCAGCGCATCCGCCGCGGCGTAGCTGCTGCCGACCAGGTCCCCGGCCTGCGCCACCGACAGCGTGGGGCCGTATTTCTCACCGTAGTAGTAGCCGGCGCAGCCGCTCAGCAGCCCGGCGGCCAGCGCCACCAGGACCAGCGCGGGAGCGCGGCGCATGCCGGGGTGCGCTGCCGCGCGCGTCACCGGAGCACCTTCGCCCTCCGGGCTGCAGTGCGAGCTTGCTTGGGAGCGGCCCGGCGTTGCGCTCATGGCCGCACCACCTGCCAGGTCTTGACCACCGGCACCGGGGCCGGCGGCGGGACGTTGCGGTACAGGTCGGCGTCGGCGCGTTCGATGTAGTACATGTCGGCCGAACCGGCGAGCAGGCGATCGCCGGACTGGAGCGTGGTCGTCACCAGCACCTCGGTGCGCGTCGGCCCGCCCGCCGCGTCGCCCTGGCTGTGACGGCGCGCCAGGTCCATGGCCAGGCCCACACCCAGGCCGATGGCCGTCGCGGCGCCGGGCAGCAGGGTGCGGTCGGAATAGTGCAGGTCCCAGTCGCGCCACACGCCAACGCCGGTCGCGAGCATGGTCCAGGGCAGGGGAATCACCCCGTTGGCGGGAACCGCGGCACCGTGCTGCACGAGTTGCGTCTGCACTTCCAGCTCCACCGGCGTGGGTACGGCCGACAGCGCCACGCCCTTGTCGAGCAGGCGCACGCGCAGCAGGCTCAGAAAGCCCTGGTTGAAGGGGGAGTCGTCCCGCACGCGCAGATAGATCGGGTGCTCGCCCGCCGGCCAGTCGGCCAGCTTGGCGGCGGTGCGGGCGGCCACGTCCTCGGCCAGCACGTCCCAGTGGTGCACGGCGCGTGCCTTTTTCTGCCCCGTGGCGGGGTAGTTGTCGGCGCGCGGCACGTCCAGCGTGCTGCAACCGGCCAGCAGCAGCGCCGCGAACAAAGCAGGAATACGGGATGGCATGGCGGCATGGTAGCCCCGCCCGGCCGGCGCCAATCGGCGCAACAAGGGCCCTTTTGCCCGCCAGAATTTCCCCTGCGGGCGCTGGCGCGGGGACGCCAAGCCGGCACAATCGGTGGCAGAAAACCAGCCCGGAGACCCCATGCGCCCACCTGCTCGCCCCACCACCCGCCCGGTCCGCCTCGTCGCCGCGCTGCTCGCGGCCACCGCCCTCGCCGCGGCCTGCGGCGACAGCAGCGAAGTCGCTTCGCCGCCACCCCCGCCACCGCCGGCGCAGATCGCCGTCTCCTTCATCAGCCCGACGGCGGGCGACAACGTGTTCGACCTCGGCGCTGCGGTGCCGCTGCGTATCGGCGTGAGCACCAGCGGCGCGGCGGCGGCCAACGGCACGCCCGTCACGCTCACGCTCAGCCCGGCGGCATCGGCCGGGCTCACGCCGCCCGTCCCCACGACCAGCGGCGGCGTGGCCGCCGCCGAGTTGCAGGGCCGCAGCATCGGCCCGCTCAGCCTGCGCGCCAGCGCCAGCAGCACAACGGCCACGGCGAGCGACGAGCGCACGCTCTACATCCGCCCGGCGCCCGAAAAACTCGGCGTGCTGGTCCCGGCGTATTTCAGCGCCGGCGCCACGTCGCCCTGGGCCGACCTGCTGAGCGGCGCCAACACCAGCCACCCGGACGTGCCCATGGCCGCCATCGTCAAGCCCGCCACCGGCGTGGACGCCAAGGGTCTGGTCACCGCGCCGGACACCGACCTGGCCGCCGACATCGCCAGCTTCCGCGCCCTGGGAACGCACCGCGCCCTGGCCTACGTGGCCACCGGCGCCGGCAGCGGGGCACGCTCCGTCGCCGACGTGAAGGCGGTGATCGACAGCTACCTGACCCACTACCCCATGCTCGACGGCTTCTTCCTGGACGAAATGGCGACCGGGAGCGACCGCTTGGCCTTCTACCGCGAGCTGTATCTGTACATCAAGGGCCGGGCGCCGGCGCTGGTGGTGGTCGGCAACCCGGCCGCCTTCCCGGCCGCGGGCTACGCCGACCCGCTGGCCGGCGCGGCCGACGTGCTCGTCACCTACGAAGGCAACGCCGCCGGCTACCAGGGTCTGGACCCGCAGCCGGCCAGCACCTGGGTGTACGCCAAGCCGAACAACGCCCAGGCCATGCTGGTGCACAGCGCCGCCAGCTGCACCGCCATGCAGCAGGCCGTGGGCAGCGCCAATCGGCCGCGCGCCAACACCGGCTGGGTGTTTGCCAGCGACCAGCCCGTGGGCGCGCCGTGGGCGGCCTTGCCTTCGTACTGGATCAAGCTCCTGGCGACGGTGGACGCGCACAACCAGAAGCGCAGCCTGCCCGCCTGCTGACCCGCGCACCCGGCCCCCCGCCGGGGCATTCCGGCGAAAGCGGCCTACGCGCCGCGCGCCGAGGGTGCGCGGACAATGCGCCATGTCCACCCCTGCCCGCGCCCTTCCGGAACCCGCCGAACCGCTGGCCGCGCCGCCCGGCGTGGCGCCGGACGTGCCGCCCGAACCCCCGGCCGCAGCTAGCCCCGACACCGCCCCCTGCCCGCCCTGCGCGGGCGACGGCGACGGCAACGTGGTGCTGACCCCGCAGGAGGCGGGGGCCGGCGCGCTGGCGCTGCCGGTGCCGATCGGCGTGCGCAGTGCCTCGCTGGCCATCATTGCGCTGTGCGCCTGCCTGGCCGTGCTCCACTGGGCGGCGGCGGTGTTCATTCCCATAGCCACGAGCGCGCTGCTGGTGTGCGTGCTCTCGCCGCTGGTCGGCTGGCTGCACCGCTGGCATGTGCCGCGCTGGGCCGGGGCGGCGGTATTGCTCCTCGGCCTCACGGGCGGGCTGTCTTTCACCATGTACGAGCTCAGCGACGGCGCGACGCAGGTCGTCGATGCCTTGCCGCGCGCCGCCAGCAAGCTGCGCGGCAAACTGCGCGAGCGCGCCCAGGCGCCCACGCCCAGCCCCATAGAGACCGTGCAAAAGGCGGCGGCGCAGATCGAGCGCGCGGCGGCCGAGACCGCCGCGCCGACGACCGCGCCGCGCGGCGTGCAGCGTGTGCAGATCGAGCGCAGCCCGCTCAACCTCCGCGACTACCTGTGGAGCGGCACCATGGGGCTGATGTCCCTGCTCGGCCAGCTGACGGTGGTGCTGTTCCTGAGCTTCTTCGCCCTGGCCGCGGGCGACAACTTCCGCCGCAAGCTGATGCGCATCGCCGGGCCCAGCCTGGCGCGGCGCAAGGTGACGCTGCAGGTCATCGACGAGATCAATGGCCAGATCCAGCGCTACCTGCTGGTGCAGGTGGTCACCAGCGCCATCGTCGGCGTCGCCACGGGCCTGGCGTACGCGGCGCTCGGGCTGGAGAACGCCGCCGTCTGGGGCGTCATCGCCGGCGTCTTGAACCTGGCGCCCTACATCGGCTCGCTGGTCGTCACCGGCGCCTCGGCCCTGGTCGCCTTCCTGCAGTTCGGCTCGCTCGACATGGCGCTCGCCGTAGGCGGCGCGTCGCTCCTCATCCACACCCTGGTCGGCAACCTGCTGACGCCCTGGCTCACCAGCCGCACCAGCAGCCTGAGCCCCGTGGCCGTGTTCGTCAGCGTGCTCGCCTGGGGCTGGCTGTGGGGCCTGTGGGGCCTGCTGCTGGGCATCCCCATCATGATGGCCGTCAAGGCGGTGTGCGACCGGGTGGAGGAGCTGCACGCGGTCGGCGAGCTGCTCGGCAATTAGCGCAAAATTTAAGCGAAATCGGCCTCCAGCGCTTGCACCATAAGGGGTAATAGCTCCTTTTTTTGAAGCATTTACCCCGTATTGCGCAAACCCGCCGCGATGCCGTTGATGGAAATGTGGATCCCCGTCTGCACGCGTTCGTCGCCCTGGCCGGCGCGCCAGCGGCGGATCAGCTCGACCTGCAGGTGGTGCAGCGGGTCGATGTAGGGGAAGCGGTGGCGGATGGAGCGCGCCAGGGCGGTGTTGTGCGCCAGGCGCTGTTTGTCGCCGGTGATGCGCGTGAGCACCTCGGCCGTGCGCTGCCATTCCTGCTCGATGGCGCCGAACACCTTCTTGCGCAGGCGCGCGTCGCTCACGAGTTCGCTGTAGCGGGACGCCAGCGCCAGGTCGCTCTTGGCCAGCACCATGTCGATGTTCGACAACAGGGTGCTGAAGAACGGCCACTCGCGCACCATCTTACGCAGCAGGGCGAGCTGGGCCTTGGGGTCCTTGCCGGGCGCCGCCAGGAAGGATTCGACCGCCGTGCCGAAACCGTACCAGCCGGGCAGCGTGAGGCGGCACTGGCCCCAGCTGAAGCCCCAGGGAATGGCGCGCAGGTCCTCGATCTTCTGGCTGGCCTTGCGCGACGCCGGGCGCGAGCCGATGTTGAGCTCGGCGATCTCGCGGATCGGGGTGGAATTGAAGAAGTAGTCGGTGAAACCCGGCGTCTCGTAGACCAGCGCGCGGTAGGCCGCCATGCTGGCTGCGGAAAGCTCCGCCGCCGCCGCCAGGAAGGCGGGCGTGGCGGGCTTGGTCGGCTGCAGCAGCGTCGCCTCCAGCGTCGCGGCCACCAGGGTTTCGAGGTTGCGCCGGCCGATCTCGGGGTTGGCGTATTTCGAGGCGATGACCTCGCCCTGCTCGGTCAGGCGGATCTGCCCGCGCACCGTGCCGGGCGGCTGCGCCAGGATGGCCTGGTAGCTCGGCCCGCCGCCGCGCCCCACCGTGCCGCCGCGCCCGTGGAACATGCGCAAGCGAATCGGTGTTTTCGCGGAGAGTTCATCGAACAGCGCCACCAGCGCGATCTCGGCGCGGTACAGCTCCCAGTTGCTGGTGAAGATGCCGCCGTCCTTGTTGCTGTCGGAGTAGCCGAGCATGATGTCCTGCTCGCCCCCCGAGCGCTGCACCAGCGCGGCGATGCCCGGCGTGGCGTAGAAGCCACGCATGATGCTGGCGGCATTGCGCAGGTCCTCGATGGTTTCGAACAGCGGCACGACGATCAGGTCGGCGCGCGCGTCCGGCGTGCCCAGGCTCCCGTGCATCAGGCCGACTTCCTTCTGCAGCAGCAGCACTTCCAGCAGGTCGCTCACCGTTTCGGTGTGGCTGATGATGTAGTGGTTGATGGCCCCGGCGCCGAAGCGCTGGCGCATGCTGCGCGCGGTTTCGAACACCGCGATCTCGCCCACCGTGTGCGCGCTGTAGGCCGCGCCGACCACGCGCAGCGGGCGGGCGTCCTGCAGCAGCTCCAGCAGCACGGCGCAGCGCGCGGCTTCGTCCAGCGCGGCGTAATCGGGCGCCACGCGCGCCGTCGCCAGCAGTTCGGCGATCACGCGCTCGTGCTGGTCGGAGCTCTGCCGCAGGTCCACGGTCGCCAGGTGGAAGCCGAACACCTCGACCGCGCGCATCAGTGGGTGCAGGCGCTGGGCGCCCAGGGCCTCGCCGTGGTGCGTGGCGAGCGATTCGCCGATGGTGCGCAGCTCTTGCAGGAACTCCTGCGCGTCCGGGTAGGGGTTCTGCGGCGCCACCGCATGGCGCGCCGCCTGGCCGCCCGAAAGCTGCGCCAGCGTCGCGGCCAGGCGCGCGTAGATGCCCGTGAGCGCGCGCCGGTAGGGCTCGTCCTGCCGGTGCTCGCTGGTGTCGGGCGAGCTCTCGGCCAGTTGCTGCATGGCCGGCGAGACATCGACCAGCCGCGCCGAGAGCGAGAGCTCGGCGCCCAGCAGGTGCACCTCGGTGAGGTAGTGGCGCAGCGCCACTTCGCTCTGCCGGGCGAGCGCCTGCGCCAGCGTGCCGGCGCCGACGTTGGGGTTGCCGTCGCGGTCGCCGCCGATCCACTGGCCCATGCGCAGGAAGCTGGCCACGCCGCGCTGGCCCAGGGCGCGCTCAAGTTCGCCGTAGATCTTGGGGATTTCGCGCAGGAAGGTCGCCTCGTAGTACGAAAGCGCGTTCTCGATCTCGTCGGCCACGGTGAGCTTGCTGTAGCGCAGCAGCCGCGTCTGCCACAGCTGGGTGACGCGCGCGCGCAACTGCGCCTCGTTGGCGGCCAGCTCGCGCGGCGTGAGCGCGTCGCGCGCGCTGTTGAAGAGCTGGGCGCGCTCCTGCAGATCGCCGCGCGCCGCCAGCAGCTGGGCAATGGCACGCTCGGCGTCGAGGATGCTCTTCCTCTGCACTTCCGTCGGGTGCGCGGTCAGCACCGGGGCCACGTAGGCGCCGGCCAGCGTCTGGGCGATCTGGTCGGGGGCGATGCCGGCCCAGCGCAGGCGCGAGAGCGCGACGTCGATGCTGCCTTCCTGCGTGTCGCCGGCGCGCTCGCGTATGGTGCGGCGGCGGATGTGGTGGCGGTCCTCGGCCAGGTTGGCCAGGTGGCTGAAGTAGGTGAAGGCGCGGATCACGCTGACCGTCTGGTCGGTCGAGAGCCCCTTGAGCAATTTCTTGAGCGCGCGGTCGGCCTCGTGGTCGGCGTCGCGCCGGAACGCGACCGAGAGCTGGCGCACCTGTTCGATCAGTTCGAAGGCGGCGGCGCCCTCCTGTTCGCGGATCACGTCGCCCAGGATGCGGCCGAGCAGGCGGATGTCGTCGATCAGGGGTTGGTCTTTGTCGTTCTTGCGCGTGCTCGCCATGCAGATGTCTCCGGAAGGGGTGTGCGCCCGGGGGCGGCCGCTGCTGCGGCGCAGCATGCTAGCATTCCTGGCTCCTTTCCTCCCCTTCCCGCTTTCGCACCCGCGCCGTGAATCCGAACCCCTTGAACATCGTCATCGCCACGCGCGAAAGCCGCCTCGCCTTGTGGCAGGCCGAACATGTGCAGGCGCTGCTGCGCGCGCGCGGGCACAGCGTCGCGCTGCTGGGCATGACCACGCTGGGCGACCAGATCCTCGACCGCAGCCTGTCCAAGGTCGGCGGCAAGGGCCTGTTCGTCAAGGAGCTGGAAACCGCGCTGGAAGACGGCCGCGCCGACATCGCCGTGCACTCCCTCAAGGACGTGCCCATGGAGCTACCACCGGGCTTTGCCCTGGCCTGCGTGATGGAGCGCGAGGACGCGCGCGACGCTTTTGTCTCGCCGCGCCACGCGCGCCTGGCGGATTTGCCCGAGGGCGCCGTGGTCGGCACCTCCAGCCTGCGCCGCACGGTGCTCTTGCAGGCGCTGCGGCCGGACCTGCGCATCGAGCCGCTGCGCGGCAACCTCGACACGCGCCTGCGCAAGCTCGACGAAGGCCGGTACGAAGCCATCGTGCTGGCCGCCGCCGGCCTCAAGCGCCTGGGCCTGGGCGAACGCATCCGCGCCGAATTTTCCACCGCCGACATGCTGCCCGCCGCTGGCCAGGGTGCGCTCGGCATCGAGGTGCGCGCCGGCCGGGACGATCTCGTCCAGGCGCTCGCCCCCCTGGCGCACCGGCCGACCTGGCTGCGCGTGGCGGCCGAACGCGCCGTCAGCCGCGCCATGGGCGGCAGCTGCTCCATGCCGCTGGCCGCACACGCCGTGCTCGAGGAAGGCCAGCTGCACATCGAAGCCGCCTGGGGAGACCCGCAGGAGCGCGCGCCGCTGGTACGCGCCAGCGCCCGCGGGCCGGCGGACACGCTCGACCAGGCCGAAGCGCTCGGCCAGGCCGTGGCCGCCCTGCTGCGCGAGCGCGGCGCGCGCTAGCGCTCCCATCCCCGGCCGTGCCCGACCGCCTGCGCGTCCTCGTCACCCGGCCCGAACCCGAGGCCGGGCAATGGGTGCAGGCGCTGGCAGCGCGCCACATCGCGGCCGCGGCGCTGCCGCTCATCGCCATCGGCCCGCCGCCCGACCCAGAGGCGCTGGCAGCGGCGCAGGCCCGCCTGGGCGAATACGCCGCGCTGATGTTCGTGAGCGGCAACGCCGCACGCCATTTTTTTGCATCAAATGTAGCTCTGGCGCTTATCCAGAAACCATTTGAAGCTATCAAAACAAGAGTGTGGGCACCGGGCCCCGGCACCGCGGCGGTGCTCGGCGCGCTGGGCGTTCCGGCGGCCCGCATCGACCAGCCGGCCGCCGACGCCGCGCAGTTCGACTCCGAATCGCTGTGGCAAAGCGTCGGCACGGACCTGCGCCCCGGCCAGCGCGTGCTGGTGGTGCGCGGTGGCGAGGACGGCGACAGCGCGGCCGGCAGCGGGCGCGACTGGCTGAGCGAACGCGTGCGCGCGGCCGGCGGCGCGGTGGATTTCGTCGTCGCCTACACGCGCGGCGCGCCCGAATTCGGCCCGGACGCGCTGGCCCTGGCGCGCCATGGCGCCGCCCGCGGCGGGCCGCTGTGGCTGCTGAGCAGCAGCCAGGCGCTGCGCCACCTGTTGGCGGCCCTGCCGGGGCAAAGCTGGGCCGGCGCGCGCGCCCTGGCCACGCACCCGCGCATCGCCGAGGCGGCGCGCAGCGCCGGTTTCGGCCAGGTTTTCGAGTGCCGGCCGGCCCTGGAAGACGTCGCCGCGTCGATAGAATCCCAGGCATGAGCACCCCCGACGCACCGGCCGCAGGCCGCGCCGCCCCCTCGTCCAGCAACCGTGTGCCCGGCTGGGCGCTGGCCCTGGTGGCGGTGGTCGCCGTGCTCGGCCTGGCAAGCAGCACGCTCCTGTGGGAAAAGCTCGGCGGCATCCAGGAAGCCCTGGCGCGCCAGACGCAGGACGCCGGCAGCCAGGCGATCGAGGCGCGCGCCCTGGCCCGCCAGGCAAGCGACCTGGCGCAGGAAACCGCGGCCAAGCTGGCGGTGCAGGAAACCCGCGTCAACGAAGTGGCGCTGCAGCGCAGCCAGCTGGAAGAGCTGATGCAAAGCCTGTCGCGCTCCCGCGACGAGAACCTGGTCGTCGATATCGAGGCCAACGTGCGCCTGGCGCAGCAGCAGGCCCAGCTGACCGGCAGCCTGCAGCCGCTGGTGGCGGCGATCAAGGGTGCGCAAATGCGCATCGAGCGCGCCGCGCAGCCGCGCCTCGCCCCCGTCCAGCGTGCGCTGGCCATCGACCTGGAGCGCATCTCCAGCGCCAGCGTTACCGACACCGCCGGCCTGCTGGCGCGGCTCGACGAACTGCTGCGCGAGGTGGACGACCTGCCACTGAAAAACGCCGTCGCCCAGGCCGCCGCCACGCAGCGCCTGGCCGCCAGCGCGCGCCCCGCGGCGCCCGCCACGCCGGACGCGGCCACCGACACGCCCGCGTGGCACGTGCCGCTGCAGCGCGCCTGGCAAGCGGTGCAGGAGGAGTTGCGCAGCCTGGTGCGCATACAGCGCATCGACCAACCCGAGGCCATCCTGATCTCGCCCGACCAGGCGTTCTTCCTGCGCGAAAACATGAAGCTCATGCTGCTCAACGCCCGCCTGGGCATCCTCGCGCGCCAGCTCGATTCGGCACGCGCCGACATGGCCCGCGCCAGCACGGCGCTGAACAAGTACTTCGACCCGACGTCGCGGCGCACGCAGGCCGCCGCCACGGCGCTGCAGCAGTTCCAGTCGCACCTGAAGGCGGCCGAGGCCCCGCGCCTGGACGAAACCCTGTCCGCGCTGGCCACGGCGGCCGCTGGAAGATGATGGAACACCCCCCTGAACCGCTTCGCGGCTTCCCCCCGCTCTCGCATTGCTACGCAGTGCGGGCAGGGGGACGCAGCCAGCGCGGCGGGGCGGCCCTTGCGCGGCTGCCCGCGCCTGCGCGGTTCCATGCGACGCAGGATGCGCGCAGCACCGTGGAGCACTGACATGCGCGCGACCCTCTGGCTCCTGGCACTGTTCGCCGTGGCGGTGGCGACGGCGCTGTTCGCCGGCAACAACCAGGGCACGATCACCGTCTTCTGGCCACCTTGGCGGCTCGATCTCTCGCTCAACCTGGTGCTGATCGCCCTGGCCCTGGCGTTCACCACGCTCTACGCCGCGCTGCGCGGCTTTGCCGCGCTGGCCCAGCTGCCACGCCAGGCGCAGCGCTGGCGCCTGCAGCAAAAGGAACGCGCCATGCACGGCGCGCTGCTGGACGCGCTCGCGCAGTTGATGAGCGGGCGCTTCCTGCGCTCGCGCAAGGCCGCGCAGGCCGCGCTCGACCAGGAAGCCAGCCTGCGCAGCGCCGGCAGCCCGTTGCCGCAGGGGGAAGCGGTGCGCGTCCTCGCCCACCTGGTCGCGGCGGACGCCTCGCACGCCCTGCAGGACCGCCCTGCCCGCGAGCACCACCTGGACGCCGCCTTGTCACCCGCCGCGCTGCCTGCGCCCGCGCCCACGCTGGCACAAGACCTGCGCGAGGGCACCCAGCTGCGCGCCGCGCGCTGGGCGCTGGACGACCGCGAACCCACCACCGCCCTGGCCGGCCTGGCCGCCCTGCCCCAGGGCGCGGCGCGGCGCACGCTGGCCCTGCGCATCAAGCTCAAGGCCACGCGGCTGGCGCAGCACACACAAGAGGCTCTGGAAACCGCGCGCCTGCTCGGCAAGCACCGCGCGTTTTCACCCGCCGCCGCGCAAAGCATCGTGCGCGGCCTGGCCACGGAACTGATCCGCAACGCCCACGACACCGAGCAGCTCACCACCGCTTGGCTCGCCCTGGACGCCGACGAACGCGCCATGCCGGAACTCGCCATCCATGCCGCGCAGCGCCTGGCCGAACTGGGCGGCGAGCCGGCGCAGGTGCGGCGCTGGCTGGAACCCGTCTGGCAGCAGCTGGTGGAGCGCCCCGGTGCGCTCGCGGAACTCGAAGCGCGCCGCCTGGTCGGCGCACTGGAGACGGCGCTGGATGCGTTCGACGCCGGCTGGCTGGCGCGCATCGAAGCCGCGCAGCAGGCCAACCCGCGCGACCCGCGCCTGCAGTACCTGGCGGGCGTTGCCTGCCTGCAGCGCCAGCTCTGGGGCAAGGCCCAGCAGCTGCTCGCGCAGGCGGCGCCCAAACTCCAGGACGCGGGTCTGCGCGCCCACGCCTGGCGCCACCTGGCGCAGCTGGCCGAGCAGCGCGGCGACGCCGATGCGGCACTGGCCGCCTGGAAACGCGCCGCGCTCGACCTGGCCTGAAGCGCCCCCCCCCGCAGGCCCTGGCTACACTTGGTTTTTTGCCACCAGGAGGCCGACGTGCGCACCATCCCCCTCATCGCTCTCACCCTGCTGGCGACCACGGCCGCCGCCACGGCGGCAGAGTACGAAATCGACCCGCACCACACCTACGCGGCCTTCGAGATCGGGCATTTCGGCACCTCCACCAACCGCGCCCAGTTTGAAAAGATCACCGGCCGCATCGCCTTCGACCGCGCCGCCAGGACCGGCGCGGTGGACGTGCGCGTGGCCAGCGAATCGGTGCACAGCGGCTCGGAGGAATTCGACAAGCACCTGCGCAGCGCCGACCTGTTCGACAGCGCGCGCCATCCGGAAATGCGTTTCGTCTCCGAGCGCTTCGAGTTCGACGGCGACCGCGTGGCCAAGGTGCATGGCCAGCTCACGCTGCTCGGCAAGACCGCGCCGCTGACCTTCAACGCTCTGCGCTTCAACTGCTACCAGAGCCCGATCCTCAAGGCCGAGGTCTGCGGCGGCGACTTCGAAGCGCAGATGGACCGCACCCAGTGGGGCATGGACTACCTCGTCGCCATGGGCATGCCCAAGCAGGTGCGCCTGGTGGTGCAGATCGAGGCCGCCCGGCGGTAAACCGGGCTACGCCGCGCTGGTGAACTATATTTTTTATAGCTACCAGGCGTTTACCAGCAAGCGCTAGCAGCTATTTTTTCCATATTTTTGCGTACTGCGCGGGCGACTCCCCGGTCCACCGGCGAAAGGCCCGCGCAAAGGCGTTGTCGTCGGAGAACCCCAGCGCCTCGCCCACCGCGGCGATGGCCTGGCCCGAGCGCAGCGCCTGCAGGGCCATGTCGTGCAGCAGCGCTTCGCGCAGGCCTTTGAAGGAGATGGCCTCGGCCGCAAGCTTGCGGTTGAGGTGGCGCCCGCTCATGCCCAACTGTTCAGCAATGCGCTCCTTGCCCCAGCGCGGGTGGGCGCGGATGAGCTTTTGCACCCGTGCCGACACGCCGTCGTGTGCCAGCGAGGCCAGCATGCCGTCGGCCAGGGCGCGCAGATGCTGGTGCAGGCTGCCGGCCTGCAGCAAGGCGTGGCTGCGTTCCGATGCGTCCATGCACACGGCGTTCACCGGCTGGTTGAAGCGCACCGGGCAACCCAGCAGGGCTTCGTAGGCGGTGGCGTCGGCACGGGCCGCGTGGGCCAGCAGCACCTCGCTTGCACGAAAGCGCCCGTTCGTCATCCAGCGCGCCAGGCTCACCACGCAGCCCAGGGCCGCTTCGACCCGCTGCTGCTGGCAGAGCACGTAGCCGGGCGCATACCGCAGCTGCACCTGGGCGCCCAGCACGACCAGTTCGAAGTCGGCGTTGTCGCCGATGATCGGCGCGCATTCGGTCAGCACCTCCAGGCCATCGCCCAGGGTGTCGCAGCTGAGCAGCAGCATGCCGACGATGTCCAGATGCCCGGCCTGCAGGTCGGTGCCCAGGCGCAGCGCGGCGAGCGGGTCGTCCGGGCAGGCCGCGATGAACAGCGACCACAAGGCCTCCCGGCGCGCCATGTCCACCCTGTCCTGCGTTTCGAACGCCTGCCGCATGGCGGCCGGGACCTGCCCGCCTTGCCGCGTGATCGCCTCCACCAGGGCGTGGCTGAACCGCGCCGTGACGCTGAATCCTTCGCGCAGCATGCTTTCCATGGTTCCTTGGTCCTGAATTGCCGTCCCGAGTGTCCCGCATGGCAAGGGACAACGTCCACGGCTTTCCCTACAGTGGCGAAAAAACCGGCGGCGGGCCGCTGCATGCTGCCCGCCCACCCACAACTTGAGGAGACACGCCATGGCGCCCATCGACCAGGTGCAACTGCATTTCAACCCGCAGACCCTCACCGTGCTGAACGCGGTACTCGGCCTGGTCATGTTCGGCGTGGCGCTGGATCTGAAGGTGGAGGATTTTCGCAGCGCCCTGAAAACCCCCAAGGCCCTGGCGCTGGGCTTGCTCGGGCACCATGTGCTGTTCCCGGCCATGACCTATGTGCTGGTCTGGATCCTGCAGCCGCAGCCGAGCATCGCGCTGGGCATGATTCTGGTGTCGTCCTGCCCGGCCGGGCACATCTCCAACTTTCTGGTGCATTTTTCGCGCGGCAACACCGCCCTGTCGGTCAGCGTGAGTGCGCTCTCCACGCTGGCGGCGCTGGTCATGACGCCGCTGAACTTCACCTTCTGGGGCAACCTGAGCCCGGTCACCCGCGGCCTGATGCAGCAGGTGGCGATGAGCCCCTGGGAAATGCTCGAAGTCGTGGTGCTGCTGCTCGGCGTGCCGCTGGTGCTGGGCATGGGGGTGGCGCACCGCCACCCCGGTGTTGCCGCGCGCATCCGAAAACCCATGAAGTGGCTGTCCTTGCTGGTGCTGGTCGGCTTCATCGTCGGCGCGCTGGCGGCCAACTTCCGGCATTTTCTGGCCTACATCCAGTTTGTCGTGCTGGTGGTGTTCATCCACAACCTGCTGGCCCTGGCCACGGGCTACAGCCTGTCGGCGGCCCTCGGGCTGCCCGAGCGCGACCGGCGCGCCATCACCTTCGAGATGGGCATCCAGAACTCGGGACTGGGCCTGATCCTGATCTTCAACTTCTTCAACGGCCTGGGCGGCATGGCCATCGTCACCGCGTGGTGGGGCATCTGGCACATCGTGGCCGGCATGACGCTGGCGCTGTTCTGGAAGCGGCGCGACCCCGGCGGCGCCCCGCTCCCGCAGGCCGGCGGAGCCGCGCCATGACGGGCCCGCGCGTGCTCGTCACGGGGGCCTCCGGCTACCTGGGCCGCCAGACCATTGCCGGCCTGGCCGATCCGGCCGTGCAGGGCCGGCCGGAATGCGTCGTGGCGCACGACATCCGCGCGCCCGCCGAGCGCCTGCCCGGCGTGGTGTACGAGGAGATGGACATCCGCGACCCGCGCATCGGGGAAGCCCTGGCGCGCCATGGCATCGACACCGTGGTGCACCTGGCGTCCATCGTCACGCCCGGCAAGAACAGCCGCCGCGACTTCGAATACGACGTGGACGTGAACGGCACACGCAACCTGCTGCAGGCCTGCGTGCGCCACGGCGTGCGGCGCATCGTGGTGTCTTCCAGCGGCGCCGCCTATGGCTACCACGCCGACAACCCGGCCTGGCTGACCGAAGACATGCCGGTGCGCGGCAACCAGGTCTTTGCCTATGCGCACCACAAGCGGCTGGTGGAGGAAATGCTGGCCGAATACCGGGAGCGGCACCCGGCCCTGGAACAGGTGGTGCTGCGCATCGGCACCATCCTCGGCGCCACGGTGCGCAACCAGATCACCGATCTGTTCGAGAAGCCGCGGCTGCTGGCCATCCGGGGCAGCGACAGCCCCTTCGTGTTCATCTGGGACCAGGACGTGGTGGGCATCATCCTGCGCGCCGTCTCCGAGGGCCCGCCGGGCATCTACAACGTGGCCGGCGACGGCGCCCTCACCCTGCCCCAGATCGCCCAGCGCCTCGGCAAACCCATGCTTCGGCTGCCCGCCTGGCTGCTGCAGGCGGTGCTGGCCATCCTCAAGCCGCTGGGCCTGACGCAGTACGGCCCCGAACAACTCGATTTCTTGCGCTACCGCCCGGTGCTGCTGAACACCCGGCTGAAAACCGCGTTCGGCTATACGCCCACCTACACCTCGGCCGAGGTGTTCGAGCTCTACCGCCAGGCGCGCTCCCCGGCCGATGGCGCGCAGGCCGCCTGACCATGCGCCGCTTTGAAGCACGCTGTGTCGTCGTCACCGGCGCCGCCGGTGGCCTGGGGCGGGCGCTGGTCGAGGCTTTCCTGCAGGCAGGCGCACGCGTGCTGGCGCTCGACTGCAATGCGGCCGGGCTCCGGGCCCTGGAACAGGGGACGCCCGTGCCCACGGCGGACAGCGCCGCGGCGCTGGTCACCCGGGTGTGCGACATCACCCAGCCCCAGGACTGCGCCACGGCCATCGACCAGGCGGTCGCCCTGTGGGGCGGCGTGGACGTGCTGGTCAACAACGCCGGCATTGCCCACCGCAGCCTGTTCGCCGACACCGACCCTGCGGTCATCCGCAAGGTGATGGAGGTGAACTTCTTCGGCGCCGTGCACATGACGCACGCGGCCCTGCCCCAGTTGCTCGCCCGGCGCGGGGTCGTGGCTGCCCTCTCCAGCGTGGCGGGCTACGCCCCCTTGCTGGGCCGTACCGGCTACTGCGCCAGCAAGCATGCGCTGCACGGCTTCTTCGACACCCTACGCACGGAGGTGCAGGACCGGGGCGTGCAGGTCACGCTCATCTGCCCGTCCTTCATTGCCACCGGCATCGGCGCGGCGGCACTGGGCGGGTCCGGAACCCTTGCCAGCGCGCCGCGCGCCACCACCGGGGGTGAATCCTCGCCGCAGGACATTGCCCGGCGCATCCTCGCGGCGCTGGCGCAGGGCCGAACGCGGCTGCTGCCCGATCGGACGTCGCGCCTGGCCTGGTGGGCGAACACCCTGGCGCCGCGCTGGTACGCGCGCACCATGAAGCGCCGCGTGGGCGCCGAATTCAAGAACTGATCCCAGAGGAGACCGCCCATGCACGCCCGCATCCCCCACCACGCCGCCCGCGTAGCCGCCACCGCGATCGTCTGCGCGGCCCTGCTGGCACCCCTCGCGGGCGCCGTCACGGTCACCGTGCACGGCCCCGATGGCAAGCCCGTCCCCACCGTCATGGTGAGCCGCCAGCCGGTGCAGATGGCGGCCGTGGACACCTCGGACAACGGCTATCCGGCGAGCGGGAAGCCCCAGCAGGCCGCCGTGGAGCTGGCGCGCTTCACGGATGCCCGGGGCCAGGCCGACATCCCCCCGGCCGAGCAGCCCTGGAAGATCCGCCTGCGCAAGCCCGGCTACCAGGACCAGGACGTGCCTGCCGCCGCGCTGGGCACCCACGCCATCGTCTTGCAGCCCGAGCGCGACCCGGCGGCCCTGGCCGAACAGCAACCGGCCAATGCGTGGTCTTCGACCATCGACTTCGCCAATGCCGCGCTGAAGAAGGAGTTCATGCTGCAATGCAACTTCTGCCACCAGCAGGGGAGTGCCCTGCTGCGCCGGGAGCGCTCGGCCGACGAGTGGAACACGGCCATCCGGCGCATGGTGCGCTACGGCTCCCGACTGTCCAGCGAAGGCCAGAAGGAGATTCCCGCCATGCTGGAGGCGCACTGGAAGAAGATCCATGCCGATCCTGCGCTGGTGCCCGCCGGCACGCCCTGGAACGCCTCCCTGGCGGGTGCAACCCTCCGCGAGATCCCCATTGGCGACAGCATGTCGCAAATGCACGACCTGCTGCTGCACTCCAACGGCATGGTGTACGTGGGCGACAACCTGCAGGACCGGGTCTATGAAGTGAACCCCGCCACGGGCCAATACACCGTGTACAAGATTCCCCCGCAGCCCGGCGACCAGCTCGGCGGCCTGCTGGCCGGGCGCCTGCACGATTTCCCCAAACACGAAACCTACCAGGGCATCCATTCGCTGGCCGAGTCGCCCAGGGACGGACACGTCTTCATCACGCCCTCGTACCAGCGGCGCCTGATCGAGTTCGATCCCAAGACGAAAGCGTTCACGTACCACGAGATGGAGGGCGGCTTCTACCCGCACACCGTGCGCTTCGATGCCAAGGACCGCGTCTGGTTCACGCTGGCGCTGTCCAACCAGGTGGGCATGTACGACCGCGCCGCGAAGAAGTTCACCCTGTACGACCTGCCGTTTCGCAGCCTGATGGAGCGCATCACGGTCAAGCTCACGCCGTTCATCTTCAGGCTGCTCGAATGGGGCATTCCCGTTGCCAACTACGTCAAGGTGGACCATGTCTCCACCGGCGTACCCCTGCCCTACGGCATCGACATCACACCCGATGGCAAGGCCTGGATCGCACGGCTGCACACCGACGAGCTGGCCTCGGTGGACCCGGCGACCGGCACGGTCACCATGGTCAAGACCCCATTCAAGGGCCCGCGCCGCCTGCGCAGCGACAAGGACGGCAACCTGTGGATCGTCGCCTTCAACGAGTCGCAGATCGTGCGCTACAGCCCGGCCACAGGTACGTTCACGCGCCTGGACCTGCCTGTCGTGCCCCTGGGCAGCGACACGCCGTATTCGCTCAATGTGGACCGGGCACGCCACCAGGTGTGGGTCAACGGCACCAATTCGGATTCGGTCTACCGTTACGACATTGCCCAGCAAACCTGGAGCATGTTTCCCATGCAGCGCCGCGTGACCTTTACCCGCGACGTGGAGATTTCGCCCAAGGGACAGGTGTACGTGACCAATGCGCCTTTCCCCAGCTGGCAGATCGAGGACGGGCAGCCCACGCTGATCGAAATCACCCCGCGCTGAGCGCCGCAGGCCCTGACGCCCCATGCGCCGCTTCTACCTCTCCTGCCTGCTGGCCTTCACCGGCGGGCACATGGTCAACTACACGGTCATCCTGTACCTGCAGGAAAAGGTGGGGTCGGACTGGCTCTCGGGCATAGGCTTTGGCCTGTCGTTCGGCAGCTCCCTCGTGTTCGGCTGGTTCGCCGGCGTGCTGTGCGACCGCATCGCCCCGGCGCGGGTCATCCACACGGCGCAGTTGCTCTTCATCCTGTGCCTGGCGGGGCTGTGGGGCACCGACGCGGGCGCCGCCGGCCCGGTGGCCGGCACGCTGGCCTCGGCCTTCCTGGGCGGGCTGGCGTGGTCGTTCGTCGGACCGGCCCGGCTCGCCACCCTGGGGCAGATCGCCCCACCGGAAAAACTCAAACCCGCCACCATCGTCTTCAACCTGCAGGTGCTGCTGGGCTTTGGCCTGGCGCCCGTGGTCATTGGCGTGGTGCGCAGCCACTCCGGCTGGCCCGCCGTGTTTGCCACCGGCATGGCCTTGTTCGCCGCATCGTCCCTGCTGCTGCGGGGCACCCGCACGCACGGCAGCAAGCGCCCGCGCCTGGGCGTGGCCCGGGAGCTGCGCGAGGGTTTTTCCGCCGTGGGCGCCAATCCCTTGCTGGCACAACTCATCGTGGCCGCCATCGTGGCCTACGCCATGACCGGCCCCATGCAGATCCTGCTGCCCAAGCTGGCGCGCGAAGTCCTGGGCCTGTCGGAGCTGCAGCGCGGCGGCTATTTGGGCCTGATGGCGCTGGCGCTGATCGTGGGGGGCATCGCCGCCCTGCTGCTGGGAAAACACCTGCACCATGGCGCGGCCATCTTCGCGGGCACGGCCACGGCCAGCCTGTTGTTCGCATCGCTCAGCCACTGGGGGAGCGCCGCCGTGTCGGCCGCCGCACTGGGGAGCATGGGCCTGCTGGGCGGCATGGTGATCAGTTTCGTCATCGCTGGCATCCAGGGCCAGGCGCCCGAGGCGCTGCGCGGGCGCATCCTGGGCATCTATTCCATCATTTCCCAGGTGGTGCCCGCCGCCTCGGGCGTGGCGGCCGGCGCGCTGGTGCGCAGCACCGGCACCACCCAGGCCATCGCCATCGCCGGCGTCGGGCTGGCGGGCGCCGCGCTGCTGGCCGCCCTGGCCATGCCGCAGCTGCGCCGCATGCGCGCCTGACGGGGAACGGTCCGCCGAGCAAGCCGTGCTCCGCTGCCCGGCAACACCCGGCAGGGGAGCCGGCAGACACCGGCCGCGCGGACCCGTTCGCATAAAATTGCCGGCTCCCCCTTACCCAGCCACGCCCGGTGGCTCACCGGCGTCCCCAGGGATGCCGGTGCTTTTCGAGCCCCATCGCCTCCATGAACGACTCTGCCCTGCAACCCGGCCTGCAATCCCTGTCCAAATCCTTCGAGCCGGCCGCGCTCGAAGCCTACTGGGGCCCCGAGTGGGAGCGGCGCGGCTACGGCCGCGCAGGGGTGCGGGGCAGCGGCCAGCCCGATGCCAGCGTGCCGTCGTTCGCCATCCAGCTGCCGCCGCCCAACGTCACGGGGACGCTGCACATGGGGCATGCGTTCAACCAGACCATCATGGACAGCCTGACGCGCTACCACCGCATGCGCGGGCTGAACACCGTCTGGGTGCCCGGCACGGACCACGCAGGCATCGCCACGCAGATCGTCGTGGAGCGCCAACTGCAGGACGCCGGCACCAGCCGCCACGCGCTCGGGCGCGAAGCGTTCACCCAAAAAGTGTGGGAATGGAAGGAAAAGAGCGGCAACACCATCACCACGCAGATGCGCCGCATGGGCGACAGCGTGGACTGGAGCCGCGAATACTTCACCATGGACGACAAGCTCTCGCAGGTCGTCACCGACACCTTCGTGCGCCTGTACGAACAAGGCCTGATCTACCGCGGCAAGCGCCTGGTGAACTGGGACCCGAAGCTCCAGTCGGCCGTGTCCGACCTGGAGGTGGAGAACGAGGAAAAGGACGGCTCGCTCTGGCACATCGCCTACCCGCTGTCGGACGGCTCGGGCCAGCTCGTCGTGGCCACCACGCGGCCCGAGACCATGCTGGGTGACGTGGCGGTGATGGTGCACCCCGAGGATGAGCGCTACCGGCACCTGATCGGCAAGACGGTCACGCTGCCGCTCGTGGGCCGCGAGATCCCGGTGATCGCCGACGCCTACGTGGACAAGGAATTCGGCACCGGCGTCGTCAAGGTCACGCCGGCGCACGACCAGAACGACTACGCCGTGGGCCAGCGCCACCAGCTGCCGATGGTCGTGGTGCTCACGCTGCAGGCCACGGTGAACGACAACGCCCCGGAAAAATACCGCGGCATGGACCGCTTCGTGGCGCGCAAGGCCGTGGTGGCCGACCTCGAAGCCCTGGGGCTGCTGGTCGAGACCAAGAAGCACAAGCTCATGGTGCCGATCTGCACCCGTACCGGCCAGGTGATCGAACCCATGCTGACCGACCAGTGGTTCGTCTCCATGAGCCAGGTCGGCACGGGCGACGCCACGGGCAAATCCATCGCCCAGAAGGCCATCGACGCCGTGGCCAGCGGGCAAGTGCGCTTCGTGCCCGAGAACTGGGTCAACACCTACGACCAGTGGATGAACAACATCCAGGACTGGTGCATCTCGCGCCAGCTCTGGTGGGGCCACCAGATTCCCGCCTGGTACGACGAGGACGGCAACGTGGTCGTCGCGCACAACGAGGCCGCCGCACAGGCCAAGGCGCCCGGCAAGCGGCTGCACCGCGACCCGGACGTGCTCGACACCTGGTACTCATCGGCCCTGGTGCCCTTCTCGACCATGGGCTGGCCAAACGCTTTGACCGATCCGAGCCAGACCAAGGACTACGACCTGTACCTGCCCAGCAGCGTGCTCGTGACAGGCTACGACATCATCTTCTTCTGGGTCGCCCGGATGATCATGATGACCACCCACTTCACCGGCCGCGTGCCGTTCAAGCATGTCTACATCCACGGCCTGGTGCGCGACGCGCATGGCAAGAAGATGAGCAAGAGCGAAGGCAACGTGCTCGACCCCGTCGACCTGATCGACGGCATCGCCCTTGAACCCCTGCTGGCCAAGCGCAGCACGGGCCTGCGCCGGCCGGAAACCGCGCCGCAGGTGGCGAAGAACACGCAAAAGGAATTCCCGGAAGGCATCCCGGCCTACGGCGCCGACGCGCTGCGCTTTACCTTCGCCGCGCTCGCCAGCCTGGGCCGCTCCATCAATTTCGATAGCAAGCGCTGCGAGGGCTACCGCAACTTCTGCAACAAGCTCTGGAATGCCAGCCGCTTCGTGCTGATGAACTGTGAAGGCCAGGACTGCGCGGCGGATGCAAAACCCGAAGATTTGGCATTGAGCGCCTGCGACCGTTGGATCGTCTCGGCCCTGCAGCGGGCCGAAGCCGCCGTGGCCGAAGGCTTCGCCCAGTACCGGCTGGACAACGTCGCCAACACGCTCTACGACTTCGTCTGGAACGAGTTTTGCGACTGGTACCTGGAAATCGCCAAGGTGCAGATCCAGACCGGAGGCCCCGACGAGCAGCGCGCCACGCGGCGCACCCTGATCCGCGTGCTCGAAAGCACGTTGCGCCTGGCCCACCCGGTCATCCCCTTCATCACCGAGGCGCTGTGGCAGAAGGTCGCGCCCGTCGCCGGGCGGGCGGGCGAATCCATCGCCATCGCCCCTTACCCAGAGTGCCAGAGCGAAAAAATCGACGAAGAGGCCGAGGCCCATGTCGGCCGCCTCAAAGCGCTGGTGGACGCCTGCCGCCAACTGCGCGGAGAGATGCGCGTATCGCCCGCCGAACGCCTGCCGCTTTACGCCGTGGGCGACGCCCAGTTCCTGCACGCCGCGGCGCCGGTGCTGCAGGCGCTGGCCAAGCTGTCGGAAGTGCGCGTGTTCGACGATGAAGCCGCCTGGCAACAGGCGGCGCAGGCTGCCCCTGTCGCCGTGGTGGGCGACGCGCGCCTGTGCCTGCACATGGAGATCGACGTCGCGGCCGAGCGCGTGCGCCTGGCCAAGGAAGCGGCGCGTATCGAGGGCGAACTGGCCAAGGCACGCGCCAAGCTGGCGAACGAAGCCTTTGTCGCCAAAGCTCCCGCGGCCGTGCTCGACCAGGAGCGCAAGCGCCTGGCCGATTTCACCGCCACCCTGGAACGCCTGCACGCGCAGATCGCGCAGCTCGGCTGACCCCCGCCATCGAAAGGAATTGCCCATGCCCCCCTCCGCACACGCCAGTGTCCGCAAAGCCGTTTTCCCCGTCGCCGGGCTCGGCACGCGCTTTCTTCCCGCCACCAAGGCCTCGCCCAAGGAAATGCTGCCGGTGGTGGACAAGCCGCTCATCCAGTACGCCGTCGAGGAAGCCTACGCCGCCGGCATCCGCCACATGATCTTCGTCACCGGGCGCAGCAAGCGCGCCATCGAAGACCACTTCGACACCGCCTACGAGCTGGAGAGCGAACTGGAAGCCGCCGGCAAGCACACCCTGCTGGACCTGGTGCGCACCGTGCAGCCCGACGACATGAACGTGGCCTTCGTGCGCCAGCCGCGCTCGCTCGGGCTGGGCCACGCCGTGCTGTGCGCCGAGCCGCTGGTCGGCAACGAGCCGTTTGCCGTGCTGCTGGCCGACGACCTGATGCGCGGGCCTGCCGGGGGGCAGCCGGTGCTGGCGCAAATGGCGCAGGCCTTCCGCCAGCAGGGGCGCTCGGTCATCGCCGTGCAGGAGGTTCCGGAGGATCAGGTGCACCGCTACGGCATCATCGCCGGCGAACCGGCCGGCGGCCCGCTGATCCGCATCCAGCGCATGGTGGAAAAGCCCAAGCCGCAGGACGCGCCCTCGCGCATGGGCGTGGCCGGGCGCTACATCCTAACGCCGGCGGTGTTCGACCAGATCCGCAACCAGCCGACCGGCGCGGGCGGCGAAATCCAGCTCACCGACGCCATCGCCCGCCTGATGGAGCAGGAGGCGGTCTACGCCTTCCAGTACGAAGGCAAGCGCTACGACTGCGGCAGCAAGGAGGGCTTCCTGGAAGCCACGGTGGAACTGGCGCTGGAACACCCGGAGGTGGGGGAATCGTTCCGCAGCTACCTCAAGGGACTGGCACTGTAGCGCAGTGCTTCTGAATCAATAGCTGCAAGCCCTTGCGCAGCAAGCGCCAGGGCCCTATTTTCCTGAAAATTTCAACCCGCCCGCCCGGCAGGCGGGCGCGCCGTCAACGCCGGCGCAGCAGGTGGATGTACTCCTCGCCCACCGTTTCCTGGCCGATCAGTTCGTTGCTGGTCTGCTTGGCGAAGGCCTGGAAGTCGCGCACCGAGCCGCTGTCGGTGGCCACGACCTTGAGCACCTGGCCGCTCTCCATGTCGGCCAGCGCCTTCTTGGCTTTGAGGATGGGCAGGGGGCAATTCAGGCCCCGGGTGTCGATTTCTTTGTCGATGTGCATGTTCAATCCTTTGGCGCCAGATCGAGCCCTCGGCGCCGCTCGGCATTTTCCTCTTCGGTGAAGAACACCGGCTCGTGCCCGCGTGTGCGCAGCCAGTCGGCCAGCGCGTACCCGGTGCCAGAGGGCCAGCACTTGAGCTCGTGCAGATCGTACATGCGGTAGTCCACCAGCTCCGGCGAGAGCCTCACCTGGCCCGTGGCCACGACATGGTAGGCAATGATGATCTGGTTCATGCGCAGGAATTCGTAGGCGCCGACCAGGGTGCACTCCTGCACGTCGAGGTTGGTTTCCTCCTTCACCTCGCGCGCGACGCCCGCCTGCGGCGATTCGCCGGCCTCCATGAAGCCGGTGATGAGGGCAAACATCTTGCCCGGCCAGGCGGCGTTGCGTGCCAGCAGCACCTTGCCGTCCACCTCGACGATGGCGGCCAGCACCGGCGTGGGGTTGTTCCAGTGCGTCCAGCCGCAGGCCGGGCAGCGCAGGCGCTCGACGTCGCCGCTGTCCTCGACCTGGGTGATCAGCGCCAGCGGCGTGGCGCAATGGCTGCAAAAACGCGTCTGGTACTGCATAGCTTCCTTTTTGATAGCGACAAGTGCTTATCGGATAAGCGCTAGAGGCCGATTTTGCTTTAAATTTCAGACCGGGAACACGCCGGTGGACAAGTAGCGGTCGCCCCGGTCGCAGACGACGAAGGCGATGGTCGCATCGTGCTCGCGCAGTGCGATCTGCTGCGCCACCCAGCACGCGCCGGCCGCCGAGATGCCGGCGAAGATGCCCTCCTCGCGCGCCATGCGGCGGCACATGTCCTCGGCGTCGTCCTGACCGACAAGCACCAGTTCGTCGATCGCCTTGGCGTCGTAGATCGCCGGCATGTAGGCCTCGGGCCACTTGCGGATGCCGGGGATGCGCGAACCCTCGCGCGGCTGGGCGCCGATCACCAGCACCTTGGGGTTCTGCTCCTTCAGGTAGCGCGAGACACCGGTGATCGTGCCGGTGGTGCCCATGGCGCTGACGAAGTGCGTGATGCGCCCGCCGGTCTGCTCCCACAGCTCGGGGCCGGTGGTCTCGTAGTGGATGCGCGGATTGTCCTGGTTGGCGAACTGGTCGAGCACACGGCCCTTGCCCTGCTGCTGCATGGCAGTCGCCAGATCGCGCGCGTATTCCATGCCGCCGCTGCGCGGCGTGAGGATGAGCTCGGCGCCAAAGGCCTTCATGGCCTGGGCGCGCTCGATGGACAAATCCTCGGGCATGACCAGCACCATGTGGTAGCCCCGGATCGCCGCCGCCATGGCCAGCGCAATGCCGGTGTTGCCCGAGGTGGCCTCGATCAGCGTGTCGCCGGGGCGGATCTCGCCGCGCTCCTCGGCCCGGCGGATCATGGACAGCGCCGGCCGGTCTTTCACCGAGCCCGCCGGGTTGTTGCCCTCCAGCTTGGCCAGCACCACATTGCGCCGTGCGGCGTTCTCCTGCACGCCAATGCGCTGCAGCGCCACCAGGGGCGTGCGCCCTACCGTGTCCTCTATCGTCGGGTAATTCATGCACCCTACTGTGCCATAATTTGCGGCTGCGCCAGGTGCCTGCCCGGGTGGTGAAATTGGTAGACGCAGGGGACTCAAAATCCCCCGGAGAAATCCGTGCCGGTTCGATTCCGGCCCCGGGCACCATGGGTTTTCAGCTGTCTTTTTTGGTCCATTGACCGTTTTCGCGCCGCCCCCGGGCGCGACTTTCTCCAGGCCTGCCGCACCGCTGCGCAGGCCTTTTTTGTTGCGGTGCGGGCGCCGGCCATGCGGCCGACCGCACCGCCCGTCAGTCCTCCTGGCGCCGGATCAGCGCGCGACCCTTGGGCGTGATGGCGAAGGCATTGCCCGCATCGCGCGCCACATAGCCGTATTCCAGCAGCCGGCCCGACAAGTGCTGGTGCAGGGCCTCGGGGATGCTCAGGCCATCGCCCATTTCCAGGCGCTTGAGCGCATCGAGCTCATCCACCGTGGGGTCGTCGTGTACGGGGTTCTGGGAGTGCAGCATGGTTCCTCCTTATGAATTGCCTGGGCCGTCAAAACCGGGGCAGGTCGCGCAGGCCCGGCGCGCCAGTGTCTTCCGGGAAGGCGATGCTTTCTTCCCAGCCGCCGTGCAGGCTGTCCTGCACCTGCAACGCCGCCCGCCCGCCGTGCACCAGTTTGCCACCAGGCGTTTGACAAACGGCCACGATTTCATCGCCTTCCAGCAGGCGGTCGATCACTTCCACCAGGGGCACCGCGCTGGGTGGAAGATCCCAGCCACTGCCGTCGGGGGAGAGCAGCCCCATCAACACCTGGTCGATGCGCGGCGCGCCCGAAGGTTCAAAGCGTACCGCAGTGATTCCGTACATTCGCTTCCTTGCATGCATCTACAACCAGCCGCAGGGTAAGCGGGCGCATTCCCGGCCGTTGTAGGAAGAGCCGCCGAATGCGGCGCGGCCTGCACTGGCGCGGCCCCGCGCTATGTCTGCGCCAGCAGCCACGCGAGGAAGCTCTCCAGCGCCGGGTTCGTGGTCTTCTCTGGCACGACCAGGTAGTAGCTGCGCTCGCCGCGCAGCGCCTGCGGGCAGGCAACCACCAGCTCGCCACGCGCCAGCTCGGCTTGGATCAGCATGGTGGGCACCAGCGCCACGCCCAGGCCGTGCGCGGCGGCAGCGGCCAGCATGGAAAACAACTCGTAGCGCGGCCCGTCGAGCGCACGCGGCGCCGGCGTGCCCGTGGCTTCGAACCATTCGCGCCAGCCGTGCGGGCGTGTGCTTTGCTGGAGCAGGGGCAGTTCGGCCAGCTGGAGCGGCGCCACGCCCTGGTGCGCGCGGCCCCGTCCGCGCTGCTCGGCCGCCTGCAACAGGCCCGGGCTGCACACCGGCAGCACCTCCTCGTGCATCAGCCAATGGGCCTGGGTGCCGGGCCAGCGCGCCACCTGGTCGGGCGTGCCGGCGTAGAGCGCGGCGTCCAGGCCGGTGTCGGCGAACAAAAAGGGGCGCGTGCGCGTCGCGATGTGCACCACGGTCTCGGGGTGCTGCGCGGCGAACTGCGGCAGGCGCGGGATGAGCCAGCGCGTGGCGAAGGTGGGCACCGCCGCGAGCGCCAGCGCGCCGCCGCGGCCCTGGTGGGCCATGACGTCCAGCGTGTCGCGCTCCAGCGCCTGCAGGCGCAGGGCCACCTGGCGCGCGTACTGCCGGCCCGCCGGGGTGAGCGCGACGCCGTGGCGCGTGCGCCGGAACAGCGCCACGCCGAGGTAGGCCTCGAGCGCCAGGATCTGGCGCGAGACGGCACTTTGCGTCAGGCTGAGTTCCTGCGCAGCGCGGGTGTAGCTCTCGTGCCGGGCGGCGGCCTCGAAGCAGGCCAGCGACTGGGTGGATGGCAGCGTGCGGCGCATGGGTGTGGTGCGTAAAAATTCCAATATCGCATATCCCAGTGCGAAAACCTCGCTTGCCTCTCAGCTAAATGCCGCGCTAGCATGGCATTTACCCAATTTTTTCATATATCACTCTTCACAGGACTCGCCATGGCCCACGCCGCATTCCAATGGGACGACCCCTTCCTGCTCAGCCAGCAACTGAGCGACGACGAGCGCGCCGTGCGCGATGCGGCCGCCGCCTATTGCCAGGACAAGCTCGCGCCGCGCGTGCTCGACATGTTCCGCCACGAAAAGACCGACCTGTCGATCTTTCGCGAGATGGGCGCGCTGGGCCTGCTCGGCCCCACCATCCCCGAGGAGTACGGCGGCCCGGGCCTGTCCTACGTGGCCTACGGCCTGATTGCGCGCGAGATCGAGCGCGTGGACTCCGGCTACCGCTCCATGGCCAGCGTGCAAAGCTCGCTGGTGATGGTGCCCATCCACGAGTTCGGCACCGAAGCGCAGAAGCAGAAATACCTGCCCAGGCTCGCCACCGGCGAGTGGATCGGCTGCTTCGGCCTGACCGAGCCCGACCACGGCTCCGATCCCGGCAGCATGGCCACGCGCGCCAAGAAGGTCGCCGGCGGCTATGAGCTCTCGGGCGCCAAGATGTGGATCACCAACAGCCCGGTGGCCGACGTGTTCGTGGTCTGGGCCAAGGAAGTGAGCGAGGCGGGCGCCGTCGGCCCGATCCGCGGCTTCATCCTCGACAAAGGCATGAAGGGCCTCTCGGCCCCCGCCATCCATGGCAAGGTCGGTCTGCGCGCCAGCGTGACGGGCGAGATCGTGATGGACAAGGTGTTCGTGCCCGAAGAGAACGCCTTCCCCGAAGTGCGGGGCTTGAAGGGCCCCTTCACCTGCCTGAACAGCGCGCGCTACGGCATCGCCTGGGGCGCGCTGGGTGCGGCCGAATTCTGCTGGCACACCGCGCGCCAGTACACGCTGGACCGCAAGCAGTTCGGCCGGCCGCTCGCCGCCAACCAGCTCATCCAGAAGAAGCTGGCCGACATGCAGACCGAGATCGCCATCGGCCTGCAGGCCTGCCTGCAATTCGGCCGCATGAAGGACGCCGGCACGGCCAGCGTGGAAGGCACCTCGCTCATCAAGCGCAACAGCTGCGGCAAGGCGCTGGACATTGCCCGCCTGGCGCGCGACATGATGGGTGGCAACGGCATCAGCGACGAGTTCGGCGTGGCGCGCCACCTGGTGAACCTGGAGGTGGTGAACACCTACGAGGGCACGCACGATGTGCACGCGCTGATCCTGGGCCGGGCACAGACCGGGATTGCAGCGTTCTCCAACTGAATCGCATACTCCTGAAACGATAGCTTCCAGCGCTTACCAAATAAGCGTTGGAAGCGTTTTTCATTAGAAATTACCATGGCCACTTCCAACGCTGGCGCCCTGGCGGGCATCCAGGTGCTCGACCTCTCGCGCGTGCTCGCCGGCCCCTGGTGCACGCAGATGCTGGCCGACCTGGGCGCGGACGTGGTGAAGGTCGAGCGCCCCGGCGCGGGCGACGACACGCGCCACTGGGGCCCGCCCTTCCTGAAAGACGCCGAGGGCAACAACACCACCCAGGCCAGCTACTTCACGGCCTGCAACCGCAACAAGCGCTCGGTGACCATCGACATGGCCACGCCCGAGGGCCAGGCGCTCATCCGGCAGATGGCGCAGCAGGCCGATGTGGTGGTGGAGAACTTCAAGGTCGGCGGCCTCAAGCAGTACGGGCTGGACCATGAGAGCCTGCGCGCGCTCAACCCGCGCCTCATCTACTGCTCGGTCACCGGCTTCGGCCAGGACGGACCCTACGCCGAGCGCGCCGGCTACGACCTCATGGTGCAGGCCATGACCGGCATGATGAGCATCACGGGCCGCGCCGACAGCGAACCCGGCGGCGGCCCGCTGCGCGTGGGCGTGGCCGTGATCGACCTGTTCACCGGCCTCTACGCCAGCAACGCCATCCTGGCCGCGCTGCACGCGCGCCAGCAGACTGGCGAAGGCCAGCACATCGACATGGCCCTGCTCGACGTGGGCATGGCCGTGCTGGCCAACCAGGCGGCGGGCTTCCTGGCCACGGGCCAGGCGCCTGGCCGCATGGGCAACAGCCACCCGAGCCTCGCGCCCTACCAGGACTTCCCCACGCAGGACGGCGCCATGCTGCTGGCCATCGGCAACGACGGGCAGTTCCAGCGCTTTTGCGCCGCCGCCGGGCACCCCGAGTGGGCGCAGGATGCGCGCTTTGCCACCAACACGCTGCGCGTCCAGCACCGGGCCGCGCTGATCCCCGCCATGGAAGCCGTCACGCGCACGCGCAGCACGGCGGACTGGATCGCGCTGCTGGAAGACAAGGCCGTGCCCTGCGGCCCCATCAACACCATCGCCCAGGCCTTCGACGACGCCCAGGTCAAGGCGCGCGGCCTGCGCGTGGACCAGCCGCGCAGTGCGGGCGACGGCATCGCGCAGGTGTCCACCGTGGCCAGCCCGCTGCGCCTCGCGCGCAACCCGCCCGTGCTGCGCCACGCCCCGCCCGCGCTGGGCCAGCACACCGACGAGGTGCTCGCCGAGCTGGGGCTGGACAGCGCGCGCATCGCCGCGCTGCGCGCCGCCGGGGTCGTCTGACCGGCCCGGGCCCCGCATCGCGCCGCATGGCAGAGAATCTGAAGGAAAATAGCCTCCAGCGCAGTGTGGTAAAGCGATGGAAGCTACCAATAAAATAGCAAAGGAGACCCGACATGGCCGAACACGGTGCCGACATCCTGTGGGAACGCGGGGAGCACGAAGATTTCCTCAAGCAGCGCTACAGCCGGCGCCACAGCATCCGCTTTGATGGCGGCGCGGTCATCGCCGGGTCGTCGTCGCCGCACGTCGTGCCGCTGCCCTGGTCCGATGCCGGGGCGATCGACCCGGAGGAAGCCTTCGTCGCCTCGCTGTCAAGCTGCCACATGCTGTGGTTTCTCTCCCTGGCCGCCGAGCAAGGCTGGTGCGTGGACCGCTACCAGGATGCGGCGCGCGGCGTGATGCAGAAAAACGCCGAAGGCCACATGGCCATCACCCGCGTGACGCTGCGGCCCGAAGTGCGCTTTTCCGGCGCCGCACTGCCGACGCGCGCGCAGATCGACGCGCTGCACCACGAGGCGCACGCCCGCTGCTTCATCGCCAACTCGGTCAAGAGCGAGGTGCGCTGCGAACCGGTGTACCTGCCATAGGGCGCCTTGAAAAATGCGGTAGCTTGGCAGCGGCGACTCGCGGGTATTGCCGGACAATTGCGGTACGCCGCAGGCTGCCCACGCCCCTAGAATTTGCCATCGGCGCACGATGCAGCGCCAAGGAAGCCCTCCATGAAGAAAACCGCCCAGCAGGAAATCGACGAGCGCACCAACCTGACCGGCAGCAACAAGTTCGAACTGCTGCTGTTTCGCCTGGGCACCGACAGCGCCCAGGGTCAGTCGGAGCTGTTTGGCATCAACGTCTTCAAGATCCGCGAAATCGTCGCCATGCCGACCATCACGCCCATCGTCGGGGCGACGCCGCACTCGCTCGGGGTGGTCAACCTGCGCGGGCAGGTGATTCCGGTGCTGGACCTGCCCTCCATCGTCGGCTGCACCCCCAAGACGGGCCTGAACATCATGCTGGTCACGGAATTCGCGCGCACCACGCAGGCCTTCGCCGTCGAATCCGTCGAGGACATCGCCCGGCTCGACTGGAACCAGGTCATGTCGGCCGAAGCGAGCGGCGCCGCCGGCAAGCTTGTCACCAGCATCGCACGGCTTGACGGCAACACCGACAACACGCGCCTGGCCCAGGTGCTGGACGTGGAGGCCATCCTGCAAATGGTTTCGCCCTCCGACGAGCACCAGGTGGATCCCCAGAAGGTGGGCGCCAAGCTGCTGCTGCGTCCCGGCACCATCGTGCTGGCGGCGGACGATTCCTTCGTCGCCCGGTCGCTGATCGAGCAGGAGCTCAAGGTGCTGCAGGCCCCTTACGAGATGACCAAGTCGGGCAAGGAAGCCTGGGACCGGCTCAATGCCCTGGCCACCGCCGCCGAGGCCGAGGGCAAGACGGTGCTCGACAAGGTTGCCCTGGTGCTGACCGATCTCGAAATGCCGGAGATGGACGGCTTCACCCTGACGCGCAACATCAAGCAAAGCGCGCGCTTCAGCGGCCTGCCTGTGGTGATCCACTCGTCGCTCTCGGGCTCGGCCAACGAAGACCATGTGCGCAGCGTCGGCGCCGATGGCTACGTGGCCAAGTTCGTCGCCGAAGACCTGGCGCAGACACTGCGCCAGGTGCTCCCCTGAGCACGCGGGCACCCAGGCGCGTGGGTTTACAACCCGCAACATTTGCCAAGCGCAGGCAAAGACAGGCAATGTAGGCGTTGGCCGTCAACCGGCCGGTTGCGGTAGGCGTATAAGCTGGGATACGCCCCGCTGCGCCGCTCCGGCGCGGCGGAAATCTCCCCCGGGCAGCCCCGCTGCCGGAGTACCGCCATGCTTTCCAAACCACTTCCCCGTCTTGCCGCAGCGGCCGTGCTGCTGGCCGCCGCCACGGGCTGCACCACCATTCCGGGCGATCCTTACTACGACGGCTACGGCGCGCCGACCACGGTGTACGGTGGCGCCACGGTGTACGAAACCTACCCCAGCTACCCCGTTTATCCCGCCGTGGGCTGGGACCGCCAGGACCGCTGGGAAGACATGCGCGACGACCGCGAGCGCCGCGCCTGGCGCGACCGCCAGGCAGCGCGCGAGCGCGACCAGCGTGAGCGTGAAGAACGCGCCCGGCGCGACCGCGATCACCAGCGCAGCGAATGGGACCGCCAGCAGCGCGACCGCCAGAACGCCCAGCGCGAGCAACGCGAACGCGAACAGCGCGAACGCGCCCTGTCGCGCGCCCAGCGCGAGCAGCAGGAGCGCGCGAACCGCAACAGCCGCAATTCCGACGGCAGCCCGCGCACCGATTACGACCGCTACAACCCCAAGTCGGGCAGCTGGCTGCCGCGCTCGGAAGACATGCCCTGACCGAGCCCGACCATGCGGTGCCCACCCCCCGTAGCCCTCGCGCACGCCCCGGTGGCCGGGCTGCGGGCCCTGGTCCCACTGCTGTTCCTCGGTACGCTGCTCGCCGCGGCGCCGGCGTCGGCGCAGGTGATGCGTTGCACCGACGCACGCACCGGCAAGGTCACCTACACCGACGCCGCCTGCGACAGTGGCGCCCAGAGCCGCGAAGTGCAACCGCGCCAGAGCCCGGAGGAACTGGAGCGCGAACGGGCGCAATCCCAGGAGGCCGCGCAGCGCATGCGCGAGCGCCTGGCGGCTGAACAGGCCGCCGCCCAGGAGCGCGAAGCACTGGAAGCGGCGCGGCAGGAACGCGAGGCGCGCCGTGCGCCCAGCAACACCGACTACGCCGCGAGCCCGGCCTGCGCCAGCGCGCGGCGCGCCTTGGAAGCCGTCGCGGGCCGGTCCTCCGCCACGCTGGAGGACAGCGCCCGTCTGGACGCCGCGCAGCGCCAGATGGAATTGTCCTGCCTGGGCCCCGAGGGCTATGCGCGCGCCGAAGCGGCGCGGGCGCAGCGCCCCCAGGTGGTAGTGGTGCCGCAGCCGGTCTGGCCGGTACGCCCACGCCCGCCGCACCGGCCCGACCGGCAGGAGCGTCCCTACATCAAGGAATGCACGTCCTTCACCTGCACCGACAGCAACGGCAAGCGCTACCCGCGCACCGGGCGTGGGAGCTTCGAAGAACGCTGAGCGCTGTGCGCGAAGCGGTTCAGCCGAGGTTGCCCGCTGCCATGTAGGCCTGGCGCCAGGTTTCGAACGGCTCGGTGTCGGCGACCTCGATGGCCTTTTGCGCTTCGCGCGACTCGGCCGCCATGCGCTCGTGCTCGACCTTGTCCCCATCGCTCCACGGCAACGCGGCGATCGCCGCCTGGGCGTCGGCCGAGGCCTGCGCGGCGAAGCGCACGTGGCTGTTGCCGTGCGCCTGCGCCATGGCGCCGAGCACCCGGGCCGAGGGGGTGGTGTCGGGTGCGTCCAGGGCGGCGCGCGCCGCCCCCAGGGCCTGCGCGAACGCAGCGCCGCCGTGGGCTGCGTCCAGCGCCTGGGCATAGGGTGCGCATTCATCGAGCAGTTGCGCCGCCCACTCGGCGAGCGGCACCGCCGCGCCACCGCGCTGCAGGCGCAGGCCGGGCTCGCGCCCGCGCGCTGCCGTCAGGTGCTGGTTGTGCTTGATCTCGGTGATCTCGTCGGGCGTGTCCGGCGGGCTGGGCGAGAGCAGGCAGTGCAGCAGGAACACATCGAGCAGGCGCATGGTCTCGGCGGTGATGCCGACAGGCACGAAGGGGTCCAGGTCCATCAGCCGCACTTCGACGTATTCCACCCCGCGCTCGCGCAGCGCATGCAGGGGCCGCTCGCCGGGCCGGATCACGCGTTTCGGGCGGATGGTGCCGTAGAACTCGTTCTCGATCTGCAGCAGGCTGGTGCCGAGCTGGTTGTAGTCGCCGCCGGGGTTGAGGATGCCGACCGCCTCGTAGGCGGGGTACGGACGCGTCAGCGCTTCGTGCAGCGACTGCGCGTAGCCATCCAGCCCGTTGTAGCTGACGGCGAGCAGCGCCTGCGCGTCGCTCTGGTAGCCCAGGCGCCCCATGCGCAGCGAAGTGGCATGCGGCAGGTAGAGTGAGTCGGCGCCGAGCGGCTGCAGCGCGTGCGGCCGTCCCTGGGCGAAGCAGCAGCACAAGGCGGGTGAGGCCCCGAACAGATACAGCAGTACGAAGGCGTGGCGCCGGAAGTTGCGGATCAGGGCGAAATACTGCCCGCTGCCCACGCCGGGCAGGGACCAGTTGTAGTGGATGCCGCAAATGGTCTGCATGCGCCGGCCGTACCGGTGGCCCAGGCCCATGCGGTAGACGCTTTTTGCGCGCCCGACGTTCGAGCCGCCGTAACGCGCGAGTGGAATCGTCTCGTCCGTGGGCAGGCGGCACGGCATGCTCGACGCCCAGAGCCGCTCGTCGCCCTGCGCCATGAGCGTGTGGTGCACGAACTGGTGGATGCGGGTGAGTTCGCCCAGGCAGTCGTCGATTCCCAGGTGGGCGCCGGTGACGAGCTCGATTTGCGACTCGCTGTAGTCGGTGGTGATGTGGGGGTGCGTCAGCGCCGAGCCCAGCGCGGCCGGGTGCGGCGTGAGGGCCAGGTCGCCCGCAGGCTGTACGCGCAAGCCCTCTTTTTCAATGCCGCGGCGGATGCCGAGGAGGGTTTGCGCACGGAGGATGTCCTGCAGGGAGCTCATGGATGGGGGCGCCGGGGCGTTTTTTGGGTGCGCGGAACTTAGCACGCGGCCTGTGGCCGTGCAGCGCAGGGGGCCAATCGGGCGCGCACCGGATCGGCCCCTCAGGGCGTGAAACCCGCGTCAAGCGCGCGCGGCAACGGCCTTCTGCACTTCCAGGGCGCCTTGCGCGGCGCCGCTGGCGGGCACCGTCTCGCCGGCGCGCGCGGTGACTTCCGCCAGCCGCGCCGCCAATTGCTCGGGGGTGTCCGCCGCCGCGCCCAGGAACAGGCCCTGCGTCAGCGTGATGTGCGCGGCCTCGAAACTGCCGGCGCCCGCGCACAGCGTGGTGCGCGTGGGCGCGCTCTCGTGCGCCAGCACCAGCATGGCCGGAACCACGGCCTCGGGTTGGAGCATGTCCAGCACTTCCTGCGGCATCAGGCCCTCGGTCATGCGCGTTGCGGCGGTGGGTGCCAGCGCATTGACGTGGATGTGGTACTTGGCGCCTTCGAGCGCCAGGGTCTGCATCAGGCCGACCAGCGCCAGCTTGGCAGCGCCGTAGTTGCTCTGGCCGAAGTTGCCATACAGCCCGGTGGAAGAAGTCGTCATGACGATGCGCCCGTATTGCTGCGCCACCATGTGCGGCCACACCGCCTTGCAGCAGTGCGCGGCGCCCATGAGGTGCACGTCCACCACGGCGCGGAAATCCTGCATGTCCATCTTGGCGAAACTCTTGTCGCGCAAGATGCCGGCGTTGTTCACCAGGATGTCCACCCGGCCCCAGGCGTCCACCGCCTGCTGCACCATGGCCTGCACGGAGGCGAAGTCGGTGACCGAGGCGCCGTTGGCCAGCGCCTCGCCGCCGGCGGCGCGGATCTCCTCCACGACCGCCTGGGCCGCGCTCAGCGCGCCGCCTTCGCCGTGCACGCCACCGCCCAGGTCATTGACCAGCACGCGCGCCCCGCGCGCGGCCAGCGCCAGGGCATGCGCCCGTCCCAAGCCACCCCCGGCACCGGTGACGATGGCCACGCGGCCCTTGAAATCCAATTCCATCTTCTTTGCTCCTGAAAACACAATGTGCTTGCATACTGTAACGGTACGCAACAACGCGCCGGTTGCCGCGCGAGACTCCCACCATGCAAGCCGCCACGCCCGCCCCCGACCACCCGCCGCGCGATTCCGCCACCATCGTGCTGCTGCGCGATGCCGCGCAGGGCATGGAAGTGCTGCTCCTGCGGCGCAATGCGCGGGCCTCGAACATGGGCGGGCTGTACGTCTTTCCGGGCGGCAAACTCGACCCGCAAGACCACTGGGCCGAAGGCACCCCCGGGCTGGACCGGCCGGGCGCCGCGCTCGCCAGCGCCCTGGGCGAAGCCGAGACCCCGCCCGAGCGCGCCGCCGCGCTCTACGTCGCGGCGCTGCGCGAGGCGCTGGAGGAATGCGGCCTGCTGCTGGCCGAGCCGCTGGCGCACGGCGCGGCGCTGGATGCGGGCGCCGTGCGTGCGCGTTTGCGCGGCGGCGAAGGCTTCGCGGCGCTCGTCCAGGCCATGGCGCTGCGGCTGCAGACGCGCGCCCTGCTCCCCTGGTCGCGCTGGATCACACCGCTTGCGCCGAGCATGGCGAGCCGGCGCTTCGATACGCGGTTCTTCGTCGCCCGCGCGCCCGCCGACCAGGTGGCGCGCCACGACGACGAGGAAACCGTGGACACGCTCTGGGCCCGGCCGCGCAGCGCGCTGGAGCAATACCGCGACGGCGCCATCGAACTGGCACCGCCGCAGATCATGACGCTGGCCCACCTGGCCCGACACGCCAGCGTGGCCGAGGTGCTGGACGCAGCGGCGCGCCAGCGTCCGCCGACGATCCTGCCGCAGGCCTACGACGACGCCGGCACGCGCGTCATCTGCTACCCCGGCGACACGCACCATGCGGTGCGCACGCGCGCCATGCCCGGCCCGACGCGGCTGCTCATGCGTGGGCAGCGCTTCTTCCCCGAGGAGGGCTTCGACGCCTTGTGGGACTGAGCGGGCCTCAGTACACCACGGGCCGGCTGTAGCGCGGGTCGCGGTGCCACTCCCAGTAGGTGTCGCGCAGGCGCGCGGTCACCGGGCCGACCGCTCCGCTGCCGAGCGCAGCGCCATCGACGCGCGTCACCGGCAGAACGCCGCCGCCCGAGCTGGTGACGAAGGCCTCGCGCGCGGCCCGCAGTTCCGCGGCGGGCAGCGCGCGCACCTGCAGCGGCACGCCCAGCGCCGCGGCGATTTCGATCACCGTGCGCCGGGTGATGCCTTCCAGTACGCCCTGTTCGGGCGTCACGAGCACGCCGTCGGCATTCACGCAAAAGACGTTGAAGCCCGGCCCTTCGACCACGTTGCCTGCGCCGTCGCTCAGGACCACGGTGTCGCCACCAGCGTCGAGCGCGCCGAGCAGGCCCATAGTCAGGTCGTTCCAGTGGTAGTTCTTGGCGCGCGGGTCGACGCTGCCCGAAGGAATGCGCTGGACCGCGCTGACCATGAGGTTCAGGCCCTGGGCGCGCTGCGCCTCGTTGGCGATCCACACATAGGGCACGGCAAAGGCGTAGAACTGGTTGACGGCCTGGCGCGGGTCGCGCGAGCCCCAGGGCGGTTGCCCGCGCGTGGCGATCATCTCGACGTAGCTGCTGCGCAGGCCCGAGAGGCGCACGCAGTGCTCGAGCACCTCGGTGATGCGCTCCGGCGTGAGCCCCGGGTCAAGGCGGAATTTCGCGCAGCTGTGCATGAAGCGATCCAGGTGCGCGTCCAGGCGGAAGAACGCGCCTTCCCACACGGTCACCACATCGTAGGTCGCATCCGAGCGCAGGAAGCCCCAGTCGGTGAGCGGAATCGCGGCCTCGGCAATGGGCAGATACTGGCCGCGCACGTAGGCGGCGCCTTGGGAATAATCGGTGGCTGTCGTCATGCGGTCATTCTGGCCGCTGAAGGCACCGCCCAACAAGGATCTCCCATGAAAGCAGTCTGGAATGGCACCACGGTCGCCGAGAGCGACGACACCGTGGTCGTCGAAGGCAACCACTACTTTCCGGAAAGCGCGCTCAAGCGCGAGTTCTTCACCTTCAGCAACCACAAGACCATGTGCCCCTGGAAGGGCCAGGCGACGTATTTTTCGCTCCTGGTGGACGGCGAGATGAACCCCGACGCCGCCTGGACCTACGCCGACCCCAAGCCGGAGGCCGAGCAGGTCCGCGGCCGCGTGGCCTTCTGGAAGGGCGTGACGGTCGGGCCCTGATCGCCGCATGCCGAGCGCTTCTTGTCCCCGCCCAAACTGGACAATCGTGTGGATAAGCCGGGGAAGCTCCCGTATGGCGCCGCCAAGTCCTTGATCCGTATGACAATCCCTTGGGCCGCTTCTTTTTTGAGCAGACCTTTCGGCGCGGCTTATCCCTGCGCACGCTGGACAATGCTGGGGATAACTCGGCACAAGCCCTGTATGGCCGGCGCAAGTGGCTGCCGTACAAGGGCACTGCTTCCGGTGCCGCTTTTTTGCCCAGCGCCGCTGCTACGGCAGCGGGATTACTATAAAATAAATAGCTATAAGCGCTTACTCATAAAGCGCTAGAGCCCATTTTTACTTAGAATTTTGAGCACTCCCGACCATCCGACCGCGCCCTTCTTCACCGCCACCGTGCTGCCCGACCGTGCGGCGTGCGATGCCTGGCCCGAGCAAACGCTGCTCCTGTCCATGGAGCAGGCCGGCCTGGATTGGCCCAGCTCCTGCCGCAGCGGTACCTGCCGCACCTGCATCGGCCACCTGCACAGCGGCGAGGTGCGCTACGCCATCGAGTGGCCGGGTCTGACCACCGAGGAACTGCAGGCCGGCTGCGTACTGCCCTGCGTGGCCTACCCGGTATCGGACGTGGAACTGCAGCCGGGCGACCCCTTCCCGTAAAATCACGGGTTTTCCCGGTCGCATGGTGCGACCCGTTGGCGGCTTTGCCGCAACGCACGTTCTTTGGATGGCGGGCGGGCCGTGCCCGGCGTGCCGGGAGCGTGCAGCGCACCCGCCGCCCGCACGCCGAAAGCATCCCATGAACGCTCCCCTTCCCCCCGCCACCAGCGCGGCCATCTCCCCGGTCGAAGACATCGTGGCGGAAATGCGCGCCGGGCGCATGGTCATCCTCGTGGACGAGGAGGACCGCGAAAACGAAGGCGACCTGGTGCTCGCCGCCGACCATGTCACGCCCGAGGCCATCAACTTCATGGCGCGCTTCGGCCGTGGCCTGATCTGCCTGACGCTGACCCGCGCGCGCTGCGAGTTCCTGCGCCTGCCGCCCATGGCAGCGCACAACGGCACCGTCTACAGCACCGCGTTCACCGTCTCCATCGAAGCGGCCGAGGGCGTGACCACCGGCATCTCGGCCGCCGACCGCGCGCGCACCGTGCAGGTGGCCGTGGCCAGGGACAGCCAGGCGAGCGACCTGGTGCAGCCCGGCCACATCTTCCCGCTGCAAGCGGTGGACGGCGGCGTGCTCATGCGCGCCGGCCACACCGAGGCCGGTTGCGACCTGGCCGCCCTGGCCGGCTGCAGCCCGTCCGCCGTGATCTGCGAGGTCATGAAGGACGACGGCACCATGGCCCGCCTGCCCGACCTGCAGGTGTTCGCCGCCCAGCACGGCATCAAGATCGGCACCATCGCCGACCTCATCGAATACAGGAGCCGCACCGAATCCCTGGTACAGAAGGTCGGTACGCGCCCCCTGCAAACGGCGGCGGGTGAATTCACCGCCCACGCCTTCCGCGACCTGCCCAGCCAGTCGCTGCACATCGCCCTGGTGCGCGGCGCATGGGCCAACGACGCCTCGGTGCCGGTGCGCGTGCACGAGCCGCTTTCGGTGCTGGACGCGCTGGAGGTCAACCGCGCCATGCACACCTGGGGGCTGGACACGAGCCTGGCCTACATCGCGCGCCACGGATGTGGCGTCGCCGTGTTGCTCAACTGTGGGGAAAGCGCGGCGCAACTGCTGGCGCAGTTCGACGGCACGGCGCGCGCCGCCCACGCCCCGGAACGCGGCCGCATGGACCTGCGCACTTACGGCATCGGCGCGCAAATCCTGCGCGAGGTCGGCGTCTCGCGCATGCAGCTCATGGGCCAACCGCGCCGAATGCCCAGCATGGCCGGCTACGGGCTCGAAATCACCGGGTACATCCCGAAAGAACAGGAACAGGAATAAACATGTTTGGCGCAGACAAAGGAAACGCCGACCTGCAGGACGGCAGCAAACTGCACATCGCCATGGTGCAGGCGCGCTTCAACGAGGGCATCACCAACGCCCTGGCCGAGGCCTGCCGCGCCGAGCTGCTGGCCCTGGGGGTGCAGGAGCGGCACATCCGCCACATCACCGTGCCCGGCGCGCTGGAAGTCCCGGCCGCCCTGCAGGCCCTGGCCGAGCAGGACGAGTACGACGCCCTCATCGCCCTGGGCTGCGTCATCCGCGGCGAAACCTACCATTTCGAGCTGGTGGCCAACGAATCGAGCGCCGGCGTCTCGCGCATCGCGCTCGACTACCACCTGCCCGTGGCCAACGCCATCCTGACCACGGAAAACCTGGAGCAGGCCATTGCCCGCCAGCAGGAAAAAGGGCGCGACGCCGCCCGCGTGGCCGTGGAAATGGCGAACCTGCTGGAGTCCCTCGAATGAGCACCGACCTGCCCGAAGGCAGCGCCGCCACGCCCCGAAGCAGCGGCGCCGGTGGCCGGCGCGCCTCGACCAAATCGGGGCGCAGCCGCGCGCGCGAATTCGCCCTGCAGGCGCTCTACCAGCACCTGGTGGGCGGCAACGACGCCGCCGCCATCGACGCCTTCACGCGCGACCTGACCGGCTTTCACAAATGCGATTCGGTGCACTACGACGCGCTCTTGCACGGCTGCGTGGCGGACGCTGCGCAGCTCGACGCCCTGATCGTGCCCCTGCTCGACCGCAAGCTGGCCGAAATCTCGCCCATCGAGCGTGCGGTGATGTGGATGGGCGCCTACGAATTCCAGCATTGCCTGGACGTGCCCTGGCGCGTCGTGCTGAACGAATACATCGAACTCGCCAAGGACTTCGGCGGCACCGACGGCTACAAGTACGTCAACGGCGTGCTTGGCGGCCTGGCGCCCACGCTGCGCGCCACCGAAGTGGCCGGCGACCGCGCCAGCGTGCGCACCTCCAAGGGCACGGCATGAGGATCGCCGCACGCGCGCAGCGCATCGAACCCTTCTACGTGATGGAAGTGGCCAAGGCCGCGCAGGCGCTGGCCCACGCGGTGCAGGACGGCCCCGAGCCGATGATCTTCCTGAACATCGGCGAGCCCGATTTCACGGCGCCGCCATTGGTGCAGGAGGCAGCGGCCCGCACCATCGCCAGCGGCGGCACGCAGTACACGCAAGCACTCGGCCTGCCGGCCCTGCGCGAACGCATCAGCGGCTGGTACTCTGAGCGCTTCGGGGTCGACGTGCCGGCGCGGCGCATCGTCGTCACGGCCGGGGCTTCGGCCGCGCTGCAGCTGGCGTGCCTGGCCCTCATCGAAGCCGGCGACGAAGTGCTCATGCCGGACCCCAGCTACCCCTGCAACCGCCATTTCGTGAGCGCGGCCGAGGGCACGGCGGTACTCATCCCCACCACGCCCGAAGAGCGCTACCAGCTGAGCAGCGAGAAAGTGCGCGCCGCCTGGACGGCCAAGACACGCGGGGTGCTGCTGGCTTCGCCCTCCAACCCCACGGGGACGTCCATCGCGCCGGACGAGTTGCGCCGCATCCATGGCGTGGTGCAGGAGCGCGGCGGCATCACGCTGATCGACGAGATCTACCTCGGCCTGTCGTACGAAGCGCAGTTCGGCCAGACGGCGCTGGCGATTGCCGACGACATCGTCAGCATCAACAGCTTCAGCAAGTACTTCAACATGACCGGCTGGCGCCTGGGCTGGATGGTGGTGCCCGAGCAGCTCGTGCCGGTGGTCGAGCGCCTGGCGCAAAACCTGTTCATCTGCGCCAGCACGGTGGCGCAGCACGCGGCGCTGGCCTGCTTCGAGCCGGACAGCATCGCCGAATACGAACGCCGGCGCGCCGACTTCAAGGCGCGGCGCGACTACTTCATCCCCGAGCTGCAGCGCCTGGGCCTGGCGGTTCCGGTGCTGCCGGACGGCGCCTTCTACGCCTGGGCCGACGGCACGCAGGCCGCCGCGCGTCTGGGGGTGCAGGGCAGTTGGGACCTGGCTTACGCCCTGATGGACCGCGCCCACCTGGCCGTGACGCCGGGGCGCGACTTCGGCACGCATGAGCCCGAGCGGTTCCTGCGTTTTTCCACCGCCAGTTCCATGGAGCACCTGCAGGAAGCGGTGCGCCGCCTGCGCGGCCTGCTTGGCTGATGCACATGGTGTTCGAGCACCCGGTCCGCGTCTATTGGGAAGACACCGATGCCGGCGGCATCGTCTTCTACGCCAACTACCTGAAGTTCTTCGAGCGCGCGCGCACCGAGTGGTTGCGCGCGCTCGGCATTGGCCAGCACCTGCTGCGGGAACAAAGCGGCGGCATGTTCGTCGTAAGCGAAGCGCGCTTGCAATACCACGCGCCGGCGCGCCTGGACGACGCACTCATTGTTACCGCTGAACTCATGGAAAAAGGCCGGGCATCCTTGACAATCCAACATCGGGCGCTATTGAATAATGAGCGCTCTGGCAGCCCCGCGCAGCTGCTGTGCGCCGGCGAGGTGCGTATCGGCTGGGTGGATGCCGCCAGCCTGCGCCCCGCGCGCATCCCCGCCGCCCTTCTGGAAACGATTTCATGAATTCGCAAGACATGTCCATCCTCACCCTCGTGCTGCATGCCAGCTGGGTGGTTCAACTCGTCATGCTGCTGCTGCTCGCGGTCTCGGTGGCGAGCTGGGCGGCGATCTTCCGCAAGCTTTTCGGGCTCAAGCGCGTCAAGGCGCTGAACGAGAACTTCGAGCGCGAATTCTGGTCCGGCACCAGCCTGAACGACCTGTACGCCAGCGCGGCCAGCGGCCAGCAGGAAATCGGCCCGATGGAGCGCATCTTCGCCAGCGGCATGCGCGAGTTCCAGAAGCTGCGCGAGCGCCACATCCACGACGCCGGCACCCTGCTCGACGGCGCGCGCCGCGCCATGCGGGCGAGCTTTCAGCGCGAGATGGACGTCATCGAATCGAGCCTGTCGTTCCTGGCATCGGTGGGTTCTGTCTCGCCGTACGTCGGGTTGTTCGGCACGGTCTGGGGCATCATGCACGCCTTCACGGGCTTTGCCGGCATGGAGCAGGTGACGCTCGCGACCGTCGCCCCCGGCATCGCCGAGGCGCTGGTGGCCACCGCCATCGGCCTGTTCGCCGCCATTCCCGCCGTGGTGGCCTACAACCGCTTCGCACGCGACATTGACCGCGTCGCCAACCACCAGGAAACCTTCATCGAAGAGTTCTCCAACATCCTGCAGCGCAACCTGGGCGCGCACCCGGTGGCGCCGGCCGGGCACTGAGAGGGACGCCCATGCCCGCCCTTGCCTCGCGCGGCCGCGGCCGCCGCACCATCAACGAAATCAACATGGTGCCCTTCATCGACGTGATGCTGGTGCTGCTCATCATCTTCATGGTGACGGCGCCGATGCTCACGCCGGGCGTCATCGACGTGCCGAGCGTGGGCAAGGGCAAGAACATGCCCAAGGTGGTGGCGCAGGTGATCGTCAACAAGGACAGCACGCTGCAGTTCAAGACGCCCGAGGCCACGCGCAGCATGAACGCGCGCGAGATCGGCCGGGCCGCCCTGGCCTGGCAGCAGACCCAGGGCAAGGACACCGCCGTGGTCATCACCGCCGACAAGGGTGTGCAGTACGAAACCGTCGTCAAGGCCATGGACGCGCTGCAGAAGGCCGGCGTGCAGCGCGTCGGACTGTCCGTCAAACAGGGCGGATAACGCCCCAAGCCACGCATGCACGCCCACGACGACCGCGACCAGTTCAGCCCCCCGGATACGCCCGGGCGCGCCCGCGCGGTGACGCTGGCGGTGCTGGCGCACGTCGTCCTGCTGGCGGCGCTGACCTGGGGCGTGGCCTGGAAAGGCGGCAGCGACCAGCCGGCGGTGGTCGCCGAACTGTGGTCGGCCGTGCCGCAGCAGGCCGCGCCGCGCGCGGCCGAGCGGCCCACGCCACCGACACCGCCCCGCCCGCCCGAACCCGAGCCCCCCCCTCCCCCGCCCCAGCCGGCGCCGCCCCCGCCGGCACCGCCGCCGCCGCAGCGCGCGCAGCCCGAGCCACAGGAAGCCGACATCGCCATCGAGCGCGAGAAGCAGCGCCTGGAAAAGGAAAAGCGCGAACGCGAAGACCGGCTTGAACGCGAGAAGAAGCTCAAGGAGCAGCAGCGCGCCGAGCAGGAGAAGAAAGAGCGCCTGGCCAAGGAAAAGGCCGAGCGCGAGAAAGCCGAACGCGACAAGGCCGAGCGTGAGAAGGAACAAAAGCGTCTGGCCGAAGAAAAGCGCAAGAAGGACGAGGCCATCGAAAAAGCCAACGCCAAGGCCGCCGAAGCGCGCCGCCAGGAGAACATCCGCCGCATGCAGGGCTTGGCCGGCGCCACCGGCGCGCCCAGCGCCACGGGCACGGCCGAGCGCGATTCCGGCCCTTCGGGAGGCTATGGCGGACGCGTGGCCGCCAAGGTGCGGCCGAACATCGTCTACCCCGACGCCGTCGCAGGCAACCCACGCGCCGAGGTCGAGGTGCGCACCTCGCCGGACGGCACCATCATCGCCACGCGCCTGACCAAATCCAGCGGCAACCCGGCCTGGGACGGCGCGGTGCTGCGCGCGCTGGAAAAAACGGCCACCCTGCCGCGCGACGTGGACGGGCGGGTTCCCCCGTCGCTCGTCATCGGCTTCCGGCCGCAGGACTGACCAAGCCCCTACCGGTGCGCGGCCTTGGCGCACCCTTATGTTTTCGCAGAGGATCTGCCACCATGACCCGCCCCGCCCCCGAACTGCTCCTGCCCGCCGGCTCGCTCGATCGCATGCGCGCCGCCTACGACTACGGCGCCGACGCGGTGTACGCCGGCCAGCCGCGCTACTCGCTGCGCGCGCGCAACAACGAATTCCGCATCGAGCAGATCGAAATCGGGATCCGCGAAGCGCACGCACGCGGCAAGAAATTCTTCCTGACGAGCAACCTGCTGCCGCACAACGACAAGGTGCGCACCTACCTGCGCGATATCGAGCCCATCATCGCCATGCGGCCGGACGCGCTCATCATGGCCGACCCCGGCCTCATCATGATGGTGCGCGAGAAGTGGCCCGAAGTGGCCATCCACCTCTCGGTGCAGGCCAACACCACCAATTTCATGGCGGTGAAGTTCTGGCAGAAGGTGGGCGTGGCACGCATCATCCTTTCGCGCGAGCTGAGCCTGGACGAGATCGAGAAGATCCGCCAGGAATGCCCGGACATGGAGCTGGAAGTGTTCGTGCACGGCGCGCTGTGCATCGCCTACTCGGGCCGCTGCCTGCTGTCGGGCTACTTCAACCGGCGCGACCCGAACCAGGGCACCTGCACCAACGCCTGCCGCTGGAACTACGCCACGCAGGAGGCCGCCGTGGACCCGAACACCGGCGAAGCCATGGCCCAGCGCATGGAAGGCGACTTCAACTTCAACCAGGCGCAGCAGGACGACCACTCCGCCTTCGCCGCCTGCGGGGGCGGCGCGCGCCATCCCAAGGCCGACCAGGTCTACCTGCTCGAAGAAAAGGAGCGCCCCGGCCAGCTCATGCCCATCATGGAGGACGAGCACGGCACCTACATCATGAACAGCAAGGACCTGCGCGCCGTCGAGCACGTGCAGCGCCTGGTGGAGATCGGCGTCGATTCGCTCAAGATCGAAGGCCGCACCAAGAGCCAGTACTACGTCTCGCGCACGGCCCAGGTGTACCGCCGCGCCATCGACGACGCCGTCGCCGGCCGGCCCTTCAATCCGGCCTTAATCACCGAGCTCGAAGGTTTGTCCAACCGGGGCTACACCCCCGGCTTCCTGGAGCGCCGACCGGCCCACGACTACCAGAACTACGAAACCGGCAGCTCCGAATCGCAGCGCAGCCAGTTCGTCGGCGAGGTCAAGGCGGTGCAGGACGGCTGGGCCGAGGTGGAGACCAAGAACCGCTTCGCCGTCGGCGACCTGATCGAGGTCATCCACCCCAGCGGCAACCGCACCGTGCGCCTGGCGCAGATGCAGGACGCCGCGGGCCAGCCGATCAGCGTGGCCTCGGGCAGCCCGCTGCGCGTGCGCATACCGCTCGCGGGCGCGGCGCAGGGCGCACTGCTGGCGCGGGTCTTCGAGGCGGAAAAAATATAGCCTAAATAGCCTCTAGCGCTTGCTGCATATAGGTTAACAGCTACGCTATTTATAGCTGACAATAAAAAAACCCGGCGCCTGGTGGGCGCCGGGTTTTTTTGTGGGAGCGGGCCCCGCTTAGTTGCCCACGCCTTCGGCCACTTCGCGGTACTCGGCGATCTGGTCGAAGTTCAGGTACTGGTAGATCTTGTCGCCGTTCTGGTTGATGACACCGATGTCGGCCAGGTACTCCTCCTTGCTCGGGATTCGGCCGAGCTTGGAGCAGATGGCCGAGAGTTCGGCCGAGCCCAGGTAGACGTTGGTGTTCTTGCCCAGGCGGTTGGGGAAGTTGCGCGTGCTGGTGGACATCACCGTGGCGCCTTCCTTGACCTGCGCCTGGTTGCCCATGCACAGCGAGCAGCCGGGCATTTCCATGCGCGCGCCGGCCGAGCCGAAGACGCCGTAGTGGCCTTCTTCGGTGAGCTGCTGCGCGTCCATCTTGGTCGGCGGTGCCATCCACAGCTTGACGGGGATGTCCTTCTTGCCCTCCAGCAGCTTGGAGGCCGCGCGGAAGTGGCCGATGTTGGTCATGCACGAGCCGATGAACACTTCGTCGATGGTCGCGCCGGCCACGTCGGACAGCGTCTTGGCGTCGTCCGGGTCGTTCGGGCAGCAGACGATGGGCTCGGTGATCTCGGCCAGGTCGATCTCGATCACCGCCGCGTAGTCGGCGTCTTCGTCGGGCGCCAGCAGTTGGGGGTTGTCCAGCCAGGCCTCCATGGCCTTGATGCGCCGCCCGATGGTGCGCGCGTCCTGATAGCCGTCAGCGATCATGTTCTTGAGCAGCACGATGTTCGAGTTGATGTACTCGATGATCGGCTCCTTGTTCAAGCGCACGGTGCAGCCAGCGGCCGAGCGCTCGGCCGAGGCGTCGGACAGCTCGAAGGCTTGCTCGACCTTGAGGTCGGGCAGGCCCTCGATTTCCAGGATGCGGCCGGAGAAGATGTTCTTCTTGCCCTGCTTGGCCACGGTCAGCAGCCCGGCCTTGATGGCGTACAGCGGAATGGCGTGCACCAGGTCGCGCAACGTGACACCGGGCTGCATCTTGCCCTTAAAGCGCACCAACACCGATTCGGGCATGTCCAGCGGCATCACGCCCGTGGCGGCGGCAAACGCCACCAGGCCGGAGCCGGCAGGGAAGCTGATGCCGATGGGAAAGCGCGTGTGGGAATCGCCGCCGGTGCCGACCGTGTCGGGCAGCAGCATGCGGTTGAGCCAGCTGTGGATGATGCCGTCGCCGGGCTTGAGCGAGATGCCGCCGCGCGTGCTGATGAAATCGGGCAGCTCGTGGTGCATCTTCACGTCCACGGGCTTGGGGTAGGCGGCCGTGTGGCAGAAGGACTGCATCACCAGGTCGGCCGAAAAGCCCAGGCAGGCCAGGTCTTTGAGTTCGTCGCGCGTCATGGGGCCGGTGGTGTCCTGCGAGCCGACCGAGGTCATGCGCGGTTCGCAATAGGTGCCGGGCACCACGCCCTGCTGGACGCCGTCCTTCTCGGGCAGGCCGCAGGCGCGGCCGACCATCTTCTGCGCCAGCGTGAAGCCCTTGCCGGTGGCTGCGGGCACCTGGGGCAGGCGGAACAAGGTGGAAGGCGCCAGGCCCAGCGCCTCGCGCGCCTTGGCCGTGAGGCTGCGGCCAATGATGAGCGGAATGCGGCCGCCGGCGCGCACTTCGTCAAACAGCACGTCGCTCTTGACGGTGAACTCGGCAATGACGTTGCCGTCCTTGAGCGCCTTGCCGGCGTAAGGCAGCAGCTCGATCTCGTCGCCCATGTTCATCTGGCCGACATCGAGTTCGATCGGCAGCGCGCCCGCGTCTTCCATGGTGTTGTAGAAGATGGGAGCGATCTTGCCGCCCAGGCAGACGCCGCCGAAGCGCTTGTTCGGCACGAAGGGGATGTCTTCGCCGGTGAACCACAGCACGCTGTTGGTGGCCGACTTGCGGCTGGAACCGGTGCCGACCACGTCGCCCACGTAGGCCACGAGGTTGCCCTTGGCGCGCAGGTCTTCGATGAACTTCACCGGGCCGCGCTTGCCGTCTTCCTCGGGCGTGATGCCGTCGCGCTTGTTCTTGAGCATGGCGAGCGCATGCAGCGGAATGTCGGGGCGGCTCCAGGCGTCGGGCGCGGGCGACAGGTCGTCGGTGTTGGTTTCGCCGGTGACCTTGAGCACGGTGAGCTTGATGCTCTGGGGCACTTCGGGGCGGCTGGTGAACCACTCGGCATCGGCCCAGCTTTGCAGCACGGCCTTGGCGAAGGTGTTGCCCTTGTCGGCCTTTTCCTTGACGTCGTGGAACTGGTCGAACATCAACAGCGTCTTTTTGAGCGCCTCGGCGGCGACGGAGGCCACGGCCGCGTCGTCCAGCAGGTCGATCAGGGGCGTGAGGTTGTAGCCGCCCAGCATGGTGCCCAGGAGTTGCGTGGCCTTCTCGCGGCCGATCAGCGTGCAGACCTCGGTGCCGTGCGCCACCGCGGCGAGGTAGCTGGCCTTGACCTTGGCGGCGTCGTCCACGCCGGCCGGCACGCGGTGCGTGATCAGGTCCACCAGCGTGGCTTCTTCACCCGCAGGGGGGTTCTTGAGCAGTTCGATGAGATCGGAGGTCTGCTTGGCCGTCAAAGGCAGCGGGGGGATGCCGAGCGCGGCGCGTTCGGCCACATGTTCCCGGTAGGCTTGCAACATCTTTCGTCTTTCGTGGTTTTGTAGTCCGTGGGAGCCGGCCCGCCGTGCAGGCCGGCGGTTCATTTCGCCGGCTCGTCGAGCAGGCTGCGCGCGGGCGCGTTCTTCAGGCTTTCGGCGACGGCCACCTGGGCCGGGCTCTTGCATTCATCGGCCAGGCGCTGGCCGCGCTTTTGGTCCATGAGCATGGACTTGTTGGCAATCTGCAGCCAGACGGCGCCGCCCTCCTTGTCTTCCAGGCGCACCGCGCCGGTGGAGGTGGCCACCGGCGACATGCGGTAGCGAAAGCCCTTGCCGTCGAGCTGGAAGTAGCCCGGTGCGGCCGGGTCCTTAGCGACGTTGACGTGCGCATTGAGCTCGCAGGGGATTTCGCCGACGTAGACGCGCTCGGCAATCGCCAATTGCTCGGGGCCGAGGGCCGCCTCGGCAGCGCGCACACCGCTCGCAACCTGGTTGGCCGCGCTCTTGAGCTGTGCGCGGCTGCTGGTGGGGTCCACCTTCTTGGGCTCGGCCTTGGCCTTCTTCCCGACCGGCTTCTTTTCGGCAGGCTTGGTGGCCGCCTTCTTCTGCACCGGCTTGGCCGTGTCGGCCTTGGCCGGCGCGGCCTGCGCCAGCACCAACCCGGGAAGCACGCCCAACAGGGCCGAAACAAGCAAGGCTTTCATGGAAATCACTCCTGCAACGAAGGGTCAATGAACAGAGGCCGTTTGGGCCGTGAACCAAGGCCGCACCGCGGGTGGCAGTGTGCGCCCCGTGCGCTGCGCGCGCTCCAGCAACTGCCAGAAATAGCGGTAGCTGGCGCGGTCGTGCAACACGCCGCCCAGGCCGACAGGCGCCCAGTGTGCCTCGGCGGCGGCCAGCAGGATTTTCGCCGCATCCTCGACCGCTTCGGGCCGTGGTGCGAACGCCTCGACGATGGGTCGGATCTGCGCCGGATGGATGCTCCACATGCGCGTGTAGCCAAAGCGTTCGGCGGCAAGACCGGCGGCTGTGCGCAAGGCGCCGAGGTCGGAAAATTCGGTGACCACGCAATGCGAGGCCACTTTGCCATGGGCATGGCAGGCGGAAGCGATCTCGAGCTTGGCACGCACCACGAGGGGGTGGTCGAACTGCCCGCTCGCGCCCATGGCGGAAGCCGGAATGGCACCGCCGTGCGCCGAGACGAAATCCATCAGGCCGAAGCTCAGGCTCTGCACGCGCGGATGCGAGGCGATGGCAAAGGCCTGCTCCACCGCCGCCGGCGATTCGATCAACGCATGCAGCGGCAGCGCAGTGGCGCCCGCGCGGTCCAGCGCCTGGCACGCCGCCTGCACGTCGTCGACCGATTCGACCTTGGGCAGCATCAGGTGGGTGAGGCGCTGGCCCGCCCGGCCGGCAATCGTCGCCACGTCGGAGGCGAAGGCCGGATGCTCGACCGCGTGCACCCGGGCCGCCACGCGCGCTCCGGGCGCTGCAGCGCAGGCCAGTTCGGCCACCAGGGCCGCATGCTCGGCTTCGCCGCCCACGGGGGCGCCGTCCTCGCAGTCGAGCGTCACGTCGAAGAGGCACACGCCGAATTCGCGCGCCATGTCTGCCTGCAGTTGCAGGCTCTTGCGCATGCGCTCCGGGGCGCCGCAGTAATGGTCGCAGACCGGTAGCAGGACAGCGCCGGCCTGCGGCCCCAGCAATACGTCGCGCGGATGCGCCGGCCCCGGCGCGCTGGTCGCCGCGTTCGCCGCGTTCGCCGCAGTGTCCCCGGCGGGGGACGGCGCGGCCTGGGCCGGGGCATCACGCATGGGGCGGCTTACAGCAGGTGCTTGACGCCGTCCTGCTCGCCCTGCAGCTCGGCCAGGGTCTTGTCGATGCGCTCTTGCGAGAAGGCATCGATCTCCAGGCCTTCAACGACTTTGTACTCGCCGTTTTCGCAGGTGACTGGGAAGCCGAACATGACGTCCTTGGGAATGCCGTACTGGCCGTCCGAAGGCACGCCCATGGTGACCCACTTGCCGTTGGTGCCCAGGGCCCAGTCGCGCATGTGGTCGATGGCGGCGTTGGCGGCCGAAGCGGCCGACGACAAGCCGCGCGCTTCGATGATGGCCGCGCCGCGCTTGCCCACCGTGGGCAGGAAGGTGTTGGCATTCCATTCCTGGTCGTTGATCATCTTGGCGACGCTCTCGCCGTTGATGGTGGCGAAGCGGTAGTCGGCGTACATCGTGGGCGAATGGTTGCCCCAGACGGTCAGCTTTTCGATGTCGGCCACGGCCTTGCCCGTCTTGGCGGCGATCTGGCTGGCGGCGCGGTTGTGGTCCAGGCGCAGCATGGCGGTGAAGTTCTTGCGCGGCAGGTCGGGCGCGCTCTTCATGGCGATGTAGGCATTGGTGTTGGCGGGGTTGCCCACGACCAGCACCTTCACGTCGCGGCTGGCCACGGCGTTGAGCGCCTTGCCTTGCGCCGTGAAAATGGCGCCGTTCACCGCCAGCAGCTCGGCACGCTCCATGCCGGGGCCGCGCGGGCGCGAGCCTACCAGCAGCGCGTAGTCGGCGTCCTGGAAGGCGGTCATCGGGTCGCTGTGCGCCGTCATGCCCACGAGCAAGGGGAAGGCGCAGTCGTCGAGTTCCATCATCACGCCCTTGAGCGCCTTTTGCGGGCCTTCCACGGGCACTTCCAGCAGTTGCAGGATGACCGGTTGGTCCTTGCCGAGCATTTCGCCCGAGGCAATGCGAAACAACAGGGCGTAACCGATTTGGCCGGCGGCGCCGGTGACAGCCACGCGAACGGGCTTTTTGCTCATGGTGAACTCCGATGGTGTAAGAAACGGGGGCGTGGACACGGACGCTGGCTGGGCGCTGCGGTGCGCAGCTTTGCTCCGCAAACAACCAAAGATTTTACCGCCCGTTTCCGCAGTGCGTCAATTTGTCTTATGTCTTATATAAGATATCATCCGATGCTGGGCGAAACGGTCGCCCGTGGCGCAGCGCTGCTGCCACGGCGTCCTGGAATCCGCCTTGCAAGCCCATGTCCTCCATTCCCCCATCCACCGCAGATTCCACGCCAGGGCCCGGCGCAGGCTTGCCCGCCCCAGCCTTCAGCCCGCTGTACCAGCAGATCAAGGGACTCATCCTGCAGAGCCTGCAGGCCGGCGAATGGAAACCGGGCGAGGCCATTCCAAGCGAGATGGACCTGGCCGCGCGCTTTCGCGTCAGCCAGGGCACGGTGCGCAAGGCCATCGACGAGCTGGCGGCCGAAAACTTGCTCCTGCGCCGCCAGGGCAAGGGCACCTTCGTCTCCACCCACGCCGAGCAGCAGGTGCAGTACCGGTTCCTGCGGCTCATGCCCGATCGGGGCGACGCGGCCACCGAAGGCCCGGCCGAGCGGCGCATCATCGACTGCCGCAGCACCCGCGCCAATGCCGAAGTGGCCCGTGCGCTGGGCCTGCGCACTGGCGAATCGGTCATCCAGGTGCGCCGCGTGCTGTCCTTCCACGGCCAGCCCACCATCCTGGAAGACCTCTGGTTGCCCGGAGCCGCCTTCAAGGGGCTGACGGCCGTGCAGATGAGCGATTACCCCGGCCCGACCTACGCCATGCTGGAACTCGAATATGGCGTGCGCATGGTGCGTGCCGACGAAAAAATCCGCGCCGTGCTGCCCGACGAGGAGCAGGCCATGCTGTTGCAGGTGACTCCGCAAACGCCCTTGCTGAGCGTCGCACGCACTTCCTACACCTACAACGACGTGCCCATGGAACTGCGCCGCGGCCTCTACCGCACCGACAGCCACCACTACCGCAATACCCTGGGTTGAGCCGCCCGTGGAGCCGATCCGAAGGGACGTTTTCACCTGCATCAAACGGAAGCTTGCTGCATTGCAATAGAATTTTGTATTCCTCTGCGCGCAGAGTTACCACGCAGTTACACCCCACGAAAGCACCGACATGACGGAAATAGCGAAGAAGCGGCCCGAGTTCCGCAACATCAACGCCTTCAAGGATCTGACGACCTACCGCATGACCGCGGCGGCGTGGACTTCCATCCTGCACCGTGCCAGCGGGGCCATCCTGTTTTTGTTGCTGCCTCTGGTGATCTGGTTTTTCGACACCTCGGTGTCCTCGGAGTATTCGTTCGAGCGCTTCACCGCGGCATTCAGCACCGGCCTGTACTGGGTGCCGGGCTGGCTGCTCAAGCTGGTCAGCCTGGGCCTGATCTGGGCCTACCTGCACCACCTCTTTGCTGGCGTGCGCCACCTGATCATGGACATCGACCACCATGCGGTGAACAAGCAGTTCGGCAAGACGTCCGGGCTCACGGTGATCACGCTGTCGGTGGCGCTGACGCTGCTGCTCGGCGCCAAGCTGTTCGGCCTGTACTGACCGGCCCGGCAGCGTCCCATCGAAGAACAAGGAGTCCCCACCATGACCGATTTCGGAAACAAACGCACCATCGTCGGCGCCCACTACGGCATGCGCGACTGGCTGAGCCAGCGTGTCACCGCCGTGCTGATGGCGCTCTTCACCATTGCCCTCGTGGCACAGGTGCTGTTAAAAAAAGGCCCCATCGGCTACGAGCTCTGGGCGGGCATCTTCGCCGCGCAGTGGATGAAGTTCGTCACCTTTACCGTCATCCTGGCGCTGGCCTACCACGCCTGGGTCGGCATGCGCAACATCTGGATGGACTACATCAAGCCCGTCGGCCTGCGCCTGGTGCTGCAGATTCTCACCATCGTCTGGTTGCTGGGCTGCGTCGGCTGGGGCGTCCAGGTCCTGTGGCGCCTGTAGGCGCCCGCTGTCGTTTCCGCGATCAAAGGCTAAATTCATGAGCTATACCAACGCCAACATCACCAAGCGCAAGTTCGACGTCGTCATCATCGGCGCGGGCGGCTCCGGCATGCGCGCCGCCCTGGAACTCTCGCGCGCGGGCCTGAACGTGGCCTCGTTGTCCAAGGTCTTCCCCACCCGTTCGCACACCGTGGCCGCGCAAGGCGGCGTTTCGGCCTCGCTCGGCAACATGAGCGAGGACAACTGGCACTACCACTTCTACGACACCGTCAAGGGCGGCGACTGGCTCTCGGACCAGGACGCCGTCGAATTCATGTGCCGCGAAGCCCCGAGCGTGGTCTACGAACTCGAGCACTTCGGCATGCCGTTCGACCGCAATCCGGACGGCACCATCTACCAGCGCCCCTTCGGCGGCCACACCGCCAACTACGGCGAAAAGCCGGTGCAGCGCGCCTGCGCCGCCGCCGACCGCACCGGCCATGCCATGCTGCACACGCTGTACCAGCAGAACGTCAAGGCGCGTACCAACTTCTTCGTCGAATGGATGGCGCTCGACCTCATTCGCGACGCGGACGGCGACGTGGTCGGCGTCACCGCGCTGGAAATGGAAACCGGCGACCTGTACATCCTGGAAGCCAAGACGGTGCTGCTGGCCACCGGCGGCGCCGGCCGCATCTTCGCCGCATCGACCAACGCCTTCATCAACACCGGCGACGGCCTGGGCATGGCGGCACGCGCCGGCATCCCGCTGCAGGACATGGAGTTCTGGCAGTTCCACCCCACCGGCGTGGCCGGCGCCGGCGTGCTGCTGACCGAAGGATGCCGCGGCGAAGGCGCCATCCTGCTCAACAGCAACGGCGAGCGTTTCATGGAGCGCTACGCGCCCACGCTGAAGGACCTGGCGCCGCGCGACTTCGTCTCGCGCTCCATGGACCAGGAAATCAAGGAAGGCCGTGGCTGCGGTCCGAACAAGGACTACGTGCTGCTCAAGCTCGACCACCTGGGCGCCGAGACCATCCACAAGCGCCTGCCCTCGGTGTACGAGATTGGCGTGAACTTCGCCAACGTGGACATCACGAAGGAGCCCATTCCGGTGGTGCCCACCATCCACTACCAGATGGGCGGTGTGCCAACCAACATCCATGGCCAGGTCGTCACCCACGACGGCTCGGCCAGCCAGGTCGTCAACGGCCTGTACGCGGTGGGCGAATGCGCCTGCGTCAGCGTGCACGGCGCCAACCGCCTGGGCACCAACTCGCTGCTGGACCTGCTGGTGTTCGGCAAGGCGGCCGGCCGCCACATTGTCGAATTCAACGCCCGCAACGCGCAGCACAAGCCCCTGCCCAAGGACGCGGCCGAGCGCACGCTCGCGCGCCTCAACCAGCTCGAAAGCTCTACCGGTGGCACCTATTCGCAAGACCTGGCGGGCGAGATCCGCTCGACCATGCAGCAGCATGCCGGGGTGTTCCGCACGCAGGCCAGCATGAACGAAGGGGTGACCAAGGTCGCCGCGCTGCGCGAGCGGGTCGCCAGCGTCGAACTCAAGGACAAGTCCAAGGTGTTCAACACCGCGCGCATCGAGGCGCTGGAAGTGGACAACCTGATCGAGGTGGCCCAGGCCACCATGGTCTCGGCCGCTGCCCGCACGGAATGCCGCGGCGCCCACATGGTGTACGACTACGAACACCCCGCCGACCACCCCACGGCGCCGCTCGGCCGCGACGACGTGAACTGGCTCAAGCACACCCTGTGGGACAGCGCCAGCAACAGCCTGTCGTACAAGCCCGTGACCCTCAAGCCCCTGACGGTCGAAAGCGTACCTCCCAAGGTCCGCACGTTCTGACACCTGGCCGCCCCACGAGAAACACACCATGCAAAAACGCACCTTCCAGATCTACCGCTACGACCCGGACAAGGACACCAAGCCCTACATGCAAACCATCGAGGTCGAACTCGACGGGCAGGAGCGCATGCTGCTGGACGCGCTCATCAAGCTCAAGGCGCAGGACCCGGCGCTGTCGTTCCGGCGCTCCTGCCGCGAGGGCGTGTGCGGCTCCGACGCCATGAACATCAACGGCAAGAACGGCCTGGCGTGCCTGACCAACATGAATACGTTGCAGGGCACGATCGTCCTCAAGCCCCTGCCCGGCCTGCCCGTGATCCGCGACCTGATCGTGGACATGACGCAGTTCTTCAAGCAATACCACTCGATCAAGCCCTACCTGATCAACGACGACATCCCGCCCGAAAAGGAGCGCCTGCAGTCGCCCGAGCAGCGCGAGGAACTCGACGGTCTGTACGAGTGCATCCTGTGCGCGAGCTGCTCCACGGCCTGCCCCAGCTTCTGGTGGAACCCGGACAAGTTTGTCGGCCCGGCAGGTCTGCTGCAGGCCTACCGCTTCCTGGCCGACAGCCGCGACCAGGCTTCGGGCGAGCGCCTGGACAACCTGGAAGATCCGTACCGGCTGTTCCGCTGCCACTCCATCATGAACTGCGTGGACGTGTGCCCCAAGGGCCTGAACCCCACGCGCGCCATCGGCAAGATCAAGGAATTGATGGTCCGCCGCGCCATCTGAGCCAGTTCGCCATGCCTGCCCACGCCTCCGCGGACGACACCGCCCTGCTCGACGCCCGGGCCTTGAGCAAACTGCACTGGCGCTGCCGGCGCGGGCTGCTGGAGAACGACCTGTTCATCGATCAGTTCTTCCGCCGCTACGAGCACCAGATCACGGCCCTGCACGCCGAAGGCCTGGGTGCACTGATGGACCTGGCAGACAACGACCTGCTCGACCTGCTGCTGTGCCGCAAGGAACCGAGCGGCGAACTCGACCAGCCGGCCGTGCGCACGGTGCTCGCCATGCTGCGGCAGCCGCCCCTGGCCGCGCCGTCCCACGACTGAGCCCGGCCTGCGCCCCTCTTACCCGCCTCTCTATCCAAAGGAATCCACCATGAAGCTCGCCGACAACAAGGCCACTCTGAACTTCAGCAACGGCAGCCCCAGCATGGAATTGCCCGTGTACCAGGGCACCATCGGCCCGGATGTCATCGACATCCGCAAGCTGTATGCGCAGACGGGCATGTTCACCTACGACCCGGGCTTCCTGTCCACGGCGGCCTGCCAGTCGGCCATCACCTACATCGACGGCGACAAGGGCGAATTGCTGTACCGCGGCTACCCCATTGAGCAGCTCGCCACGCAGTGCGACTACCTCGACACCTGCTACCTGCTGCTCAAGGGCGAACTGCCCGACCAGACCCAGCGCAGCGACTTCCACAAGCTCGTGATCAACCACACCATGGTGAACGAGCAGATGCAGTTCTTCCTGCGCGGCTTTCGCCGTGACGCGCACCCCATGGCGGTGCTCACGGGCCTGATCGGCGCGCTCTCGGCCTTCTACCACGACAGCACGGACATCAACAATCCGCAGCACCGCGACATCGCCGCCATCCGCCTGATCGCCAAGATGCCCACGCTGGTCGCCATGGCCTACAAGTACGGCGTGGGCCAGCCCTACATGTACCCGCGCAACGATTTGTCCTACGCCGGCAACTTCCTGCGCATGATGTTCGGCACGCCCTGCGCGGACTACGTGGTGAACCCGGTGCTGGAACGCGCGCTCGACCGCATCTTCATCCTGCACGCCGACCACGAGCAGAACGCCTCCACCTCTACGGTGCGCCTGTGCGGCAGCTCGGGCACCAACCCGTTCGCGGCCATCGCCGCCGGCGTGGCCTGCCTGTGGGGTCCGGCGCATGGCGGTGCCAACGAAGCGTGCCTGAACATGCTGGAAGACATCCAGCGCCAGGGCGGCGTCGCCAAGGTCGGCGAATTCATGGAGAAGGTCAAGGACAAGAACTCCGGCGTCAAGCTGATGGGCTTTGGCCACCGCGTCTACAAGAACTACGACCCGCGCGCCAAGCTCATGCAGGAAACCTGCAACGAAGTGCTGGCAGAACTCGGCCTGGAAAACGACCCGCTGTTCAAGCTGGCCAAGGAAGTCGAGAAGATCGCGCTGGAAGACGACTACTTCGTGCAGCGCAAGCTCTACCCGAACGTCGACTTCTACTCGGGCATCGTGCAGCGCGCCATTGGCATCCCGGTGCATCTGTTCACCGGCATCTTCGCGCTGGCCCGCACCGTCGGCTGGATCGCCCAGCTGAACGAGATGATCAGCGACCCCGAATACAAGATCGGCCGCCCGCGCCAGCTCTACACCGGCGCCGTGCGCCGCGACATCGGCGGCGCCAAGTAAGCCGCTCCAGCGCCCCAACCCGCCCCAACCCGCCGCAACCCGGCGGGTTTTTTTATGCGTCTGCCAGGGCATGAATTCATGGACAAATAGGGCTCCAGCGCTTACTTCTATTGGATATGAAGCTATCTTTTTATATGGATTCGGCTGGATCAGAGAGGCCCGCGCGCCCAGGCCAGCAGCAGGCTAGCGCCGATGAAGCGCGCCTGCCAGCGCAGCGCTTGCCAGGCGCCAGCGGCGTGGCGCTCCACCCGCTCGTACAGCGCCCAGCCCGCCAGGAGGGACAGGGCGAACGCGGCCAGCAGGCCCAGGGCATGCGCCAGCGCCTGGTCCGGCCACAACCGCACCCACACCGCATTCACCACCAGCGCCACCGGGTAGTGCACCAGGAACACCGAGTAGCCGCGCTCGCCCACCCACTGCAGGGGCGCGGCCAGCGCCTGCGTCCAGCGCGGCGCAGCGCGCGGCGCGGGGGCGGCCAGCCAGGCCAGCCAGGCGGCGGTGCACAGTGCCACCAGCAGGCGCGCGCGGAAATCCACCGCCAGCGCCAGGCCGCCGAGCAGGGCCAGCGCCAGCAGCCAGCGCCCCGGCCGGGGACTTCGCACCGCCCACAGCGTGGCCATGCCCAGGCCGTAGGAACCGAAGAAGTAGATGCCCCAGGCGTCGAGCTCCGGCATGCGGTTGAAGCCCAGCAGGGACACCGCGCACAGGCCCAGCACCGCCACCCGCCCCGCCACTGCCGCGTACTGCTCCCAGCGCCCCGGCAGGCGGCGCGCCAGCGCCAGCAGCAGCACCGCCATGGCGTAGAGCTGCAGGTCGATCGCCACGTACCAGACGCCGGCCGACAGCGCCGGCTCGCCCAGCACGTCCTGCAGCATCAGCGCATTGGCCAGCAACTGGCCCAGTTGCGGGCTGTCGGGCACGCTGGGATCGTCCAGCCAGGGCCGCGCCAGGGCGGCGGCGACCACGGCGGCGAGCAGCGCGGCGGCATACGGCACGACCAGCCGGACAAAACGCCGGCCAATCTGGTCGGGTGCCGCGCCGAAGCGCGCCCGACCGGACGGCGCCAGGCTCGCCGCCGCCAGGTAGCCGCCGATCACCAGGAACACCTGCACGGCCATGCGCGCATAGTCGTACAACCAGCCCATCAACTGGGGCGCGAAGGGCTGCAGGGTGTCGGGAAGCGGGCCGTAGGCGCTGAGGTGGTGCGCCACGATGGCCAGGCAGGCGGCGCCTTTGGTGGCGTCCAGCCAGGGCTGGCGCTGGGGTGTTGGGGGCATGCGGGATTCGAAGATGGGGCTCGCCGCAGTACGCGAACCGGCGGGCAGGTATCCATAAGCAGCGAGGCGGCCACGGGGTTGACACGCCGACGCACAATGGGCGCACCAATGCCACCACGGGGTACTGCGAGATCGTCTCGGGGATACACTCGGGCGTTGCTTCGCCCTCACGCTTGCCTGCCATGTCCAAACCGCCCATCACCGTCTCTTCCCTGGACCTCGAACGCCTGGAAACCCTGCTCGAGTCCGCGGACGGCGCGAGCTTTCCCGGGCGCCCGCAGCTTCAGGCCGAGCTTGACCGCGCCGAGATCGTCGAACCCGCCGACATGCCGCCCAACGTGGTGAGCATGAATTCCACCGTCAAGTTTTCCATCCAGGAAACCGGCAAGGAGTTCTGCCTCACCCTGGTCTACCCGCGCGACGCCGGCAGCACGCCGAACGCCATCTCCATCTTCGCCCCGGTAGGCAGCGCCCTGCTCGGCCTGTCCGTCGGCACCGAACTGGCCTGGCCGGTGCCGGGCGGCGGCAGCATGACGGTGCGCGTCGCCGAAGTGGTCTACCAGCCGGAACGCGCCGGCGAACTGCACCGCTGAAAAGGCCCCGCCCATGTCCGCACGCCCACCCTTCGACGCCACCCGCCCGCTGGGCGGGAGCGGCGGGGGCGTGCCCGGAGAAGCCTTCGACCCCAATTCCACCAGCGCCTTCCAGCGCCGCATGGAGCGCGCGCCCGAATGGTTCTGCTCGTTTCTTGCCGGGAACACGCGCGAAAAGACGCGTTTTCGCAGCGAATTGGCCACCATGAAGGGCTCGGTGGTCTGGTTGATCCGCCAGCGCCGGCAGGGCGCGTGGACCGTCACCGAACGGGCGCACCTGCGCGACGTCATGCGCTCGGCCTCGTCCGTCAGCCCCTACCTGATCATCTGGGTGGTGCCGGGCTCGCTGGTGCTTCTGCCCTTCCTCGCCTGGTTCATCGACCGGCGACGCAGGCGCCCGCAGCGCTAGCAAAAAAAACGTCAAATCGGCATCTGGCGCTTATCCATCAAAGCTGAGCAGCTATCTGCACGATAGCAGCTCGACGCCAGCGCTCGCACCACTCCCGCCAAAGCGCCCCCTGGTAGGCGGGCACCACGCGCACGACTGCGCCGCGTCCGACGCGGGGGCGCACCGCCCGGCGCTACGCTTACACCGGGTTACGCGGGCCCGTGTTCCCCGCGACCCCTACGCACATGACGCTTCGCCTGCCATTTTCCGCCCTCGGCCTTTGCTGCTTTCTCGGCGCCTGCTCCGGCCTGCCGCAGGACGTCGAACGCCCTGTCTCCCACGCGCTGGAGGCCCCGGCCGACACCCCCCTCGGGGCCGCGGTGGCGCAGCGGCGCGCCGCTGCGGGCGCGCGCAACGCCTCCGGGTTCCTGTTGCTCAATGGGCCGTCCGACGCCTACGGCAGCCGCCTGGCACTGACGCAGGCGGCCCAGAAAACCCTGGACCTTCAGTACTACGCCATCCACGCCGACGCCAGCACCGCGCGCCTGTTGCGCAGTGTGCTGGCGGCGGCGCGGCGCGGGGTGCGCGTGCGCGTGCTGCTGGACGACTTCCACAGCACCGGGCGCGACGCCCAGGTGATGCGCCTGGCCTTCGAACCGAACATCGAAATGCGCATGTTCAACCCGGTGGCCGGACCACGCGACTCGAAGATGGGGCGCATCTTCAGCGCGGTGCTCGACTTCTCGCGCGCCCAGCAGCGCATGCACAACAAGCTGTTCATCGCCGACAACGCCATGGGCATCACCGGCGGGCGCAACCTGGGCGACGCCTACTTCGGCAACGCCGACTCGGGCAATTTCGTCGATGTCGACGTGCTCGCCGCCGGCCCCATCGTGGCCGACCTCTCGCGCAGCTTCGACAGCTACTGGAACAACGAGCGCGCCTACCCCGTGCAATCCTTGATCAGCAAGAAGGAACTGCTCGAGATGCGCGCCCGGGCGCGCGCGCAGGAGGAGGCCGAAGCGGACGAGCCCGCCCAGCGCACCGACCTGAAGGCCCTCGCCGCCCGCCAGCCGGCATCCGCGGCGGCTCCCGGACAACCCGCCTCGGCGCCGACCAAGCGCGAGGTGAAACAGGAGCAGGCGCAGCGTGCCGCCGAATTCCAGCCCATGGACCTGGAGCGCGTGCGCTTCGTCTGGGCGCCGGCCGTGGTGCTGGTCGACAAGCCGGCGAAGATCGCTGCCGAAGCGGGCGTGCTCGCCACGCCCAAGGACACGCCACAGGACAACGTGGACGCCTCACCGCCCGGTCCGCAGCGCGCCAAATCAGCCAAGAGTGCGCCCCTCCCGGCCTCCGAGCCGGCCGCGCGCACGCCGCGCCAGGCGGTGGCGGCGGTGGTGCCCGACGCCGCACCGCAGGCCGCTGCGGCCGCCGCCGATGACCCCAAGGGCGACACCGTGGTCGACGGGCTGCTCCAGCTCATGGGCCAGGCGCGCCGCGATCTGCTCATCGTCTCGCCCTATTTCGTTCCCGGCAAGGACATCCTGCAGGCCTTTGCCGACGCCCGGGCGCGCGGTGTGCGGGTGCGCGTGCTGACCAACTCGCTGGCCTCGAACGACGCACCCATCGCCCACGCCGGCTACATGAAACACCGCGACGCGCTGCTGGACATGGGCGTCGAGCTGTTCGAGATGCGCAGCGAGCAAGCGGGGCTGTCGAGCGCCATGGGCCTGTCGGGCTCGGGCAGCGGCACGGGAAGCTCCCGCGCCATGCTGCACTCCAAGGTGCTGGTGATGGACGGTCGCCTGCTGGCCGTGGGTTCCATGAACCTGGACCTGCGCTCGGAGCTGCAGAACACCGAGATCGCTCTGTTGATCGGCAGCCGCAAGCTCTCGGGCATGGCGACGACGCAGCTTGAAGCCGGTCTGCGCGACCTCGCCTGGCGCCTGGAGCGCGACGACCAGGGCCTGCTCTGGCGCGCACCCGAAGGCAGCGGGCTGGAGGACGCGCGCCACGAACCCGACACCAGCCTCACGCTGCGTGTGCTGATGCGCCTGCTGGCCCCGCTGGCGCCAGACCACCTTCTGTAGCGGCTGCCAGGCGCGCCAGCGCCTCGCCGACGGCGCGCTGCTCGGTCAGCACGCGCACCGTGTCGTAGGCGGCCTGCGCCTCGGGGTAGCGCCGGCGCAGCAGGTTCAGCCACTGCTTGAGGCGCCCGGCACGCTGGCGGGGCTCGAGCTGCGCGCACACCAGCGCCCAGAACGCGAGCAGATGCGGCACCAGCGCCGCCCACGGGAGCGGTTGCCCGACGCTCTGGCCGGAGTCGTGCGCGCGCAGCGCCAGCGCGAGTCCCGGGTCGGCGACCATGCCGCGCCCCAGCATGAGGGCGTCGCACCCTGAGGCGGCGCGGCAGCGCAGCGCGTCCTGCAGCGTCCAGATTTCGCCGTTGGCCACCACCGGCACGCGCACCGCAGCGCGGATGGCGGGAATCTGCTCCCAATACGCCGGCGGGCGGTAAGCGTCCTGCTTGGTGCGGGCGTGGACGACGATTTCGCAGGCACCCGCGTCCGCCATGGCCTGGGCGCAGGCGACGGCGAGCGCCGCGTCGTCGTAGCCCAGGCGCATCTTGCAGGACACCGGCATGGCAGCCGGCACGGCGCGGCGCACCGCCGCCACCACCTGGGCAATCTGTTCGGGCTCGCGCAGCAGCGCAGCGCCGCCGCCGTGCCGGTTGACCACCCTGGCCGGGCAGCCGAAGTTCAGGTCGATGCCCTCGGGCCCGAGCGCGGCCAGGCGCGCCGCGTTCTCGGCCATGCAGGCCGGGTCGGAGCCCAGCAGCTGCGCGCGCACCGGCGTGCCCGCCAGCGTGCGCCCGCCGTGGTGCAGTTCCGGCAGGTAGCGCAGGAAGACCTTGTCGGGCAGCAGCGTGCCGGTGACGCGGATGAACTCGGACACGCAGCGGTCCACCCCGCCGACGCGCGTGAGGATGTCGCGCAGCACGAAGTCCAGCAGACCTTCCATGGGCGCCAGCAGCAGCAAGGGCGGCGCAGCAGGAACAGAATTCATAGCCAAAATGGCCTCTAGCGCTTACCCAGCAAGGGTTTGCAGCTATTTATTTATGAGTTTTCACGGCGCCGCCGCCAGGCGCCAGAGCGAGGTCACTTCGGCCGCACGCGCCGCGTGCAGCGGGTCGCTCGCGTCCTGCGCTTTGGCGTGCTGCGGGCGCACGTCGCTCTTGCCCAGCACCGTGAGGCCAGCCGCGGCGATCCAGCCCTCCAGCTCCTCGCGCGTGCGCAGGCCCAGGTGCTCGGCCAGGTCGGAGAGCAGCAGCCAGCCCTCGCCGCCCGGCGCCAGATGCCCGGCGAGGCCGGCCAGGAAACCGCGCAGCATGCGGCTGCCTTCGTCGTAGATGGCGTGCTCCAGCGCCGAACTGGGGCGCGCCGGCAGCCACGGCGGGTTGCAGACCACCAGCGGCGCGCGGCCGGGCGGGAACAGGTCGGCCTCCAGCACCTCCACCTGGCCGGCCAGGCCCAGGCGCCGCAGGTTCTCGCGCGCGCAGGCCAGCGCGCGCGGGGCATTTTCAGTGGCCACCACCTTGGGCACGCCGCGCCGCGCCAGCAGCGCCGCGAGCACCCCCGTGCCGGTGCCGATGTCGAAGGCCAGCGCCGCGCCGGGCGGCAGGGCCTGCCGCGCGACCAGGTCGATGTATTCGCCGCGCACCGGCGAGAACACACCGTAGTGCGGGTGGATGCGGTTGCCCGGCGGGTCGCCCAGGGCGGCGATCTCGACGCCCTTCTTGCGCCACTCGTGCGCGCCCACAATGCCCAGCAGCTCGCGCAGCGACGCCACGCAGGCCTCGCCCGTGGGCGGTCCCCAGGCCTCGGTGATGGCGGCGCGCCAGTCGGGCGCGCGGCGCAGGGCGATCGAATAGTCGGGCTCCAGGGTGATCAGCAAGGTGCCCAGGGTGCGCGCGCGCTGCGCCTGCGCCTGGCGGTGCAGGTGAAAGCGCTCGGCCGGGCTGGCGGCCGCCAGCTTGGCCGCCGCGCGCGCCGCCGCCTTGGCGGGCTTGTGGTCGGCGCGGCGCGCCATGGCCTGGAGCAGCTGGCGCGCGTTCTGGAAGTCGCCCTGCCAGAGCATGCCGGTGCCGGCGCAGGCCAGGCGGTAGGCGCTGTCGGCGCTCTGCGTGTCGTCCACCCGCTCCACGCGGCGTGGCGCCGCCAGACCCGATTCGCTCTGCCAGCGGGCGCTCTGCGCGCTGCCGTCGGCGGCGTTCCAGGCGATGGAGGGGGCGCTGGTGGGCAAGGGTCAGCCCGCCAGGGGTCGTTTGAGGCGCACTTCCTCGATCTTCACGCTGCCGACCACGGCCGTCTTGGCGGTGGACATTTCGCGCTTGAAGCCGGCCAGTTCGTGGAAGCGGATCGCGCGCTCGTTGCGCAGCGGCACCCAGGCGGTGACGTTGGTGCAGCCTTCTTCCTGCAGGCCGTCGCGCGCGGCGTCCCATAGCGCCAGACCGACACCCTTGTTCCAGTGCGTGGGGGCGGCGTAGATGGCCCAGATTTCGCCCGTGGTGGGGCGCGATTTCTCGTCGCGCGAGCGGTCGTAGCCCACGAAACCGACGACTTTTTCATCCTCCACCGCCACCTGCACCTGGGGCTCGCAGTACTCGATGGCTTCGCGCCAGTAGGCCTGGCGCTTTTCTACGGAAAGGGTCTTGAGCTGGTCGTCGGGGACGATGCCCTGGTAGGCCTGCTGGGCGGCAACGGTGTGGATCTGGGCGATGGCTTTGGCATCGCGAAGCGTGGCGGGACGAACCTGAATGCTGGACATGAAAAAACCGACCGGAAACGGACAAACGAAATTGGAAAAGAGCGGCATTGTCGCCGCAAACGCCCGGCGCCCCCTGGCGCCGACCCGGGCGGGCCAGGGGCCAATGTGGCGCCGGCACGCTGCCGGGGCCGCTCAGACGATGCGCCGCAGCAGCTTGAGCGTGCTGTCGAGCCGCGCGCCGTAGGGCGGGTAGAACAGCGCGCCGAGCGACCAGCGCGACTGGATCAGCACCGACTTCTGGTGGCAAAAGCGCAGGTAGCCCGGCTCGCCGTGGTAGGCGCCCCAGCCGCTGTCGCCCACGCCGCCGAAAGGCAGGTTGTCGTGGGCAATGTGCATCAGCGTGTCGTTCACGCTGACGCCGCCGCTCACGGTGCGCGCCAGCACGTCGTCGCGCACCGCGTCGCTGTTGCCGAACCAGTACAGCGCAAGCGGCCGGGGGCCGGCGTTGATGTGGGCGATGGCGTCGTCCAGGCGGTCGTAGGAAACCACCGGCAGGATGGGGCCGAAGATCTCCTCCTGCATCAGCTGCATCTCCGACGTGGCGCCCAGCACCAGCACCGGCGCCATCTGGCGGTGGGTCGCGCCGTCCAGCGTGGCGGCGCCGGGCGCCACCGGCTTGTCGGGCGCCGGGTCCATGGAGAGCACCTCGGCGCCCTGCGTCTGCGCCTGCTGCAGCATGGTGCGCAGGCGCGCCAGGTGGCGCGGGCTGATGATGGAGGCGTAGTCCTTGTTGCCGGCGATGCGCGGGAACAGCTTGGCGACGGCGGCGCGGTAGGCGTCGGCAAAAGCGCCCTCGCTGCCGCGCGGCAGCAGCACATAGTCGGGCGCGATGCAGGTCTGGCCGGCGTTGAGGAGCTTGCCGTGGGCGATCTTCAACGCGGCGTCCTCCAGCCGGCAATCGGCATCCAGGATGCAGGGCGACTTGCCGCCCAGTTCCAGCGTGGTCGGCGTGAGGTTCACCGCCGCCGCCTGCGCCACCTTGCGGCCCACGGCCGTGGAGCCGGTGAACACCAGGTGGTCGAACGGCAGCGCCGCGAAAGCGCTGGCCACCGCCGCGTCGCCCTGCACCACGCAGACTTCGTCGGGCGTGAAGAACTGCGCCAGCAGGCGTTCGAGCTGCGCAGAGGTGTGCGGCGTGAGCTCGCTCGGCTTAATCATCACGCGGTTGCCGGCGGCGAGCGCGGTGATGGCCGGCGCCAGGGCCAGCTGCACGGGGTAGTTCCACGGCGAGATGACGCCGACCACACCGAGCGGCTGGCGCTCGATGCGCGCGCTGGCGGGCAGCAGGTACAGCGGCGTGCGCACCTTCTGCGGCCGGCTCCAGCGCGCCAGGTGTTTGAGCGTGTGGGCGATCAGGGTGTGCAGCACGAACATGTCGGCCACTTCGGTCAGGCGCGGCGAGCGCACGCCGAAATCGGCCTCGACGGCCGCCGCCAGCGTGCCGCCGTGCTCGTCGAGGAGCTTCCTCATGCGCAGCAGGCGCTCGCGCTTGACCACCAGCGGCACGGCCACGTGCGCGCGGCTGGCGTGGTACTGGGCATCGAACAGGGCGCGCAGGTCGTTGGAGGTCATCGGCGCATCATAGTGGCGCGCGTGCGGCCAGGAAGCCCCACCCTTAGAGTGGGCGCCTCAATCGCCACGGGGGGCGCGGGGCTGCACGTCGGTCACCTCCTCGGTGCCGGGCAGGGGGCGCATCAGCGGGCCGGCGGCGCCGGTTTGCGGTGGCGTCGGCGGCTCGCTGGGCGGGGGTTCGGGGCGGCGCTGCCCCCAGCCGCTGCGCGCGGTGGTGGCGCGCCAGGCGGCGCGCGGGTCCACGCCCATCACCCACGGCGCGACGGGCCGGCCCGTCAGGCGTGCCCACAGCATGCGCAAGCCCCAGAACGCGGCGAGCAACAGGGCTGCGGTGACCAGGCTGAGAAATACCACCAGGCCGGCCAGCAGCACCACGGCGCGCAGCACCCAGGCCAGCACGCGGTTCACAACTTCTTCCAAATCATCTCCTGGCCCGCCCCGCGAGGCGAAAATTGGGGCAAAAAAGGGATTCACCGCTTGCTGGTATTGGGCTTGCAGCTATCTTTTTTATAGACCTGCCGCCGCTCCGTCCGCCTTGCCGGAAAAGTGGAACACGCCCGGCGCCAGCACCGGGTCCACATCGACCGCCACCACGCTCTTGGGCGGGAAGCGCCCTTCGAGCAGCAGCTTGGACAGCGGGTTCTCGATGCGCTGCTGGATGGCGCGCTTGAGCGGGCGCGCACCGAACACCGGATCGAACCCGACCTTGGCCAGCTCCGCCAGCGCCGTGCCCGAGACCTGCAGCTCGAGGTCCATCTTGGCCAGCCGCGCCTGCAGCAGCTGCAGCTGGATGCGCGCGATGGCCTCGATGTGCGCGGCGTCGAGCGCGTGGAACACCACGGTTTCGTCGATGCGGTTGAGGAATTCAGGCCGGAAGTGGTTCTTCAGCTCGCCCCAGACGGCGTCCTTGATGTCGTCCGAATCCTGCCCGACCATGGCCTGGATCAGGTGCGAGCCGATGTTGCTCGTCATCACGATCACGGTGTTCTTGAAGTCCACGGTGCGGCCCTGGCCGTCCGTCAGGCGGCCGTCGTCAAGCACCTGCAAGAGCACATTGAATACGTCCGGGTGGGCCTTTTCCACCTCGTCGAGCAGCAGCACGCTGTAGGGCTTGCGGCGCACGGCTTCCGTGAGATACCCGCCCTCCTCATAGCCCACATAGCCCGGAGGCGCGCCAATCAGCCGCGCCACGCTGTGCTTCTCCATGAACTCGCTCATGTCGATGCGGATCAGGTGCTCTTCGCTGTCGAACAAAAAGCCCGCCAGCGCCTTGCACAGCTCCGTCTTGCCCACCCCGGTGGGGCCAAGGAACAGGAACGAGCCCGTGGGGCGGTTCGGGTCCGACAGGCCCGAGCGCGAGCGGCGGATGGCGTTGGCCACGGCGGCAATGGCTTCGTCCTGGCCGACCACGCGCTCGTGCAGCTTGTCTTCCATCAGCAGGAGCTTGTCGCGCTCGCCCTGCATCATCTTGGAGACGGGAATCCCGGTGGCGCGGCTCACCACCTCGGCGATTTCCTCGGCGCCGACCTGCGTGCGCAGCAACTGGTTGGGCGTGTGCGCGCCGTCGCCCGACTCCTTGGCCTGCGCTTCCTTGAGCTGCTTTTCCAGCTCCGGGAGCTTGCCGTACTGCAGCTCGGCCACCTTGTTGAAGTCGCCCTTGCGCTTCAATTCCTCGATCTGCAGCTTGACGCGCTCGAGTTCCTCGCGCACGTGCTGGCTGCCCTGGGCCTGGGCCTTCTCCTGCTGCCAGATTTCGTCCAGATCGGCGATTTCCTTCTGCAGCGCGGTGATTTCCTCCTCGATCAGGCCGAGGCGCTTTTGCGAGGCCTCGTCCTTTTCCTTCTTCACGGCTTCGCGCTCGATCTGCAACTGGATCAGGCGGCGGTCGAGCTTGTCCATGACCTCGGGCTTGGAGTCGATCTCGATCTTGATCTTGGACGCGGCCTCGTCGATCAGGTCGATGGCCTTGTCGGGCAGGAAGCGGTCGGTGATGTAGCGGTGGCTCAGCTCGGCCGCGGCCACGATGGCCGGGTCGGTGATCTCCACGCCGTGGTGCACCTCGTATTTTTCCTGCAGGCCGCGCAGGATGGCGATGGTCGCCTCCACCGTGGGCTCGCCCACGAGGATCTTCTGGAAGCGGCGCTCCAGCGCGGCGTCCTTCTCGATGTACTTGCGGTATTCGTCGAGCGTGGTCGCGCCCACGCAGTGCAGCTCGCCGCGCGCCAGGGCGGGCTTGAGCATGTTGCCGGCGTCCATGGCGCCCTCGGCCTTGCCCGCGCCCACCATGGTGTGCAACTCGTCGATGAAGACGATGGTCTGGCCCTCGTCCTTGGCCAGCTCGTTGAGCACGGTCTTGAGGCGTTCCTCGAACTCGCCCCGGAACTTGGCGCCGGCCAGCAGCGCCGCCATGTCGAGCGACAGCACGCGCTTGCCCTTGAGCGATTCGGGCACCTCGCCCGCCACGATGCGCTGGGCCAGGCCCTCGACGATGGCGGTCTTGCCCACGCCGGGTTCGCCGATGAGCACGGGGTTGTTCTTGGTGCGCCGCTGCAGCACCTGGATGGCGCGGCGGATTTCATCGTCGCGGCCGATGACCGGGTCGAGCTTGCCGATGCGGGCGCGTTCGGTCAGGTCGATGCAGTATTTCTTCAACGCCTCGCGCTGGCCCTCGCCCTCGGCGCTGTCCATCTTCTGGCCGCCGCGCACGGCCTCGATCGCGGCCTCCAGGCTCTTGCGCGTGAGGCCGTTTTCCTTGGCGATGCGCGCAGCCTCGCCCTTGCTGTCGGTCAAGGCAAGCAGGAACAATTCGCTGGCGATGAACTGGTCGCCGCGCTTGATGGCTTCCTTCTCCGTCGCCTGCAGCACGCGGCCGAGCTCCGGCCCGCCCTGGACCTGGTCCTGGCCGGTGACTTGCGGCAGGCGCTTGACGGCCGCCTCGGCCGCTGCCAGCAGGCCGGGCACGTTGGCGCCGGCGCGCTCGAGCAGCGCGCGCGGGCCGTCGTCCTGGCGCAGCATGGCGACCAGCAGGTGCACCGGCTCGATGTAGGCGTGGTCGTTACCGAGCGCGAGCGATTGCGCATCGGCCAGGGCTTCCTGGAACTTGGTGGTGAGTTTGTCGAGACGCATGGGTGGGTTCTCCTCTTGCCCCCACAGCTTAGGCCCGCGCGGGATTTTTCAACAGGGCTCCTGCTGCAGGATGGCAACCCGGTCAAAAATCCCTTGACCTTGAAGTTTCTTCAAAGTTTCCAATGGCGGCTTCACCACCAATGCATGCCCCATGACCGAACCCGACGTCCCCACGTTGCTGCGACAGACACCCATTCTCGACCACACCCACCCACGCATCCAGGCGCTGGTGCAGGCACGCGGCTGGCGGGCCCTGCCCGAGAACGAACGCATAGGCGCCCTCTACGATTTCGTGCGCGACGAGATCGCCTTTGGCTACAACCTGGCCGACGATCTGCCCGCATCGCGCGTGCTGGCCGACGGCATCGGCCAGTGCAACACCAAGGGCTCGCTGTTCATGGCGCTCCTGCGCGCCTGTGGCATCCCTTGCCGGCTGCACGGTTTCACCATCGACAAGGCGCTGCAGAAAGGCGCCATCACCGGCCTGGCCTACCGGCTGGCGCCGCGCAGCATCGTGCACAGCTGGGTGGAGGTATGGTCCGGCGGCCGCTGGCTCGAATTGGAGGGCTTCATCCTCGACGGCGCCTATCTGCGCGCCCTGCAGCGGCGCTTCGCCGCGCACCGGGGGCCGTTCTGCGGTTACGGTGCCGCCACGCCCGACCTGCAGCGACCGGCCGTCGAATGGCGGGGCGGCAACACCTACATCCAGAAGGACGGCATCGACCACGACTTCGGCGTGTTCGACGATCCGGACGCCTTCTACGCCCGCCACGGCGTGAACCTCAGCGGCGCCAAGCGCTGGCTGTTCCAGGCCGTGGTGCGCCGCTGGATGAACCGCAACATGGCGCGCATCCGCGCCGGCCGCTGAGGCGATGGCTCAAACGCGCGGGACCATGTGCAGACGCACGCCTTCGTAGCCCGCCGCAGCAATGCCGCTGCACACCTCGGCCCATTCGCAGCCCGTGCATGCGCCACGGACGTGCCCGCTCGCATACTGCGCGCGCAGGCGCGCAAGCAAACCACCATCCAGCTGCAGACGGCTGCCTGCACCCGGCAGGCCGCCCACGAGCAGCGGGGCCAGATCTTGGGCCGCGCGCTCGTCGCGCGCCCGCACCTGGGCGCCATGGCAATGCGCGCAGGCGCCCTCGCTTGCGCACAATGGCGCGCAAATCGCATCGGGCCCCTCCACGACAAGCACCTCCTCGCCCGAAGCCAGGCGGCTGACGACGCCGTCGAAGTTGCGCGCGAACGCCGCGCTGTAGCCTTTGCCGACGTAGGTCAGCATGCACAGCAGATGGTGGGCGCGCAGCGCGATCGTCACGCGCGCGGCAGCCGGGTGCGCGCCGAATGCCACAGCGCCAGCGTGGCGGCGCCCAGGGCCGACTTGACCACGTCGCCCACCAGGAACGGCGCCACGCCCAGCTGCCAGCCCTTGGCGGCGCCGATCATCGCGCCCAGCCATGCGCCGCCCATCAGCAGAATCAAGGTGGTGCACAGCAGCATGGCCCAGAAGGCGCGCAGCGGGTGGGCACCGTCCCAGCCGCGCGCGACCAGCCATCCCATCAGCATGGCGCCCAGCGGGAAGGCAAAGAGATAGCCCGCCGTCGGCCCGAAGAACGGGGCCAGCCCCCCTTTGCCGCCCGCCAGCACGGGCATGCCGGCGGCCGCTTCCAGCAGCCAGGCGAGCACCGTCAGCCCACCCAGACGCCAACCATAGAGGGCGCCGACCATTAGCACGGCAAAGGTTTGCAGCGACACCGGGACCGGCTGCATCGGGATGCTGACGTAGGACGAGGCGGTCAGCAGTGCCGTTCCGCCCACCACCAAAGCCGCCTGGCGCACCCAATGGGCAGGGCGGGAGACGGGTACGGCGACAGCACTGGAGAGATCTTGGGACATGGCTTTCCTCTTGAATGGTGTTGGGAACATGCGGTACATACCGGGCGTCTTGGCGCCAAGGTGTCCGTCGGTACGTGACCTACACCGTATTGTAAACATTACAACTTTCATTAGGTTTACGTAATTATTTATTTTATAGCGATGGTCCACGTTCCCGCGCTCCACCCGCCCCGACCTGGCGCACACTCCCCCCATGCCTACCGAACCACCCGCCCGGGAACTGCTGCGCCAGCTCGCCACCGGCAACGCGGTATCCGGCGAAGCGCTCGCCACCGGGCTGGGCGTGACCCGCGCCGCCGTGTGGAAGCAGATCGCCGTCCTGCGGGCCATGGGCCTGCCCATCGAGGCCCGCAGCCGCGCCGGCTACCGCATGGCCTGGCCCGTCGAATTGCTGGACATCCCCACCATCGTCGCCGCTCTGGGAGCGGCGCCCGCTGCGCCCGTACACCTGTACTGGGAGCTCGATTCGACGCAGGACCAGCTGGCACGGCTCCTGCCCGGCGCCCCCGACCTGACCGTGGCCCTGGCCGAGCGCCAAACCCTGGGGCGGGGGCGGCGCGGCCATGGCTGGATCTCGCCGCCGGGCCTGGGCATCACCCTGTCGTGCCTGAAATACTTCGCGGGGGGGCCGGCGGCGCTGTCCGGGCTGTCGGTCGCCATGGGCGTGTGCGTGGTCCAGGCGCTGGCGGGCCTCGGGGTTCCCGGCCTGCAGCTCAAGTGGCCGAACGACGTGGTGGCGGACCAGGGCAAGCTCGCCGGCATCCTGATCGAAGTGAGCGGCGAATACGACGGCCCCAGCGTCGTGCGCGTCGGGCTGGGCTTGAACGTGCGCCTGGCGCCCAGCGTGCGCGGCGCGCTCGACCAGCCGGTGGTCGACCTGGCAACGCTGTGCGGCGGCACGCCGCCTGGGCGCAACGCGTTGGCGGCACGCATCATTGCGCACCTGCGCGCCGGTCTGTTGCGCTTCGAGCAGGACGGCCTGGCGCCCTTCGCACAGGACTTCGCGCACATGGACTGGCTGGCCGGCAAACCGCTCACGGTGCGCGGCCCGCACGGGCCGCAGGCTGCGATAGGGCGCGGCATCGACGCGCAGGGTGCGCTGCGCGTCGAAATCGACGGCCGCACCAGCACGGTACACAGCGACAAGGTCTCGGTACGTGCCCAGCCAGCGTAAGGCCGGAAACCGCGCGCCGCTTCAGCGCCCTGCGTTGCTGGCCTCGATGCCCCAGCGCGCCAGTGCGGCGTCGTCGCTCACGCGCGCGTCCACCCAGCGCGCGCCGGCCGGCGTGGTCTCCTTCTTCCAGAACGGCGCCTGGGTCTTGAGATAGTCCATGAGGAACTCGCAAGCCTGGAAGCTCTGGCCCCGGTGCGCGCTGGTGACGGCGACGAACACGATCTGATCGAGCGGCGCCAGCAGGCCGATGCGGTGGATCACGCGCGCGCCCAGGATGTCGAAGCGGGCAAAGGCCTGGTCGACCATGGCCTCGATGGAGCGCTCGGTCATCCCGGGGTAATGCTCCAGCTCCATCGCCGCCACGCCGTGCTCGGGGCCGTTGCGGTCGCGCACGGTGCCGACGAAGCAGCACACGGCGCCCACGCGGCCGTCCTGCGCGCGCAGCGCGGCGAGTTCGCGGCTGGCGTCGAAGTCCTCGGCCTGGATGGAAACGCGCGGCAGGGTCATGGCGATACGGGCCTCAGGGCGAACGGTGCTGGCGCGGCGCCGCCATCAGCCGGCGCGCCTCCTCGGCCTGCAGGGCGAAGGCCCGCACGGCGGGGCTGGGCGGCAGGTCCGCGAGCAGGCGCTGCAGGCGCTCGATGTCGCCGTGCGTGGGCGCCACCTGCGTCTGGGCGAGCGCCGCCTGCAGGTTGCCGGCCTTCACCAGGCCCAGCACCTTCTGCGCCCAGGCGTTGCGGTCACGCGCGGCCATGGGGCCCTCCGGCGGGAATAGTGTGTAGCATTGCCCGCCACTGTAACGGCAGCGCCGCCCTGCCGGCACCCCCATGGCCACCCAGACGATAGACATCCCCGGCTACAAGCTCTTCCCCTCGCCGCGCAACCGCCACCGCGAGGTGTTCGCGCTGCGCGTGTTCGTGCCCCACCCCTATGCGCTGATCGTGCTGGAAGATTTCCATTTCGCGGCCAGGGCGACGCTGTTCGCCGCCTGCCGCGCCAGCGACGGCAAGATGGGGCAGCTGGTGAGCTTCGAGCTGGACGCCGACCGGGAGAGATTCGAGCGCCTGTTCACGCCCGACTGAGCATGCAGGAACACGACAACCAGATCCTGGTGCCGCCAAGCTTCATCGCGCTCCATGCGGACGCGCGCGGCCGGCTGCGCGCAACGCCCGACCACCTGCGCCAGCGCTACGAGCTGTGCGAGGACCTGGCCAACCTGCTGGTGGACCAGGCGCAGACGCTGTACCACGTGCAGGCGCCGTCCGAGGCCGAGATCCTGCGGCGCATGCACGCCGGGCTGGCAGGCGGCGGCGCGGGCCTGGCACCGGGCGAGGCCGCCTGGGTCGTGAGCCGGCTGGCCGAGCTGCTCGGCTGGCCCTGCCCGGCGCTGGCCGAAGCCGGCGACGCCCCACTGGAGCACGCTGCTTGAACCACGCACTCAGCACGCACGAGCGGGCGCGAACCGGCCTGGGCCGTGAGGGTGTGCTGTGGGCACTCGTCTGGGCGCTGCTGCTGGCGCCCGCCCTGGGGCGCTGGCACGAGGCGCTGCACGGCGCCGGTGGCGCGCACGGTCGGCCGGCGGCGACCTGGGCGCAGGATGGCGGCGTCCACCCCACGGCCAGCGCGCCCGTTCCGGGCGGCTTCTTCGAACGCCTGTTCTCCGGCCACGCACGCTCGGACTGCCTGCTGCTCGACCAGGCCACCCTGGCTTACGCCCTGCCCAGCACGGGCCTGGCGCTCCCTGCAGCGGCACCCCACACCTGCGCCGCGCCCGCGCCGCCCGAGCGCGTGGCGCGCCGGCATGTGGCGTTCTTCCACGCGCGCGGCCCGCCCGCGCCGCAGCGCGCCTGATACGGCGCCCCAAACACTCCCATATCGATAGCTTCAAACGCTTGACCAGCAAGCGCTAGGAGCCAATTTGACCCGAATTCTCGGCCTTCCGCCGCCAATTCGCCCGCACGCCTGCGGGCGCGTGCGGCGTGACCGTCGCCACCTTCCAAGGATCTTTCATGTCTTATCCACGCACCACGCCCTTTCATTTCGCCCTTCGTCCGCTGGCGTTTGTCGCCTGGCTGAGCGCCGTCGCCACCGGCCACGCCGCCGACGCGGCGCCGGCCGAGCCCAGCCTGGCGCCTGTCACCGTGTCGGCCAGCGGCCTGCAACTGGGCGCCAGCGACATGACCACCCCCGCCACCGTGCTCGAAGGCGACGAACTCGTGCGCCGCTGCGAGGCCACGCTCGGCGAAACCCTGGCGGGCGAGCCCGGCATCGCTGCAAGCCACTTCAGCGCCGGGGCCAGCCGCCCCATCATCCGGGGCATGGACGGCCCGCGCGTCAAGGTGCTGAGCGACGGCGCCGAGCTGCACGACGCCTCCACCCTCAGCCCCGACCACGCCGTGGTGGCCGAGCCCCTGCTTGCCACTCAGATCGAGGTGCTGCGCGGCCCCTCGGCCCTGGCGCACGGCGACGGCGCCGTGGGCGGCGTGGTCAACGTGCTCGACGGCAAGGTGCCCACCGCCGTACCCGCCAAGGGCTACGAAGGCAGCCTGGAGCTGCGCGCCAACAGCGCCGCCCGTGAGAAGGCGGGCGTGTTCTCGCTCACCGGCGGCACGGGCAATGTGGCCGTGCACGTGGAAGGCGTGGCGCGCGACGCCGCCGACTACCGCGTGGGCCCCGGCTGGGTGCACGACGACCATGTGGACCGCAAGGTGCCCGGCAGCTTCAACCGCACCGACACCGGCAGCGTGGGCATCTCCTGGGTGGGTGAGCGCGGGTATCTCGGCGCCGCCTACACGCGCCAGGCCGCACGCTACGGCCTGCCGGGCCACAACCATGGCTTTGAAGGCTGCCACACCCACGGCAACCACCTGCACTGCGGCAGCCACGGCGACGACGACGGCCACGACCACGGCCATGAAGACGAACACGACGACGTGCCCGTGGTCGACATGCGCAGCGAGCGCCTGGACATCCGGGGCGAACTGCGCAGCCCCTTTACCGGCTTCACCGCCCTGCGCCTGCGCGCCGCCATCACCGACTACCAGCATGATGAGGTGGAAGACGGCACCCCCGTCACCACCTTCAAGAACAAGGCCCACAGCGCCCGCGTGGAGCTGCAGCACGCGCCCGTGGCCGGCTGGCGCGGCCTGCTGGGCGTGCAGGCATCAGAGCGCCGCTTTGCCGCCGAGGGCGACGAGGCCTACATCCAGCCCACCACCACGCGCCGCGCGGGCCTGTTCGCGTTGGAGGAATACCGCTGGGGCGATTGGCGCTTCGAGGCCGCCCTGCGCCACGACCGCCAGACGGCCGAGGCCGAAACCAGCGGCACGGAGCGCAGCCACAACGGCACCTCGGCATCGCTGGGCGCGGTGTGGAAGTTCCGCCCCGGCTACCAGTTGGGCGCCAGCCTCACCCGCGCCAGCCGCGCCCCCACGCCCGAAGAGCTGTACGCGCGCGGCCTGCACATGGCCACCGCCACCTACGAGCGCGGCGACGCCAACCTGCGCGCCGAAACGTCCAACAACATCGACCTGAGCCTGCGCAAGACCAGTGGCGACACCACCTTTGGCGTGAGCGTGTTCCGCAACCGCATCAACGGCTACATCCACGGCACCACGCTCGACGAGCTGGATGGCCTGCAACTGCTGCAATACGCCCAGCAAAACGCCACCTTCACCGGCATCGAAGCCCACGTGCGCCAGCGCCTGAACCGCCGCCTAGGCCTCACCCTGTTCGGCGACGCCGTGCGCGCCCGCCTGCACGACGGCAGCCTGCTCCCCCGCATCCCCCCGGCCCGCGCCGGCCTGCGGCTGGATGCCACCTGGAACGCCTGGCAAGGCCAGGTGGAGTGGGTGCAGGTCGCCCGCCAGACCCGCGTTGCCGCGTTCGAGCAGCCCACGGCGGGCTACGGCATGCTGAATTTGGGTGTGAGCTACAGCGGGCAGACGAATGGCACGCCGTGGCAGGTGTACCTGAAGGGCAACAACCTGACGGACCGGCTGGCGTATGCGCACACCTCGTTTATCAAGAACGCCGCGCCTTTGATGGGGCGCAATGTGACGGTGGGGGTGAGGGTGGCGTTCTGAGGAGGCTGATGCCGTAATGTGAGCGAGCCAGCGGCGGGGGAGGACGCTGCTGGCTTGTGCAGCCATTGATGACTATTTGTGGATGGGTCGGCAATCCGATTTGACCGGGGGGGATGGGTGGCAGGGCTTTGGCGCAGTTGGGGGTGGGGCCAAGCTGTGGCGCAGGCTGCCAGGGTTAGCGCCTCCGTCGGATGCCGGTGATTGAGCCTATTTTCGGCTTCCAGCGCTTTAACAGAGGGCGCTATAAGCTATTTTATTGATAGCGCCAGAACAGCCACTTCATGGGCTCAGGGCAAAAAAACCGGCTCGTCAGAGCCGGTTTTTCACGAGGGTTACCGGTTTCAGTAACGGCCGCCGCCGAAGCCGCCCGTGCCGTAACCCACGTCCGAGCGTTTGTTGCCGCCGTAGCCGTAGGCGCTGTAGCCACCGGCGCCGCCGGCGGCTTCGCGGGGGCGGGCCAGGTTCACAACGATGGAACGGCCTTCGACCGACATGCCGTTCAGGGCGCTGATGGCCGCCTGGGCAATTTCAGCGTTGGCCATTTCCACAAAGCCGAAGCCCTTGGAGCGGCCGGTTTCGCGGTCCATCATGACCTTGGCCGAGGAAACATTGCCAAACTCGGCAAAGTTGCTTTCCAGGCTGGAATCGGTCACGGAATAGGGCAGGTTGCCCACGTAGATTTTGCTGCTCATGAAAGAGCCTTTCTGAAAAATGGCGCGCGACGATGGGCGCACCGTTGGGGTACGGGCGTGCAGATCGGATATCCGCAGCGACGGGGAAGGATGGATGGGGTCCAGGCGTGCCAGATCAGCACACGGGTGGGTGCTGCATGCTCGCCTGCAACCAACCCTGGGTGACGGCAAAGATCCGGGCGGCTTCGCGCGAGGCAAAGGCTTTGTCGAAACGGAACACGCGGCAGTAGCTGCCGTTGCCCTGGGGTCGGTGGACCGAGAAGGAGGCGCGAAAGCGGCCGCAGTCGGTCGGGTTTGTCGTGGGCGAAACGACGTACTTGCCCATGGAAATGGCGTTCTTTGAAATCGGGTGCATTCAGAGCGCAGGCGGCAAACCAGCCTGCGTGAGCATCAAGGGACTCGGTGGGCTGCAGCTCTACAGACCCACGGGGCGACAGCGTCGCAAATGGCAACCTGCTCGGAAGGCTTGCGCCGGAAGCAGGCGTTGCAGTGATGGCATTCGGGGAGTGCCATGCTGCAACACTGCAAAGTATAAACCAAATGGCATATTTTTTAAATTTAATATTCTTTCTGGTTTTAAAGTTGGCGCCGCACGCGCGACATGCCCCATCCGCACGGCAACCTTTGCGCAGTTATGGCATCAACAAGCTGTTGCCTGCCGTTCCTAAAATCTACCGCCCATGACTGTCCCCCTCTCCGGCCCTGGCGCCGTCCAGCGCGCCTTGGCCTACCTTTTCGTTGCGACTCTGGCCGCCTGCGGCAGCACGCCGCCCAGCGCACCACCCGCCGCCCCGGAACCCACGGCAACCACCACCGCCGCACCCCCCATCAAGATCGGCATCGCCCTCGGCGGCGGCGCGGCCAAGGGGTTTGCGCACATTGGCGTGCTCAAGATGCTGGAGGCCAATGGCTTTGCGCCCGCCGTGGTGGCGGGCACCAGCGCGGGCAGCGTCGTCGGGGCGATGTACGCCAGCGGCATGAACGCGTTCGAATTGCAGGAAAAGGCGGTGGCGCTCGATGAGGCCAGGATCCGCGACCTGCAGTGGTCCTCGGGCGGGCTGGTGCTGGGCCAGAAGCTGGAGGACTACGTGAACGAGCAGGTGCACCGCAAGCCGCTGGAGCAGCTCGCCAAGCCCTTCGTGGCGGTGGCCACGCGCATTGAAGACGGCGAGCGCACGGTGTTCGCGCGCGGCAACACCGGGCAGGCGGTGCGGGCGTCGAGCAGCGTGCCGGGCGTGTTCCAGCCGGTCGGCATCGGCAAGTACCACTATGTGGACGGCGGCGTCGTGAGCCCGGTGCCGGTGGATGCGGCGCGGCAGCTCGGCGCCGACGTGGTGGTGGCGGTGGATATTTCCAGCAAGGCGCGCGGGCAGTCACCGGCCGACATGCTCGGTACGCTCGGCCAGTCCATCGCCATCATGGGCCAGAAGCTCGGCCAGGCCGAGCTGGCGCGGGCCGACGTGGTGGTGCGCCCGCGGGTGCTGGACATCGGCCCGGTGGATTTCCAGCAGCGCACCAGCGCCATCGTGGAGGGCGAGAAAGCCGCTCTGGCCGCCCTGCCGCAGTTGCGCCAGCGTGTCGCGCAGTTGCAGGCGGCGCGTGCCGAAACGGCGCGCCTGGCGCAGCAGAAGGCCGCCGCCGCCGAGCACCAGGCCTGCCTGGAGTCGCGCTCGCGCCTGCGCAAGCTCGCCGGCATGGCCGGGCTGGACGATTCCTGCGCCCAGCCCTGACGGACCACAAGCGCCCTCAGGCCTGCAGGCTGAACCCGCCCTTGGGCTTGAACACGCCGCAGCCGATCACGCGGTCGCTGCCGAGCGGCAGGATGTACGAGGTTTTTTCGTCCACCGCGCCGGTCACCGGGTTGACCACCTCGTAGTCCACCCAGCCCCCGCCGCGCTGGGCGGCGGCGAAGAATTCGCGCAGCACGAAGTCGCCGTCCAGCCCGCGCACGTCGTACACCGATTTGCCCACGTTGTCCGGCGTGGAGCCGAACACCTGGTAAACGCCGCTGCGGTCGAAGACGAAGATGTACTGGTCGCGGTCGCGATACGGCCCCGCCTGGTCGTGGAACTGCACCGCCGCCTGCGCCAGGCCGACCTGGGCGACCAGCGCCGCCGCGCGCCCCACCATGGCGTAGGCCTCGTCGGCCGTGCCGCGCCGCAGGCGGATGCCGGCGACCGAGCCGCTCAGGTTCGACGCGCGCTCGGCCAGGCCCATGGTGGCGTGCAGTGCTTCTTCGACCATGCTGCCGTTGCGCTGGGTGATCTGGTCGAGCTCGCGCACCGCCTGCGCCACCTCGCTGAGCGAGCTGCTTTGCGCGGCGCTTGCATCGCTGATGGCAGTGAGGCCGTCGGCCACCTCGCCCACGCCCTGAACGACGGTCTGCAGGTGCGTGCGCACGGCGTCGGTGCGCGCCACGCCCGCCTGCACCTGGCCGCCGGAGCGCGCGATGAGTTCGCGGATCTCGCGCGCCGAGGTGGCGCTGCGCTGCGCCAGGGTGCGCACCTCGCTCGCCACCACGGCGAAGCCCCGCCCCGCCTCGCCGGCGCGCGCCGCTTCCACGGCGGCGTTGAGCGCCAGGATGTTCGTCTGGAAGGCGATGCCGTCGATCACGCCGACGATCTCGCCCATGCGGCGCGAACCGTCGGCGATCTCGCCGATGGCCGTGACGGCCGCTTCCATCGCGCCCGCGCCGGCGTGCGCCTCTTCGCGCACGCGGCGCGTCAGCGCATCCACGGCCTGGGCGCGCTGGGCCGTGCCCTGGACCGATTCACTGAGCGCGGCGATGCTGGCGCTGGCCTGCTCCAGGCTGGCGGCCTGGGCCTCGGTGCGCTGGGACAGATCCTGCATGTTGGCCGTCAGCCCGGCGCCGGCCTGGGCGACGTACAGCGCCTGGTTGCGCACCGTGCCCACCAGGCCGGAAAAATTCTCGTTCATGGATTCGAGCTGCGCCCCGGCCTGCGCCAGCGCATCGCTGCCCGGCACCACCACGCTGTGCGAGAGGTCGCCGCGCGCATTGTTGCGCGCCACCTGGCCGAGCACCGCTACGGAAGCGAGCAGCTGGTGTGCGAACGCCGCCAGCAGCCAGGCCGCCAGCGCCCAGGCCAGCGCCGCCGGCACGGCGCGCGCGGGCGCAGCGGCCAGCGCGGGCCAGGCCGCCCAGGCAAGCGCCACCGGCAGTGCGACCAGGAGCACCAGCGCCAAAAGCGCCAACCGCGCCCCGAGCGGCGCACGGCCGAGCAGCCGCGAGGGCGCAGAAAACAGGCTTTGCAAGGCGCTCATGGGGTCTCCAGGGAGTTCTGATACCGGCACGCTGTGCCGCAGCGTGCCCCAGACCAGCGGGGCGCACAAGGCTAGCGCATGCGCGGCCGTCTCGCCATGCGGCGTGGCGTGATCTTTATTTGATGCAGCGCAGGGATTTTTTTCAGCCGCCCGTCACCGGCGGGAAGAACGCGACTTCGTCGCCCTCTTTCAGCCCCGCATGCTCGTGCGCCAGCACCTGGTTGAGCGCCATGCGCACCGCGCGCCCCGGCGCTAGGGCTTCGGCCAGGTCGCCGCCGCGCGCGCGCAGTTCGGCACGCAGCTCGGCGATGGTGCCGGCATCGGTCGAGAGCAGCTCGCTGGCGCTGCCCGCAGCCTCGCGGATGGAGGCGAAATAGCGCACTTGGATTTTCATCGCTGGGCCGTCCCAAGATGAAAAACGGCCCCCGCGGGGGGCAGCGACCACACGAAGTGACGGAGCGTGGGGGTCATGTTCATCGCCGGGCCGCACCAAGAGGAAGAGCGGCCCCCTCGGGGGGGCAGCGACCACACGAGGTGGGGAGCGTGGGTGCCAGCGTTCATCCGAGCAGGTCCGCGAAGGAAAGAAAGCGCACCGTGTCACCGGTGGCGATGGTCTGGCCGGCCGGGTTGTCCACCACGCCGTCGCCCCAGACGGCCGAGGTGAGCACGCCCGAGCTCTGGTTGGCAAACAGGTCCAGGCCGCCCGCCGCGTTGTGCCGCACGCGCAGGAATTCGCGCCGCTTGTCGGCGCGCGGCACGGCGAAATCGGCACGCAGCAGCGTGGCCTTGGGGGCCACGCCCACCACGCCCTGCAGGCGCAGCACGAAGGGCCGCACCAGGAGCAGGAAGGTGAGGTAGCTCGACACCGGGTTGCCGGGCAACCCCATGAAATGGGCGGCGCCGATGCGCCCGTAGGCAAAGGGCTTGCCCGGCTTCATGGCGATCTGCCACAGGTCAAGCCGCCCGAGCGATTCGACGGCGGGCTTGACGTGGTCTTCCTCGCCGACCGAGACGCCGCCGCTGGTGAGGATCAGGTCGTGTGCGTCGGCGGCCTGGCGCAGCGCGGCGGTGGTGGCCGCGCGCTGGTCGGGCACGATGCCGAAATCCGTCACCTCGCAGCCCAGGCGCAGCAGCAGCGCGCGCAGGAAGAAGCGGTTGCTGTTGTAGATGGCGCCAGGGCGCATCTGCTCGGGCGGCACGTCCCCCGGCATGACGAGCTCGTCGCCGGTGGAAAACAGCGCCACGCGCGGGCGCCGCGCCACCTGCAGGCGCGCCAGGCCGATGCTCGCCGCCAGGCCCAGTTCGGCCGGCGTGAGGCGCGTGCCGGCGGCCAGCACCTGCGCGCCCAGGGCGATGTCTTCCCCGGCGCGGCGAATCCACTGGCCGGACCGGGGCTGGACGTTGACGCGCACGCGCATGCCGCCCGGGCCGTCCTGTGCCTCGCAGTCTTCCTGCATGGCGATGGCGTCCGCGCCCGGGGGCACGGGCGCGCCGGTGAAGATGCGCGCCGCGCTGCCGGGCGCGAGCGGCTGGCCGGCGCTGCCGGCGGCGATGCGCTGCGTGACAGGCAGCTCGGCGCCGGCCTGCGGCACGTCGGCCACACGCAGGGCGTAGCCGTCCATGGCGCTGTTGTCCTGCGGCGGCACCTGCAGCGGCGAGACGGAGGCCACCTGCAGCACGCGGCCGTCGGCGTCCCAGGTGGATACGGCTTGCGCGCCGGCGAGCGGCTGCGCCTGGGCCAGCAGCTCGGCCAGGGCGTCGTCCAGCGGCTTCATGGGAGGACGCATGGCTTGGCTTCTCCGTGCAAATCCCAGTCGTAATCAAAGCGCTCGCCCTGCTCCAGCAACCAGGCGGCGATCTCCGCCGGGGCGTTGAGGTCGAACACCGGCAGGCCGGTGGGCAGCGGCAGTTGGCCGGGCGCGTCGGTCGCCAGGGCGACGACGAAGTCGTCGCTGGCGTAGCGCACCGGGTGCGGCGCGCCGCCGCCCGTCGGCGCGCGCCAGACTTCCACCTTGGGCAAATCGCTTTCCTTGAAGCCTTCGACCAGGACCCAGTCCACGCCGTCGTAGAGCTCGGCCAGCAGGTGGTGCACGGAGAGCACGCTGGGCTGCTCGAACTCGCGCATCAGCGCCAGGCGCCGGTCGGACGCCACCACCACCTCGAACGCGCCGGCCTCACGGTGGCGCCAGGTGTCCTTTCCGGCGTGGTCGATGTCGAAGCTGTGGTGCGCATGCTTGACGACCGAGACGCGCTGGCCGCGCATGCGCAGTTCGGGAATCAGTTTCTCCACCAGCGTGGTCTTGCCGCAGCCTGAAAAACCGGCAAAGCCGACAACCTTCATGCAGACTCCCGTTTGCTATCTTGTTAATAGCTATAAGCCTATGCACATCAAGCGCTAGAGGCCATTTTTACCACTATTTGCAGTGCGCGGCGATGAACGCCTTCACCCGGCCAACGTCCGCCGGCATCACCTGCACGCGCTTGGGCAGGGCCTCGATGCCGTCGAACCGCGCCGGGCGCTCGGGCGGGTGGCCCAGCGCTTCGGTGATGGTTTCGGCGAACTTGATGGGCAGCGCCGTCTCCAGCACGATCATGGGCACATCGCCCGCACCCATGTGCTCGCGCGCCACCTTGACGCCGTCGGCCGTGTGGGTATCGATGGTGGTGCCAAAGCGCCGGAAGGTGTCCTGGATGGTGGCCAGGCGGTCGGCGTGCGTGCTCTTGCCGCTGACAAATCCGTAGCGCGTGGCGGCTTCGGCAAACAGCGGGTCGGCGCTGAGGTCGAAACGGCCTGCTTGGGCCAGCGCATCGCCAAAGAGTGCGCGCGTGCGTTCGGCACTGCGGCCCAGCAGGTCGAAGACGAAACGCTCGAAATTGCTGGCCTTGCTGATGTCCATGGAAGGGCTGGACGTCTCGTGCGTATCGGCGCTGCCGCGCACGCGGTACACGCCGGTGCGGAAGAACTCGTCGAGCACGTCGTTCTCGTTCGTCGCCACCACAAGGCGCTCGATCGGCAGGCCCATCATGCGCGCCACGTGGCCGGCGCAGACGTTGCCGAAGTTGCCGCTGGGCACCGTGAAGCCGACCTTCTGGTCGTTCGACGTGGTCGCCTGCAGGTAGCCGGCGAAGTAGTACACCACCTGCGCCAGCAGGCGCGCCCAGTTGATGGAGTTGACGGTGCCGATCTTGTACTGGCGCTTGAATGCCAGGTCGTTGCTGACCGCCTTGACGATGTCCTGGCAGTCGTCGAACACGCCTTCGATGGCGATGTTGTGGATGTTCTCGTCCTGCAGGCTGAACATCTGCGCCTGCTGGAAAGCGCTCATCCGGCCGTGCGGGCTGGTCATGAAGACGCGCACGCCCCGCTTGCCGCGCATGGCGTATTCGGCCGCGCTGCCGGTGTCGCCGCTGGTCGCGCCCAGGATGTTGAGCTCTTCGCCCCGGCGCGCCAGTTCGTATTCGAACAGGTTCCCCAGGAGCTGCATGGCCATGTCCTTGAAGGCCAGCGTCGGACCGTTGGACAGCGCTTCGAGCCACAGACCGGGCTCCAGCGGACGCAGCGGCACGATCTCCGGCGTGCCGAAGACTTCGGCGGTGTAGGTCTTGCGGCACAGGGCGCGCAGGTCGTCCGCCGGGATGTCGTCGATGTAGAGCGAGAGGATTTCAAACGCCAGCGCGGCGTAGCCCTGGCCCTGCAGCACGCCGCGCAGGCGCGTGAGCGCGGCGCCGTCGATCCGCGGGTAGTGTTCGGGCAGGTACAGGCCACCGTCCGGCGCCAGGCCTTCGAGCAGGATGTCGCAGAAGTGGGGTCGGGCGGAATGGCCGCGGGTGGAGAGGTATTGCATGGCGGTCTCGCAGGCCAACAGGGTGAATGTAGCGCCGTTCGATCCGCGGAAGCCCGTGCGGGCCGGGCTTGTCGAAGCCTGGCGCCGCGACGCTTGCTTGGGCCAGCGCAGCGAACAGAACGAACGGCTGTGGCTTAGTTGAGCTCTTCCTTGCGGATGCGCACGATGGGCGCGAGCACCGTGGGGAGCTGCTGCAGCTCGGCCAGCACGGCGTCCAGCGTGCCCTCGCGGGCGTCGTGGGTGAGGATGATCAGGTCGGTCTGCGTCGAGCCTTCGCCGCCGACGTCCTCGGCCTCGCGCTGCAGCACGGCGTCGATGCTGACCCCGGCGGCGGCCAGCAGGCCTGTGACCTTGGCCAGCACGCCGGCCTGGTCGGCCACGCGCAGGCGCAGGTAGTAGCTGGTGACTACTTCGCTCATCGCCAGGACCGGCAGCTCGCCCATGGCTTCCTGCAGGCTGGCCGGCTGGAAAGCCAGGTGCGGCACGCGGTGGTGCGGGTCGGCGGTGTGCAGGCGGGCGATGTCGACCAGGTCGGCGATCACCGCGCTGGCGGTGGGCTCGCTGCCCGCACCCTTGCCGTAGTACAGCGTGGCGCCGACGGCGTCGCCCTGCACCACCACGGCGTTCATGGCGCCCTCGACGTTGGCGATCAGGCGCTTGGCGGGCACCAGGCTGGGGTGCACGCGCAGCTCGATGCCCTTGCTGACGCGCTTGGTGATGCCCAGCAGCTTGATGCGGTAGCCGAGCTGCTCGGCGTACTTGATGTCCTGCGCGGCGAGCTGGGTGATGCCTTCGATGTAGGCCTTGTCGAACTGCACGGGGATGCCGAAGGCAATCGCCGACATGATGGTCACCTTGTGCGCCGCGTCCACGCCTTCGATGTCGAAGGTCGGGTCGGCCTCGGCGTAGCCCAGGCGCTGCGCGTCCTTCAAGGCGGCGTCGAAATCCAGGCCCTTGTCGCGCATCTCGGAGAGGATGAAGTTGGTCGTGCCGTTGATGATGCCGGCCAGCCACTGGATGCGGTTGGCCGTGAGACCCTCGCGCAGCGCCTTGATGATGGGGATGCCGCCGGCCACGGCGGCCTCGAACGCCACCATCACGCCCTTGGCAGAGGCGGCGGCGAAGATCTCGCTGCCGTGCACCGCCAGCAGCGCCTTGTTCGCCGTGACGACGTGCTTGCCGGCGGCGATGGCTTCGAGCACCAACTGCTTGGCGATGCCGTAGCCGCCGATCAGCTCGACGACGATGTCGATGTCGGGGTTGGCGATGACGGCGCGCGCATCGCCCACCACCTGCACCCGGTCGCCGGCCACGGCGCGGGCGCGCTCCACGTCCAGGTCGGCCACCATGGTGATGGCGATGCCCCGGCCGGCGCGGCGCTGGATTTCTTCCTGGTTGCGCGCGAGGACCGTGAACACGCCGCTGCCGACGGTGCCGATGCCGAGGAGGCCTACTTGGATGGGTTTCATCAATTTTCTCAGTAAAAAATGTCTCTAGCGCCCGTCCAATAAGCGCCGATAGCTACAAAAACAATAGTCAAGCCTTGGCGTGGCGCTGCCGGTACTGCGCCAGGAAGCCCGCCAGCCGGCCCACGGCCTCGCGCAGGTCGTCCTCGTGCGGCAGGAAGACGATGCGGAAATGCTGCTGGTCGGAGTAGTTGAAGCCCGACCCCTGCACCAGCATCACGCGCGTGGCGCGCAGCACCTCCATGAAGAACTGGCGGTCGTCCTCGATGGGATACATCTCCGGGTCCAGGCGCGGGAACATGTACAGCGCCGCCTGGGGCTTGACGCAGGTGACGCCCGGGATCTGCGTGATCAGCTCGTAGGCCAGGTCGCGCTGGCGGCGCAGGCGCCCGCCTTCCTTCACCAGGTCGTTGATGCTCTGGTAGCCGCCCAGCGCCGTCTGTATGGCCCACTGCCCCGGCACGTTGGAGCCGAGCTTGAGGTTGGCCAGCATGTTCAGGCCCTCGATGTAGTCGCGCGCGGCGCGCTTGTCGCCCGAGACCACCATCCAGCCGGCGCGAAAGCCGCAGGAGCGGTAGGCCTTGGAGAGCGAGTTGAAGGTGAGCGTGAGCACGTCGGTCGACAGGCTCGCCATGGCCGTGTGGCGTACGCCGTCGTACAGCACCTTGTCGTACACCTCGTCCACCAGCAGCACCAGGTCATGCTCGCGCGCCAGCTGCACGATGCCGCGCAGCAGCTCGTCGGAATAGAGCGCGCCCGTGGGGTTGTTCGGGTTGATGACCACGATGCCGCGCGTGCGCGGCGTGATCTTGGCGCGCATGTCCTCCAGGCTGGGCATCCAGCCGTTGGACTCGTCGCACACATAGTGCACCGGCACGCCGCCCGAGAGGCTGGTGGCCGCCGTCCACAGCGGGTAGTCGGGCGCGGGCAGCAGCAGCTCGTCGCCGTCGTTGAGCAGCGCATTCGTCGCCATGACGATGAGCTCGCTCGCGCCGTTGCCCAGGTAGATGTCGTCCAGCGTCACGCCCGCAATGCCCTGCTGCTGCGTGTAGTGCATGACGGCCTTGCGCGCCGCGAAGATGCCCTTGCTGTCGGAGTAGCCCGCGGACTCGGGCAGGTTGCGCGCCATGTCCTGCACCACCTCCTCGGGCGGGTCGAAGCCGAACGGCGCCATGTTGCCGATGTTGAGCTTGATGATCTTCTGGCCCTCGTCCTCCATCTGCCGGGCGGCGTCCACGATGGGGCCGCGGACATCGTAGAGAACATTGGCGAGCTTGCTGGACTTGAGGAGGGGTTTCATGCGCGAAGGTAGCAGGGGAATTCGCCGGCCCGGGCGGCCGCCCGCAGGGCGAAACCTATAATTTGACCACAGTTCCACCGCCGCGCTGCCGCCCGGCGGCGCGCCCGCCCCGCCCCAACACCGCATGAAATTCTCCCCCGAACGCATAGACGCCCAGAGCATTTCCGGCTACGGCCCGGGCTGGGTTGCGGTCGGGGGCGAGAAGATCCACGACAGCGTGCTTCTCGGCGCCAAAGGCTTGCGCACACCGTGGCCGGTGCCCAGCTTCGAGCATCTGACGGCCGAGCACATCGCCGAACTGGCGACGCTGGAGGCCGAAGTCATGCTGCTGGGAACGGGCGAGCGCACGCGTTTCGTGCACCCCCGGTGGCTCGCGCCGCTGCTGGCGCGGCGCATTGGCCTTGAAGCCATGGACAGCTTTGCCGCCTGCCGGACCTACAACATCCTGGCGGGAGAGGGACGCAACGTGGTGCTGGCGCTGATCATCGCCCCGCCCGCGCCGGGCTAGCGCGGCGCACCCAAGAGCCCCCGCAGGTGCCGTGGAAAGGGCTTTCAGAGTAAAATCTCGGGTTGCTGCCGGGGTTATACGAGAAAAAATCCAAACACCTTCCCCGGTTTTTCAACGACCTCACCGAGAGAGATTAAAGATATATGGCGATCGTTGTCAATAAACCCCTCCCAGAATTTGAAGCCAACGCCACCGGCGGCGTGCGGGTGACCAACACCTCGCACCACGGTCAGGTCATGGTGCTTTATTTTTATCCCAAGGACAACACGCCCGGCTGCACCACCGAAGCCATGCAGTTTCGCGACAAGTACAAGGATTTCGTCAAGGCCGGCGCCGCGGTTTTCGGCGTTTCGCGCGACAACATGAAGTCGCACGACGATTTCAAGGAAAAACTCGAACTGCCGTTCGAGCTGATTGCCGACACCGAAGAAAAAATGTGCCACATGTTCGGCGTGGTCAAGAACAAGATCATGTACGGCAAGAAGGTCAAGGGCATCGAGCGCAGCACCTTCCTGATCGACGCCGACGGCGTGCTGGCCGAAGAATGGCGCGGCCTGAAGGTGCCCGGCCACGTGGAAGAAGTTCTCAAGGCCGTCAAGGCGCTCAACGCCCTGAAAAAAGCCGCCTGAGGGGCCGGCGCGCCGCCCGCGGCGCTGCCCGGGCCGCCGTGCATAATGGCCCGATGCCGCTGCACCGCGCGACGCCCGCCCCGCTTTCCAAGCCGCCTCGGTCTCCAGGCGGCTTTTTGTTTTTCTGATCCGCCAAGGTTCCATCGCCCATGCCCCTGCCCCCCGCTCCCACCCGGCGCGCCGCGCTGCTCACCCAGGAAGCCTTCGACCACCAGCCGCCCGCACAAAAGCGCGCCGCTCGGCGCACCAGCGCTGCTGCGCCCCGCGCCGAAGTGGCGGCGCCTCTGGCCGCTGTGGGCATGCCGGCGGCGCTGCCCGCCGCACCGGCAGCGGCCAGCCCGGCGCGTGCGCGCGCCCGCCAGGGCGAGGGCGCACCGGAGAGCCCACCCAGCGTGGCACCTGCTCCGGCCCCCGCTCCCGCCGCCAAACCCGCCCGCGAGCGCAAGGCGCGCAAGAGCGGCCCCGCGAAGCTTTTCGTGCTGGACACCAACGTGCTGCTGCACGACCCGACCAGCCTGTTCCGCTTCGAGGAACACGACATCTACCTGCCGATGATCGTGCTGGAGGAACTCGACGGCCACAAAAAGGGCATGACCGAAGTGGCTCGCAACGGCCGCCAGGTCAGCCGCTCGCTGGACGCGCTGGTGGCCACGCCAGGCGCCGACATTGCCCGCGGCATCAAGCTGGATTCGACCGGCCAGCGTGCCGCGGGCGGCTGCCTGTTCTTCCAGACCTCCGGGCTGGACTACGAACTGCCCGCCAGCCTGCCCCAAGGCAAGGCGGACAACCAGATCCTGGGCGTGGTGGCGAGCGTGCGCAAGCAGCACCCTGAGCGCGAAGTGGTGCTGGTGTCCAAGGACATCAACATGCGCGTCAAGGCGCGTGCGCTCGGCCTGCCGGCCGAGGACTACCAGAACGACAAGGCATTGGAAGACGGCGACCTGCTGTACGCCGGTGTGCTGGCGCTGCCGCAGGACTTCTGGAACCGCAACGGCAAATCGGTCGAGAGCTGGCAGAGCGGCGCGCACACCTACTACCGCATCAGCGGGCCGATCGTGCCGCAGCTGATGATCAACCAGTTCGTCTATTTCGAGGCGCCGGGCGAGCCCAGCCTGTACGCGCGCGTCAGCGAAATCCGCGACAAGACGGCCGTGCTGAAAACGCTCAAGGACTACGGCCACGCCAAGAACGCGGTCTGGGGCGTCACCACGCGCAACCGCGAGCAGAACTTCGCCGTCAACCTGCTGATGGACCCGGAGGTCGATTTCGTCACCCTGGCCGGGACGGCCGGCACCGGCAAGACCCTGATGGCGCTGGCTGCCGGCCTGACGCAGGTGCTGGACGAGCGCCGCTATACCGAGATCATCATGACCCGCGCCACGGTGAGCGTGGGCGAGGACATCGGCTTCCTGCCCGGCACCGAGGAGGAGAAGATGGGCCCCTGGATGGGCGCGCTGGACGACAACCTCGAATTCCTGGCCAAGGGCGACGGCGGCAACGCCGGCGAATGGGGGCGCGCGGCGACCAACGATCTGATCAGGAGTCGCATCAAGATCAAGAGCATGAACTTCATGCGCGGGCGCACCTTCCTGAACAAGTACGTCATCATCGACGAAGCGCAGAACCTGACGCCCAAGCAGATGAAGACCCTGATCACGCGCGCCGGCCCGGGCACGAAGATCATCTGCATGGGCAACCTGGCGCAGATCGACACGCCCTACCTGACCGAAGGCTCGTCCGGCCTGACCTTCGCCGTGGACCGCTTCAAGGGCTGGCCGCACAGCGGCCACATCACCCTGGCGCGCGGCGAGCGTTCGCGCCTGGCCGATTTCGCGAGCGAAGTGCTGTAACGCCCCGGGTTTTGAAGCAAAAAGAGCTGCCAGCGCACGGTCCGCGTGCCTTGGCAGCTCTTTTTTTGATAGCGAAAGAAGCAATTTACTATCGCTTTTCTAGCAATAAACCCTTGCCAGATAAGCGCTAGAGGCCAATTTGACCCCTAAAAATCGTCGTTCGACCCCATCGCCAGGCTCTCGAAGCGCGTCTGCGATTTCTGGAAGAACAGCTTGACCGTGCCGGTCGGCCCGTTGCGCTGCTTGCCGATGATGATTTCGGCGACGTTGGGCTCCTTGCTGTCCTTGTTGTAGTAGTCGTCGCGGTAGATGAACATGATGATGTCGGCGTCCTGCTCGATGGCGCCCGACTCGCGCAGGTCGCTCATCATCGGGCGCTTGTCGGTGCGCGTCTCGACGCTGCGGTTGAGCTGCGAGAGCGCGATCACCGGGCACTGCAACTCCTTGGCCAGCATCTTCAGGCCGCGCGAGATCTCGCCCAGTTCGGTGGCGCGGTTCTCGCCCTGCGAGTTGCTCGAGCCGCTCATGAGCTGCAGGTAGTCGACCACGATCAGTCCGAGCTTGCCGCAACTGCGCGCCAGGCGCCGGGCGTTGGCGCGCAGCTCGCTCGGGGTGAGGCCGGGCGTTTCGTCGATGTGCAGCGAGACGTTGCGCAAGCGCTCGATGGCTTCCGTCAGGCGCGGCCATTCGTCGTCGGTCAGCTTGCCGGTGCGCAGGTGCCCCTGGTCGATGCGGCCGATGGAGCCGACGATACGCACCGCCAGTTGCGCGGCGCCCATTTCCATGGAGAACACCGCCACCGGCAGGCCTTCGTTCAAGGCCACGTGCTCGGCGATGTTGATCGCCAGCGCCGTCTTGCCCATGGACGGGCGCGCCGCCAGCACCACCATGTCGCCCGCCTGCAGGCCGGACGTCATGCGGTCCAGGTCGATGAAGCCGGTGGGCACGCCGGTGATGTCGTTCGGGTTGTCCGCCATCTCCTGCACGCGGTCGAGCAGGTCGACCACCAGACTTTCCATGCCCTGGAAGCCCTGCTTCATGCGCGAGCCTTCCTCGCCGATGTTGAAGATCTTCTGCTCGGCCTCGTCGAGGATCTTGTCCACCGGCCGGCCCTGCGGGTTGAAGGCGGCGGTGGCGATCTCGTCGCTCGCCGTGACGAGCTTGCGCAGGATGGCGCGCTCGCGCACGATTTCGGCGTAGCGGCGGATGTTGCTGGCGCTCGGCACGTACTGCGCCAGGGCATTGAGGTAGGCGAGCCCGCCGATCTCCTCGGATTTGCCGATGCTCTGCAGCTGCTCGTACACCGTGATCACGTCGGCCGGCTTGCTGGCGTTCACCAGCTTGGCGATGCCGGCGTAGATCAGGCGGTGCTCGAAGCGGTAGAAATCGCTCTCGACCAGCAGGTCGCCCACGCGGTCCCAGGCCTGGTTGTCGAGCAGCAGGCCGCCAAGCACGCTGGATTCGGCCTCCGTGGAATGTGGGGGTACGCGCAATTGCGCCAGCTGGTGGTCGTAGGGGGCGAACTCCTCATCGACCGGGATCACGAAATCGGACATAGCCCGCGATCGTACCGGGCCGGGCAGCGCGCGTCACCGCACAAGCCTGTGCGCAGGCTGTGGACAAGCCTTGGGACAAGCAGGGCACAGCCTGTGCCCACGCCTCTGTCAGGCGCCCGGCGCCGCGAACCGCGCAAATACGGCGTCGAGCTGCGTGCGCCAGGCCTGTTTGTCGGTCTCGCCGGCAAAGCTCGCGTCGATGCTGTTGCGCGCCAGCTGCCAGGCGTGGCGCGCGTCCATGCCGGTGGCGGCAAATACGCGCAGGAAGTTTTCGTTCACGTAACCGCCGAAATACGCCGGGTCGTCGGAATTGACCGTGGCGCACAGGCCGGCCTCGAGGAGCTGGCGCAGGTTGTGCTGGGCCAGGTCGGGGAACACGCACAGCTTCTGGTTCGACAGCGGGCAGACGGTGAGCGCGATGCGCTCGCCCGCCAAGCGGCGCATCAGCGCCGCGTCGTGCTGGGCCTGCACGCCGTGGTCGATGCGCTCGACGCCCAGCACGTCGAGCGCGCTCCAGATGTAGGCCGGGGGCCCCTCCTCGCCGGCGTGGGCCACCAGGTGCAGGCCCAGGGCGCGGGCGCGGGCGAAGACGCGCGCGAATTTTTCCGGCGGGTGGCCCAGCTCGGACGAATCGAGGCCGACGCCGATGAACAGCGCACGGTACGCCAGCGCCTCCTCCAGCGTGGCCAGCGCGTCTTCCTCGCTCAGGTGGCGCAGGAAGCACAGGATCAGCTCGGCGCTGATGCCGCTCTCGCGGCGCGCGTCCACGCAGGCGCGGTGCAGGCCTTGAACGACCGTCGCCATGGGCACGCCACGCGCCGTATGCGTCTGCGGGTCGAAGAAGATCTCCGCCCGCACCACGTTGTCGGCCGCGGCACGCTCCAGGTAGGCGCGCGCCATGTCGTAGAAGTCCTGCTCGTGCAGCAGCACGCTGGCGCCGGCGTAGTAGATGTCGAGAAAACTCTGCAGGTCGGTGAAGGCGTAGGCACTGCGCAGCGCCTCGACGCTGGCGTAGGGCAGCGCCACGCCATTGCGCGCGGCCAGCGCGAAGATCATCTCGGGCTCCAGCGAACCTTCGATATGGATGTGCAGCTCGGCCTTGGGCATGGCGCACAGCAACTCGGGCAGCCGTTCCGGGGCGATGTTCGGGGAGAGGGTCATGGTGCGCTTTCCTCAAATGAACGAAAAAGGCCGCCCGAAGGCGGCCCGTTGCATAAGGCCCAGGTCGGGGCTTACTTCTTGTCGCCGCCGGGCACGCTGCCTTCCACGCCCTTGACGTAGAAGTTCACGCCGCCCAGGAATTTGTCGTCGGCCACCGCGTCCTTGGCGATGACTTCCTTGCCGGTATTGTCGACCAGCGGGCCCTTCCAGATGTGGAAGGTGCCGTCCTTCAGACCGGCCTTGACCTCTTCCACCTTGGCCTTGAGCTCGGCCGGCACGTCCTCGGCGATGGACACCATGTCGATGGCGCCTTCCTTCACACCCCACCATGCCTGGCCGGTGCTCCAGGTGCCGTCCAGCACGTCCTTGACCGCCTTGGTGTAGTAGGGCGCCCAGTTGATGATGGCCGAGCCCAGGTGCGCCTTGGGGCCGTAGGCCGTCATGTCCGAATCCCAGCCGAAGGCGCGCTTGCCTTTTTCCTGCGCCGTCTTCAGCACCGCCGGCGAATCGGTGTTCTGGAACAGCACGTCGGCGCCGCCGTTGATCAGGCTGGTGGCGGCCTCGGTTTCCTTGGGCGGGCTGAACCATTCGTTCACCCACACCACCTTGGTCTGGATCTTGGGGTTCACGCTCTGCGCACCCAGCGTGAAGCTGTTGATGTTGCGCAGCACCTCGGGAATCGGCACCGAGCCGACGACGCCCAGGGTGTTCGTCTTGGTCATGCCGCCGGCGATGATGCCGGCCATGTACGCGCCTTCGTAGGTGCGGCTGTCGTAGGTGCGCAGGTTGTCGGCCGTCTTGTAGCCGGTGGCGTGTTCGAACTTCACGCCGGGGTTGTCGGCCGCCACCTTGATCATGGATTCCATGTAGCCGAAGGTGGTGCCGAAAATCAGCTTGTTGCCCTGGCCCGCCAGGTCGCGCAGCACGCGCTCGGCGTCGGCCGACTCGGGCACGCTCTCGACGAAGCTGGTGACGATCTTGTCGCCGAACTCTTTTTCGATCGCCTTGCGGCCGTTGTCGTGTGCGTAGGACCAGCCGCCGTCGCCCACCGGGCCGACATAGGCGAACGCGATCTTCAGGGGCTCGGCCGCGGGTGCGGGAGCGGCCGCCACGGGGGCAGGCTCGGGAGCGGCGGCCGGTGCCGGCGCCTCCTCCTTCTTGCCACAGCCCACGAGCGCGGCAGCGGCCACGGCGGACAGTGCAGCCACTTTGAGAAGTGCGCGTTTGTGCAGGTCGGTCATGTCGGGTTTCCTGGTTGGTTCAAAAAATGCAAGCGGCTTGCGGGACGAAAAAGGGGCCATTATGAAGTGTTACAGAGGCGTTCAGCTGCCCGGGTGGAAGGGCTTGCCGAGCGATGCCGGCATGTTCACGCGGATCCACGCCGGGTTGCGCGAAATCAGCGCCAGCACCACGATGGTGGCCAGGTAGGGCAGCATGCTGAGCCACTGGCTGGGCACGTGCACACCCGAGGCCTGCAGGTGGAACTGCAGCATGGTCACGCCGCCGAACAGGTAGGCGCCCAGCAGCACGCGGCCCGGCCGCCAGGTGGCGAAGGTGGTTAGCGCCAGCGCGATCCAGCCGCGCCCGGCGACCATGTTTTCCACCCACAGCGGCGTGTACACGGTGGAAATGAACGCGCCTGCCAGGCCGCACAGCGCGCCTCCCGCGACCACGGCGGCCAGGCGGATGCGGCGCACCGGATAGCCAAGCGCGTGCGCCGATTCCGGCGCCTCGCCGACCGAGCGCAGGATCAGCCCGGCGCGCGTGCGGTACAGGAACCACACCAGGGCGGCGGCGAACGCCACCGTCAAATACACGAGCGGATGCTGGCGAAACAGCGCCGGCCCGATGAGCGGCAGGTCGCGCAGCCAGGGCAGCGTGAACTTCGGCAACTCAGGCAGGCGCGCCTGCACGTAGCCGATGCCGACAAAGGCCGAGAAACCCACGCCGAACAGCGACAGCGCGAGCCCCGTGGCGTACTGGTTGGTGCCCAGCCAGATCACCAGCCAGCCGAACATCGCCGCCAGCACGGCCCCGGCCAGCATGCCGGCGGCAAAACCCAGCCAGGGGCTGCCGGTGTGCACCACGGCGGCGAAGCCGGCGATGGCGGCGCACAGCATCATGCCCTCGGCGCCCAGGTTGACGATGCCCGCCTTCTCGTTGATCAAGAGGCCCAGCGCGGCGATGGCCAGCACGGTGCCGGCGCTCAGCGTCGCACCGATGAGGAGTGCCCAGGATTCCATGTCAGCCCCCCACCTTGGCCGGTGCCCGGCGCACGCGCCGCACGCGGTAGGCGATCAGCGTGTCGCAGGCCAGCAGCGTGAACAGCAGCAGGCCCTGGAACACGCCGGTCAGCGATTTGGGCAGCCCCAGACGCGACTGCGCCAGCTCGCCGCCGATGTAGAACATGCTCATCAGAATGGCCGACAGCACCATGCCCACCGGGTGCAGCCGCCCGACAAAGGCGACGATGATGGCGGCAAAGCCGTAGCCCGCCGGCACATAGGGCGTGAGCTGGCCGATCGGCCCGGCGACCTCGAGCGCGCCGGCCAGGCCCGCCGCGCCGCCCGAGACCAGTAGCGCCGTCCACAGGGCGCGGCGTGAGGAAAAGCCCGCGTAGCGCGCGGCCGCCGGCGCCAGGCCCGCCACCTGCTGCGCAAACCCGGCGCGCGAGCGGAACAGGAACAGCCACAGAAGGGCCGAGCCGGCCAGGGCGATCAAGAGGCCGATGTGCACGCGCGAGCCGGCCATCAGGCGCGGAATCTGCGTCGCCTTCTCGAAGGTGGGCGTCTGCGGAAAGTTGTAGCCCATGGGGTCTTTCCACGGGCCGAACACCAGGTAGCTCAGCACCAGGATGGCGACGTAGACCAGCATCAGGCTGACGAGGATCTCGTTGGCGTTGAACTTGTCGCGCAGCAGCGCCGTGAGCCCGCCCCAGGCCATGCCGCCGAGCGTTCCGGCCAGCAGCACCGCCACCATGATCCAGCTGCCGGTGGTCTTGTCGGCCATCAACGCCACCCCGCCGGCGGCGATGGCGCCCATGACGAACTGGCCCTCGGCGCCGATGTTCCAGACGTTGGAGCGGAAACACACCGCCAGGCCGAGCGCGATCAATAGCAGCGGCGTGGCCTTGACCATCAGTTCGCCGAGTGCGTAGCGCGACTTGAGCGGCTCCCAGAAAAATACTTCCAGGCCGCGCAGCGGGTCCTTGCCGAGGGCAGCGAAGAGCAGCACGCCGATCAGCACGGTGATGGAAAGCGCCAGCAGCGGCGAGCCGTAGACCCACCATTTCGACGCCTGCGGGCGCGCTTCAAGCTTGAACATGCTGCGCCTCCGCGGGTGCCGGGCCTTGGCCCCGTGCCAGGTGCTGCTGCACGTCGGCGTGCCACAGGCCGCTCATCCATTCGCCAATGCGCGGCGCCGTGGCATCCGCCCGGTCCACCGAGGGCGAGACATGGCCCTTGGCCATGACGTACAGGCGGTCGCAGATGTCGAACAGCTCGTCGAGCTCCTCGCTCAGCACCAGCACGGCGCAGCCGGCGTCCCGCAGCGCCAGGATTTCGCTGCGAATCTGCTGCGCCGCGCCGACGTCCACGCCCCAGGTCGGCTGCGAGACGATGAGCAGGCGCGGCCCGGCCGAGATCTCTCGGCCGACGATGAATTTCTGCAGGTTGCCGCCCGAAAGCGACTGCGCCGGCGCGTCCGGGCCGCCGGCCTTCACGCCGAAGCGCGTGATGATCTCCTGCGCCTGGCGGCGCAGCGCGACGACGTCGATCCAGCCGAGCGCGCGCACCGCGTCGCTGCGCGTGAGCAGCAGGTTGTGCGCCAGGCCGACGCTCGGCACGGCGCCGCGCCCCAGGCGCTCCTCCGGCACGAAATGCAGGCCCAGCGCGCGGCGTCGGCGCGGCCCCAGGTGCCCGGCGTTCTGGCCGGCCAGCTGCACCATGGCGGGCGCGGCACGCGCGTCCTCGCCCGAGAGCGCGTAGAGCAGCTCCTTCTGGCCGTTGCCCGAGACGCCGGCGATGCCCACCACTTCGCCCGCCTGCACCTGCAGTTCGATGTCGATCAGGTCGACGCCGAAGGGGTCGGTGCGCGGCAGGTTCAGGTTGTCCACGCGCAGCACCACGGCGCCCAGCTGCGCGGCGCGGCGCTCCAGTGCCGGCGGCTCGGCGCCGATCATCAGGCGCGAGAGCGAGGCGTTGGATTCTTCGCGCGGGTCGCACACGCCCGTCACCTTGCCGCCGCGCATCACCGTGCAGGCGCTGCACAGCGAGCGGATCTCGTGCAGCTTGTGGCTGATGTAGAGGATGCTGCAGCCCTCGTCGGCCAGCTTGCGCAGCACGACGAACAGGCGCTCGACCGCCTGCGGCGTCAGCACCGAGGTGGGCTCGTCGAGAATCAGGAGGCGCGGCTCGGTGAGCAGCGCGCGGATGATCTCCACGCGCTGCATCTCTCCGACCGAGAGCGTGTGCACCGGGCGCTCGGGGTCGATGTCCAGGCCGTAGTCGGCCGCCTTGGCGGCGATGCGGCGCGTGACCTCGGCGAGCGAAAGGCTCTTGTCCAGGCCGAGCCAGACGTTCTCGGCCACGGTCAGCGTGTCGAACAGGCTGAAGTGCTGGAACACCATGGCGATGCCCAGGTGGCGCGCCTCCTGCGGGCTGCGCACCTGCACGCTGCGGCCGTCGAAGGCCACGCTGCCTTCGTCCGGCCGCACCGCGCCGTAGATGATTTTCATCAAGGTGGATTTGCCGGCGCCGTTCTCCCCCAGCACGGCGTGGATTTCACCCGGCTGGACGGTGAGCGAGACGCCGCTGTTGGCGACCACGGCGGGGTAGCGTTTGGTGATACCGGCAAGCTGCAGCCGCGGCACCGCCGGGGGGGCGTGGGGGTTCATGCGCTGTGTGTCTCCGTCATCTTTGTATTTTATTGCCTAAATTGGCATCTAGCGCTTATCGTATATAAGAATTCAGCTATCCTTTTGGAAGCGTATCGGCCACCCTGCGCACACAGTCGCGCAGCCAGGCCGCGGCCGCCGAATGCTGGGTACGGGCGTGCCACAGCTGGTAATAGCCCAGCGGCGGAAAGTCCAGCGGCGGCGCCAGCACCACCACCGGCAGGCGGGCCGTGAAGCGTTCGCAGTACTGGCGGCCGGTGGTCAGCACCAGCAGGCTGGCGGCCACCATGTCCGGGATCTGGCCGAAGTGTGCGCAGCGCGCCGTGATGTGGCGCTCCAGCCCCAGGCCGTCGAGGTGCGCGTCGATCACGCCGCGCGCGCCGGGGTAGGTCGGCGTGGGCGCGATGTGTTCGGCCCGCAGCCATTCCTCCAGGCTCCAGCCGCGGCGCACCGCCGGGTGCTCGCGCGAGACCAGGCACACCACCTCGTCGGCGAACAGCTTGCCCAGGTGCAGGTCGCCGGGCGGCTCGGGCCAATTGCCGATGACCACGTCGGCCTCGCCGTTGGCCAGCTGCGCATGGTAGTGGGCGTCGGGCGAGAGCGGCAGGATGTCCACCGGGCACAGCGGCGCCTCCTGCTTGATACGCGCCAGCAGACGCGGCAGGAACAAGGGGTCAAGGTAGTCGCTCGCCGCGACGCGAAAGCTCCGCGTGCTGGTGCGCGGGTCGAAGCCGCGCGCGTCGGAGAACAGGGCTTCGGCGCTGCGCAGGATGTCGCCCGCGGGCGCCACCATGCGCAGTGCGGCGTCCGTCGGCACCATGCCGGGGCCCGAGCGCACCAGCAGCGGGTCGCCCGCCAGCTCGCGCAGGCGCCGGAGCGCGCTCGACACCGCCGGCTGGTGCATGCCCAGGCGGATGGCGGCCCTCGATACGCTTTGCTCAGTCAACACGGTGTGCAAGACCCTTATCAGATGGAGGTCTATCTTGTCGAAAAGAGCCTGGTCTCTCATGGTGGTTTGCGCATTGCAGTCATAAGGCACGGCTTATGCGCCGCCCGGCGATGCGCCCTACCCTCGTGTGGTTCATTCGCTGTACCCTGCCGCCATGCGCTCCCTGCACTTCGTCCGCCGCGGCCAGCCTGTAGCGCTGGCCAATGTACCACCCGACCGCACCCTGCTCGACCTGCTGCGGGACGACCTGGGCGCCACCGGCACCAAGGAAGGCTGCGGTGAGGGCGACTGCGGCGCCTGCACCGTGGTGCTGGGCGAAATCGAAAGCGTGCACAGCGGCGAAGGCGTGCAGGAACGCATCCGCTACCGCGCCATCAACGCCTGCATCCGCCTGGCCCATTCGATCGACGGCATGGCGCTGTGGACGGTGGAAGACCTCGCCCACGATCCGCTGATCGAGACCGCCGGGGCGGCGCCCGCGGCCGGTTTGCATCCCGCGCAGGAGGCGATGGTGCAGTGCCATGGCTCCCAATGTGGCTTCTGCACCCCCGGCTTCGTCATGAGCCTGTTTGCCATGTACCAGAACCGCTGCTGCCAGGGCCAGGCCGTCACACGCGCCGACGCGGTGCACGACCTCTCGGGCAACCTGTGCCGCTGCACCGGCTACCGGCCCATCCTGGACGCCGCCCAGGCCATGGGCGACCTGCCGGTACGCACCGTGAACGAAACCAAATTGCTACAACAACTGAAGCTACTCGCGCTTACTGGTAAAGCGCTGGAGCCCGATTCGACCTATATTTCTCCGCCCACCGAGGCCGCCTTGCTCGCAGCCCGCGCCGCCCACCCGCAGGCCCAGGTGGTGGCCGGCTGCACCGACGTCGGCCTGTGGGTCACCAAGCAGCACCGCCAGTTCGCCCAGGTGCTGGACGTGACGCGCGCCGCCGAGCTGCGCGCCATCGAACACGGCCCGGCGGAGCTCTGCCTCGGCGCCGCCGTGCCCCTGGCCGACGCCTTCGGTGCGCTGCAGCGCCACTGGCCCGAGCTCGAGCGCTTTGCGGCGCGGTTCGCCGGCCTGCCGGTGCGCAACTCGGGCACGCTGGGCGGCAACGTGGCCAACGGCTCGCCGATTGGCGACTCCATGCCGCTGCTCATCGCGCTGCGCGCCCGCGTCGAACTCGGCAGCGTGCGCGGCACACGCACCCTGCCCCTTGAAGACCTCTACACCGGCTACCGGCAGAACGTGCTCGCGGCCGACGAACTGCTGCTGCGCATCCACGTGCCGCTGCCGGCGCCAAAGGAGCGCTTGCGCGCCTACAAAGTCTCGAAACGCTTCGACGACGACATCTCCGCCGTCTGCCTGGTCATGAATATCGCCATCGAAGGGGGCGAAGTGCGCGCCGCCTCCATCGGCGCGGGCGGCGTCGCCGCCACGCCCGCCCGCGCCCGCGCGGCCGAAGCGGCGCTCGTCGGCCAGCCCTGGACCGAAGCCACGGTGCAGCGCGCCGCCGCCGCGCTGCAGGCCGAGTTCGCCCCCATTTCCGACATGCGCGCCAGCAGCGCCTACCGCAGCGCCATGCTGGCCGCCCTGCCGCAGCGCTTCTGGCTGGAAACGCAGGGTGGCGCAGCGGCCAGCCTGGACCAGCTGGCGCTGGAGGACTTCGCATGACCGCGCGCCAGGACCTCTCCCCCAGCCGCGACGCCGTCGCCGACCCGGTGGCCCTGGCGGCCGACGCGCACGCCGGCGCAGCGCCGCACGCACCGGAGCAGCCGGGCGCCGCCGCCGAGCCGCGCGCCATGGGCCACGCCCACCCGCACGAAAGCGCCCGCGCCCAAGTCGCGGGCAGCGCCACCTACATCGACGACATCGCGGAAATCAAGGGCACGCTGTACGCCGCGCCCATCCTCTCGCGCGTGGCCCACGGGCAGCTGAAGGGCGTGGATGCGTCCGCCGCGCTGGCCCTGCCCGGTGTGCGCGGCGTGGTGCTGGCGGCCGACGTGCCGGGCGACAGGATGCTCGCCGCATTCGCGCACGACGAGCCGGTGTTCGCCGAGGACAGCGTGCAGCACGTCGGCCAGGTCATCGGCCTGGTGGTGGCGACGAGCGTGATGCAGGCGCGCCGCGCGGCCCGCGCCGTGCGCGCCGACATCGCCCCGCTGCCGGCGGTGCTGGACGTGCGCACCGCGCACGCGCAGCAAAGCTATGTGCTGCCGCCCGTGTCCGTGCGCCGCGGCGCGCCCGAGGACGCCCTGGCCAGCAGCCCGCATACGCTCGCCGGCAGCTTCGAGGTCGGCGGCCAGGAGCACTTCTACCTGGAAGGCCAGATTGCCTACGCCTTGCCGCTGGAGCAGAACCAGTGGTGGATCCACTCCAGCACACAGCACCCCGGCGAGGTGCAGCACTGGGTGGCGCACGCGCTCGGCATCAACAACCACGCCGTCACCGTGATGTGCCGGCGCATGGGCGGGGGCTTCGGCGGCAAGGAGACGCAGGCCGGGCATCTCGCGGTGTGGGCCGCCGTGGCGGCGCACAAGTTCGGCGCGCCGGTCAAGCTGCGGCTCGACCGCGACGACGATTTCCTGGTGACGGGCAAGCGCCACCCCTTCGCCTACGACTACCAGGTGGGGTTCGACGCGCGCGGCCGCATCACGGCGCTGGTGCTCAGCATGTTCGCCAACTGCGGCTTCTCGGCCGACCTGTCCGGGCCGGTGGCCGACCGCGCGGTATTCCATTGCGACAACGCCTACTTCCTGGAAAACGTGCTGGTGCAGTCCTACCGCTGCAAGACCAACACCCAGAGCCACACCGCGTTCCGCGGTTTCGGCGGGCCGCAGGGGGTGATCGCCATCGAGCGCATCCTGGGCGACATCGCGCGCACGCTGGGGCTGGACGCGCTCGATGTGCGCATGGCCAACCTCTACAGCGACGAGCCGCTCGCCAGCGGCGGCCGGCGCGACACCACGCACTACCAGATGCGCGTGGAGGACAACATCCTGCACGAATTGCTCCCACAATTGGAGCAGTCGGCGCAATACCGGCAACGCGTGGCCGCTATTTCCGCCTGGAATTCACGGCAGACCGCGCTGCGCCGCGGCATTGCCATCACGCCGGTGAAGTTCGGCATCAGCTTCACCGCCACCCTCTTCAACCAGGCCGGCGCCCTGGTGCACGTGTACCTCGACGGCAGCGTGCAGGTGAACCACGGCGGCACCGAGATGGGCCAGGGCCTGCACACCAAGGTGGCGCAGATCGTGGCCGACGAGCTGGGCGTGCCGCTGTCCCGCGTACTGGTCACCGCCAGCGACACCAGCAAGGTGCCCAACGCCAGCGCCACGGCGGCTTCGAGCGGCACCGACCTGAACGGCCGCGCGGCGCAGTTCGCCGCGCGCAATGTGCGCGACAACCTTGCCTCCTTCGTCTGCGGGCTGGACGGCTGCGGTGCCGGCGCCATCCGCTTCGCCGGCGGCCAGGTGATCTCGCCGAAAAAGGTGCGTGCGTTCGACGAGGTGGTCAAAGAAGCCTACGCCAACCGCATCCAGCTCTGGAGCGATGGCTTCTACCGCACGCCCAAGATCCACTACGACAAAACCACCCTGACCGGCCGGCCGTTCTTCTACTTCGCCTATGGCGCCGCCTGCACCGAGGTGGTCATCGACACCCTGACCGGCGAAAACCGGGTGCTGCGGGTGGACATCCTGCACGACGTCGGCCACAGCATCAACCCGGCCATCGATATCGGGCAGATCGAAGGCGGCTTCGTCCAGGGCATGGGCTGGCTGACCACCGAGGAACTGGTCTGGAAGGACGACGGCATGCTGGCCACGCACGCCCCCAGCACCTACAAGATTCCCGCCACGGGCGACCTGCCCGAGCGCCTGCACATCGCCCTGTGGCCCGAAGCCAACCGCGAAGACAACGTCGGCGGCAGCAAGGCGGTCGGCGAGCCGCCCTTCATGCTGGCGATCAGCGTGTACGAAGCGCTGCGCAACGCCGTCGCCGCGGCCCACGGCGGCGCCCACCTGCCCGTGGCGCTGAACGCACCCGCCACAGCGGAAAACGTCCTGCGCGCGCTCGGCAGGGTGTAGGCGCTACGCCTTCTCGGATGCGGCGGGCGCAGCGGGCGCCGCCACGCCAGAGCGCAGCACGACGCGGTTGCGCCCCGCGCGCTTGGCCTCGTAGCACGCCATGTCGGCGGCGCGCAGTACGGCCGACACGTCGGCAAGCTCACTGGTCAGGGGCACCAGGCCAACGCTCACCCCCAGGGTGAAGCTTCGGTCGCCGTACACCGGCTCCCAGGCGCAGACGGCGGCGCGCAGTTGCTCCGCCACGGCCAGGCCGTGCGCGACGGAACACGCCGGCATGACAACCACGAACTCATCGCCACCCAGGCGCGCCACCCAGCCCGCCTGGCGCACCTGCGCCTCCAGCAGGCGTGCGACGTGTTCCAGCACGTCGTCGCCGGCCTGGTGGCCCGCAATGTCATTGACCACGGTGAAATGGTCCAGATCTAGGTACATCACGACACCGCACAGCGCATCCGGCCCGCGCCCCTGCACCGCGGGGCGGCCGAGCAGCACGCCGCGCAGGCGCTCTTCGAATGCGTGCCGGTCGGGCAGGCCGGTGACCGGGTCGTGCAAGCGCTCGCGGCCGCGCTGGCGCCGCGCTTCGTGCACGGCCGTCAGTTCTTCGAGGATCCAGACCGTGCCCGCGAGCATGCCCGGGGAATCGGCCGCACGCCCCTGCACGCGCACCCACACCGGGCTGCCGTCCTTGCGCGTGAAACACACGTCGCCGTCAAACGCGCCGTGCGCGGCGAAGGCGGCGCGCGTGCGCTTTTTCCATTGCGCGTACGCGTCGTCGGACCCGTACAGCGTACGCACCGCCCTGCCTTGCAGTTCATCGGGCGTGTAACCGAGCATCTGCGCCGCCTGGCGACCGAGCATGCTCAGGCGTGCGGCGCGCGTGATGACGATGCCGACCGGCGCGTGGTCCAGGATGGCCTGCAGCCGCCCGGCAAGGGCGTTGTCGCGCAGCTGCTGGCCGTTGCGCTCCTGGGTGAAGCGCTCCAGCGCATCGGCCAGCGTGCTCACTTCATCGCCCCAATGGGCCGAGGGCACCACCGAATCATCGAAGCCCGCGGGTTCGGTCAGCCGCAGCGCGCGGTCGCGCAGCCGCGCCAGGGGCTGCATCTGCCACAAGCTCAACGCGGCCGCGGCGAGCGCGATCAGGCCCACGGCCAACGCGGCCAGCCACCAGGCGCGCCGCTGCGCTCCCTCCAGCGGCGCGAGCAGCGCCTGGGCATCGCTGATGCGCGCCACGGTCCACTGCGGCAGCGGCATGCTGGCCAGGCTCACGACATGGTCTGAAACCCTTTCTGTCAAGCTACGGTCGCCCGCCGCTCCCTGGGCAGCCAGCCAGCGCGGGCCCATTTCCTCCAGGCCGGGCTCTTCACTCACCTTACCCAACAGGCGTGCCGGATCGGCGTGCGACAGGATGGTGCCGTCGCGCGCGAACACCACCAGGCGCGAACCCGCGTGCTCCGGGGGCGCGATGGAGGCCGGCAGAAGGCCCTGGGATTGCAGGCGCAACGCGCCACCAACCACCCCAATGACGCTGCCATCCTTGGCGTGCAGGGGCTGCGTAAACAACACGCGGGCATCCCCCGCGCCGCTGCCCACGACTTCCGAAACAATGGGTTTGCCTTCCACCAGGGTGCGTCGCAATGTGTCGCGCTCGGCCGGTTCGAGCGCGGCGGCCTCGCCCTGCACGCCGTACTGCAGATTGACGCGCAAGGAACCATCGGCCCGCGCCACCTGCATGGTGTCGAAGAACTGCACCGCCGGCAGTCCCTGCTGGAGCACCCAGTCGAGCGAGTAAGGGGCGTCGAGCATCTCGGGCGTGATGCCGGCGGCGACCGTGCGCAGCACCTTCTGGCTTTGTTCGATCTTGCTGGCCAGCACGCGTGCCAGGGTTTGCACCTCCTCGCCCTGCTGGCGCACGACGCGCTGCACGGCCTCCTCGGTCGCAGCGCGCGTGGCGACCCAGCCGGAGAACGCGCCCGCAACTCCGACCGCGGCGACCAGCAGCAACGCAACGCGCACGCCCAATGCTCCAGGCAATGCGAGACGCCGGGCCTCCTGGCGCGTGCTCATGGCGCGGCCGATAACGGTCGCGACGCGACCGTGGAAGCGGGCGGGAACGGTATCGCTGGCATGGCTGCAACGAATATACGCAGCCGACCGGCTGGCCGCGCCTGGGTGGAACCCGCAAGCGGCCTGATGAAAACCCTGAGAGCGGGCTCTGCGCCCGAGCGCCTTAGAACCCGGCCACGGCCTGCAGCGCGCGCGGCTGCAGGAGTTTCACCACATTGCCCGAGCCGTGGATCATCCCGTGCTCGCGCAGGCTGCGCAGCACGCGGGAGAAGGTTTCCGGGGCAATCCCGAGTTGCGCCGCAATCAGGCGCTTGCGCTGGTGCAGCGTGACACTCATCGCCCCGTTGTCGTCGTTCTGGGCATGGTGCAGCAGCCACTGGGCGCAGCGCGCCTCCGCGTCCTGCGCGAGCCGGCTGACCGCAAGCTCCGTCTGCTGGCGGTAGCCCATGGCCAAATCGTGCATCAGCAAGCGGCTCGCCTGCGGAAGCGCTTCCAGGGAAGCGTGGAATTGCGCCAATGGCTGGCGGCGCAGTTGCACCCGTGTTTCCGCGACCATGTCGACGACGCAGGGCTGCCCGAGCATGGCGGATGCCGCGTCCAGCCAGAACGGGCCGTCGACCACGCCCAGCTGGTGACGAATCTGGCCCTCGATGCGCACGCACAGAACGACCCGCCCTTGCAGCAGATGCAGGACATCCCGGGGATGCTCGTGGCGCTGCCGCAGCACCTCGCCGGGCGCCGCGGTTTCCACTTCAGGGGAAGGAGGGGAAGAGGGAATCGGCAACATTCGGACCACTTTGCAAGGTGGTCCGTCTGCCGGCATTGAGGCAAATCAAATACGCCAGCCACCGAACGGCAAGCGCCGGTGCAAATTTGTCTTGCGTCAAACCCCGACCGATGCTGCGCCGCAACATGGTAACCGCGCGTTTCAAGAACCCCGTCAGGAGCGCGTAAACACGCAACGGGCAAGGGGCGCTCAAGAAGCGGCCGGAGCGCCCTGCCAGCCACCCCCCAATGCCTTGTACAAGGCCACTTCGGCCTGCTGGCGGGCGAGCGCGATCTGCGCCACGCTTTGCTCGGTGGCAAAGAGCGAGCGCTGCGCGTCGAGCACATCGAGGTAGCTGGCCACGCCGTTCTTGTAGCGCAGGTCGGCCAGGCGCAGGCGCTCGGCCTCGGCGCGCGCCTGCGCGCGCGCCGCCTCCAGCTGGTCGGAGAGTGCCGCCCGCCCGGCCAGCGCGTCCGCGACTTCGCGGAAGGCGGTCTGGATGGCTTTTTCGTACTGCGCCACGGCCACTTGCCGGCCGGCCAGGGCGGCGTCCAGATTGGCCTGGTTGCGCCCGCCGTCGAAGATCGGCAGCAAGGCCTGTGGCGCGAAGGTCCAGCCCCACGAGCCGTCCTTGAACAGGCCCGACAGCGCGCCGCTGGCCGAGCCGGCGCTGGCCGTCAGCGCGATGCGCGGGAAGAACGCCGCGCGTGCCGCGCCGATGTTGGCATTGGCCGAGCGCAACTGCTGCTCGGCCTGGAGGACGTCGGGACGGCGCGTCAGCAGGTCCGAAGGCAGGCCGGCCGGCACCTCGGTGAACGCGGCGAGCGGCTCGCCGTCGGTGCGCAACAGATCTTCGGGCAACGGCCCGCCGGAGAGCAGCGTGAGCGCATTCACATCCAGCGCGCGCAGGCGCCGCTGCTGGGCAATGGCGGCGCGCGCCGCGGCGGTCAGCGATTCGGCCTGGCGCAGGTCGAGCGCCGAGCTCACGCCCTCATCGAAGCGCAGCCGCGTAAGGCGCAGCGAATCCTCGCGCGTGGCGAGCGTGCGCTGCGCCAGGGCCAACAGGGCATCGTTGGTCTGCAGGCTGAGCCAGGCGTTGGCCAGCGCCGCGACCAAACTGGTCTGCACGGCATTGCGCGCCTCCTCGGTGGCGAAGTATTGCGCCAGCGCCGCTTCTTCCAGGCTGGCGATGCGGCCGAAGAAGTCGATCTCCCACGACGCCAGGGCCACGCCGGCGGTGTAGGTGCTCTGGATGTCGCCACTGCCATTGGCCGCCGGCTGGCGATTGGCGCCCGCGGCAAGATTGATGGTCGGCGTGCGGTCGGCACCGCGGATGCGGTACTGCGCGCGGGCCTGCTCGATGGCGAGGGTGGCCACGCGCAGGTCCCGGTTGCCGTCCAGCGCGCGCGCGATCAGGGTGCGCAGGCGCGCATCCTGCACGAAGTCCTGCCAGGGCATGTCTGCGGCCGGTACAGCCCCCTGACCCACCGTGGGCGCGTTGGGAAATTGCTCGGCCACGGGCGCTTCGGGGCGCTGGTAGGTCGGCACGAACGAGCAGCCGGCAAGCCATGCGGCCAGCAGGGCAGTGGCCAGCGGCCGCACGGCAGGCATGCGGACCGCGCGGGGTGAAACAGGCAGCATCGGGGCCTCACGCATGGTCGTCCTCCCCCGAGCCATGCGAATGGGCATGCGCGGCGTCGAACTGGCGCTGGCGCGCGCTGCCCTTGAAGAGCCCGCGCACCAAAACAAAGAAAATGGGAACGAAGAACACCGCCAGCGCCGTGCCGGTGATCATTCCGCCGATCACGCCGGTGCCGATGGCGCGCTGGCTGGCCGAGCCGGCGCCCGTGGCCAGGGCCAGCGGCAGCACCCCCAGCGTGAACGCCATGGAGGTCATCACGATGGGCCGGAAGCGCAGATGGGCAGCGGCCAGCGCCGCCTCGATCACGCTCTTGCCCTGGGCCTGCAGGTCCTTGGCGAACTCGATGATCAGGATGGCGTTCTTGGCCGACAGCCCGATGATGGTCACCAGCCCCACCTGGAAATACACGTCGTTGGCGTAGCCACGCAGCAGCGTGGCGAGCAGCACGCCGAGCACCCCCAGCGGGACCACCAGAATGACCGAAAGCGGGATCGACCAGCTCTCGTAGAGCGCCGCCAGGCACAGGAACACCGCCAGGATGGAGAAGGCGTAGACCACCATGGCCTGCGAGCCGGCGAGCTTCTCCTCGCGCGACTGGCCGGTCCATTCGTAGCCGAAGCCTGCCGGCAATTGCGCGGCCAGGCGCTCCATTTCGGCCATCGCCGCCCCGGTGCTCCGGCCCGGCGCGGCCGAGCCGCTGATGCGCATGGCCGGGTAGCCGTTGTAGCGCACCGTCTGCATGGCCCCGGTCACCCAGCGCGTGCTGGCGAACGCGGAAAACGGCACCGCCTTGCCCTGCGCGTTCTGTACGTTGAGCGCGAGCAAATCGTCGGGCTGCATGCGCGCCGGGGCATCGGCCTGGACCACCACGCGCTGCAGGCGCCCGGCGTTCGGGAAATCGTTCACGTAGCTGGAACCCAAGGCCGTGGAAATAGCGCCGCTGATGGCGTCGTAGGACACGCCGAGCGCACTCGCCTTGGAGCGGTCGATGTCGATCTGCAGCTGCGGCGCGTCTTCCAGGCCGTCCGGCCGCACCTGCGCCAGCAGCTTGCTTTGCGCCGCCAGCCCGAGCAGCTGGTTGCGCGCCGCCAGCAACGCGTCATGGCCCAGGCCGCCGCGGTCCTGCAGGCGGAAGCTGAAGCCCGAAGCAGCGCCGAGTTCAGGAATCGGCGGCGGGTTGAGCGGGAAGATAAACGCATCGCGGATGCCCGAGAGCGCACCGAACGCCCGCCCGGCAATCGCATCGGCCGAGCTCCCGGCGGCCTTGCGCTCGTCCCAATCCGTCAGCGTGACGAAGGCGAGCGCTGCGTTCTGTCCCTGGCCCGAGAAGCTGAAGCCGAGCACACTGACCATGCTTTGCACTTCGGGCTGCTTGAGCATGAAGCCCTCGACCTGCTCCATCACGGCGAGTGTGCGCGCCTGCGTCGCTCCGGGCGGCAGCTGCACGTTCACCAGCATGGTGCCCTGGTCTTCATTGGGCAGGAAGGACGTGGGCAGGCGCAGGTAGACCACCGCGGCGGCCGCGCCGATGGCGAGGTACAGCACCAGCGTGCGCGGCGCGCGGCGCAAGAGGCGCGCCACCACGCCTTCGTAGCCCTTGGTGGTGCTGGAAAAGCGCCGATTGAACCAGCCGAAGAAACCGCCCTTGGCGAGGTGGTGGCCCGCTTCCACGGGCTTGAGCAGTGTGGCGCACAACGCCGGCGTCAGCGACAGCGCCAGAAAGGCCGAAAACGCGATGGACGAGACCATGACCGCAGCAAACTGCCGGTAGATGTTGCCCACCGACCCGGCAAAGAACGCCAAAGGTGTGAACACCGAAATCAGCACCACCGTGACGCCGACGATGGCACCGGAAATCTGCCCCATGGCCTTGCGCGTGGCTTCCAGGGGTGGCAGCCCTTCCTCGCTCATGATGCGCTCGACGTTCTCGACGACGACGATGGCGTCGTCCACCACGATGCCGATCACCAGCACCATGCCGAACATGGTCAGCACGTTGATGGAAAAACCCAGCGCCAGCAGCGTGGCGAAGGTGCCCAGCAAGGCCACCGGGACGACGATGGTGGGAATGATGGTGTAGCGGAATTTCTGCAGGAACAGCAGCATCACCAGGAACACCAGCAGCACCGCCTCGGCCAGCGTGACCGCCACCTGGGTGATGGAAATCTGCACGAAGCGCGAGCTGTCGTAGGGAATGGACCACTTCATGCCCTGCGGGAAGAAGCGCTCGAGCTCGGTCATCTTGGCGCGCACCGCGTCGGCCGCGGCCAGCGCGTTGCCCGAGGGCGAGAGCTGCACGCCCACGCCCACCGACGGCTTGCCGTTGAGCCGCGCCGAGGTGGCGTACGACTGCCCGCCCAGCTCGATGCGCGCGACGTCGCGCAGGCGCACCGTGCTGCCGTCGGCGTTCGCCCGCAGGGTGATGGCACCGAATTCCTCGACGCTGCCCAGTTGCCCGTTGACCACCACGGTGGCCGAGATGCCCTGGCCGGCGACGTTTGGCAGGCTGCCGATCTCGCCCGCCGACACCTGCACGTTCTGCGCGCGGATGGCGGCGGTGACGTCGGCGCTGCTCAGGTTGAAGCCGAGCAGCTTGTTCGGGTCGATCCAGACGCGCATGGCGCGCTCGGAGCCGAACAGTTGCGCCTGGCCGATGCCGGGCAGACGCTGCAGTTCCGGCACGATGTTGCGCGAGGCGTAGTCGCCCAGGGCCACCGGGTTCCAGTCGGGCGAATCGGACGACAGCATGGTGAACAGCAGGAAGTTGCTGCGCGACTTGTCCACGCGCACGCCCTGCTGCGTCACGGCGGCGGGCAGGCGGGGCGCGGCGCGCGAGAGGCGGTTCTGCACGTCCACCTGCGCCAGGTCGGCGTTGCTGCCGGGCTGGAAGCTCAAGGTGATGCTGCCGGTGCCGTTGGCCTGCGCCACCGACTCCATGTAGATCAGGCCGGGCGAGCCGTTCATTTCGCGCTCGATCACGGACAGCACGCTGTCTTCCAGCGTCTGCGCCGATGCGCCCGGGTAGGTGGCGGAAACGACGATGGACGGCGGCGCCACCGGCGGGTATTGGGCAATGGGCAGCTGCGTGATGGCCACGCCGCCCATAACCATGATGAACAGCGCGATCACCCACGCGAAAATGGGCCGCTCGATGAAGAATTTCGCCATGCTGAGCCTTTAGCGCGCTGCCGAACTGGCCGAAGACGCCGGCGCCTGGGCGCCGCTGGCGGCGCTCGCCGGGCCGGCCGCCGCTGGGGCAGGAGCGCCGGGCGGCGTCCAGGGTACCGTTTGCACCGGCGCGCCGCCGCGCAGCTTCTGGAAGCCGTCGACCACCACCTGCTCGCCCTTCTGGAGGCCTTCGAGCACCACCCAATGGCCGTTCTGCTGGCCTCCGAGCTTGATGGTGCGCGGGATCGGCTTGTTGTCCGCGCCCACCACCAGCACGCTGTCGCCGCCGGCCGAGCGCGTCACCGCCTGCTGCGGCAGGAGCACCGCGTTGCTCGCCTGCGCCTGCTCGATGCGCACGCGCACGTACAGGCCGGGCAGCAGGCGCATGCCACGGTTGGGCACCTCGGCGCGCAAGGTGATCTGCCCGGTGCCAGCGTCCACCGTCAGGTCGGAAAACAGCAGCCGCGCCGGTTCGGGGTATTCGCTGCCGTCTTCCAGCACCAGGCGCACGCTGGCAGCGTCCGCCTTGCCGGCGCGCTGCAGGCGCCCCTGCTCCATGGCGCGGCGCAGTTCCATGACCTGCGCGGCCGACTGCGTGAAGTTGACGTACAGCGGATCGATCTGCTGGATGACCGCGAGCGGCGTTGCTTCGCCCTGACCGACGAGCGCGCCTTCGGTCACGAGCGCGCGCCCGATGCGGCCCGAGATCGGCGCCGTCACGCTGGCGTAGTTCAGGTTGATCTGCGCGGTGGCGATGGCCGCCTTGGCGGCCGCCACATCGGCAGCGCCGGCCTGCTGCGCGGCCACGGCGTTGGCGTATTCCTGCTCGCTCACGGCGTTGGCCTCCAGCAGCGGCTTGTAGCGGCGCGCCAGCGCGCTGCTCTGCGACAGGCTGGCCTCGGCGCGCGCCAGCGCGGCCTGCGCGCTCTGCACGGCGGCGGCATACGGCGCCGCATCGATGCGAAACAAGGGCTGACCGGCCTTGACGTCGCTGCCTTCGCGGAACAGCCGCTCCTGCACGATGCCCGCAACGCGGGCGCGCACCTGCGCCACGCGCGAGGCTTCGAGGCGGCCGGGCAGTTCGGTCAACAGGCCGACATTGCCCGGCTCCACCGTGACCACACCGACCTGCGGCGGCGGCATGCCACCGCCCGGCGCGCCCTTCGGAGCCTCGGTCTTGCTGCAGGCCGCCAGGGCCAGCACGGCGCCAGCCGCCGCGACGGCGAGGGAACGGGGCAAAGCCGGGGCCCACACGGGAGCCATCGTGGCACGTTGCATATCAGCCATGGGAGATTCTTTCGGAGGGAAGGCGGCGGGAACAGGCAAGCCGGCCAGTCTAGTGGGTCTTGGTAAATCGCGTGTGACAGCGCAGGACTGCGAAGGCGGCGTTCTGCCTCTGAAAATTATACATACATTGCTGTATGTATGTACCATGTGCGCATGGCTTTTTCTCCCCACCATGGCCCGGCGCACCAAGGCTGACGCGCAGATCACGCGCGCTGCGCTGCTCGACGCCGCCGAGTTGCTGTTCGACGAACGTGGGGTTTCGCGCACCTCGCTGGCCGACATTGCCCAGGCCGCAGGCACCACGCGCGGCGCCATCTACTGGCACTTCGCCGACAAGGCCGCCCTGTTCGACGCCATGGTCGAACGCGCCACGGCGGCGCTCGCCTCCGATCGACCCGGCGACCAGGCCGCGATCGACCTCGGGCAGTTGTGCCAAGGCCTGGTGAGCGCGCTTGAAGGCATTGCACGCCACCCGCATCTGCGCCGGGTGATGCGCATCGCCATCCACCGGGTCGAGTACGTCGGCGAGCTGGACGCGTTGCGCGCGCGCCACCTGTCGGCGCACCGCGCGTGGACGGCGCGCAGCGAGCGCGTGCTGGCACAGGCCCTGGCGGCCGGGCCGCACCCCGCGCCCATGGACAGTGCGCTCGCTGCCCGAGGGCTCCAGGCGCTCATCGAAGGGCTGCTGCACAGCTGGCTGCTCGACCCGGACGCGTTCGACCTGCCCGACGCCGGACGCGCGGCGGTCGCCAACTGGCTGCGTGGCCTCGGGCTGAACGACGGCGCCTGCGCCGCGCCGCAAAGCCCCAACGGTTGAACGCGCCGCTTATTGCACCGGCGCGCCGGCCTGGAACCAGCCGGCGATGAGGGCGCGCTCCGCGTCCGTCATGCCGGTGGCGTTGTTCATCGGCATGAGCTTCTGCGCCACCACCTGCTGGTAGATGTTCTGCGCGTTCTGCGCCACGCCCTGCGGCGAATCGAGCCGCACGCCCTTCATCTGCACCTCGGGGCCGTGGCACTGCTGGCAGCGCTGCGCCAGCACCAGCCGCACTTTTTCATAGCCAAATTGGCCTCCAGCGCTTGACTGGTGGGCGCTAGCTGCTCCTAACTGGGTAGCATTCGCAGCCGCCGGCGCCGGCCGCAGCCAGGCCACCAGGCCGAGCAGCACGGCCACGCCGACCAGTGCGTAGGGCAGCGGGTGGCGGTTGCGCCCCAGCTTGTAGCCGTGGCGCATGACGAAGAATTGCCGGATGGCGGCGCCGGCGAACATCATCAGGATGAGCACCAGCCAGTTCTGCGGGTGGTTCCAGGTGAAGCTGTAGTGGCCGCTCAGCATGGCGAACAGCACCGGCAGCGTGAAATAGGTGTTGTGCACGCTGCGCTGCTTGCCGCGCTTGCCATGGATGGCGTCCACCGGCTGGCCGGCCTTGATCTGCGCCACCACCGTGCGCTGGCCAGGGATGATCCAGAAGAACACGTTGGCGCTCATGGCGGTCGCCAGCATGGCGCCGACCAGCAGGAACGCAGCGCGCCCGGCGAACCAGTGGCAGGCCAGCCACGCGGCCACGCACACCAGCACCAGCACGAGCGCGCCGACGATGGCGTCGCCGTTGCGGCGCTGGCCGAACACCCGGCAGATGCCGTCGTATGCCAGCCAGAACACCACGAGGAAGGCCAGCGCCACGGCGATGGCCTCGGCCGGTGCCCAGGCGACCTTGGAGGCATCGATCAGATAGGTGCTGGCGCTCCACAGGTAGGACACCGTGAACAGCGAGAACCCGCTCAGCCAGGTGCTGTAGCTTTCCCAGAAGAACCAGTGCAGGTGTTTGGGAAGCTGCGGCGGCGCGACGTTGAACTTCACCGGGTGGTAGAAGCCGCCGCCGTGCACGGCCCAGAGTTCCCCGCTGACGCCGCTCTGCCGCAGCGCCTCGTCTTCCGGCGGCGTCAGGCTGCTGTCGAGAAAGACGAAATAGAACGAGGAGCCGATCCACGCAATGGCAGTGATGACGTGGACCCAGCGCAGGAGCAGGTTGGCCCAGTCGAGAAGGTAGCTTTCCATGGTCTCGCCTCTGCGGCCATGCGATGCGGGCCGCCGGTTGCGGCCTGCCCACCACCGCGGGCGCTCTGGGCAAGCCAAGGGGTCGCGCACACCAGGCGGCCTCCGATGAAACGGAGGCCGCCTGGGGCACCGCTGCGACCAGGTTTTGAAGTGTATGCAGATTTTGTGTGCAATTTCATGGGTTTTACCCTGCGCCCCCCGGGCGGTCGGCCGCGTGCTGCAGCAGCTGCGCCGCCACCGCTACGGCGATCACCTCGGGTTCCTTGCCGGGAATGCCGGGAACGCCGATCGGGCAGGTCACCTGGCCGAGCTCGGCCTCGGAAAAGCCGCGCCGGCGCAGCCGCCCGCGAAACGCCGCCCACTTGGTGGCGCTGCCGATGAGGCCGATGAACGGCAGGTCGGCGCGCGCGCGCTGGCGCGTGAGGCAGGCGGCCACCACATCCAGGTCCTCGGCGTGGCTGAAGCTCATGATGAGCACCCGCGTTCCGGGCGCCAGGCCCAGCACGGCGCCCTGCACCGGGTCCGAGTGCTCGCACGCCACGCCGGCCGGTGCGGGCTCGGGGAAGACGCCGTCGCGGCTGTCGATCCAGGTCACGGCGAACGGCAGCGGAGCAAGGCAGCGCACGATGGCGTGGCCAACATGGCCGGCGCCGAACAGCGCCACCGGCTGCAGCGCAGGCGCCAGGCGCGCGCCCAGCGCGCGCACATCGGCCGCGCCGACCGGTTCGAAACTCAGGCGCATCACGCCGCCGCAGCATTGCCCGAGGCTCGGGCCCAGGGCGTAGCGCTCCGTCTCGGGCGCGCCCGCCGCGCCGCGTGCCAGCAGCGCGCGTGCGCGGGCGATGGCCTGGTACTCGACATGCCCGCCGCCGATGGTGCCCAGCACCTCGTCGGCAAACACCGCCATCCAGGCACCGCGCCCGCGCGGCGTCGAGCCCTGGGTGCCGGCGACACTCACCAGGCAGGCGGGGCGGGCGGCCAGCGCCTGTAGGAATTGGTGCAAAAATGCCATACGCTACGCGCCCCATGCCCCCGATGAAACCCGACGCCGATTCGCCCAAAACGCCACGCCGCTGGCTAGGCGGCCTGGCTGCGGGCATTGCCACGCTGGTGGCGGCCTGCCGCTCAACGCCACCGGAGCCTCCCAGTGTGCCCGAGGAGCCGCGCGTGCCGGCCGGCGCTTCGGAGGTCACCGGCCCGGTGCCCGGGGCAGCGGGCTCGGCCCGTCCGTCGGCCGCAGCCACCCCGCGCGCCTACCGCCAGGACGCCGCGACGCACCTCTATGGTCTGAACGCCGCGCGCATTTTCAAGGGCCGCCTGCCGCCGCTGCTCTACGCCGTGGGCGTGCTGCAAGTGGACATCGACGCGCGTGGCCGCGTGCTGGGCACCTCCTGGCTGCGCGCCCCACGCCATGCGCCCGAAGTCATGGCCGAAATCGAGCGCACGGTGCGCGCGGCCGGGCCCTTTCCCGCGCCCGCCCGAATGGGCAAGGTCAGCTACACCGACACCTGGCTGTGGGACAAGAGCGGCCGGTTCCAGCTCGACACCCTCACCGAAGGGCAGGAGTAGGTACATCCCCCTGAGCGGCTTCGCCGCTTCCCCCTTCTCTCGCGCACCGCGCGGGAAGGGGGACGCCGCCAGCGCGGCGGGGCGGGGCGGCCGGCTCAGGCCCTTGCGCGGCGGCCCTGGCGGAACAGCACCCATCACGATCCGCGGTAGGTGGAGTAACTCCACGGGCTCACCAGAAGCGGCACGTGGTAGTGCTGGGCGGCGTCCGCCACGCCGAAGTCAAGGTTGACCTGGTCGAGGAAATTGGGTTCCGGCAGCAGCACGCCGCGCGCCTTGAAGTAGCCGGCCACGTCGAAACGCAGGCGGTAGGTGCCAATGCGCAGCGTGGCGTTGTCGAAGAGCGGCGCGTCCGTGCGGCCGTCCTGGTTGAGCACCAGCGCCTTGACCAGGGTGGCCTCGTCGCCAGCAGTGGCATACAGTGCAACGCGCATGCCCGCGGCGGGGCAGCCGTGCATGGTGTCAAGGACGTGGGTACTGAGGCCCATGGTCAATCTCCTAATGTTCTGGCCGGATCGCCTGTGCACTGAAAGTGTATACACTTTTGGCAAACACGCCTATCATCGCCGCATGGAATCGTCCACCCACGCCATTGTCGAATCGCTGACGCGCGCGATCGTCGAGCACCGCTTGCAGCCCGGCACCAAGCTGGCCGAGCAAAAGCTCGCCGACCACTTCGGCGTCTCGCGCACCCTGGTGCGCCAGGCGCTGTTCCAGCTGGCGCAAAACCGCCTGGTGACGCTGGAGCCGGCGCGCGGCGCCTTCGTCGCCACGCCCTCGGCCGACGAGGCGCGCCAGGTGTTCGCCGTGCGCCGCATGCTGGAGACGGAAATGACGCGCGCCTTCGTGCGCACCAGCACGCCTGCCAAGATCAAGGTATTGCGCGCGCACGTCGCAAGCGAAGCCGCCGCCCTGCGCGCGCAGGACGCCAGCGGCCGCACCGAGCTGCTGGGCGACTTCCACGTGCGCATGGCCGAGCTCATGGGCAACGACGTGCTGGCGCAGCTGCTGCGCGACCTGATTTCGCGCTGTGCCCTCATCACGCTGATGTACCAGAGCGCCAGCGAGGCCGCGCATTCGCACGAGGAGCACGCCGAGATCGTCAAGGCGCTGGCGGCGCGCGACGAAGCCCTGGCGGTGGCGCTGATGCACGCCCACCTGGAGCACGTCGAGGCCAGCCTGACCTTCGACCGCGCGCAGCCCGTGAACGAACTCTCGCTCGCCCTCTCGCCCCTTTGAGAACCTGTTCCAGGAGCCCCATGACCTACGACAGCACCCTGCCCTACCCCCGCGACCTGGCCGGCTACGGCGCCCACCCGCCGCATCCGCGCTGGCCGGGCGGCGCACGCATCGCGGTGCAGTTCGTCCTGAACTACGAGGAGGGCGGTGAGAACTGCGTGCTGCACGGCGACGCCGGCTCCGAACAATTCCTGAGCGAGATGTTCAACCCGGCGAGCTACCCGGAGCGCCACCTCAGCATGGAGGGCATTTACGAATATGGCGCGCGGGCCGGCGTCTGGCGCATCCTGCGCGAATTCGAGCGGCGCGGCCTGCCGCTCACCGTCTTCGGCGTCGCCACGGCGCTGGCGCGCCACCCCGAGGTGGCGCAGGCCTTCGTGCAGGCGGGCCACGAAGTCGCCTGCCATGGGCTCAAGTGGATCCATTACCAGAACGTGCCCGAGGACGTGGAGCGTGCCCACATGCACGAGGCCATGGCGACCATCGAGCGCCTGACCGGCAGCCGCCCCCAGGGCTGGTACACCGGCCGCGACAGCCCGCGCACGCGCCGCCTGGTCGCCGACTACGGCGGTTTCGCCTACGACAGCGACTACTACGGCGACGACCTGCCCTTCTGGATGCGCGTGGCCAAGAGCGACGGCGCCAGCGCGCACCAGCTCATCGTGCCCTACACGCTGGACACCAACGACATGCGCTTTGCCCTGCCGCAGGGCTTCTCGCACGCCGGCCCGTTCTTCGAGTACCTGCGCGACAGCTTCGACGCCCTGTACGCCGAGGGCGACCCGGCGGGCCTCGACCGCCCCAAGATGATGAGCGTCGGCATGCACTGCCGGCTGCTCGGCCGGCCCGGCCGCATCACCGCACTGCAGCGCTTCCTGGACCACATCGCGCAGCACCCCGGCGTGTGGGTGTGCCGACGCATCGACATCGCGCGCCACTGGGAACAGCATTTCCCGGCGCCAAAAATTTGAGGCCAAATTGGCACCTAGCGCTTATGCATAAACGGTTTGTAGCTATTACTTCAGGAGTTTTTTTATGCCCTTGACCCTGGAGCAACTCAATGCCGCGAGCACGGCGGAGGCCGGGCGCCTGCTGGACGGCCTGTACGAGCACTCGCCGTGGATCGCCGAGGCCGCCCTGGCCGAGCGGCCATTTCGCTCGCTGGCGGCGCTCAAGCACGCCATGGTGCGCGTGCTGGCCCAGGCGCCGCAGGCCGCGCAGCTGGCCCTGGTGCGCGCCCACCCCGAGCTGGCCGGCAAGGCCATGGTGCGCGAAGAGCTCACGGCCGAATCGCGCCACGAGCAGGGCACCGCCGGCCTCACGGCGTGCAGCCCGGAAGAATTCGCCCGCATCCAGGCACTCAATGCCGCCTACAACGCGCGCTTCGGCTTCCCCTTCGTGCTGGCGGTGCGCGGGCCGCGCGGCACGGGGCTGCCCCGCCAGGAGATCATCGACGCCTTCGCGCGGCGGCTGGACAACCCGCCCGACTACGAGCTCGCCGAGGCGCTGCGCAACATCCACCGCATCGCCGAAATCCGCCTGAACGACAAGTTCGGCTACCAGCCCGAGCTCGGCAACGACGTCTGGGACTGGCACGAGCGCCTGGCCCAGCACAGCGACGCCGGCTACGCCGAGCGCGGCCAGCTCACCGTCACCTACCTCACCGACGCGCACCGCGCCTGCGCCCAGCGCATCGCCCACTGGATGCAAGGCTGCGGCTTCGACGAGGTGGCGATCGACGCCGTCGGCAACGTGGTGGGCCGCTACCACGCCGCCGCGCCGGGTGCGCGCTGGCTCATGACCGGCTCGCACTACGACACCGTCCGCAACGCCGGCAAGTACGACGGGCGCCTGGGCATCTTCGTGCCCATGGCCAGCGTGCGCGAACTGCACCGCCGGGGCCGGCGCCTGCCTTTCGGCATCGAGGTCGTCGCCTTCGCCGAAGAGGAAGGCCAGCGCTACGCGGCCACTTTCCTGGGCTCGGGTGCTCTGGTGGGAGATTTCCGAAGCGCCTGGCTGGAACAGAAGGACGCCGACGGCACCCTGCTGCGCGACGCCATGCAGCATGCCGGCCTGTGCCTGGAAGACATCCCCGCGCTGCGCCGCGACCCGGCGCAGTACCTGGGCTTCGTCGAGGTGCACATCGAGCAGGGCCCGGTGCTCAATGAGCTCGGCCTGCCGCTGGGCGTGGTCACCTCCATCAACGGCAGCGTGCGCTACGTGGGCGAGATCCTCGGCATGGCCAGCCACGCCGGCACCACACCCATGGGGCGCCGGCGCGACGCCGCTGCTGCCGCCGCCGAACTGCTGCTGTACGTGGAACGCCGCGCCGCGCAGGACGGCGATTCGGTCGGCACCGTCGGCCTGCTGGAGGTGCCAAGCGGCTCGATCAACGTGGTGCCTGGGCGTTGCCGCTTCAGCCTGGACCTGCGCGCGCCCGACGACGCGCAGCGCGACCGCCTGGTGGCCGACGTGCTGAGCGAACTGCGGGCCATCTGCGCGCGCCGCCAGCTGCAGCACCGCCTGGAGGAAACCATGCGCGCCTCGGCCGCGCCCAGCGACCCGGCCTGGCAGCAGCGCTGGGAGCGCGCCGTTGAAGCCCTGGGTGCGCCGGTCTACCGCATGCCCAGCGGCGCCGGCCACGACGCCATGAAGCTGCACGAAATCATGCCGCAGGCCATGCTGTTCGTACGCGGAGAGAACGGCGGCATCAGCCACAACCCGCTCGAGAGCAGCACCAGCGACGACATGCAGCTCGCCGTCGATGCCTTTTCCCACCTACTGCAGCAACTGGAGACTGCATGAGCCCCTACGCCCAACTGGACGACTGGATCGACCGCCATTTCGATGAGGAGGTCGCCTTCCTGCAGGCGCTGGTGCGCGTTCCCACCGACACGCCGCCCGGCAACAACGCGCCGCACGCCGAACGCACCGCCGAACTGCTTGCACCGATGGGTTTCGCCGCCGAGCGCCACCCCGTGCCGGCGGCCGATGTCCAGGCCTACGGCATGCAGTCCATCACCAACCTGATCGTGCGCCGCCCCTACGGCCCGCCGGGCAGCGGCCCGACCGTGGCGCTGAACGCCCATGGCGACGTGGTGCCGCCCGGCGAAGGCTGGACGCACGACCCCTACGGCGGCGAGATCGTCGATGGTGCGATGTACGGCCGCGCCACGGCCGTGAGCAAGGGCGACTTCGCGAGCTTCGCCTTCGCCGTGCGCGCGCTGGAGGCCGTGGCCCGGCCGACGCGCGGCGCACTGGAACTGCATTTCACCTACGACGAGGAATTCGGCGGCCTGCTCGGCCCGGGATGGCTGCTCGAGCGCGGCCTGACCCACCCCGACCTGCTGCTGGCGGCGGGCTTTTCCTACGAGGTCGTCACGGCGCACAACGGCTGCCTGCAGATGGAAGTGACGGTGCACGGCAAGATGGCGCACGCCGCCGTGCCACACACCGGCGTCGACGCGCTGCAGGGCGCGGTGCACATCCTGAACGCCCTGTACGCGCTGAACGCCGGCTACCGCCAGGTGCGCTCGCAGGTGCCCGGCATCAGCCATCCCTACCTGAACGTCGGGCGCATCGAAGGCGGCACCAACACCAACGTCGTGCCCGGTCAGGTGGTCTTCAAGCTCGACCGGCGCATGATCCCCGAGGAAAACCCGGCCGAGGTCGAGGCCGCCATCCGCGCCTGCATCGCGCAGGCGGCAGGCGAATGCGCGGGCATTTCCGTGGACATCCGCCGCCTGCTGCTGGCCCGCTCCATGATGCCGCTGCCCGGGAATCGGCCGCTGGTGGACGCCTTGCAGAAGCACGCCGGCGAGGTGTTCGGCCAGGTGCCGCCCGCCGTGGGCACGCCGCTGTACACCGATGTGCGCCTGTACGCCGAGCGCGGCATTCCCGGCGTGATCTACGGCGCCGGCCCGCGCACGGTGCTGGAATCGCACGCCAAGCGCGCCGACGAGCGGCTTGAACTGGAAGACCTGCGCCGCGCGACCCAGGTCGTCGCGCGCGCGCTGCACGACCTGCTGTCCACGTAGGCGGCGTCCGACAGGCGCGCGCCGGGCGCAGGCCTACACTGGCCGGCGCCTGTGGGCCGCGCGACTGCCCGCACGGGCCCGAAGGCGCTTCCCAACAAGGAGACGCTCTTGACCACCCTTCGCCGCACCCTGCTCGCCAGCAGCCTTGCGCTGGCGCTGCTCAACCTCGCAGCCTGCGGCTCCGCGCCGCAGGCCAGCACCACGGCCACCCCCGCCGTCCAGCAAACGGCCGCCGCCCAGGCCGCCAGCGCGGCCTACGACTTCGACATGGACGTGTTCCACCCGGTGGTGGCGCAGCACGGCATGGTGGCGACGGAGCAGCAGCTCGCTTCGCAGATCGGCCTCGACATCCTCAAGGCCGGGGGCAACGCGGTGGACGCGGCCGTGGGCATCGGCTTCGCCCTCGCCGTGGCGCTGCCCAACGCCGGCAACCTGGGCGGCGGCGGCTTCATGGTCGTGTACGACGCCAGGAGCGGCAAGAGCGTGGCGCTCGACTTCCGCGAAATGGCGCCGCGCGGCGCCACGCGCGACATGTACTTGGGCGCCGACGGCAAGGTGGTCGACGGCAAATCGCTCCACACCCACTACGCCGTCGGCGTACCGGGCACCGTGGCCGGCATGGAGCACGCCTTGAAGACCTGGGGCACCCTGCCGCTGGCCAAGGTGGTGGCGCCCGCCGCCGCGCTGGCCGAGCAGGGTTTCCCGGTGAGCGAAACCCTGGCCAAGGTGCTGCAGCAGACAAGGAAGTCCATGGGCCAATGGCCGGCCACCCGCGCCATCTTCTGGAAGGACGGCGAGACGCTGAAGGCGGGCGATATGCTGGTGCAGAAAGACCTCGCGGCCTCGATGCGCCTGATCGGCAGCGAAGGCGCCAAGGCCTTCTACGAGGGCGCCATCGCGCAAAAAATCGCCGCCGAAATGGCGCCGCACGCCGGCGCCATCACCCTGGCCGACCTGCGCGGCTACCAGGTGGTCGAGCGCGCGCCAACACGCGGCAGCTACCGCGGGCACGAGATCGTGACCATGCCGCCGCCCTCTTCCGGCGGCCCGCACCTGGTGCAGATCCTGAACATGCTCGAACCGCTGCCGCTGGCCGCCTGGGGCGCCAACAGCGCCCAGACCATCCACCACATGGCCGAGAGCATGAAGCTTGCCTATGCCGACCGCGCCGAATACCTGGGCGACCCGGACTTCGTGAAGATCCCGCTCGCGGGCCTGACCTCCAAGCGCTACGCCGATACGCTGCGCGCCGGCATCGACCCGAACCACGCGCGCCCCGGCAAGAGCATCAAGCCGGGCAAGCCCCAGCCGTACGAGAGCAACCAGACCACGCACTACTCGGTGGTGGACCAGGCCGGCAACGCGGTGGCGGTGACGTACACGCTCAACACCAACTTCGGCAGCGGCATCGTCGCGGCCGGCACCGGCATCCTGCTCAACAACGAGATGGACGACTTCTCGGCCAAGCCCGGAGTCGCCAATGCCTACGGCCTGGTCGGCGGCGACGCCAACGCGGTCGCGGCCGGCAAGCGCCCGCTCTCCTCCATGACGCCCACTCTGGTGCTCAAGGACTGCAAGCCCGTGCTCGTGACCGGCAGCCCGGGCGGCGCGCGCATCATCACCACGGTGCTGCAGACAGTGGTCAATACCATCGACTTCGGCATGAACCCGGCCGAGGCCGCCGCGGCGCCGCGCGTGCACCACCAGTGGACGCCGGACGAACTGCGCGTGGAAAAGGGCCTCTCGCCCGACACCCTGGCCCTCTTGCGCCAGCGCGGGCACAACGTGGCGCTGAAGGCCTCCATGGGGCGCACGCAGACCATTGCCCTGCGCGACGGCAAGCTCTACGGCTATTCGGACCCGCGCAACCCCGACGGCAAGACGCTGGGCTACTGACACGCACCCGCCGCACGCGCCGCCCACGCGCCGGGCGGCTTTTTTTTGCACGCCGCACGGGAGGCCAGGAAGGCGCCAACCAACTATTTGATAGCTAACTATTCTTTGTGGATAAGCGCTGGAGGCCATTTTTACTTGGATTTTTCGCCCCCCCGCTCGGTGGGACTGGATTGCGCGGCCCAAGCCGCCGCCTTCCCTCCCTAGGGTTTCCGACTAGCCGGCGCCACTTATAGTTTGTATACACTTTTTGTATGGACTCAGCCACTCCAGGCCCGGGTTGCGTCCACCCTTGTGGTTGTCTCGGGCTGGTGAAGGAGCTCTGCATGCAAGCTGTCCACCCCGTAGACGAACACCTGCCGCTCGGGCGCCTCACGGCGCTCGGCCTGCAGCACGTGCTGGTGATGTACGCCGGCGCGGTGGCGGTGCCGCTGATCGTCGGCCGGGCGCTCAACCTGCCGGCGCACCAGGTGGCGCACCTGATTTCGGCCGACCTGTTCGTCTGCGGCCTGGTCACGCTGATCCAGTCCTGGGGCGCCACGCGCTGGATCGGCATCCAGTTGCCGGTGATGATGGGCGTGACCTTTGCCGCCGTCGCACCCATGGTCTCCATGGCGCAGACCACGGGCGGCGAGGCCGGCGCGGGGCTGATCTTCGGCGCCGTCATCGGCGCGGGGGTGATCTCCATCCTCATCGCGCCCATGGTCAGCCGCATGCTGCGCTTCTTTCCGCCGGTGGTCACGGGCACCATCATCGTGGTCATCGGCATCAGCCTGATGCGCGTCGGCATCAACTGGATCTTCGGCAACCCGGTGGGGCCCACGGCGCCCGCGGTCGTCAACCCCGACTACGTCAAGTGGCTGGCCGAAGCGCAGGCCGCCGCCGGCGCGCCCGGCAGCGCCCTGCCGCCCGTGCCCAAGGGCTTCGCCGTCGTGCCCACCGTGCCCAATCCCAAGTACGCCGACCTCACCGGCGTGGGCATCTCGGCGCTGGTGCTGGTCTCCATCCTGCTGATCGCCAAGTTCGGCCGCGGCTTCATCGCCAACATTTCCGTGCTGCTGGGCATCGTCATCGGCGCCATCGCCACCGCCGCCATGGGCCTGATGCATTTCGACAAGGTGGCCAAGGCCAGCTGGTTCGACCTGGTGCTGCCGTTCCAGATCGCCGCGCCGGTGTTCGACCCCATCCTGATCCTCACCATGACCCTGGTGATGATCGTGGTGATGATCGAATCGACCGGCATGTTCCTCGCCCTGGGGGAAATGACCGGCCGCGAGGTGCGCCAGCCCGACCTGGCGCGCGGCCTGCGCACCGACGGCTTGGGCACCTTGATCGGCGGCATCTTCAACACCTTCCCGTACACCAGCTTCTCGCAGAACGTGGGCCTGGTCGCCGTCACCGGCGTCAAGAGCCGCTTCGTGTGCGTGGCGGGCGGCGTGATCCTGATCGTGCTGGGCGTGCTGCCCAAGATGGCCGCGCTGATCGAATCGCTCCCCACCGTGGTGCTGGGAGGCGCCGGCCTGGTGATGTTCGGCATGGTCGCGGCCACCGGCATCCGCATCCTCGGCGCGGTCGATTTCAAGACCAACCGCTTCAACGCCATGATCGTGGCCGTCTCCATCGGCGTCGGCATGATTCCGCTGGTGGCGCCGAATTTCCGCCAGTGGATGCCCCACGCCATCCACCCGCTGATCGAGTCGGGCATCTTGCTGGCGTCCCTCGCGGCGGTGCTGCTGAACCTGTTCTTCAACGGCGCCTCGCGCGACACCTCGGCCGCCGTAGACGCCGCGCGCCAGGCCGACGCGCACTGAACACCCGCCGCAGCAGCGCGGCGCCAGCGCGGCGCCAGCGCGGCCCCGGGTACACCGGCGCCGCGCTTTTTTTTTCGCAGTCAGCGTGCCGACAGCCGTGCGGCATTGCTCTATGCTTGGAGCGCCTTCGCCTTTCTCGAACCCATGCCATGACCGAACCCCTCAGCACCGCCGAAATGACCCTGCGCGACGCCGCGCGCGAATACCACCGCAACCCGACGCGCGGCAAGATATCCGTCACGCCCACCAAGACGCTGTCGAACCAGCGCGACCTTTCGCTGGCGTATTCGCCCGGCGTCGCCTACCCCTGCCTCGACATCCAGGCCGACCCCTCGCAGGCCTTCGACTTCACCGCGCGCGGCAACCTGGTGGGCGTGGTGACCAACGGCACGGCCGTGCTCGGCCTGGGCAACATCGGGCCGCTGGCGGCCAAGCCGGTCATGGAAGGCAAGGGTTGCCTGTTCAAGAAATTCGCCGGCATCGACGTTTTCGATATCGAATTGGCCGAGAACGACCCCGACCAGCTGGTCGAGATCATTGCCGCGCTCGAACCCACGCTGGGCGGCGTCAACCTCGAAGACATCAAGGCCCCCGAGTGCTTCTACATCGAGGAAAAGCTGCGCGAGCGCATGAACATCCCGGTGTTCCACGACGACCAGCACGGCACGGCCATCATTTCCTCGGCCGCGCTGCTCAACGGCCTGGAACTGGTGGGCAAGGACATTGCGGCCGTGAAAATCGCCGTCTCGGGCGCCGGTGCCGCAGCGCTTGCCTGTGTGAACGTGATGGTCGGCCTGGGTGTGACGCGCTCCAATGTCTTCATGGTGGACTCCAAGGGCGTCATCTACGAAGGCCGCCCGGGTGGCTACGACGCCTCCAAGGCCCGCTACGCGCAGAACACCGAGGCGCGCACGCTGGCCGACGTGGTCAACGGCGCCGATGTGTTCCTGGGCTGCTCGGCGCCCGGCGTGCTGACGGCGGAGATGGTCAAGACCATGGCGGACAAGCCCATCATCCTGGCGCTGGCCAACCCCGAGCCCGAGATCCGCCCCGAGCTGGCCAAGGCCGTGCGCCCCGACTGCATCATCGCCACCGGGCGTTCGGACTACCCGAACCAGGTGAACAACGTCCTGTGCTTCCCCTACATTTTCCGCGGCGCACTGGACTGCGGCGCGACCAAGATCACCGAGGCCATGAAGCTCGCCTGCGTGCGCGAGATCGCCGACCTGGCCAAGGCCGAGATGAGCGACGAAGTCGCCGCTGCCTACGCCGGCCAGGAGCTGCGCTTCGGCCCCGACTACCTCATCCCCACGCCGTTCGACGCGCGCCTGATCCTGCGCATCGCCCCGGCCGTGGCGCGCGCGGCGCAGGAGTCGGGCGTGGCCACGCGTCCCATCGAGGACATGGACGCCTACCGCCAGGAGCTCACGCGTTTCGTCTACCAGACCAGCATGTTCATGCGCCCGGTGTTCGCCATCGCCAAGGCCCAACCGCAGCGCGTTGCCTACGCCGAGGGCGAGGACGAGCGCGTGCTGCGCGCCGCGCAGTTCGCCGTGGACGACGGCCTGGCGCGCCCCATTCTCATCGGCCGCCCGGCGGTGATCGAGGCACGCATTGCCCGCGCGGGCCTGCGCATCCAGCCCGGGCGCGACGTCGAGGTCTGCAACCCCGAGGACGACCCGCGTTTTCGCACCTACTGGGAAAGCTACCACCAGCGCATGGGCCGGAGCGGCGCCACGCCCGAGGCCGCCAAGGCGGCCGTGCGGCGCTCGAACACCTTGATCGCCGCGCTCATGGTGCAGCTGGGCGATGCCGACGCCCTGCTCTGCGGCCTGGTGGGCAAGTTCGACAGCCACCTGCAGCACATCCGCGACATCTTCGGCGTGGAGCCGGGCGCGCATTGCCTGGCCACGGTGAACGCGCTCATGCTGGAGCGCCACACGCTGTTCATCGCCGACACCTACATCAACGACGAGCCGGACGCGCAGCAGCTCTCCGAGATCGCGCAGATGGCCGCCAAGGTCGTGCAGCGTTTCGGCCTGCCGCCGAAGGTCGCCTTCCTGTCGCACTCGAACTACGGCTCGTCGAGCCGGCCCTCGGCGCTCAAGATGCGCGCCGCGCGCGACCTGTTCGTGCAGGCGGCGCCGGACATCGAATGCGATGGCGAGCTGCACGGCGACGCCGCGCTGTCGGAGGACATCCGGGCGCACAGCCTGATCGATTCCACCCTGCACGGCTCGGCCAACGTGCTCATCTGCCCGAACCTGGACGCGGCGAACATCCTGTTCAACGTGCTCAAGACCACGGGCGGACACGGCACCACCATAGGCCCCATCCTGCTCGGGGCGGCGGGCGCGGCGCACGTGCTGACGCCCTCGTCCACCGTGCGGCGCGTGGTCAACATGACGGCGCTGGCAGCAGCGCACGCGTCCTCCCGGAAGGGCTGAAACCCCGCGCGGGCCGCCCTTGTGCCGGCAGGCCCGCTCAGGCGCCTTCGACGGCCGGGTCGCGCTCCATCAGCGCGGCGACCACCTGGGCCGGGGTGCGCGAGCCGTCGAGGAGCGACACCACGCCCTCGCTGATCGGCATCTCCACGCCCAGGAGGCGCGCGCGCTGCACCACGGTGCGCGCACAGTACACGCCTTCGGCCACGTGGCCCAGGGAGGCCACGGCCTCGTCCAGCGTGCGGCCCTCGGCCAGCAGCAGCCCCACGCGGCGGTTGCGCGAAAGGTCGCCCGTGGCCGTCAGCACCAGGTCCCCGAGGCCCGACAGGCCCATGAAGGTATCGACCCGCGCGCCGAGCGCCAGGCCCAGGCGCGTCATTTCCGCGAGGCCTCGGGTGATGAGCGCCGCGCGGGCGTTCAGGCCCAGCGCCAGGCCGTCGCACAAGCCGGTGGCGATGGCCAGAACGTTCTTCACCGCGCCGCCGACCTCGACGCCGACGATGTCGTCGTTCGCATAGACGCGCACGCTGGGCCCGTGAAAGGCCTGCACCAGCGCATCGCGCACGGCGGCGTGTTCGCTGGCCGCGACCAGCGCCGTTGGCCGCGCCGCCGCGACCTCCTGCGCAAAACTCGGGCCACTGAGCACGCCCGCTATCAAATCAGGAGCTACCTGCGCCCGTATTTCGTGCCCTAGCAGGCCAAATAACCCAGAATTCGGGGGGCTGGCCTCAAAGCCCTTGCAGAGCCAGGCGACGGGCGCGCGGCAGCTGCCCAGGGTGCTCAGCAGGCCGCGCAGCGCGGCCATGGGCGCGGCCAGCACCACCAGGTCGGACGCCTGCGCGCGCGCCAGCAGCTCGTCCGCGTCGCCGCCGGCAAGCTGCAGCGCAGCCGGAAAGGGCGCATCCGGAAGGTAGCGGGCGTTGCAGCGCACGGCCTGCATGGCCTGCAGCTGGGCGCTGCTGCGCGCCCACAAGGTGACGGTGTGCCTGTCCGGGTGCGCGGCCGCGCTGATGGCCACCGCCGTGCCCCAGGCGCCTGCGCCACATACTATTATTTTCATAGCTAGGTTCGCAAGCCTGGCAAGCGCCAGAGGGCTATTTCGTCACTAACTTCACTGGGGCAGCGAACCGGGTTCGCCGGCCGCCTGGGCCTGCTGCTGTTGTTGCTCGTACATGGCCTGGAAGTTGATCTCGGCCAGGTGCACGGGCGGGAAGCCGGCACGGTTGATGACGTCGGCCACGTTGCCGCGCAGGTACGGGTAGACGATCTGCGGGCAGGCAACGCGCATGATCATGCCCATCTGCTCTTCGGGAACATTGCGGATTTCGAAGATGCCGGCCTGCTTGGCCTCGACCAGGAACACCGTCTTGTCCTTGATCTTGGTCTGCACGGTGGCCGTCACGCCCACCTCGTAAATGCCGTCGGCCACGGGACTGGCTTCCACGCCCAGTTGGATGTCCACGCTGGGTTGCTCGGCTTCGAGCAGGATGCCGGGGGAATTGGGTTGCTCAAGCGACATGTCCTTGAGGTAGACGCGCTGGATCTGGAATACGGGGGTAGCGTTGTCGGCCATGGTGTGCGTGCTTTCAGCTCAATCCGGCCCGCCAGGGGCGGCAGGCCCAAAAACAAACCCGCGGCGGAAGGCTCCGGCAGCGGGCACGTGGGGCAGGATTATGCCGCGCCCAGCAGGGGCAACAGTTCGCCCCGGCCTTCGAGCGCGACCAGGTCGTCGTGCCCACCGACGTGCGTCTCGCCGATGAAAATCTGCGGCACGGTGCGCCGGCCGGTGATCTCCATCATGTGCATGCGCGCCTGCGGGTCGGCGTCGATGCGGATTTCTTCGATCGTCTCCACCCCCTTGGACTTGAGCAGCTGCTTGGCGCGGATGCAGTAGGGGCAGACGGCGGTGGTGTACATCTTGACGGGTTGCATGTCAGGTCCTCGTAGCTTCAGGCTTTTTCCACCGGCAGGCTCGCTTCGCGCCAGGCCTTGAGGCCGCCCGCCAGCACCTGCACGTTGGCATAGCCCAGTTTGCGCGCAATCGCTGCTGCGCGCTGGGCGCGCGCGCCGCTGGCGCACAGCAGCACCAGGGGAAGGGCCTTGTTCTTCACCACGCTCGGCAGGCGTGTCTCCAGTTCGGCCAGCGGCACGTTGCGCGCGCCAACCGCGTGCCCCGCGGCGTATTCGTCGGCGCCGCAGACGTCGATCAGCACCGCCTTCTCACGGTTGACAAGCTGTACCGCACCCGCCGGCGCGAGCCCGGCGTTGCCGCCGCGCAGCATGGGCACCAGCAGCATCGCCCCGGAGCCGATGGCCATGACGAACAAATACCAGTTCTCGACAATGAATTTCACGGGAATCCTTGGGTTGCAAACCGGTCAATTTTAGAATGTATGGTTTTGACCCGCTCGCACCCAGGCCATCCATGCACAAGCTCGTACTCATCCGCCACGGCGAATCCACCTGGAATCTGGACAACCGCTTCACCGGCTGGACCGACGTGGACCTCACGGAAACCGGCATCGAGCAGGCCAAGAGCGCCGGCCGCCTCCTGCGCGCAGAGGGCTACGAGTTCGACCAGACCTACACCAGCGTGCTCAAGCGCGCCATCCACACCCTGTGGCACTGCCTGGACGCGATGGAGCGCCAATGGCTGCCCGTGACCAAGAACTGGCGCTTGAACGAACGCCACTACGGCGCGCTGCAAGGCTTGAACAAGGCGGAAACGGCCAAACAGTACGGCGATGAGCAGGTGCTCATCTGGCGCCGCAGCTATGACACCCCGCCCCCCGCCCTGGATGCGAGCGACTCCCGCTGCGAACGCGCCGACCTGCGCTACGCCGGCCTGGCCGCGGGCGAAGTACCGCTGACCGAATGTCTGAAGGACACCGTGGCGCGCGTGTTGCCGTTCTGGTACGAGACGCTGGCACCCGCCATCAGCTCCGGGCAGCGCGTGCTGGTGGCGGCGCACGGCAATTCGATCCGCGCGCTCGTCAAGTACCTCGACGGCATTTCGGACGACGAGATCGTCGGCCTGAACATTCCGAACGGCATTCCGCTGGTCTACGAACTGGACGCCAATCTCAAGCCGCTGCGCAGCTACTACCTGGGCGATGCCGAAGCCGCGGCCAAGGCGGCTGCCGCCGTCGCCTCGCAGGGCAAGGCCTGACCGGCACGCCGGTCGCTGGGGCTTCGGGGAACCCCCGCGCCCTGGGCGCCTCCAAGGCGGGCACGGTGTATATTGAAATGGCGCAAAGGGGCTTTATGGGTCAGAAACTGAAAATCGCGAGCTGGATCGGGATCGGCGTGGTCGCCGGGGCACTCACCACGGTGTCCTTGCAAACCGTCGCGCGCGGCGCCATGTCGCCGCTGCCGCTGGAAGAAATCCAGCAGCTGTCCGCCGTGTTCGGCCTGATCAAGACCGACTATGTCGAACCCGTGGACGACAAGAAGCTGATCACCGACGCCATCTCCGGCATGGTGTCCAGCCTGGACCCGCACTCGCAGTACTTCGACAAGAAGTCCTTCGCCGAATTCCGCGAGGGCACCACGGGGCGCTTCGTCGGCCTGGGCATCGAGATCACCCAGGAAGACGGCTTGATCAAGATCGTCTCGCCCATCGAAGGCTCGCCCGCTTTCCGCGCCGGCCTGAAGACGAACGACCTGATCACCAAGATCGAGGACACCCCCGTCAAGAACCTCACCTTGAGCGAGGCTGTCAAGCGCATGCGTGGCCAGCCGCAGACGCAGGTCACGCTGACCATCCTGCGCAAGGACGAAAGCCGCACCTTCCCGGTCACCATCACGCGCGAGGAAATCAAGACCCAGTCGGTCAAGGGCAAGATCGTCGAGCCGGGCTACGGCTGGATCCGCCTGTCGCAGTTCCAGGACCGCACGGTTGAAGATTTCGTGCACAAGGCGCAGGAACTCTACAAGCAGGACCCGCGCCTCAAGGGCCTGGTGCTCGACCTGCGCAACGACCCGGGCGGACTGCTCGACGGTGCCATCGCCATTTCGGCCGCCTTCCTGCCCAGCGGTGCAACCGTGGTATCGACCGACGGCCAGTTGGCCGAGAGCAAGGCCAGCTACAAGGCCGCGCCCGAGTTCTACGCACGCCGTGGCGACCCTTTGCAGGGACTCCCGGCGGCGCTCAAGACGGTGCCGCTGGTGGTGCTGGTGAACGAAGGCTCGGCCTCGGCGAGCGAAATCGTCGCCGGCGCGCTGCAGGACCACAAACGCGCCATCGTCATGGGCAGCCAGACCTTCGGCAAGGGTTCCGTGCAAACCGTGCGCCCCCTGGGGCCGGACACCGGCATCAAGCTGACCACGGCGCGCTACTACACACCCAGCGGCAAATCCATCCAGGCCAAGGGCATCGTGCCAGACGTGCTGGTCGACGAAAGTGCCGAGGGCAACCTGTTCGCCGCCCTGCGCATGCGCGAGGCCGACCTCGACAAGCACCTGGCCAGCGGCCAGGGCGAAGAAGTCAAGGACGCAGCGCGCGACAGCGCGCGCGAAGCCGCGCGCAAGCGCCTGGAGGAAGAAGCCAAGAAGCCCCTGGCCGAACGCCGCCCGCCCGAATTCGGAACGGACAAGGATTTCCCGCTCCAGCAGGCCCTGAACCAATTGCGCGGCAAACCGGTGATGGTCAGCAAGACACAGACCGAGCGCAAGGAAGAGCAAAAGGAAAACTGATCCCGGGCTGCCCCGTGCGCCCGGTGTGGGTACCACGCCCCTTCGGCCAGCACCCGCCTCCGGGCCGCGCCGCAGCGCCATGACCGACGACCAGCTCCTGCGCTATTCGCGCCACATCCTTCTCGACGAGATCGGCATCGAAGGCCAGGAGCGCCTCCTGGCGAGCCACGCTTTGGTGGTCGGCGCGGGTGGCCTGGGTTCTCCCGCCCTGCTCTACCTGGCGGCGGCTGGCGTGGGACGCATCACCCTGGTGGACGACGACACCGTCGACCTGACCAACCTGCAGCGGCAGATCGCCCACACCAGCGCGCGCGTCGGGCAATCCAAGGTCGCATCGGCCAGCCAGGCCATGCTGCAGATCAACGATGGCGTCCAGCTGACCGCGCTGCAGCAACGCGCCGACGCCGCCCTGCTGGAGGTACTCGTGCCGGACGCGGACGTGGTGCTCGACTGCAGCGACAACTACGTCACGCGCCAGGCCATCAACGCCGCCTGCGTGCGGCATGCCCGCCCCCTGGTGGCGGGGGCGGTGATCCGCTTCGACGCGCAGGTCACGGTGGTGGACCAGCGCAGCGCCCACACCGCCTGCTATGCCTGCCTCTTTCCGCCGGGCGCGCACTTCGAGGAAGTGGCATGCGCCACGCTGGGCGTCTTCGCGCCGCTGGTGGGTGTGGTGGGGGCGCTGCAAGCGGCCGAGGCGCTCAAGCTCCTTGCGGGCGTGGGCACATCGCTGGCCGGAAGGCTGTACCTGCTCGACGGGCGCAGCATGGAATGGAGCAGCATGCGCACCGAGCGCGACCCCTCCTGCCCAGTGTGCGGCCACCACGCGTAGGAACCTGCCTACGCATGGCGCGTGCACGCGCTGGCACAATCGTCTGCGCCCGCTCGATACACTGCGCCAACGGGCATTTCCCCGCCCACCCGGATGCCGCCAGTGAAACTGAAAACCTACATTGTTGAAGACAACGCGACCATCCGGGAGAACCTGATCGGGACTCTGGAAGAGCTTGCGACGATCGAGCCCGTAGGCGCAGCCGAAACCGAAGACGACGGCAAGGCCTGGCTCACGCACAACGCCGGCCAGTGGGATCTGGCGATCGTGGACCTGTTCCTGCGCCAGGGCAGCGGACTGGGCGTGCTGGCGGCGTGCCGCGAGAGAAGACCCCACCAGCGCGTGGTCGTGCTCAGCAACTACGCCACGCCCGACGTGCGCATGCGGTGCGCGCAGCTCGGGGTCGACGCGGTGTTCGACAAATCGAACGAGATCGACGCCCTCGTGGACTACTGCATTGAACAGGCGGGCAGTCTCGATGCTGGCGCCTCGCACCCCCTCTCCTGAGCGCGCCACCGGGCGGCAGCGGGCCCCGATCTCCTCGCCCCCTCGGCCCGGTCGCGCCGGGCCGACGTGCTCAGTCGATCAGCCGATTTTTCAGCGCGTAGTAGGTCAGATCGCTGTTGGAGCTCAGTGCCATTTTCTCCATCAGCCGCGTGCGGTAGGTGCTCACCGTCTTGACGCTCAGCGACAACGACTTGGCGATATCGCCCGCGGTTTCGCCGCGCGCAAGCTTGAGGAACACCTGGAACTCGCGCTCCGAGAGTTGCTCGTGCGGCGGCGCGTCGTCCTTGCGGTTGAGCTGCTGGGCCAGCAGCTCAGCGACCGAGGGCGTGAGGTAGCGCCGGCCGAGGGCGATCGTGCGGATCGCCTCGACGATCTCCTTCGGGTCGCACTCCTTGTTCAGGTAGCCGCTCGCGCCCTGGCGAATCAGCGATATCGCGTAGTGCTCCTCGGGGTAGCCGCTCAGGATGAGGATGCCCATCTCGGGCGCCTTGGCGCGCAGCATGGCCAGCGCGTCCAGTCCGCTCTGCCCCGGCATCGCCAGGTCCATCAGCAGGACGTCGATCTCGTGGTTGCGTACCAGATCAATGGCTTCACGCCCGTTGCCGGCCTCGCCGACGACGCGGAGGTCCACATGCTCCGCAAGGAACTGGCGCAAACCCGAACGAACAATTGCGTGGTCATCGACAATGCCGATATTGATCATGCTGCGTCTTTCTATCCGCGCACAGGCGGCCTGTTGTGGGGTTGGAAGGATGCCCGCCTCCATTCGGCGGCGCCCTGGGTGCGTATGCACCGCAGATTCATTATCCGGAATTTGGCCCCGTCCCCGCAGCCCCCAGGATATTTTCCATGCAGTGGTCTCAACTGAAGAAATTTGCCCTCAGCCTGCCCATCGCGGTGGTGGCCACCCTGGCGTTGGTGTCCATCAACGAGATCGGCTTTCGCAACTCGGTCGATGCGCTGGAACAGGTCGAACGCACCCAGGCGATGCGCAACTCGGTCACGCAGTTGCTGCAAAGCATGCTGGATGCGGAAACAGGGCATAGGGGCTACCTGCTGACGGGCGACGAGCGCTACCTCGAACCCTATGAACAGGCCACCGCCACCGTGGACAGCAACCTGGACCAGTTGCGCCGCATGGTGCTCTCCTCGCACGCCGACCTGTCCGAGTTCGCGCAGCTCTCGCGCCAGGTCGCGCGCAAGCTCTCGGAAATGAACCTCAGCCTTCGGCTGCGCCGCCAGGGCAACGAAGACGCCTGGAAATTCGTCCTCTCGACCGACGTCGGCCTGGAGAACATGGAGGCCATCCGCAAGCACGCCAAGGCGCTGATCGACTTCACCAGCCGCGAAACGGCCCAAGACCAGGGGCAGATCCGTCGGTCGCTGCTGTTCTCGCGGCTCGGCATCTCCCTGGTAAGCGCTGTCGGACTGCTGGCGTTCGCCATGTACCTGCGCCAGACCACTGCCCTGCAAAAGGCAACGGAACGCGAGCAGGTGGTGCTGGAAGCCGAGCGCGCGCGGCTCGAAGACCTGGTGCGCGCACGCACCGATTCGCTGTCCGAACTCGCCAGCCACTTGCAATTGGTGCGCGAGGAGGAACGCGGCCACCTGGCGCGCGAACTGCACGACGAGCTGGGCGCCCTGCTGACGGCGGCCAAGCTTGACGTGGCGCGCCTGAAGTCCCGCCTGACCGAACTGAGCCCCGAAGTGGCGGAACGGCTGAAGCACCTGACAGAAACCCTGAACGGCGTGATCGCGCTCAAGCGCCGCATCATCGAAGACCTGCGCCCCTCGTCGCTCTCCAACCTGGGGCTGACCGCCGCCATCGAGATCCTGACGCGCGACTTCGCTGAGCGCGCCGGCTTCGACGTGCAGGTCAGCGTCGAACCCGTGACGCTGCCCGACACCACCCAGCTGACCATCTACCGCATGGTGCAGGAGTCGCTCAACAACTGCGCCAAATACGCCCAAGCGCAACATGTGCTGGTGACGGTGCACAACTACCCCACGCACGTCGCAGTCCAGATCCGCGACGACGGCGCCGGCTTCGCGCCCAACGCCGTCGCGCGCAGCGCGCACGGCCTGGTGGGCATGCGCCACCGCGTGGAGGCCGCCGGCGGACGCCTGACCATCACCTCCGCACCCGGCCAGGGAACGCTGGTCTCCGCCGTCATTCCCAGCAGCCACCCGGCGCCCGCGCTGACCGAAAACATCTCGGACACGGCGTAGGCCCGCGCCTACAGCCGCACCCCTGCGGCCTCCGACAACCTGTAACGCCCGAGCCTTGCAGCCGTGCTTCAGGGCGGCTCCTACAGTAGCGGCAAGTGACCAGAAACCCAGGCCACACACCCAACCGCCAGCCGCCCAGCGGCACTGAAGAACAGGAGTTTCCCATGCTGCACTACGCCGTCATATTTCTCGTCATCGCGCTGATCGCCGCCTTGTTCGGCTTCGGCGGCATTGCCGCCGGCGCCGTCGGCATTGCAAAAATCCTGTTCTTCGTGTTCGTCGTGCTCGCTGTGCTCACGTTCGTGGCAAGCTTGTTCCGGCGCGGATAACCGCATCTGTGTTTCCACCCGCGCCCACTTGTAAGGAACCGACATGAACCCGCAACAAGCCACCGAGAAAGTCCATGAGGCCACGGAACGTACGGCCGAGACCCTGCGCCACGGCGCCGACGCCACGCTCAAGACCGCACAGCAGGCCGTGAGCGCCACGCGCGAAGCGGCCAATGCCCAGCTCGACAAAGCCGCCGCCGCCGTCGACTCCATGCAGAGCGACATCGACCCGACGATCAACGAACTGGCCGCCAAGGCCCAGGCCCTGGCCGAGCGCAGCATCAACTACTGTGCCCACACCGGCGAGCGCCTGCGCCAGCAGGTGGACAACTACACGCAGGCGACGACGCGCTACGTGGTCGACCAGCCGGCCAAGTCCATGCTGATCGCCTTCGGCAGTGGCGCGGCGCTGGCCACGCTGCTCATCCTGGCCACCCGCGGCCGCAACAACTAGCGCCACAAGACGCGAGCGGCGGCAGGTGATGCCACGCACGATTTCCCCCACAGTCGGTCCGATCCGGAGGGTGCAACAGGTCGGCCGACTGCAGTTTTCCCAGCACCCGTGTTCCACACCAACCCCGAAGGAAAAACCATGAAATACGCCCGTGCCCTCACTTTTGCCGCAATTGCCGGCCTCACCGTCGTCACCACGGGCTGCTCGGTGGCGCGCCACCAGCAGACCGTCGGCTCCTACGTGGACGACGCTGCCATCACGACGGCCGTGAAGGCCAAGATGGCCGAGGACAAGTCGGTGTCCGCCACCTCGATCAGCGTGGAAACGCTCAACGGCACGGTACAGCTCTCGGGCTTCGCCAAGTCGCAGAAGGAAAAGGATATGGCGGCAGAAATCGCCCGCACCACGAAGAACGTGCGCGACGTGCGCAACAACATCGTCGTGCGGCCGTAATTCCCCTGTCCACGCAGAAGCCCGCTCAGGCGGGCTTTTTTGCGCCCGCCGCCTGCTCGCGCACCTTGCCGTCCAACCGCGCCAGCACGCCCGGGGAGACGAACTTGTCCACCTCGCCGCCGAGCAGCGCAATTTCGCGCACGAAGGTGCTGCTGATGAACTGGAATTTGTCGCCCGGCGTCAGGAAGACGGTCTCGACCTCGGGCATCAACGCGCGGTTCATGCCGGCCAGCTGGAATTCGTAGTCGAAATCGGTCACCGCGCGCAGACCGCGCACCATGGCCTTGCCGCCGTTGTCCACGACGAAATCGCGCACCAGGCCGTGGAAGCTGGCCACGCTCACCTGCGGGTACGGCGCCACCGCCTCGCGCACCATGTCCAGCCGCTCCTCCAGGCTGAACAAGGTCTTCTTGTGGTGGCCGGCGGCGACGGCGACGATCACCGTTCCGAACAACTGCGTGGCGCGGTGCACGATGTCTTCGTGCCCCAGGGTGATCGGGTCGAAGGTGCCAGGGTAGACGGCGATGACGTTTTTCTGCGGCATGGGGTCCTCGTTCAAATGGCGCGGGCGGCACGGGCCGCCCCGGGCCATTATGGGGTGCAGGCAAAGGCAGCGGCCAAAATTTCCAGCGAAATTGGCCTCCAGCGCTTTACCTATATAGTAAAGCAGCTATATTTTCCGGAGCAGATGCGCGTGTACGGCGCCGGCGCGCAGGTGGCGTTGCTCGGCCAGGCCCAGGGCGGCCAAGGCGTCTTCGCCCCAGGCCTCGGGGGCCTCCAGGTACACCCAGCCCTGCGGCGCTAGGGCTGGGCCGGCCGCCTGGAGCGCCTGCTGGAACAGCGCCGGGCTGCCGAAAGGGGGGTCCAGGAAAACCAGGTCCAGGCTGCCCGGCGCGCTCTGTCGCAGCGCCTGCACGCCGTCGCCGCGCCGCACACGCACTGCGCCGGCATCCAGGCGCTCCTGCAGGCGCTGTAGCTGCCGCACCAGGCTGGCTTCGCTTTCCACCAGCAGCACACTCGCCGCGCCACGCGAAGCGGCCTCCAGGCCCAGCGCGCCGGTGCCGGCAAACGCGTCCAGGCAGTGCCAACCCGCCAGATCCTGGCCAAGCCAGTTGAACAGCGTCTCGCGCACGCGGTCGGGCGTGGGCCGCAGGCCTTCGATGTGCGCCACCGGCAGGCGCGTGCGCTTCCACTGGCCGCCGATGATGCGCACCTCGCCCGGCGCTGCCTGCACCCGCGCGGGCGCTGCAGCGCGCTTCAAGGCTGCGCCCCCAGCACCACCGTGACCATGCGTTCGGGCTGGAGCTTGCGCGCCATGGCCGCGCGCACGTCCGCCACGGTGAGGGCGGCCACGCGCTGTGTCCAGCCTTCCAGGTAATCGAGCGGCAGGCCATTGGTGGCGATGTTGACGACGTTGCCGAGGAGCTTCCTGTTGCTGTCGATGCGCAGGGCGAAGCCGCCGATCAGGTTGTCCTTGGCAGCCCGCAGTTCGTCCTCGGTCGGGCCCTCGGCGACGAAGCGCTCGAGCACCGCGCGCGAGACCTTCAGCGCCTCGGCCGCCTGGTCCGGGCGCGTCTGCAGGCTCAGGGAGAACGCGCCGGCATTCAGGCCGGGGGCGAACTGGCTGTACACGCTGTAGCTCAGGCCGCGCTTCTCGCGCACTTCCTCGGTCAGGCGCGAGGTGAACCCACCCCCGCCCAGGATGTGGTTGCCCACCAGCAGGGCGAGGAAGTCGGGGTCGCTGCGCCGAAAGCCCGGCTGGCCTACCAGCACATAGGCCTGGGCGGACGCGAAGGGAATCCGCACGTCCTCGGCCCGCGCGAGCGCTGGGACTTCGGCCACGGGCGCCAGCGCGCTGCAGGGCGCGCCGCTCGGCAGGTGCGCCAGCAGGCGCCCGACCAGCGCCTGCGCCTCGGGGCGCGAGACTGCGCCAACGATGGCCACGCGCGCGCGGCAGGCCTGCAGGTAGCGCTCGGCGTAGGCGCGCAGGTCGGCCGGGGCGATGTGCGCCAGCGTCTCGGGCGTGGCCCGCTGGCCGTAGGGGTGCGGGCCGTACACCGCCTTGGTGAAGGCCTTGCCGGCCACCGTGCCGGGGCGCGTGTCGGCTTCGCGGATGGCCGCGCTCCAGCGCGCGCGCTCGCGCTGCCAGATGTCTTCGGGCCAGGCGCTGTGGCCCATCTGGCGCGCCGCCAGGTCGGCCGCGCGCGCCAGCAGCGGCGGATCGGTCAGCGAGCGCAGCGAGAAGCTGAAGCTGTCGCGGTCGGCGCTGGCGCTGAACCCGGCGCCGAGGTCGGCCCAGGCTTCGCCGAGCGCGTTTTCATCGATGGCCGGCGCGCTGCCGACGGCGCGCACGCCCTTGGTCGCCATGGTGGCCACCGCGGCGGCCAGGCCCGCCTGCGCGGCCGGGTCGCGCCGGCTGCCGGCGTCGAAGTCGATCTGCACGTCCACCATGGGCAGTGCCGGGCTTTGCACCAGCCAGACCTGCGCGCCGCTCGGCTCCTGCCAGTGCTCGATGGGCAGCAGGGCCCAGGCAGATTGAGAGAAAAAAACCACTCCAGCGCTTATTGCACACGCGCGAGCAGCTATTTTTTGAATAGCATTCATGGAAACTGTCCTGAAAGTGCGGGGTGCGTTCAATGCACGGCCCCGCCGGCATCGGCGGCGGCGGCGGGGCGCTTGCGCGCGCCCGGTGCGATCGGCTGGGGCAGCAGCGTGGCCACCGTGAGCTGGTCGTCGCCGAAGTAGCGCTGCGCCACGCTTTGCACCTCCTGCGGGCCGACGCTGCGCAGCAGTGCCAGCAGCCGGTCCTCGGCGTCTAGCGGCAGGCCCTGCACCCAGTTGCTGCCCAGTTCGCTCGCCTGGTGCTGGAGCGAATCGCGGTCGTACACGCGGCTGGCGACCCATTGCGTCTTGACGCGCGCGAGCTCGGCCTCGCTCACGCCCTCCAGCGCCACCCGCGCCACCTGCGCGCGCAGCCCGGCTTCCACGTCCGCCGCGCTCTTGCCCGTGGCGGGCACGCCCGAGAGGAAGAACTGCGCCGGCCCACGCCCCAACACCGAGGCGCTGCTGCTGGCGCTGTCGACCACGCGGTCCGGGCCCTGGGCCAGGCCACGCTCCAACCGGGCGCCGTCGTAGCCCGAGAGCACGCCCGAGAGCAGGAGCAGCGCCAGCGCGTCGCGGTCGGCGGCAGCGGGCGCGGTGAGCGAGGTGAGCGCCGGCGCGCGAAACGCCAATGCCACGTAGGCCTGCTCGGCCGGCGCCTTGACGGCGATGCGGCGCATGCCGATTTGCGGCGGTTCGGCGCGCGGCTTGCGCACCGGCACGGCCCGTGCGGGGATGACGCCGTAGGTCGCTTCCGCCAGGGCCAGCACCTGCTGCGGGTCCACATCGCCCGCGACGACAACGGCGGCGTTCGCCGGCACGTACCACTGCTTGTAGAAGGCGCGCGCGTCGTCGGGTGTCATGGCGTCCAGATCGCTCATCCAGCCGACCACCGGCCGCTGGTAGGGCGAGGCGATGAAGCTGGCGGCGTTGAGCTGCTCGAACAGGAGCGCGCGCGGCTGGTCCTCGGTGCGCATGCGGCGCTCTTCCTTGACCACTTCGAGCTCGCGGTTGAACTCCTCGTCCGGCCACCGGTTGTGCGCGAAGCGGTCGGCCTCCAGGCGCATCACGTCGCCCAGGCGCTCGGCCGGTATCTGCTGGTAGTAGCCGGTGTAGTCCCGGCTGGTAAAAGCGTTTTCCTGCCCGCCGAGCGCGGCCACGCGGCGCGAAAACTCACCCGGAGCGAGCTTCTCGCTGCCCTTGAACATCATGTGCTCCAGCACGTGGGCGACACCGCTGACGCCGTCCACCTCGTCCATGGAGCCGACCCGCAGCCACAGCATGTGCACGGCGGTGGGCGCGCGCCGGTCGGGCTGGACGATGAGCTGCAGGCCGTTGGACAACTGGAACTGCACCGGTGGCTGCGCCTGCACGGCAGCAGCGGGGGCCGGGGTGGCGGCAAGCGCAGGAACGAAGGCCGGGGCGCACAGCGCCAGGGCCAAAGCGGTAAGGGTGCGTTTCATAGAATGGGGTGATTCTAAGAAGCGCCCAAATGTTCAGTTTTTTCAAGAAAAAGCCTGGGGCCACGGCCCCCGAAAGCGGCCCACCGGCCGAACCGGCACCGGCCGCGCCCCCCGCACCGGCCGATCCGGCGCCCCTTGCGCCGGCCGTCGCGCCACCGTCCGCGGAGGCGGCGCCCCCCAGCGCGGGCGGGCTGGGGTGGCTGCGCAACCCGTTCGCCCGTCCGGCGGCGGCGCCGGTGACGCCCGCCCGGGAAGAAGCTCCGGCCCCCCCGGAGGCCGCTGCGCCGAGCATGCCTTCCGCTGCGCCTGCGCCTGCGCCGGCCCCTGAGCCTGCACCTGAGCCTGCCCCTGAACTTGCACCCGCTCTGCCCGAGCCGATCCAGGAGCTGGCGCTCCCGGACCCGGTCGCCACGCCGCGCAAGGGCTGGATGGACCGGCTGCGCGGCGGCCTGCGCAAGACCAGTGCCAGCATCGCCACGGTGTTCACCGGCACGCGCATCGACGACGCGCTGTACGAAGAGCTGGAAGACGCCCTGCTGATGGCCGACACCGGCGTGAAAGCCACCGAGCACCTGCTGGCCGACCTCAAGCGCCGCGTCAAGGAAAGCCGCGCCACCGACCCCGCCGCCGTCAAGGGCCTGCTGGCCGACGCCCTCACCGACCTGCTGCAGCCGCTGGAAAAGCCCCTGGTGATCGGCGAATTCACGCCCACCGTCATCATGGTGGCGGGCGTCAACGGCGCCGGCAAGACCACGTCCATCGGCAAGCTCACCCGGCACCTGGCGCAGGCTGGGGCCAGCGTGCTGCTGGCAGCCGCCGACACCTTCCGCGCGGCGGCGCGCGAGCAGCTCGGCGTCTGGGCCGACCGCAACACCGTGGAGATCATCAGCCAGGAAGGCGGCGACCCGGCCGCCGTGAGCTACGACGCCGTCATCGCCGGCCGCGCGCGCCGCAAGGACGTGGTGCTGGTCGATACCGCAGGCCGCCTGCCCACGCAGCTGCACCTGATGGAGGAGCTGCGCAAGATCAAGCGCACCATCGCCAAGGCCGGCAATGCGCCGGGCCCCGACGGCATGGGCAGCCCGCCGCACGAGGTGCTGCTGGTGATCGATGGCAACACCGGGCAGAACGCCGTGACGCAGGTGCGCGCCTTCGACGACGCCTTGCAGCTCACCGGCCTCATCGTCACCAAACTCGACGGCACGGCCAAGGGCGGCGTGCTCGCCGCCATCGCGCAGGAGCGGCCGCTGCCGGTGTATTTCATCGGCGTCGGCGAAAAGCTCGAAGATCTGGAAACCTTCAGTGCGCGCGAGTTTGCCCAGGCGCTGCTGGCGTAGCCCGGTTCAAGCCGCGCCGCACTCCTGGCGCACCCAGTCCGCGTACCGGGCGCTGGCGAGGAGCGGCTGCACCACCAGCTCGGGCAGTTCGTAGGGGTGCATGGCCCGCAGCAGGCCCAGCAGCGCGGGGACCGCGCCGGGCACGGTCTTGCACACCAGGCGGTGCTCGGTATCCTCGTGCAGCGCGCCCTGCCAGCGGTAGTGCGACACCACGGCCTCGATCTGCACGCAGGCCGCCAGGCGCTGGGCCAGTACGGCCTGGGCCAGGCGGCGCGCGTCCTCGGCGCTGGCGACCGTGGTGGTGACGGCCGCGAGCGGCGCGTCGGCGTGGAGGGGTTCCATGGGCACTTTCTGGGTATTGGTGCACGCGCACAAGGGAGGATTCCTCAAAAACAATAGCTAACTACCGTTGATGGAAAAGCGCTGGAGCCCTATTTTTGCATTATTTTCGCTATAGCCCCCGTCCCACGCGATTGGGGGGAACTTGGCAATTAGCAGTCTCTCCAAGAGAGTGCTAACATTTGTTCATGGACGAAAGGAATCACGGCATGAAACTCCCCTCTGCAACGACGACTGCTGCGCTGGCACCCGCCAACCCGTGGGCGCTGGTGCCGCCCCTGGGGAATCTGGACGCCTACATTTCCGCCGTCAACCGCCTGCCGCTCCTCACCCTGGAAGAAGAGCAGGCCGCCGCGCGCAGCCTGCGCCAGGACAACGACCTCGACGCCGCCGGCCGGCTCGTCATGTCGCACCTGCGCCTGGTGGTGTCGATCTCGCGCCAGTACCTGGGCTACGGCCTGCCGCACGGCGACCTGATCCAGGAGGGCAACGTGGGCCTGATGAAAGCCGTCAAGCGCTTCGACCCCGACCAGGGCGTGCGCTTGGTGAGCTACGCCATGCACTGGATCAAGGCGGAAATCCACGAGTACATCTTGAAGAACTGGCGCATGGTCAAGGTGGCGACCACCAAGGCGCAGCGCAAGCTGTTCTTCAATCTGCGCTCCATGAAGCAAGGTTTCAAGGCCGGTGCCGAGGACGCGGACACGCACCGCAACACGCTGTCGGAACGCGAAATCGACCAGATGGCGGCGCAGCTCAACGTCAAGCGCGAGGAAGTCATCGAGATGGAAACGCGCATGTCGGGTGGGGACGTGCTGCTCGACCCGGCGCCCACGGACGACGCCGACCAGGCGTTCGGCCCCATCGCCTACCTGGCCGACGCCTCGCACGAGCCGACGGCGATGATCGAGTCGCGCCAGCGCGATGTGCTTGCCAGCGACGGCATCGCCAGCGCACTGACCGGGCTGGACGAGCGCAGCCGCCGCATCGTGGAGGAGCGCTGGCTGAACGTGAACGACGACGGCTCCGGCGGCATGACGCTGCACGAGCTTGCGGCGGAGTACGGCGTGAGCGCCGAACGCATCCGGCAGATCGAGGTCGCCGCGATGAAGAAGATGAGAAAGAGCCTGGCCGAATACGCCTGAGCCCGCACCGCCCGCCGAGCGCGCCCACTTCTGTGCGGCGCGCTTTTTCTTTTCCGCGCCCGCAGGGGCACGCTTCCTGGTCAGCGGTCCACCGGCAGGACCTGGCTTTCCTTGACTTCCTCCATCACCACGTAACTGTGCGATTGCGCGGTGACGGGGAGCTTTTTCAGCATGTCACCGAGCAGGTGGCGGTATTCGTTCATGCCGCCGAGCCGGGCTTTGACGAGGTAGTCGAAGCTGCCCGACACCAGGTGGCATTCCATCACCTCGGGCAGGTGCAGCAGTTCCTGGCGCACCTTGTCGAAGACGTCGCCCGACTTGGACGACAGCGTGATCTCGACGAACACCAGCAGCGTCTTGCCCAGGGCCGCCGGGTCCACCTTGGCGTGGTAGCCGGTGATGACCTTGTCGCGCTCCAGGCGCTTCACGCGCTCGGAGCAGGGCGAGGTCGACAGGCCGATCTGCTCGGCCAGTTCGGTCATGGAAATGCGCCCCTGGCGCTGCAGGATGTCGAGGATCTTGCGGTCGATGCGATCGAGTTCGGTCATTTGCACGGCCCGGGAGAGGAAAGCACAACGGAATCAGCTGAAATTCTGGTCAACACGAAAATATACAGTGAATTTTACTGAACATGACTCCATAAACTACCCATAAATCTTGTTGATCTTGGAGCGCGCGATGAAAGTCATAGTCCTGGGCGGCGGGGTGATCGGAACCACTACGGCCTACTACCTGGCGCGCTCGGGCGCGCAGGTGGTGGTGCTTGACCGGCAAGGCAGCGCCGGCCAGGAAACCAGCTTCGCCAATGCCGGCCAGGTCTCGCCCGGCTACTCGACCCCCTGGGCCGCGCCCGGCATTCCCTTCAAGGCCATGAAGTGGATGTTCCAGCGCCACGCGCCCCTGTCCATCCGCCCGGACGGCAGCCTGTTCCAGCTGCGCTGGATGGCCGCCATGCTGAAGAACTGCTCGGCCGAGCGCTACGCGGTGAACAAGGAACGCATGATGCGGGTGGCCGAATACAGCCGCGCCTGCCTGCGCCAGCTGCGCGAGGACACCGGCATCGCCTACGAGCACCGCAGCCAGGGCACGCTGCAGCTGTTCCGCACGCAGGCCCAGCTCGACGCCGTGCAGCGCGACGTCGCGGTGCTGGAGGAATGTGGCGTCCCCTACGAACTGCTCGACCGCGACCAGCTCAGCCGCGCCGAACCGGCGCTGGCCCAGGCGCGCGATCGCCTCACCGGCGGCCTGCGCCTGCCGAACGACGAAACCGGCGACTGCCACCTCTTCACGCAACAGCTCGCCGAACTGGCGCGCGGCCTGGGGGTGGATTTCCGCTTCAACCAGACGGTGGACGGCTTGGTGACCGACGGCAGCCGCATCACCGGCGTGCGCGTGGGTGGCGAGGTGCTCACGGCCGACCGCTACGTGCTGGCCTTTGGCAGCTACTCGCGCGGCTTCCTGGAGCCGCTGGGCCTGAAGCTCCCCGTGTACCCGGTGAAGGGCTATTCGCTCACGGTGCCCCTGCTCGATCCGGCGCTCGCGCCGCAATCGACGGTGCTGGACGAGACCTACAAGGTCGCGGTGACGCGCTTCGACAAGCGCATCCGCGTCGGCGGCATGGCCGAGCTCGCCGGCTTCGACCTCTCGCTCAACCCGCGCCGGCGCGCCACGCTGGAAATGGTGGTCAGCGACCTGTTCCCCGGCGGCGACCTGCCCAAGGCAGAGTTCTGGACCGGCCTGCGCCCCATGACGCCCGACAGCACGCCCATCGTCGGCGCCACGCCCTACGCCAACCTGCTGCTCAACACGGGCCACGGCACGCTCGGCTGGACCATGGCCTGCGGGTCGGGCAAGTTGGTGGCCGACCTGGCGATGGGCCACACGCCGGACATCCGCACCGACGGCCTGGCGCTCTCACGCTACCTGCCGCCTGCGCGCGCCCGCAGCACCGGCCCGCGCTCGGCCGGGGCTCCGGCCTAAGCCGCTTCCTTCAGCAGGCTGCGCACGTCGGCCGCCACGGCCTCGGCGCCGCTGCCGTAGCGGCTGTAGACGCGCAGGCGCCCCGCCGGGTCGAAGATGTAGCTGCCGGCCGAATGGTCCATGGTGTAGCTGGTCGGCGTCTGGCCCTCGGCCTTCTTGAAGTAGATCTTGAACTCCTTGGCCACGGCGGCGGTTTGCGCCGCGTCGCCGCGCAGGGCGACGAAGCTCGGGTCGAAGTTCCCCATGTAGGCCTTGAGCATCTCGGCCGTGTCGCGCTCCGGGTCCACGGTGATGAAGATCGCCTGCAGCTTGTCGCCGTCGGCGCCGAGCGCCTTCTTGACTTCGGCCAGCTCCTGCAGCGTCGTCGGGCAGACGTCGGGGCACTGGGTGTAGCCGAAGAACACCACCACCACCTTGCCGGCGAAATCCTTCATGCTGCGCATCTGGCCGTCCGCGTCCGGCAGGGCGAAGTCGCGTGCGTACTCGGCGCCGGTCACGTCCACGCCGCGAAACTCGGGCGCCGCCTTGGAACAAGCGGTAAAAATGGCTCCAGCGCTTACAGTCATTGCGCTTGAAGCTATCAATCGGAGAGCATTTCTTCGCAGCATCGGCATCACAGTACGTAGTGGTCCACCAGCAGCGCGGCAAACAGCGCGCTCAGGTGGATGAGGGAAAAGCGGAAGGTGCGCCGCGCCAGCGCATCGGAATAATTGCGCCACAAGGCAAAGCCGTAGGCGCAAAACCCGGTGCCGAGCACGATCGCCGCGAGCAGGTACAGCCAGGAGCTCATGCCATAGATGTACGGCATCAGGCAGCCGGCAAAAAGAACCAGCGTATAGAGGAACACCTGCAGCCGCGTGAAAGCGTTGCCGTGCGTCACGGGCAGCATCGGCAGGCCGGACTTGCGGTAGTCCTCGACGCGGTACAGCGCCAACGCCCAAAAGTGCGGCGGCGTCCAGAGGAAGATGATGAGGAACAGGATCAGCGCCTCGGGCCCGACTTCGCCGCGCATCGCCGCCCAGCCGAGCACCGGCGGCATGGCGCCCGAGGCACCGCCGATGACGATGTTCTGCGGCGTCATCGGCTTGAGTACCAGGGTGTAGATCACGGCGTAGCCGACGAAGGTGGCAAAGGTCAGCCACATCGTGAGCGGATTGACCCAGAGGTACAGCACCGCCGAGCCCAGGCTGGCCAGCGCCGCAGAGAACGCCAGCGCCTGCGTGTCGGACAGCTGGCCCTTGGCCGTGGGGCGCCACGCGGTGCGCTTCATGCGCGCGTCGATGCCCTTTTCGACCAGGCAGTTGAATGCGGCGGCCGCCCCCGCGACGAGCCAGATGCCCAGGCAGGCCAGCGCCATCGTGCCCCACTGCGCCGCTGTGGGCAGGCCGGGCACGGCCAGCACCATGCCGATGAGTGCGCAAAAGACGATCAGCTGGATGACGCGCGGCTTGGCCAGCGCGTAGTACTGGGCGATGCGCGAAGGCGCGCGCAGTGCCGTGGAGGCGACGCCGCCGCTCATGCGTCCACCTTTCGCAGTGCGCCGGGCACCACCGCCGCGCGCGCCGGAGCGGTACACGCGGCACCCTGGCGCTGGGCGATCAGCACCCAGGTAAGCACCAGCACCAGGGCCGCGGCCCCGCCGGTGTGCAGGACCGCCGCCAGAAGGGGCCAATCGAGCACCACATTGCTCAGGCCGGTGGCGAACTGCAAAGCCAGCAGGCCCGCCAGCCAGCGCGCCTGCAGCCGCGAAGCACCCGCACCGGCGCGGTGCAGCCGCAGCGCGAGCAGGCCGAGGACAACAAACACGGCGTACGCGAACAGCCGGTGCGTGTAGTGGATCGCGGTCAGCGCGGCAAAGCCGATCAGCTGCCCGTCCGGCATGGCGCCCAGCGGACGCCAGAGGGTGAATCCTTGGGAAAAATTCATCTCCGGCCACCAGCTTCCCTGGCAAGTCGGAAAGCTGGTGCACGCCAAAACGGCGTAGTTGGTGCTCACCCAGCCACCCAGCAGCACCTGCACGCTGAGCAACACCAGCGACACCCAGGCGAGCGCCCGCAGGCCGGGCGCGGCGTCCGGCAGCGCCTCGACCGCCGGGGCCGGGCCCTGACGCAGCGCCAGGGCGGCCAGCATGGCCAGGAGGATCACGCCGCCCGCCAGATGCAGGGTGACGATGGCGGGGAACAGCTTCATGGTGACGGTCAGCGCGCCGAACGCTCCCTGCACGCAGACCCAGATGAGCGTCAGCGTCGGCCAGAGCGGCCCGGGCGCCGGGGTGCCGGAACCGTGGCCACCGCCCCGCCGCTCGCGCCAGCGCGCCCACCAGGCCCCGGCCGCCAGCACGGTGATCAAGGCGCCGACGCTGGTCGCGAGGTAGCGGTGCACCATCTCGACCCAGGCCTTGCCGTGCGTCACCGGCCCGCTGGGCAACACCGCCTGCGCCGCCGCGATGTCCGCACGCGCGCCCAGGGGGCTGGCGTTGCCGTAGCAGCCCGGCCAGTCGGGACATCCCAGGCCGGAATCGGTCAGGCGGGTAAAGGCGCCGAAGAGGACGAGGTCGAAGGTGAGGAACAGCGTCAGCACGGCCAGCGCCTGCCAGCGGCCCGACTTGCGCGCACCGCGGTTGCGCCACACCACCCAGGCAAGCGGCAGCAGCGCGATGAGCGCGCCCAGGGACAGCATGCGCAGCAGCGGCGCCAGGTCGTACAGTGGGGTGGCGTCGCTCATGGGTGCTCCTCGCGGCCGGGGGTGTCCCAGCCGGCGGACGCACGCAGCAGGTTCTGCAGGTCGCGCTTGGCGCGGCTTGCACCCTGGGCGTCCAGGTTGGGGGGGAAACGCATCATCCAATTGCCCATCGGGTCCACCACGTACAAATGTTCCTCCAGCGCGTGCCCGGGCTGCGGCGCCAGCCAGCCGGCCAGCGCAGTCGCATCGACGCGGCGCACCTGGGCCGCCGCCACACCCGCGAGCAAGGGTTCTGGAACGGTGGCGGCGTCGTTCACCAGCCAGACCCAGTCGACGCGGTCCTTGTCCTTGCCCAGGCTTTCGCGCATCTGGCGCTGCAGGTACAGGCGCTGCTGGCAATCCTGCGCGCAGCCCGCCGGGGCGACGCTGACCAGCAGCCACTGCTGCTTCAGATCGGCCAGGGTACCCACGTGGCCCTGCAGATCGGTCGTGGCGAGCGCTGGCATGGGGCGCTGCGGGTCGATCAACGCGCCGAAATTGCGCCGTCCCTCTGGGCGCAGCACGTAGTAGGTGAAATAGGACGCGATCACCGGCGAGGCGCAGACCAGCAGCAGCGCCAGCAGCTTCCAGCGCGCGTTGCGCCCGGCCTGTGCCGCGCGCACCGCGTCCTGCACCGGCGGCAGACCATGCACGGTCAGCCCCAAAGGGTGCGCCTTGCTGCGCTCAAGCGCGGCGGCGGCGGGGTCGGACGAATTGGAACCAGACATATAAACCCAGGATGAGTCCGCACAGCGCGAACCATTGGAAGGCGTAGCCGTAATTTTTCTCTACGCCGAGGGAAACGGGCGCCCAGTCGCGCAGCAAGCCGTCCGAGGCCGGCCCTTGCTGCACCACCACCAGCGCGGCGAGCGGCAGGCCGGTCTCGGTGCGGAATGCGCCGAGCCCGAGATTTTGCCGGATGCGCAGAAACCCCGTCCCCGGCTGGTCACCCCCGAGCGAATACACCGGCTCGGGTTCCGGCGCCAGATGGCCGTTGAGCTTCACCACGCCCGCCGGTGTTTCGACCGGCGCGAGGACCGAACGGTCCTGGAAGTTGCGCGGGATCCAGCCCCGCTGCACCATCACGGTGGCCGGCGCGCCTTGCAGCTGGAACGGCGTGAAGACAAAGAAGCCGCGCCGCCCATCCATGGGCCGATTGTCCAAATACACCGTGTATTGCGGCAACCAATGGCCGTGCAGCAGCACCGGCCGGTAGAAGGCAGCCTGTGCGTCCGGCCCCGCCGGATCGGACGCCAGCACCTGTGCCAGCGCCGCGCCCTGCAGCGGCACGCCGCCCTGGCGCACCACCATCTCCGCGGCCAGCGCTTCCTTCTGCGCGGCACGGGCCAGCTGCCAACGGGCCAGGGCTCCGCTCACGAGCACGCCGGCGCACGCGGCCAGCGTCACCAGCCAGAACCGCACCCGCACGCGCCGCCTGTTTTCTGCACTCACCGGATAATTGCCTTCATGAAGCTGCTCGTCGCCCTGGGTTTCCTCGCCATTGTCGCCAGCCTGGCCTCGGCGCTGTTCTTCATGATGCGTACCGGCAAGGACAACCGCCAGCGCAGCCGGCGCATGGCGGGCGCCCTGGCGCTGCGCGTGGGCTTTTCCCTGGTGTTGTTCGTCTGCCTGCTGCTCGCGTGGAAGCTCGGGTACATCCGGCCCACGGGCCTGCCCCTCCAGTAAAAAAGGCGCCGCAAGGCGCCTTGTGCTGGGGTTCCGGCGCCTACATCCAGTAGACAAGCAGGTACAGGCCCAGCCACACCACGTCCACGAAGTGCCAGTACCAGGCGGCGCCCTCAAAGCCGAAATGGCGCTCGGAGGTGAAATGGCCGCTCTGCAGGCGCAGGGTGATGAACAGCAGCATCAGCATGCCCAGGAACACGTGGAAGCCGTGAAAGCCCGTGAGCATGAAGAAGGTGGAGCCGTAGATGCCGGAACTGAGCTTCAGGTTGAGATCGGTATACAGGTGGTAGTACTCGTACCCCTGCACGCACAGGAAGATGAAGCCCAGCGCCACGGTCAGCCACATGAAGGCGATGGTGCGGCCGCGCTGGTTGGCCTGCAGGGCGTGGTGGGCAATCGTCAACGTGACGCCGGAGCTGAGCAGAAGCGCCGTGTTGATGGTCGGGAGCCAGAACGGCCCCACCGTCTGGAAAGGCTCGATGATCCCGGCGGGCGACGCCGTCGCGCCTACGGCCAACGTGGGCCACACGGCCTTGAAGTCCGGCCACAGCAGGGCGTTTTCCAGGCTGCCGAGGGCCGGCACGGAATGCGCCCGCGCCCACCACAGCGCCGTGAAGAAGGCGCCGAAGAACATCACCTCCGAGAAGATGAACCAGCTCATGCTCCAGCGGTAGGACAGGTCCACCTTGTAGCTGTTGAGGCCGCGCTCGCTCTCCTGCGCGGCCTGGCGGAACCACTGGAACAGCACGGCCAGCCACCAGACCAGACCGAACAGCAGCGAGTACTTGCCCCAGGCGTGGCCGTTGATCCATTGGCTGGCCCCGAGGATGACAAAAAACAGCCCTGCCGCCGCCATGATGGGATGGCGCGATTCCGCGGGAACAAAGTAGTACGGGACGGCGCCCGGCGTGCTTGCACTCATTTCAGCTCCTGCTCTCTCTATTTTTGATCTCTATACCTTGCCGACTGCTCGGTGCCTCAGACCACCCAATGCACCAGCGCGACCAGCAGCAATACCATCAGAAGAAACCCCAGCAAGCCGGCCGCGATGACGTGCAGCGGGTTGATGCTCTCGAGGTCCCGCTGGTACTCTTTTCGCTCGCGCAAACCAAGAAACGCCCAACCCACAGCCTTCACGCTGCGCAGGAACGACCGCTTGCGCGGCGTCGGTTGCACTGCCTCGCCCTGCGTCACGATCCCACCTGGACAGCCATAGCCGGCGCCAACGCGGCCGTCGGGGCCTGCGGGACTCCCGAGCCGACCTCGAAGAAGGTGTACGACAAGGTGATGGTTTTCACGTCCTTGGACAGGCGCGGGTCAATCACGAACGCCACCGGCCATTCCTTGCGCTCGCCCGGCTCCAGCGTGTACTGATTGAAGCAAAAGCACTCCACCTTGTTGAAAAACGGCGCCGCCTGACCCGGCGCGTAACTGGGTATGGCCTGCGCGGACATGCGCCGGTCCTGCGTGTTCTGGAACTCGTACATGACCGTGGTCAACTCCCCCGGATGCACCTGCAGCGAACGCTGTGCCGGGCGGAACGACCACGGGCCTCTTGCATTCGCATCAAACTCCACCGTGATGGTGCGGCTGGTGTCGATCTGGGTATTGGCCGGCACGCGCACGTCGCGCCCCGCCGTGCCGTTGCCGGGCACCTGGCGCTCGGACAGCGCCAGGATGTTGATCCCGGTGAGTTCGCAGATGCGCTTGTAGACCGGAATCAGCCCATAACCGAACGCGAACATGCCCAGCGCGACGATGGCGAGCTTGCCGAACATGCGGGCGTTTTGACTGCGCGCCATGGCCATGCGCTCAGAAGGGCAGGAACATCATCTTGGCGATGAAGCCTGCGAAGAAGGTCGCCGCGATGGACGCCAGGATCAGCGCCAACCGCAGGTTGCTTTTTTTCTGCTCGGAACTCTGGGCCATGGTCATGCGATCACGCGGGTGGCGGTCTCGTCCAGCTTGGGCGGCGTCTCGAAGGTGTGGAAAGGCGCCGGCGAGGGGACTTCCCACTCCAGGCCTTCCGCCCCGTCCCAGGGCCGCTGGGGCGCGGGTGCGCCGCGACCACGCATGGCGGGCCACACGACGGCCAGGAAGAAATAGACCTGCGCCAGCCCGAAACCGAACGCACCCAGGCTGACGATCATGTTGAAATCGGCGAACTGCATGGGGTAGTCGGCATAGCGGCGCGGCATGCCGGCCAGCCCCAGGAAGTGCATGGGGAAGAAGGTGATGTTGAACGAAATCATCGACCACCAGAAGTGGATCTGGCCGCGACGCTCGGAATACATCACGCCCGTCCACTTGGGCAGCCAGTAGTAGGCGCCGGCGAACATGGCGAACAGCGAGCCGGCGACCAGCACGTAGTGGAAGTGCGCGACGATGTAGTAGGTGTCCTGCAACTGCGTGTCGATGGGCGCGACCGCCGGGATCAGCCCGGTGAACCCGCCGATGGCGAACACGAAGATGAAGCCGATGGCGAAGAGCATGGGCGTTTCGAAGGTCAGCGACCCGCGCCACATGGTGGCCACCCAGTTGAAAATCTTCACCGCCGTGGGGACCGAAATCAACATGGTGGCGTACATGAAGAACAGCTGGCCCGTCACGGGCATGCCGGTCGTGAACATGTGGTGCGCCCAGACGATGAACGACAGGATGGCGATGGCCGCCACCGCATACACCATGGACGCATAGCCGAACAGCTTCTTGCGGGCGAACGCCGGCACCACCTGGCTGATGATGCCGAAGGCCGGCAGGATCATGATGTACACCTCGGGGTGGCCGAAGAACCAGAAGATGTGCTGGTACATCACCGGGTCGCCGCCGCCGGCGGGGTTGAAGAAGCTGGTGCCGAAGTGGCGGTCGGTCAGCGTCATGGTGATGGCGCCGGCGAACACGGGCATCACGGCGATCAGCAGGTAGGCCGTGATGAGCCAGGTCCAGCAGAACATGGGCATCTTCATCAGCGTCATGCCGGGCGCGCGCATGTTCAGGATGGTGACGATCACGTTGATCGCGCCCATGATGGACGAGGCGCCCATGATGTGCAGCGCGAAGATGCTCGAATCCATGGACATGCCCATCTGCAGCGACAGCGGCGCGTACAGGGTCCAGCCGGCCGCCGGCGCACCGCCGGGCATGAAGAACCCGGCCACCAGCATCATGGCCGCAGGAATCAGCAGCCAGAAGCTGAAGTTGTTCATGCGCGCGAAGGCCATGTCGGAGGCGCCGATCTGCAGCGGCACCATCCAGTTCGCGAAGCCCACGAAGGCCGGCATGATGGCGCCGAACACCATGATCAGGCCGTGCATGGTGGTGAGCTGGTTGAACAACTCGGGATTGACCAACTGCAGCCCGGGCTGGAACAGCTCGGCGCGGATCATCAGCGCCAGGATGCCACCCACCATCAGCATGGTGAACGAGAACAGCAGGTAGAGGGTGCCAATGTCCTTGTGGTTGGTGGCAAACAACCAGCGCCGCCAACCGCTCGGGCCGTGGTGGTGGTCGTGGCTGTGGGCTGCATGGCCGGCGGCATGCCCGGTGTGATCGAGAACTGCGCTCATGGTGGATTCCTCAAAACTCTGTGCGGACACGGCCTATTTGCTGCGCTGGGCGACGATTTCGGCCGGCTGCACGAGCTGTCCGGTCTTGTTGGACCATGCGTTCTTGGTGTAGGTGACCACCGCCGCCAGATCGGTGTCGCTGAGCTGCTTCCACGCCGGCATCGCACCATTGGCTGCGCCATTGAGTACCACCTGGATCTGCAGCGCATGGTTGGCGTCGCGCACTATGGCCGAGCTGTCCAGCGGTTTGACGGGGCCGGCGCCCTTGCCATTGGCCTGGTGGCAGGCGGCGCAGTTGGCCGCATACACCTTCTCGCCGCGCTTCAGGATGTCCTCGAGTGCCCAGACCTTGTTCGGGTCGTCCTGCTTGGCGGCCATCTTCTTCATTTCGCCGCCCACCCAGGCGGTGTAGTCGGCCGCCGAAACCACCTTGACGTGGATCGGCATGTAGGCGTGCTCCTTGCCGCAGAGCTCGGCGCACTGGCCATAGAAGTCACCGACCTGGTCGGCGCGGAACCAGGTGTCGCGCACGAAGCCCGGAATGGCGTCCTGCTTGATGCCGAACGCGGGCACCATGAAGGAATGGATCACGTCGTTGGCGGTGGTGATGATGCGGATCTTCTTGCCCACGGGAACGACCAGCGGGTTGTCCACACGTAGCAGGTAGTCGTCCGGCGCCTGCGAGACGTCGCCGCTGTTGGACATCGCACGGTGCGAGCTGTCCAGCGTGGAGATGAAGCCCAGGCCTTCGCCCTCGCCCTTGATGTAGTCGTAGCCCCATTTCCACTGGTAGCCAGTGGTCTTGATGGTCAGGTCGGCGTTGGTCGTGTCCTTCTGCGCGACCAGCACCTTGGTGGCGGGCAGCGCCATGCCGATGATGATCAGGAACGGCACCACCGTCCACGCGACTTCCACGACGACCGACTCATGAAAATTCGCCGCCTTCGCGCCCTGCGACTTGCGGTGCTTCCAGATGGAATAGAACATCACCGAGAACACCCCGATGAAGATCACCGTGCAGATGGCCATCATCATCCAGTGCAGATTGATCTGCTCCTGCGCGATGCGTGTGACGGGTGGATGGAGATTGAGCTGGCGTACCGCCGGGCCGCCGGGCAGATCGCCTACGGCGTGGGCCGCGCCTGCCGCCCAAGTGCTTGCCAGCAACAGGGCGTGGGCCCACTTATTGGAAATGCGCTTCATAGTTCTCACTTGCTTCTAAGCCTTCGTTGCCCCGTTCCGCCCGCCGCGCATACTGGCGGTGCGAGACGGCTCCCCACGCGGGTCACGCTTTATCAACTACACATCCGACCCCTGCGGCCGGACAGGGTCGCCCGCCGCATCGGGCGTGCCTTCAGGCACTCCCATGGGTGTCCCCATCGGCAAGGATTGTAGCGCGCGCTTGCTTCAGATCAGACAAGCAAGGGAAAACCCCGCTGTCCGATTTTTTCTTTGCTCTATATCAAGACACACCCCGCGCGAGGGGCTCACAGCATCACTTCTTGCTACGCAACATGGAGCGCATGGTGTCGAGGGGAACCGTCCTGTGCACGGAAAACGGCACGCGGGGCGCTGCCTTGAAGGCATGGCCGTAGACGATCTCGAAACTGAGCGCCAACTGGCCGTCCTGGGGCGAGGCCAGGCCTTCGGTGAGCTTCTGCAGCAGCGCTGCGTGCCAGCGCTTGCCGCGCAGCGCCGGGTAGCGCGCGGGGTGCAGGTTGGTACCCAGTTCGCGCAGTTCCTGGAGCAGGCGTTCGGCGCTCGCAAAAGTGAGGGTGATGCGCTCCATGTCCATCACCGGCTCGGCGAAACCGGCCTCGATCAGCATGTCGCCCCAATCGTGCATGTCGGTAAAGGCGTGGCTCGGGGCGGGCCAGCCCGCTTCTTCGTACAGCGCGCGCAGTTCGCGCAAGGTGTCGGGGCCGAAACAGGAAAACATCACATGGCCGTCGATCTCCAAGGCCTGCTGCCAGGCGTTGATCAGGGCGCGCGGGTCGGCAGCGCCGTGCAGCGCCATGTTGGCCCACAGCATCTGCATGGAGCCCGGCTCGGGCGGGCCGAACACCACCGCCGAGCGCCCCCAGAGCCCGCCGCCGCGCCACCACGCCGGGGCGAGCGCTTCGCGAGCGCGCGCCTGCAGGTGGGGCGCGGTCTCATGCACGGTGCAGCGCGCATCGGGGTAACGCTGGCGCAGGAGCGCGTGCGCCTCGATGCCGCCGCGCACCGGGTCCCAGTGGCACCAGCTCAGCGGCCCCCGGCGCAGCCAGTCGAGGCGCTGCTCCATGCGGCGCGCCACTTCTTCGTGCAGCCACGGGGAAAGGGCCGGCGCGCGCGCGTGCCAGCGGGTTGCGGCAACCGGGTCGATGGTGGGTGGGAGTTCCGAGGCCATAGATGAGAGCGCACTTGGAGCCGCCGCGCCCACCGGCGGGCCACGGCGCGCCGCGCGCTGGCTATATTGGACACCATCGTGCTGCAACGCTTCTTCGCAAAACCCTGGCGCGCTCTGGCGTTTGTGCAGGCGCACGTGCCCAGCCAGTGCGCCGTCTGCGCCGCGTGGCCGGCGACGCGCCTGTGCGCCGCCTGCCTGGCGCGCTTCGGGCAGCCACGCGCACGCTGCAACCGCTGCGCGCTGCCGCTGCCCGGCGGGGCCACGCAATGCGCAAGCTGCCTGCTCCACCCGCCGCCACTCGACGCCTGCGTGGCGGCGGTGGACTACGCCTACCCCTGGGCCGGGCTGCTCTCCGAATTCAAGTTTCACGGCGACCCGGGCTGGGCGCCGCCGCTGGCGGACCTGCTGCGCCACGCGCCGCTGGCGCAGGAGACGCTGGCGGCTGCCGATTGGCTGCTGCCCATCCCCTTGGCCGCCGGGCGTCTGGGCGAGCGCGGCTTCAACCAGGCCCAGTGCCTGGCCAAGGCCCTGGCTCCGGCGCGCCTGCGCACCGACCTGCTGCTGCGCGTGCGCGCGACGCCGGACCAGCACGCACTGGGCCGCGCCGAACGCCTGGCCAACCTGCGCGCGGCCTTCGCGATCGAGCCCCTGCGCCGGCACGAGCTGCACGGCAGGAGCGTGCTGCTGGTGGACGATGTCATGACCACGGGCGCTACCTTGCACACCGCCGCACAGGTGCTGCGCGACGCCGGCGCGGCTCGGGTCGCCGCGCTGGTGCTTGCGCGGGCCGTCGTGCCTTGATACCTGATTTTGCGCGATACGCTCTTTTACTTTCACGCACCGTCCGATACAGCGGAGTTACCGCAGAATGGCGCCATGTTCCATATCGTTCTCGTCGAGCCGGAGATCCCGCCGAACACCGGCAACGTGATCCGACTGGCGGCCAACACGGGTTGCACGCTGCACCTGATCGAGCCGCTCGGCTTCTCCATGGAAGACCGGCAGCTGCGCCGCGCGGGGCTGGACTACCACGAGTTCGCGCAAGTCCAGCGCCACCCAGGCTGGACCATGTTCCTGCGCGCCATGCAACCGCCGCCCGAGCGCATGTTCGCGCTCACCACGCACGCCACGGCCGAGGTACACGACACCTGCTTCCAGCCCGGCGACTGGCTGGTGTTCGGCGCGGAAACGCGCGGGCTGCCGACCGAACTGCGCGAGACCTTCGCCCCTGCCCAGCAGTTGCGCCTGCCCATGCGCGAAGGCCAGCGCAGCCTCAACCTGTCGAACGCTGTCGCCGTGACGGTGTTCGAGGCTTGGCGACAAAACAGTTTCGGCCGCGTACAGGCGCCCGCGCCGGCCGATGCGCTGCAGACCGCCTGATCCGGCACCGTTGCGGGGCTGTGCGTGCTACGGCACGCTCCCCCTCTGCGCGGCCAGCGCCTGCCCCACCTGCCCGCTGACGAAATCCAGAAAGGCGCGGGTGCGCGCAGGCAGCATGCGCTGCGTCGGCAGTGCGGCGTAGATGGCAAAGCGCGACAGATTCCATTCGGGCAGCAGGTGCACCAGGGTGCCGCTTGCCAGAAAGCGCTCGGCCAACAGGCGCGGCATGGCGGCGACCCCCGCACCATCGAGCGCCGCGCGCAGCAGCACATCGGTGCTGGTCGATTGCAGCACCACGCGCGGCACGACTTCGCAGTCCGCGCCCTGGCCCGAGGTGGGGCACAGGCAAAGCTTGCGCGCACCATTGCGCGCGGCGCCGCCGGTATCGCGCAGGAAGTCGTGGCGCTCCAGGTCCTCGGGCACGCGCGGCGCGCCGCGCCGCTGCAGGTAGGCGGGGGCAGCGACAACGATGGCATCGCCCTCGAAGAGCTTGCGCGCCACGAGGTTGCCATCAAAGCCCTCGGGCACCACCATCAGGGTCACGTCGAACGCATCCACGCGCCCCGCCACTGCGTGGTCGGTGGCGATGTCGAGCAGCAGGCGCGGGTGGCGCTCGCGCCAGTGCCCCACAAGCGGCGCGAGGAAATAGGTCGCCAAGGCGGGCGAGGCCAGCACCCGCACCGTGCCCTGCAGTTCGCGCGTGCTGGCGGCGGCCTGCGCTTCGGCGTCGTCCACCTCCTGGAGGATGGCGCGCACGCGCTGCAGGTAGGCGCTGCCCGCATCGGTCAGGGCGAGCTTGCGCGTGGTGCGGTTGAGGAGCCGCGTGTTGAGGTGCTGCTCCAGTTCGGCCACGACCCGTGTCACCACCGGCGGCGAGAGCTCCAGTGCGCGCGCGGCGGCGGCGAAGCCCCCTTCGTCGACGACGCGCGCGAACACCGCCATGGCCTGCAGACGGTCCATGGCTCAGGGCCTGCGGCCGTTCAGGCCGGCGCGCCGTAGCTGCGCGTGAGCGACTCGGCCACGCAGGCGGGCTTGTCGCTGCCCTCGCGCTCGACCGTCACCAGCCAGGTCATTTGCAGGCCGTCCGGCGCGAGCGGCTCGGTCGCCTGCAGCACCAGGCGCGCGCGCAGCCGGCTGCCCACCGGCACGGGCGCGGTGAAACGCACCCGGTTGAGGCCGTAGTTGATGCCCATGCGCGCGCCCTCGATGGCGAGGCCCGCCTCGAAGAAGCGCGGCAGCAGCGACAGCGTCAGGAAACCGTGCGCGATCGGCGCGCCGAACGGCCCCTGGCGCGCGCGCTCGGGGTCCACGTGGATCCACTGGTGGTCCCCGGTCGCCTGCGCGAACAGGTTCACCTGCTCCTGCGTGATGGTGATCCAGTCGGTGACGCAGACCTCCTGGCCGACGCAGGCCGCCACCTGGGCGTACGAGTGAAAGGTTTTCATGGCGGCAATGTAGCGCCGGCCGCAGGCCGGGCGTGTCGAAGGGGCGACACGGCGCCGGCGTCACGCCGCGTCCAGCCATGCGCAAATGCCCTGCCACTGCTCCAGGTCGCGCGCCACGCGCCCGGGCGCGACGTCGAACAACGTCAGCCCGTGCGCCGCCAGGTGCAGGTAGTTCTGCGTCGCGCGCAGGTGGCCCAGCACCGGCAGGCCGAGTTCGTCGACGAAGTGCTGCAATTGCTCGGCGGCGCGCGTGCGCGGGTCCACGCGCATGCCGACGATGCCCACGGGGGTCTGCGCGCTGGCGCGGTGCGCGGCCAGCTGGTCGAGGAATTCGCGCGTGGCGAAGATGTCGAAGACGCTCGGCTGCAGCGGCACGACGATGCGGTCGGCCAGCTTGAGCACGTCCGAGAGGCGCCAGCCCGCCAGGCCCGCCGGCGTGTCGATGACGACGTGGCTGCTGCCGCGCGGCGGGCGCGCCATGACGTCCGCGCCCATCTCCCAGGTGCCAATGGGCCGCGCCTCCGGCGGGCGCAGGCCCAGCCACAGCTGGGCCGAGCGCTGGCGGTCGGCGTCGCCGAGCAGCACCGGGTGGCCCTGGCTGGCGTAATAACCGGCAATGTTGGTGGCAAGCGTCGATTTGCCGACGCCGCCCTTGGGGTTGGCAACCACGATCACGGGCATGGCAAAGTCCTCAAAATATGAGAGAAATTGGCTTCCAGCGCTTTACTGGTAAGGGATGACAGCTATCAAATTCATCAAGCCTGCTGGCCGCCACGGCGCACGAAGAACAGGCCGGCGCCCACCGCCATGAGCACGCCACCAAACACGCGGTTCTGGTTGCGCCGCGCGCGCGGGCTCTGCATCCAGCGGCGCAGGCTGCTCGCGCCCAGCGCGTAGCCGTGCATCACCGTGAGGTCGATGACCACCGAGGTGGCCGCCATCACGAGCAGCTGCTGCCACAGCGGGCGCGCGTCGGTCAGGAATTGCGGCAGCACCGCCACCATGAAGACGATGCCCTTGGGGTTGGTGGCGTTGGTCAGGAAGCCGGTGGCGAAGCGCCGCTGCCAGCGCCCCGCGGGCTCGGCGGGCAGGCCCGCGAGCGCGTCGCCGGTGCCGGCGCGCCACTGGCTCCAGCCGACATAGATCAAGTAGCAGGCGCCCGCGACCTTGACGACGCCGAAAGCGACCTCCGACGCGAGCAGCAGCGAGCCCACACCCGCGCCGGCGACCAGCAGCAGGAGCAGCAGCCCCAGTTGCAGGCCCAGGATGGTGGCCGTCGTCTTGCGCACGCCGTGCGAGAGCCCGTGGCTCATAGAGAGCACCGCGCCCGAGCCGGGCGAGAGGGCAATCACGCCGGTGGCGGCGACAAAGGCGATCCAGGTATGCAAGTCCATGGGGAAACGGCGGCGCGCTCGGGGAAACGGGGCCCGCATCTTAGAACGTGTTGGCGTCGGCCTGCGCGCGCGGGCCGCCCGGATGCCAGAATTGGCGCTGCCGCCCATGCCCCACGCCCCCCTCTGGCTGAACTACGCCTTCCTCTACCTCAGCGCTGCCGTGCTGACGGTGCCGATCGCGCGCGCGCTCGGGCTGGGCGCCATCATTGGCTACCTGGCGGCCGGCATCGCCATCGGTCCCTGGGGCTTCGCGCTGGTGAGCAACGTGCAGGACATCCTGCACTTCGCCGAATTCGGCGTGGTGCTGATGCTCTTCCTCGTCGGCCTGGAGCTGCAGCCGACGCGCCTGTGGAGCCTGCGCCGCCCGATCTTCGGCCTGGGCAGCGCCCAGGTGCTGGGCTGCGCGCTGGCGCTGTGCGCGCTCGGCCTGGCCGCCGGCCTGCCCTGGCGCTGGGCGCTGCTCGGCGGGCTGGGGCTGGCGCTGTCGTCCACCGCCATCGCGCTGCAGACGCTGGCCGAGCGCCACCTGCTGCGCACCACCAGCGGCGAATCAGCGTTCTCCATCCTGCTGTTCCAGGACATCGCCGCCATCCCCATCCTGGCGCTGGCCGGCCTGCTCGGCGCGGCCGGCGCCCCGGGCGGCAGCACGGCCAGCATGGCGCTGGAGGTGGCCAAGGTGGCGGCGGTCATCGTCGCCATCGTGCTCGGCGGGCGCCTGCTGCTGCGCCCGCTGCTGCGCTGGATCGCGCGCAGCCGCACGCCGGAGATCTTCACCGCCGCGGCGCTGCTGCTGGTGGTCGCCATCGCCTACCTGATGGTGCTGATCGGCCTGTCGATGGCGCTCGGCGCCTTCCTGGCCGGGGTGCTGCTCGCCGAGAGCGAGTTCCGGCGCGAGCTGGAGACCGACATCGAACCCTTCAAGGGCCTGCTGCTGGGTCTGTTCTTCATCGCCGTCGGCATGAGCATCGACTTCGGCGCCATGCTGCGCGCGCCGCTGCTGGTGGCGGCGCTGCTGGGCGGCTTCGTGCTGGTCAAGTGCGCGGTGATCCACACCCTGGCGCGCGCGGTGGCCATCCCCGCGCCCGAGCGCCCGGTGTTCACGCTGCTGCTGGCGCAGGGCGGCGAGTTCGCCTTCGTCGTGTTCCAGGCCGCCGCCGGCTCGGGCGCCATGCCGGCCGAAACCGGGTCGCTGCTGATCGGCGTGGTGGCGCTGTCCATGCTGTGCACGCCGCTGCTCCTGGTGCTGCTTGACCGCTGGATGCTGCCGCGCTACGCCAGCACGCTGCGCCCGAGCGCGGAGGAGGAAATCTCCGAGCCGCAATCGGCGCCGGTGCTGATCTGCGGCTTCGGCCGCTATGGCCAGATCGTGGCGCGCGTGCTGCTGGCGCAGGGCATCCCGGCAACGGTGCTGGACTACAGCGTGGACATTCTCGAAGTGGCGCGCACCTTCGGCTACCGCGTGTTCTACGGCGATGCCACGCGGCTCGACCTGCTGCGCATGGCGGGCGCGGCCCAGGCGCGCGTGCTGGTGCTGGCGGTGGACGAGCAGGGCCCTTCGCTCAAGATCGCGGCGCTGGCGCGCCAGCATTTCCCGCACCTGGCCATCGTCGCCCGGGCGCGCGACCTGGCGCACTGGAACGAGCTGCGCGACCTCGGCGTGACCGAAGTGCAGCGCGAAGTGTTCGAGTCCAGCCTGCTCAGCGCGCGCAGCGTGCTGGGCCACATGGGCCTGCAGCCGGCCGAGGCCGACGCGCTGTTGGAGCGCTTCCGCGAGCACAACATCGCCCTGGCCGACCGCATGTACCCACACCACAAGGACCGGGCGCGCATGATCGCCGTGGCACGCGAAGGCCGCAGCCAGCTGGCCGAGCAGCTGGCCAAGGAACGCGAGGAACGCCAGGCGCAGCCAGGCGCCGCGCCGACCGAGAAAATTTGAGCCAAATCGGCCTCCAGCGCTTACTGTTTAAGCGCTTATCGCTACTCTATAAATAGCAATTTCGCGGCCTCATGCGCGCTCCAGAAGCAACGCGATCCCCTGCCCCACGCCGATGCACATGGTGCACAGCGCGTAGCGCCCGCCAGCGGCGTGCAGGCGATTCACCGCCGTGGTCGCCAGGCGCGCGCCGCTCGCGCCCAGCGGGTGGCCGAGCGCGATGGCGCCGCCCCAGGCATTGGCGCGCGGGTCGTCGTCCGCCAGGCCCAGCAGGCGCAGCACCGCCAGGCCCTGCGCGGCAAAGGCTTCGTTGAGCTCGATGACGTCGATCTCCGCCAACGCCACGCCGGTCTGCGCCAGGAGCTTCTGCGTCGCCGGGACGGGGCCCAGTCCCATCAGGCGCGGGGCCACACCCGCCACCGCCATGCCGACCACGCGGGCGCGCGGTGCCAGGCCATGGCGCCGGGCCGCGGCCGCGTTCGCCAGCAGGAGCGCACAGGCGCCGTCGTTCACGCCGCTGGCATTGCCGGCGGTCACCGTGCCCTCGGGGCGCACGATGGGTGCGAGCGCCGCCAGCGCCTCCAGGCTGGTCTGGCGCGGATGCTCGTCGCTCGCGACCACCAGCGGCGGGCCTTTCTTCTGCGCCAGCGTCACCGGCACGATCTCGCGCGCCAGGTGGCCGGCCTGCTGCGCGGCCAGCGCGCGCTGCTGGCTGGCCAGGGCCATGCGGTCCTGCGCCTCGCGCGCGATGCCGTGCGCCTGCGCCACGTTTTCGGCCGTCTCGGGCATGGAATCGACGCCGTACTGCGCACGCATCAGCGGGTTGACGAAGCGCCAGCCGATGGTGGTGTCGTAGACGGCATTGCTGCGCGAGAAAGCACTCTGCGCCTTGGGCATGACGAAGGGCGCCCTGCTCATGCTTTCCACCCCGCCGGCCACCACCAGCCCGGCCTCGCCGCAGCGGATGGCGCGCGCCGCGGCGCCGACCGCGTCCAGCCCCGAGCCGCACAGGCGGTTGATGGTGGCTCCGGGCACGCCGGTGGGCAGCCCCGCCAGCAGCACCGCCATGCGCGCAACGTTGCGGTTGTCTTCCCCCGCCTGGTTGGCGCAACCGTAGAGCACGTCGCCGAGTTCGGCCCAGTCCACGCCCGGGTTGCGCTCCACCAGGGCGGCGAGCGGCAGAGCCGCCAGGTCGTCGGTGCGCAACCCCGACAGCAGCCCGCCGTAGCGGCCGAACGGCGTGCGGATGGCGTCGCAGATGAAGGCTTCCTGCATGCGAATCTCCCAAGGGCAAGATGCGCACTCTACCCAGTGCGGCAGCACGGGCATGCTGCCTGCGGGACAATGGCCCCATGTTCAACCCCACCCAAGCCGAAGTGCGCCGCTTTCTCTGCGGCGTGCATGCCAAGAGCGCGGCGCAGGCGCCGATGGAGGCCATCGAGACGCTGGCCGGCCTGTGGATTGCCGAGCACCCGGAGTACCACGCCGACCTGGCGGACGCGGAGGCCGCCGTCCTGCGCGACTACGGCGGTGCGCCGGAACGCGAGAACCCATTCCTGCACCTGTCCATGCACCTGTCCGTCAGCGAGCAGTGCAGCATCGACCAGCCGCGCGGCATCCGCCAGGCGGTCGAATTGCTCGCCCACCGGCTCGGTTCGCTGCACGACGCGCACCACATCGCCATGCAATGCCTAGGCGAGATGCTCTGGGAAAGCCAGCGCTCGGGCCGCCCGCCCGACGGCGAGGCCTACGTGGCGCGCGTGCAGCGCCAGGCCACCAAGGATTGACGCTCTCTTTTTAAGAGCTTATTTCCGAATACCAGCAAGCGCCAGGCAGGGTTCTAGCCATAAAAAAACCCGCCGGCGGCGGGTTGGGCAGGGAGCGCCTCGCTTCAGCGCCAGCGCGATTCGGCCACGGTCTTGATGCTGCCGTCCAGGCTGCCGATGTAGCCGGCCAGCGCCTTGAGCTCGGCGTTGGTGAAGGCCTTGGCGACGCCGCCCATGATGGCGTTGGAGCGGCCGAAGTGCGGGTTGTTCTCGGCCTTGTAGGCCTTGAGGGCGACGAACAGGTAGTCGGCGTTCTGGCCGGCCAGCTGCGGGTACGAGGGATCGATGGGCTTGGCGAAGTTGGCGCCGTGGCAAGACACGCAGGCGCCTTTTTCCAGCAATGCCGCAACCTGCGCGGACGGTTCGCGCGCGGGCTTCTCGGGCAGGGCCGGCGCGCCTTCCTGGCCGAGCTGCGCATAGTAGGCGGAGACGTCGGCGATGTCCTGCTCGGACAGCGACACCGACACCGCGTGCATGGTGGGGAAGCGCCGTTCGCCCTTGGCGTAGGCGTTGAGCGAAGCGGCGATGTAGGCGGCGCCCTGGCCGGCAATCTTGGGCACCTTGTAGACCTCGGGGAAACTCGACTGGTAGCCGGCGATGCCGTGGCAGCCGATGCACATGGCGACCTTGCCTTCACCGGCCTTGGCGTCGCCCTGGATGCCCTGGGCCTGGGCGGCTGCCGCGGTCCCCAGAGCGACAGCCAAAGCGAATATCTTCGTCAACGTTTTGTTCATTTTGCGCGCACAATCGTAAGAAAGTTCCGCCCCCTGGGCCCCATTTGAAGGGCAATTATAGCCAACGCTGTCAAGCCCGATCGTCAATCAAGCTTCACATGTCTTCCAAATTCCAAGGCTCCCAGAATTACGTCGCTACCCAGGATTTGATGCTCGCCGTGAATGCGGCCGCCACGCTGCAGCGCCCGCTGCTCGTCAAGGGCGAGCCCGGCACCGGCAAGACCATGCTGGCCGAGGAAGTGGCCGGCGCGCTCGGCATGCCGCTGCTGCAGTGGCACATCAAATCGACCACCAAGGCCCAGCAGGGCCTCTACGAGTACGACGCCGTGAGCCGCCTGCGCGACAGCCAGCTGGGCGACGAAGGCAGCAGCGAACGCGTCAAGGACATCCGCAACTACATCGTGCAGGGCGTGCTGTGGCAGGCGTTCACGGCGGACGAACCGGTGGCGCTCTTGATCGACGAAATCGACAAGGCCGACATCGAATTCCCGAACGACCTGCTGCGCGAGATCGACCGCATGGAGTTCTACTGCTATGAGACGCGCGAGCTCATCCGCGCCAAGCACCGGCCGCTGGTTTTCATCACCTCAAACAACGAGAAGGAGCTGCCCGACGCCTTTCTGCGCCGCTGTTTCTTCCATTACATCAAGTTCCCCGAAGCCGAGACCATGCGGCAGATCGTGCAAGTGCACTTCCCGACGCTCAAGAGCGAGTTGCTGACGGCGGCGATGAAGACCTTCTACGACGTGCGCAATCTCCCCGGCCTGAAGAAGAAACCCTCGACCAGCGAACTGCTCGACTGGCTCAAGCTGCTGGTGGCCGAGGACATCCCGTTGTCGGCGCTGCAAAGCCAGGACAACAAGGTTTCGGTGCCGCCGCTGGTGGGCGCGCTGCTGAAAAACGAACAGGACGTGAGCCTGTTTGAAAAGCTCGTCTTCATGAACCAGAGGAACCGCTGATGGCGCCCCTGGACACGCGGCGTTTGCTCTCGGGCGGCATGGCCGATGCCGTGGGCTTCCTGGGCGGCGCGCTGGCCGGCTTCTGGCTCGGCCAGTGGCTGGGCATGGACATTTTCGCGCCGGGCTACGGTGGCGCCAGCCTCGTGGGCATCGTGCTGGTCGGCGTGGGTGGCGGGCTGGGTGTGCAGCTTGCCCGGCGCTGGCAGGCCCTGCGCGGCCGCGGCGACGACCGGGCGCCCTGACCAACGCCGCGCCGCCGCAAGGCGCGCCCCACGGCGCGCGGCGCCCCGGTGCCAACCCCGTTTTTCAAGAAAGCCCGCACCATGGCCTTTGTAGAACCCGTTACCCTGCGCGCAAACGGCTTGCGCCTGGAACCCCTTGCCCTGTCGCACGAGGACGGCCTGCGCGCCGCGGCGGCGGACGGCCGGCTATGGCGGTTGCGCATTACCTCGGTGCCGGAGCCGCAGGACACGCGCGCCTACATTGAAACCGCCCTGAGCATGCGCGCCGAGGGCCAGCGCTTTGCTTTCGCGGTGTGCGACGACGCCTCGGGCGAGGTGCTGGGCAGCACCAGCTACCACGACATCCTGCCCGCCGTAAAACGCGTCGAGATCGGCTACACCTGGTACCGCAAAAGCGTGCAGCGCAGCCACGTCAACACCAGCGCCAAGCTCCTGATGATGGGCCACGCCTTCGACACGCTGGGCTGCCACGTCGTCGGCTGGCGCACGGACAACTACAACTTCGCCAGCCAGCGCGCTATCGAGCGCCTGGGGGCGCGCAAGGACGGTGTCATTCGCGGCAATGCCCTACGCCGCGACGGCAGCATCCGTGACACCGTCATGTACAGCATGCGCAGCGGCGAATGGCCCGAGGCGCGCCTGCAATTGCTATATTTATTAGAGCTACATTCGTATACTGAATAAGCGCTAGCGGCCTAAAACCTGCCAAAAATATGCTGATCGACTTTTTCTACACCCTGCGTTCGGCCAAGCTACCGGTATCGGTCAAGGAATACCTGGCGCTGCTCGAAGCGCTGCAGGCCGGAGTGGTCGGCCCCAAGTCCGACGGCGCCTGGAGCCTGGACGACTTCTATTTCCTCGCGCGCCTGGTGCTGGTCAAGGACGAAAAGCACTACGACAAGTTCGACCGCGCCTTCGCCGCCTACTTCAAGGGCGTGGAGATGGTGGCCGACTTCACCAAGGAAATCCCGGCCGACTGGCTGCGCAAGATCCTGGAGAACGAGCTCACGCCCGAGCAGAAAGCCGCCATCGAGAAGATGGGCTGGGACGAGCTCATGGAGACGCTGAAAAAGCGCCTCGAAGAACAGAAAGAGCGCCATGAAGGCGGCAGCAAGTGGATCGGCACGGGCGGCACCAGCCCCTTCGGCCACGGCGGCTACAACCCGCAAGGCATTCGCATCGGCGGCGCCGGCAAGAACAAGAGCGCCGTGAAGGTGTGGGAGCAGCGCGCCTACAAGGACTACGACGACCAGCAGGAGCTGGGCACGCGCAACATCAAGGTGGCGCTGCGCCGCCTGCGCAAGTTTGCCCGCGAAGGGCACGAACTCGAACTCGACCTGCCCGACACCATCCGCAGCACGGCGGCCAACGCCGGCTACCTGGACATCAAGATGGTGCCCGAGCGGCACAACAACGTGAAGGTGCTGCTGCTCATGGACGTGGGCGGCACCATGGACGAACACGTGCAGCGCGTGGAAGAGCTGTTCTCGGCCGTCAAGAGCGAGTTCAAGCACCTGGAGTTCTATTACTTCCACAACTGCGTGTACGACTTCATGTGGAAGAACAACCGCCGGCGCTTTGCCGAGAAGTTCCCGACCTGGGACATCATCCGCAAGTACAACAAGGACTACAAGCTGATCTTCGTGGGCGACGCGACCATGAGCCCCTACGAGATCCTGCAGCCCGGCGGCAGCGTCGAATACAACAACGAGGAGGCCGGCGCCGAATGGGTGCAGCGCCTCACGCACGCCTTCCCCAAGCACGCCTGGATCAACCCCGAGCCCCAGGGCGTGTGGCAGTACCGCCAGAGCATCAGCATCGTCCAGCAGCTCGTGGGCAACCGCATGTACCCGTTGTCGCTCAAGGGCCTGGAGGAGACGATGCGCCTGTTGTCGAAGTAAGCATGGCCTCTCCCCGCACGGTGCGCGCCCGGCAGCTGGCCCTGCCGCTTTTCTTCCTCCTCGCGGGGGCGCTCACCGGTTGCGGGGCGCTCGCGCCCCGGGGCAGCGAACGCCCGGCCAGCACGAATGGCGCCGCCTTCACGCTGCAGGTGCGCGCCCCCGAGGACGTGCGCGATTACCTGGAAGCGCACCTCGAACTGCAGCGCTTTCGCAACTTCTCCGACCTGCAGGAGCGCGAACTCAGCCGCCTGCTGGGCGCGGCCGAAGCCAATGCGCGCGAACTGCTGGCCACGCTCGGCTACTTCGGGCCCGACATCCGGCTCGACCTGACCAAGCCGCAGAACGGAGCACCGCCCGCCGTGGTGCTGACCGTGGAGCCCGGCGAGCGCACGCATGTCGAGCAACTCGCGCTCAGCTTCCGCGGCGATGTTGAGCGCGGGCCGACCACCGGCCGCGAGGAAGCCAGCGCACGCGCCGCATGGACGCTCACGCCCGGCCAGCCCTTCACCCAGGAAGCCTGGGACAGCGCCAAGCAGAACGCCTTGCGCGCCCTGCAACAACACCGCTACCCCGCCGCCAGCCTGGCCAACAGCCGCGCCGAGATCGACGCCGACACGCACCAGGCCCGGCTCTCGGCCACCTTCGACTCCGGCCCCGCCTACCGCTTTGGCGCGCTGCGCCTGCGAGGGCTGGAACGCTACGACGCCGAAGGCCTGGCCCACGTCGCGCGCCTGCCGAGCGGCCGGCCCTACGACGAAACCGAGCTGCTCGACGCGCAGCAGCGCCTGGCCAGCAGCGGCTATTTCGACGCCGTTTTCCTCACGCTCGACCCGGACGCCCAAACGCCGGAGGCCGCGCCGGTCGTGGCCCAGGTGCGCGAGGCGCCGCTGCAGAAGGCGGTGTTCGGCATCGGCGTCTCGACCGACAGCGGCCTGCGCCTGTCGCTCGACCACACGCACAACCGCCTGCCGCCGCTGGGCTGGCGCGCGCTCTCCAAGCTCTCCTTCGACCGCGAAGCCAAGGCGCTGGGCACCGAATGGACGGCGCTGCCCGGCGCGGACGGCTGGCGCTGGGTGGCCGGCGCGCAGCTGCAGCGCGAAGCCACGGGCGACTACCAGGTCAACGGCTCGCGCCTGCGCTTGGGCCGCAGCCAGAGCACCGACCACATCGACCGCAACTACGCACTGCAGTACGACAGCGCCGCCAGCCAGGGGCCCATGGCCCCACCCGACAGCTCTTCCCTGAGCCTGGCGACCGGCTGGACAGGGCGCTATTTCGACAGCCCCACCACGCCGACCAGCGGCTGGGGCCTGGCCGCCGAACTGGGCGTGGGCACCACGCTGCGGCCCGAGCGCGAGCCCTTCGTGCGGCTGCTGGCGCGCTGGCTGCACTTCCGGCCGCTGGGGCGGGTCACCGCTCCCGACGGCACGGCCCGGCGCGCACGCCTCGCCCTGCGCGCCGAAGCAGGCGCCGTGCTGGCGCAGGGCGGCGCGCACATCCCCGTGACGCAGCTGTTCCTGACCGGCGGCGACACCACGGTGCGCGGCTACGGCCTGCGCTCCATCGGCGCGCGCACCGAGCAAGGCCAGTTGTACGGCGGGCGCTACCTGGCGGCCGCCAGCGTGGAATGGCAGCGCCCGCTGGTCGTGGACGGCACGGTGAGTGATTTTGAAAGCGCCGTTTTTGTCGACCTGGGCGCCGTGGCCGACCGCGTGTCCGACCTGCACGCCCGCGTGGGCGTGGGCGCGGGCCTGCGCTGGCGCAGCCCCGTGGGGCCGCTGCAAGCCGATCTGGCCTACGGTGTGCAGGCCAAGGAAGTGCGCCTGCACTTGCGCCTGGGCTTCACGTTCTGACGATGGCCAGCCGCGACCCGACCCCGCCCGACACCGGCCCCGAAGCCTATTCGGCCGGCGCCACGCGGCGCCCTGGCCCGAACGCCTACGCCGCGGCATCGGGTCGCCACGCCCCGCAGGCGCCGCGGCGCCGGCGCTGGCTGCGGCGCTTCGTGCTCGGTTTCGCCGCCGCACTCGGCTTGCTGCTGCTCGCCGCCCTGCTGGCCTGGCGCTGGCTGGGCAGCGACGATTCGCTTGCCTATGTACTGCAGCGCGCGGCGCAGGCCCTGCCCGCCGGCCAGGAGCTCACCGCGGAAGGCGTGCGCGGCTCGGTGCGGCGCGGGGGCCACATCGACCGGCTGCACTGGCAGGACGCCGGTGTGCGCGTCGAAGCGCAGGACATCACCATCGGCTGGCGCCTCGCCCCCCTGCTCGGCAAAAGCCTGGAACTGGGCCGGCTCGAAGCGGCGCGCGTGGTCGTCACGCCCCTTGGCACGGCGCAGCCGCCCGACACGCCGCGCCAGCCCCCGGAACAGCTGACGCTGCCGCTGCGCGTGGACATCCCCTTTGCCGTGCACGAGCTGGTCTGGGCGGCCGAGACGCCGCGCCAGGCCACGGCGCTCACCGGCCGCTACCGCTACGACGCGCAGGCGCACCGGCTTGAAATTTCGAACGTGAACTGGCCACAGGGGCAGGCAAGCGCCACCCTCCGCCTGGACGGTGCCGCGCCCATGGCGCTCCAGGCCACGCTGCAGGCACAGTTGCTGGCGCCCCTGCCCGGCGCGGCCGACACCGAGCGCCGCCTGGGGGCGCGGGTGCAAGCGCAGGCCTCCGGCACGCTGGCCGGGCCCGACGCGCAGATCGCGCTCAATGCCAAGCTGCACGCCGCGCCGCCGCCCGCCACCCCGGACACGCCCTCCGCAACGGAGGCCGCGGAGATCCAGGCCGACCTCAGCGCCCGCCTGGCCCCCTGGCAGGCGCAGCCGCTGCTCGGCGCCGAGGCCCGCTTCGACCAGCTCGACCTGGCGTTGCTCGCGCCGCAGGCGCCTGCCAGCCTGCTCAGTGGCAGCGTCTCGGCCCAGCCCACGGCCGGAGGTTGGCAGGTGCAGGCCGATATCGCCAACGCCCGGCCGGCGCCCTGGGACCAAGGCGGCCTGCCGCTGGATGCCGCCACCCTGCATGCCACGTTCGACGGAAACGAATGGCGCACCAGCAACGCACGCATCCAGGTCGGCCCCGGCGCACTGGCCCTGCAGGGACGCTTTGCGCCACAGGAGCTCCGCTTCGAGCTGCAGGCCCAGGCCGAGCGGCTGGACCCGGCGCGCCTGCACACCCAGATGGCCGCAGCACCTCTGGGCGGGCGCGCCAGCGCCAAGGGAAATCCCGAGGCCTTTGCCTTTGACCTCGATCTCTCGGCCAGCAAGCCAACAGCCCGCAGCAAGGTCGGTGGTGCGCTGCATGTCGACCGGGTGGTGGCGCGCGGCAGTTGGGAAGCCGGCGTGCTGCAGTTGCCGCAGGCCGACATCCAGGCCCTGCAGGCGCGCATTCAGGCCACGGGCCTGCGCCTCGCCACGCGCCCGGCGCTGGCGTTCAGCGGCAAGCTCCAGGCCCGGCTGCCGGGCAGCACCGCCCAGGCCGAAGGGACGCTGGCCGCCCGCAGCGGCGCCGGGTCGCTGCGCCTGCAGGCGGCTTCGGCGCAGCAGACGCTCAATTGGCTCCGCGCCCTGCCCGGCTTGGCCGACCTGGCCCCCGGTTGGGCGCTGCAAGGCAGCGCCGACCTCGAAGCCGCATGGCGCGGCGGTTGGCAAAACCTGGCGGCCCTGCCCGAGACGGCGCGCGCCCCGCAGATCGGCGCCGGCCCCCAGGTGCGGGCCACGCTGCGCTCGGCCAAGCTGCGCATTGCGCTGCCCGGCGCCGAAGCGTCGGCCGCGCCGCTGGAGCTGCGCGGCCTGCGCCTGCAGGCCGATGGCAGCGCGGCGCGCGCCGAACTCACCTTGCAAGGCGAACTCGGCCAGGGCCGGCAAAGCGTAGGCGTCCAGGCGGCGGCCACGGCCCGCCTGGCGCAGGCCGCGGGCCAGGACAGCCTGACCGTGCGCGCCGAAGTGCGCAAGCTTGCGCTCACCCTACAGGACGGCCGGAGCAAGGGTCCGTGGGCCCTGCAGACGGGCGCACCGTTTGCCATCGATGCACGCCGCAGCGGCGCGGGCGCTTTGTCCGCCGAGGTGGGTGCGGGCAGCGCCACCCTGAACGCACCGCTGCCGGGCCAGGTAGCCCTGCGCTGGGAACCCCTGGCCATCGCGCGCGCCGCGGCGGGTGGAACGACGCTGCGCACGCGCGGCACCCTGAGCGGCATCCCCCTCGCCTGGGCCGATCTGGCCAGCACGCAGGAGCCGCCCTGGCTGCAGCAATTCGGCCTGGACACCGATCTGGTCTTCGGCGGGCACTGGGCAGTGGACGTGGGCGACGCACTGAACGCCACGCTGCGCCTGGCGCGCAGCAGCGGGGACCTGCGCATCGCCGCCGAGGAGGCCCTGCCGACTACCAGCGTGCAAAGCACCGGCATCGGCACCGCCGCCCAGACCGCGAAGCCGGTGCGCCCACGCGCGGACACCATCGCCGCGGGACTGCGCGATGCCGCGCTCACCCTGGAGGCGCAGGGCGAGGCCCTGCGCGCCGCCTTCACCTGGGACAGCGCCCAGGCAGGCACGGTGCGCGCCGAGGCCGCCACGCGGCTGCAGCGCCAGGCCGGCGGCTGGGTGTGGCCGGCCGACGCCCCGCTGTCCGGCACGGTGCACGCCGCGCTGCCCCAGGTCGGTGTCTGGTCGGTGCTGGCGCCGCCCGGCTGGCGCGTCAGCGGCACCCTGCAGGCCGACGCCACGCTCTCCGGCACGCGCAGCCAACCCCAGTGGCGCGGCCAGTTCGGCGCCAACCAGTTGCGCGTGCGCTCCCTGCTCGACGGCGTGGATCTGCAGGATGGGCGCCTGCGCGCCACCCTGGCCGGCACCCGGGTGGACATCACCGAATTCAGCCTGAAGGGCGGCGCCGGCAGCCGCGCGCGCATCGCCGGCTTCAGCGGCAACCGCACGCCCGCACCGAGCGACGGCGGCAGCCTGCAGGGCAGCGGCAGCCTGCAATGGAGCGGCGCCAGCGCCTCCGGGCTGCGCATGGATTTCGAGGCACGCGCCGACCACCTGCAGGTGCTGGTGCGCGCCGACCGCCAGGCGAGCGTCTCGGGCACCCTGCATGCCACGCTGCGCGAGCGCCAGTTCAAGCTGCGCGGCGACCTACGCATCGACCGCGCCAGCATCCTGCTGCCCGACGCTGGCGCCCCGCGCCTGGGATCGGACGTGGTGGTGCGCTCCAAGGCGCTCGATGCCGCCGCCCACCAAGCGGCCCAGCAGGTGGCCGGCGCGGCGCAGCGCGCCCAGGTGGCGGAGCCGCCCGACGTCGCCATCACCCTGGACCTCGGCGACGACTTCGCCTTCCAGGGCCAGGGCATCACCACACGCCTGCAAGGCCAGCTCGACATCCGCAGCGCCGCCCTGCCCGGCGCGCCGCCGCGCGTGACCGGTGAAGTGCGCACCGTGGCCGGCCGCTACCGCGCCTGGGGGCAGACGCTGGACGTGGAAACCGGGTTGCTGCGCTTCAGCGGCGCCTACGACAACCCCACGCTCGACATCCTCGCGCTGCGCCCGAACATCGAGGTGCGGGCGGGCGTACAGGTCACCGGCAGCGCGCAAGACCCGCGCGTGCGCCTGTATTCGGAGCCCGAACTCCCGGACGCGGAAAAGCTCTCCTGGGTGGTGCTGGGCCGCAGCGCCGCGGCCGGCGGCGCCGAAGCCGCCATGCTGCAGCAGGCCGCCCTGGCCCTCCTGGGCGGCAAGGGGAGCGGCACCGGCACCCGGCTGGCCGGCCGCCTGGGGCTGGACGAAATCGGCTTCAGGGGCCCCGGCAACGGCAATGGCGCCAGCGGCGCGGCGCTCACCTTCGGCAAGCGGCTGTCCCAGGATCTGTACCTGACCTACGAACGCAGCCTGGCCGGAACCCTGGGCACGCTCTACATCTTCTACGACCTTTCCGAGCGCCTGCGCCTGCGTGCGCAAACCGGCACGGCCACCGGGCTGGACCTCATCTACACCATGCGCTACGAGTAAACCCAGCGCCTACAATGGCGCCCCCCTCTCCCCGTAGTTCAATGGATAGAACGAGTGCCTCCTAAGCGCTAGATACAGGTTCGATTCCTGTCGGGGGGACCATGGCGAATCCCCGGATTTGCAAAAACCACGCTCTGCATGAACAGCCGCCCGCCGCTGGCGCCTGCTTAGGAGTATGTTTTGGGTGTCGCCCGGCGGGCGGCCTCCCGATCCTCCTCCCACAGCAAAGGACATGTCATGAGCAGCTTTGATCACAATGCCTCGGGCGCGACCACGGGTTCGGGCGCGCCCGCCCCGAGCGACCGCAACTCGCTGACCGTGGGGGCGGACGGCCCGATCGTCCTGCACGACGTGCACTTCCTGGAGCAGATGGCGCACTTCAACCGCGAGAAGGTGCCCGAGCGCCAACCGCACGCCAAAGGCGCGGGCGCATTTGGCGTCTTCGAAACCACCGAGGACGTCTCCCGTTACACCAAGGCCGCGCTGTTCCAGAAAGGCACCGCCACGGACATGCTGGCGCGCTTTTCGACCGTGGCCGGCGAGCAGGGCAGCCCCGACACCTGGCGCGACGTGCGCGGCTTCTCGCTGAAGTTCTACACCAGCGAAGGCAACTACGACCTGGTGGGCAACAACACGCCGGTGTTCTTCGTGCGCGACCCGATGAAGTTCCCGCACTTCATCCGCAGCCAGAAGCGCCTGCCCGACTCGGGCCTGCGCGACAACCACATGCAATGGGACTTCTGGACCAACAACCCCGAAACCGCGCACCAGGTGACCTACCTCATGGGCGAGCGCGGCCTGCCGCGCACCTGGCGCCACATGAACGGCTACGGCTCGCACACCTACCTGTGGATCAACGCGGCGGGCGAGAAATTCTGGGTCAAGTACCACTTCCATACCCGCCAGGGCATGGCCTTCTTCAACAACGCCGAGGCGTCCGCCATGTCGGGCACCGACGCCGACTTCCACCGCCGCGACCTGTTCGAGGCGATTGCACGTGGCGAGCACCCCAGCTGGCGCCTGTCGGTGCAGGTCATGCCCTACGCCGACGCGAAAAAGTACCGCTTCAACCCTTTCGACCTGACCAAGACCTGGTCGCACAAGGATTACCCGCTGATCCCGGTAGGCACCATGACGCTCAACCGCAACCCGGAGAACTTCTTCGCCCAGATCGAGCAGGCCGCGTTCTCCCCCGGCAACACCGTGCCCGGCATCGGCCTGTCGCCCGACAAGATGCTGCTCGGCCGCGCGTTTGCCTACGCCGACGCGCAGCGCAACCGCATCGGCACCAACTTCCACCAGCTGCCGGTGAACCAGCCCAAGGTGCCCGTCAACACCTACATGTTCGACGGCCAGATGGCCTACCACCACAGCGGCGCCGCCCCGGTGCACGCCACCAACAGCGGCGGCCGGCCCTGGGCCGACGGCACGGGCGCTGCCGAGGACGGCTGGGAAGCCGACGGCGCACTGGTGCGCAGCGCCTACACGCTGCATGCCGAAGACGACGACTTCGGCCAGGCCGGCACGCTGGTGCGCGAGGTGTTCAACGACGCCCAGCGCGCGGCGCTGGTCGACCAGGTCGCCGGCAGCCTGCTGGGCGGCGTGCGCAGCCCGGTGCTGGAGCGCGCATTCGCGTACTGGCAGAGCGTGGACGCCGACGTGGGGCGGCGCATCGAGGAAAAGGTGCGCCGCGGCGCGGTGCCGGCCAAGCCGGCGGAAGGCATGGGCGAAGGCTGAGGGACAGCCGACCCGGAAAGAAAAAAGGTTTGCTGCCATTTTCATAGCAGCAAACCTTTGTATTTCGTGGCGGAGAGGGTGGGATTCGAACCCACGGTAGTATTGCTACTACGCCTGATTTCGAGTCAGGTACATTCGACCACTCTGCCACCTCTCCGCTCGAAGCCTGCGATTCTAGCAGGAGATTTTTCTGCTTACGGCAGCAAAACGTCGATACCGCCCATGTACGGCCGCAGCGCCTCAGGCACCTGCACCGAACCATCGGCCTGCTGGTAGTTCTCCAGCACCGCCACCAGTGTGCGGCCCACGGCCAGGCCCGATCCGTTGAGCGTGTGCACCAGTTCGTTCTTGCCCTGCGCGTTCTTGAAACGCGCCTGCAAACGCCGCGCCTGGAAGGCTTCGCAGTTGCTCACGGAGCTGATCTCGCGGTAGTTGTTCTGGCCCGGCAGCCAGACTTCCAGGTCGTAGGTCTTGGCGGCGCCAAAGCCCATGTCGCCGGTGCACAGGCTCATCACCCGGTACGGCAGGCCGAGCTTTTGCAGCACCGCCTCGGCGTGGCCGGTCATGGCTTCGAGGGCTTCGTAGCTCTTGTCGGGGTGGACGATCTGCACCATCTCGACCTTGTCGAACTGGTGCTGGCGGATCATGCCGCGCGTGTCGCGTCCGTAGCTGCCGGCTTCGGAGCGAAAGCACGGCGTGTGCGCGGTGAGCTTGAGCGGCAGATCGGATTCCTGCAGCAGCACGTCGCGCACGAAGTTGGTCAACGGCACCTCGCTGGTCGGGATGAGGTACAGCGCCGCGTTGTCGGGCACCGGCTCGCCCTCCTGGCCGCCCTTCTTGGCGGCGAACAGATCGCCCTCGAACTTGGGCAGCTGGCCCGTGCCCTTGAGCGAATCGGCGTTCACGGCGTAGGGCACGTAGCACTCGGTGTAGCCGTGCTCCTGGGTCTGCAGGTCGAGCATGAACTGGGCGAGGGCCCGGTGCAGGCGGGCCAGCGGGCCTTTCATGACGGTGAAACGCGTGCCGGAGAGCTTGACGCCCATGTCGAAATCGAGCCCCAGCGGCGCGCCGATGTCGACGTGGTCCTTGGGCGCGAACGCGAAGGCGCGCGGCTCGCCCCAGCGGCGCACCTGCACGTTGCCCGATTCGTCGCTGCCCACGGGCACGCTCGCGTGCGGCAGGTTGGGCACGGCCAGCAGCAGCGCCTGCAGTTCGGCCTGGATCTGGTCGAGCCGGGCGGCCGATTGTTCGAGCTCCAGCTTGGAAGCGGCCACCTGGGCCTTGGCGGCCTCGGCGCCTTCCTTGTCACCCTTGCCCATCAGCATGCCGATCTGCTTGGAGAGCTGGTTGCGCTGGGCCCGCAGCTCCTCGGTGCGCGTCTGGAGGGTCTTGCGCTCGGCTTCCAGTGTCTGGAAGGCGCCCACGTCAAGGAAGGGTTGCGGGTTCTTGCGGGCTTGCAGCCCGGCGATGGCGGTGGGCAGGTCTTTGCGGAGAAGAAGGATGTCGAGCATGGCGGCGATTTTAGGTGGCGCCCGGGCAAGCCGATAACATCCGCACAACGCCGGACGCCCGCTGCCAGGCCGAACCCGTCCCTCGCGTGCAGGAGAGCGCCATGTTTTTCGTGTTTGGCCCCTCGGGGCAGATGTTTCGCGGCGGCGCCGACCAGCTGTCGCGCGTGGCTTCGGTGCGCAATGCCCAGCGCGTGCAGGCGCTGCGCGCCACCGGCCCGCGCGGCGTGGCGCAGGCCGAGCCGGCCGCGCCCCCGGCGCCTGCGGTCGACAGCGCCTTCGGCAGCCTGCGCGCCCTGGCGGGGGGCGTCAGCGCCTACGAGCAGACCGACCAGGGCCCGAGCACGGCGCGCCAGCCGCTCACGCAGGTGCGCGATGTCATGACGCGCGAGGTGCTCACCGTGCCCGTGGGCACCATGGTGAGCGAGAGCTGGGGACGGCTGGCCGAGCACGGGGTGGCGCAGGCCCCGGTGGTGGACGCGCTGGGCCGCGTGGTCGGCCTGCTGCTGCGCGCCGACATGGTGCCGCTGGAACTCATCCCCAAGCCCGGCGGCGTTCCGGCGGCCATTGCGCGCGCGCGGCGCCTGGTCGATGAGGTGATGGTCTCGCCGGTGCCCACCGTGGCGGCCGCGACCGGCCTGCGGCGCCTGGCCACGGTGCTGCTGGAGACCGGCCTGCCCGGCCTGCCGGTGACCAACGAGCTCGGCCTGCTCGAAGGCTTCGTCTCGCGCACCGACATCCTGCGCGCCGTGGCTACCGACCCGCCGCTGGACCTGTGGACTTGAGGCGGGCCGAAATTTCAGGTTAAATTGGCCGCTAGCGCTTATCCCGTAAGGGATGGCAGCTATTAATACGGGAGTATCAGGCTTCCTCGCCGGCCGCCGGCGCGCTGCCGTCCAGGCGCAGGCCCTTGGGCAGGGGGAACTTGGTGGTTTCGGCGATCCCGGACAGCGTGCGCACCGACACCGCGCCCAGCGCCTTGACGCGCTCGATGACTTCGCTCACCAGCACCTCGGGCGCCGAGGCGCCGGCCGTGAGCCCGACGCGGGAGATGCCGGCGAACCATTCGGCCTGCAGTTCGTCCGCGCTGTCGACCATGTAGGCGGTGGTACCCAGCCGCTCGGCGAGCTCGCGCAGGCGGTTGCTGTTGGAACTGGTGGGGCTGCCGACGACGATCACCAGGTCGACCTGGCCGCTCATCAGCTTGACGGCGTCCTGGCGGTTCTGCGTGGCGTAGCAGATGTCCTGCTGCTTGGGCTCGCGCACCTGCGGGAAGCGCGCGCGCACGGCGGCCATGATTTCGGCGGCGTCGTCCACCGACAGCGTGGTCTGCGTGACGACCGCCAGCTTTTCCTGCTGCGCCGTTTGCACGCGGGCCACGTCCGCCACGTCTTCGACCAGGTGGATGCCGCCGTCGAGCTGACCCAGCGTGCCCTCCACCTCGGGGTGGCCCTTGTGGCCGATCATGATGAACTCGTAGCCCTCTTGCGCGAGCTTGGCCACCTCCACGTGCACCTTGCTCACCAGCGGGCAGGTGGCGTCGAAGATGTGAAAGCCGCGCGCGCGCGCCTCGTCCTGCACCGCCTTGCTCACGCCGTGGGCGCTGAAGATCAGCGTGGCGCCGGGCGGCACATCGGCGAGCTCCTCGATGAAGATCGCGCCCTTGGCCTTGAGGTCGTTCACCACGTAGGTGTTGTGCACGATCTCGTGGCGCACGTAGATGGGCGCGCCGAACTTGGCCAGCGCGCGCTCGACGATCTCGATGGCCCGGTCCACCCCCGCGCAAAAGCCGCGCGGTTCGGCCAGCAAAACTTCCTGGGGAGCATTCATTTCAGTATTCCATCGCACTTCGCACCGACCGGGGCGTTTGAAACCGACGCGATCCATGCCAGCGACCGCCGCGCAAGGGCCTGTGCCGGCCGCGCCGCCCCGCCGCGCTGGCGGTGTCCCCCTTCCCGCGCGCAGCGCGAGAGAAGGGGGAAGCGGCGAAGCCGCACAGGGGGATGATTCACAGCACGCCGATCACGTGCACTTCGAAGGTGACGGGCTGGCCCGCCAGCGGGTGGTTGAAGTCGATCAGCAGCGCCTCGGGGCTCTCGGCGTTGCCCACCTGGAGTACCACGCCGGCGTAGGTGCTCATCCCGTCGGGCGTGCAGAACTCAACCACTTCGCCCACGTGGTACACGTCGTCGGGGTCGCCCATGGCATTGAGGAGCTTGCGGCCCACCCACTGCTGCATCTCGGGGTTGCGCTCGCCGAACGCCTCGCCCCGGGCCAGCTCGAACGTGGTGCGCGTGCCCTCTTCCAGACCCAGCAGGCGCTCCTCCATGGCCGGCGACAGCTCGCTGTTGCCCAGCGTCAGCGTGGCCGGCTTGTCCTCGAAAGTGTTGATCACGTTGCCCGCCGGGCCCGCCAGGCGGTAGTGCAGGGTAAGAAAAGAGCCGGGTTGAACGGTTGCCATGCATGCCTCTATAAACTGGCCCCATTTTACGGTTGGGCTTTTTCGCCCCCCTCGCCATGGCGCTCAAAGACCTTCCTGCCGACGCGCAGCCGCGCGAAAAGCTGCTCGCGCGCGGCCCGGCGGCGCTCAGCGACGCCGAATTGCTGGCGCTGCTGCTGCGCACCGGCATCGTCGGCAAGGGCGTGCTGCAGCTCGCGCAGGAACTGCTCGACGCGCCGCGCACCTGCCCCGACACCGGGCGCGCGCTGGGCGGCTTCGGCGGCATCGCCGGGCTGCTGCACGCCGGCACGGCGGACCTGGCGCGCATCAAGGGCCTGGGGCCGGCCAAGCGCGCCGAGCTGGTGGCGGTGCTGGAACTCGCCCGCCGGGCGCTGGCCCAGCAACTGGGGGAGCGCCCGGTGTTCGACTCGCCGGACGCCGTCGGCCACTACCTGCAGCTGCACCTGGCCGCCAAGGGCCACGAGGTGTTTGCCGTGCTCTTCCTGGACAGCCAGCACCGCCTGCTGGCGCTGGAAGAGCTGTTTCGCGGCACGCTCACGCAGACCAGCGTCTATCCGCGCGAGGTGGTGCTGCGCGCCCTGCACCACCAGGCGGCCGCCGTGGTGCTGGCGCACAACCACCCGAGCGGCAGCGTGCGCCCGAGCCGCGCCGACGAGGCGCTGACGCAGACGCTCAAGGCCGCGCTGGCCCTGGTGGACGTGCGCGTGCTCGACCACGTCATCGTCGCGCCCGGCCAGGCGCTGTCGATGGCGGCCCAGGGGCTGGTGTGAGCCTGGGCCGCGAGCGCCTGCAGGGCCTGGCGTCGCTCGCACAGGTGGGCCGCGCCCTGCGCGCGCAGCGCGCACGCGCGGCCGCCGAGGAGCAGGCGGCGCGCGAGCTGGCGGCGCGGCGCGAAGCCGAGCGGAACCTGTTCGCACGCAGCGTGGGCACGGTCCAGGCGCTCAAGCAGCGCAACCTGGCGCACCCCGTCCCGCGCCGGCCCGAGCCCTTGCCGCGCCAGCACTGGCTGGACGAAGAACGCGTGCTGGTTGAGGCCATGAGCGATGAGTTCGACGTCGCCACCCTGCTCGACGCCGACGACCAGATGAGCTACCGCCGCCCCGGCATCGGCACCGACGTGACGACGCGGCTGCGCGCCGGGCACTGGGCCATTCAGCGCCAGCTCGACCTGCACGGCCTGCGTGTGGACGCCGCGCGCGAGGCGCTCGGCGCGTTTATCCGCAGCGCGCACAAGAGCGGGCTGCGCTGCGTGCGCATCGTGCACGGCAAGGGCCTGGGTTCGCCCGGCAGGACGCCGGTGCTCAAGAGCCGTGTGCAGCGCTGGCTGGTGCAAAAGCGCGAGGTGCTGGCGTTCGTGCAGGCCCGGCCCATGGACGGCGGCGCCGGGGCGCTGCTGGTGCTGCTGCAACCGGTGGCGCACCGGCCGGGCACGGGCTGACCTGTCCCGCATCCAAGCGCTGGAATTTTGAGCTTTTTATGCCTCCAGCGCTTGTCTGTATTGGGTCGGCAGCTATTCTTTTATAAGCATCACAAGCGCGCGAACGGGTCCACCAGGGAGGCGAGCGACGGCGCGTTCGGGTCGCTTTCCGGGCCCGGCGCGCGGTGCGCGCGCTCCGGCGGCTCCCTCACGGGCGCGAGCGGCAGCGGCGGCATGCTGCGGCCATAGACGCGCTGCACGCGTTCGCCCAGCCCGGGGTGCGAATCGAGCCGGCCGGCCAGGCGCGCCGCCCAGTGGCCGCCCAGCACCAGGCCGGCGGGGGCGTCCACCAGCAGCATGTGCTGCACGCTGGGGTGCGCCAGGCCGCCGCGGCGCGGCCCCGCCTGCGCGGTCTGGCCCAGCGCCTGGCGCTGCGCCATCACCTTGCGCAGCACGCCGCCCAAGCCGTCCCGGCTGCGCGTCCATTGCACGGCGCGTGCGTCGGCCAGGTATTCGCGCTGGCGCGAGACGGCCGCCTTGAGGATCTGGCCGGTCAGCCAGCCGGCCAGGCCGGCCAGCATGATGGCCGAGCCGAACCACCAGGCCAGGCCGCGCCGCTCGCGCAACTCTTCACCGAAGTTGTAGACCAGCTCCAGGCCGAAGACCATGCCCGCCAGGCGCATCTTCAGGCGCGTGTCGCCCTCGTGCAGGTGGGAGAGCTCATGCGCCACCATGCCCTGCAGCTCCTCGCGCGTGAGGTGGTCGAGCGCGCCCTGGGTGACCGCGAGCACGGCGTCCTGCTCGTCCCAGCCGGCGGCAAAGGCGTTGATCGCGTCCACGCGCGGCAGCACCATGATTTCGGGGCGCGGCATGTGCGCGGCGATGCACAGCTCGTCGACCACGTTGGCCAGGCGCTGCTCGGCATGCGCCAGGCCCGGGCGCAGTTCGCGCGCACCCACGCGGCGGGCAAGCTTGACGCCGCCGGCGCGCAGGTTGGAGGTCTCGACCCACCAGCCGCCCAGCACCAGCAGCAGCGAAACGCCCACGTTGGCCACCAGGAACCCCGCCGGGAACGGCAGGTGCACCGGCAGCAGCGCCGCCATCAGCCACCAGGCCAGCACCAGCGAGGCGTGCACCGCCAGCACCAGCAGCACGGTGGCGACGGCAAAAGCGAGCAGCAGGCGCCGCGTCTCGCTGCGCGCGTCGTGCTGGTGGTCCCAGAAGCGCATGCCGCCGTTTCGCTAGGACTTGGCCGCCGCTCCAGGGAACTGCACACGCGGCGCGGCGCGCTCTTCCTCGCTGCGCGTGGACTGCAGCATGGGCGCCTCGGCGAACCCGGCCAGGCGCGCGACGACAAGCGCCGGGAACTGCTGGGCCGCGGTGTTGAAATCCAGCGCCTGGTCGTTGAAGGCCTGGCGGGCGAAGCCGATGCGGTTCTCGGTGCTGGCGAGCTCCTCCGAGAGCTGCTGCATGGTGGCGTCGGCCTTGAGCTCGGGGTAGGCCTCGGAGACCACCATCAGCCGCCCGAGGCTCGCGCCCAGCAGCCCTTCGGCGGAGGCGAGCGTACCGAGCGCGCCGGCGCTGGTCGGCGCGGCACGCGCGGCGGCGGCGGCCCCCTGCGCCTGGTTGCGCGCGGCGATCACCGCCTCCAGCGTGGCGGCCTCGTGCTGCAGGTAGGCACGCGCCACTTCCACCAGGTTGGGCACCAGGTCGTGGCGGCGCTTGAGCTGCACATCGATCTGGCCGAAGGCGTTGGCGATGCGGTTGCGCAGTTCGACCAGCCGGTTGTAGGTGGCCACCGCCCACCACACCAGCGCGGCGCCCAGCGCGAGAAGTACCCAGCCGGTCGTGGTCATGTCGCTCTCCCCTTTGAATGCTTTGGATGCGGCATCTTAGAACACACGGCAAAAACACTATAAAAATCGGCCCAAGCGCTTATCCCATATGGCTTTATTGCTATTTTATTTGGAGCTACTCTGCCGCCTGGCGCAAGGTCACCACCACGGGCCGCGCCAGCACTTCGCGCAGGCCCCACCAGCCGGCCAGCAGCGCCAGCACGGCGCCGGCCAGGCTGCCCGCGGCCGGCACCAGCGGCGAGGCCGTCCAGGTAAAGCCGAAGACATAGTGCGCCAGCGCCCAGCCCACGGCCATGGCGACGCTGCTGGCCAGCAGGCCGGCGAGCAGGCCCACGCCGGCGAGTTCGGCGCGCTGCACCTGGCGCAGCAGTCCGCTGCCGGCGCCAAGCGCGCGCATGATGGCGAATTCGCGCGCGCGCTCCTCGCGCGTGGCGGTAACGGCGGCGAACAGCACCACCAGCCCGGCCGCCAGCGTGAAGGCAAAGAGGAACTCCACCGCCCGCACCACCTGGTTCAGCACCCCCTGGATCTGCACCAGCGTGGCGCCCATGTCGACGTTGGTCACGTTGGGAAAGCGGCGCACGAGCTGGTTGTCCCAGCCCCGCGTGTCGGGCGCGCGGTAGGCCGCGAGGTAGGTGATGGCCACGTCCTGCATGGCGTCCACCGGGTACATGACGAAGAAATTGGCGTGCAGCGAGCCCCAATCGACCTTGCGCAGCGAGGTGATGCGCGCCTCCGACTGCACGCCCCCCATGTCGAAGCGCAGGCGGTCGCCCAGCTTCAACCCCAGCGTCTTGGCCAGGCCGTCTTCCACGCTGATGGCGTCCGCCTCGCCGGGCGTCCAGCGGCCGGCGACGACGAGGTTGTGTGGCGGCTGCTCGGCGCTGTTCGAAAGGTTGAATTCGCGCTCCACCAGGCGCTGGGCGCGGTCGTCGGCGTAGTCGCTCGCCTCCACCGCCTTGCCGTTGATGGCCACCAGCCGGCCGCGGAACATGGGGTACCAGTCGTAGCGCGCGACGCCCGCCTCCTGCAGCAGCGCGCGAAAGTTCGGCGCCTGGTCGGGCTGGATGTTGATGACGAAACGGTTGGGCGCATCGGGCGGCGTGGCGTTGCGCCAGCTGGCGATCAGGTCGGTGCGCAGCAGCACCAGCAGCACCAGCGCCAGCAGGCCCACGGCCAGGCTGCTGACCTGCACCACCGCGTACACCGGGCGCGCCGAGATCTGCCGCGTGGCCAGCACCAGCCAGCGCGGCGCCGTCGCCTCGTTGACGAGGCGGCGCAGCAGCAGCACGGCCAGCCAGCTGAGCAGCGCGAACAGCAGCACCGCGGCCGCGAAGCCGCCGACGGCGATCAGCCCCAGGCGCAGGTCGCGCGCCACCACCAGCAGCAGCGCGGCAAAGCCCGCCACGCCCAGGCCCAGCACGGCGAGCGAGGCCGGCCGCAGCGCGCCAACTTCGCGCCGGATGACGCGCAGCGCCGGCACCCGGGCCAGCTGCAGCACCGGCGGCAGGCCGAAGGCCAGGAGCAGCGTCATGCCGACGCCCACGCCCAGCAGCGCCGGCCAGACGCTGGGCGCCGGCAGCCCGGCCGACACCAGTCCGGCGAGCAAATAGACAAAAGCATGGTGCACGGCATAACCGAGTGCCACGCCGAGCAGGCTGGCGATCAGTCCGACCAGCGCGAATTCGGCCGTGTAGCTGGCGGCGATGCGGCGCTGGCTCTGGCCGAGCACGCGCAGCATGGCCGAAGCGTCGAGGTGGCTGGCGGCGAAGGCGCGCGCCGCCAGCGCCACCGCCACGGCGGACAGCAGGGCCGCCAGCAGCGCCACCAGGCTAAGGAAGTTCTGCGCACGCTCCAGTGTCTGCTGCATTTCGCCGCGTCCGGATTCGAGCGATTCGACGCGGATGCCGCGCGTGCCCGGCTGCTCCAGCCACTGCTGGACGAAATCCTGGAAGCTGCGCACCGGCCCGGGCGGGCCGGCCACCACCAGGCGGTAGGTCACGCGGCTGGCCGGCTGCACCAGGCCGGTGGCGGCCACGTCGGCGTCGTTGACCATGACGCGCGGTGAAAAGCTCATGAAACCGGCGCCGCGGTCGGGCTCCAGCGTGATGACGCGGGTGACGCGCAGGCTGGCATCGCCCAGCAGCAGCGCATCGCCCAGGCGCAGGCCCAGGGAGTCGAGCAAGGGGGCATCGACCCAGACCTCGCCGGGCGCGGGAATTTCCCGCGTGGGCGTGCCCGGAGCGTCCAGCGTCTCGGCCACGCTGACGCTGCCGCGCAGCGGATAGCCCGGCGTCACGCTCTTGAACGCCACCAGCCGGCTGGCGCCGCCCTGCGCCTCGTCGGCACGGGCCATGGTGGGAAAGCTCGCCGTGCGCACCGTGCGCAGCCCGAGCGCCTCGGCACGCTCGGCCAAGGCCTGCGGCGTGGGGTGGTCGCTCGCCACCACGGCGTCGCCGCCCAGCAGCTGCAGGGCATCGCGCTGCAGCCCCCCTTGCAGGCGATCGGCGAAGAAGCCCACGGCCGTGAGCGCGGCGACGGCCAGCGTGACCGCGACCGTGAGCAAGCGCAGCTCACCCGCGCGCAAATCGCGCAGCAGGGTGCGCCAGGCCAGGCGTGCAAAGGAAAGGTTCATACCACTACCAAATAAAAAGTCACGCCGACACCGATGCCGGTGCGGCCAGTTCCGGCTGCCACACGAAGCGCTCGGCCCCGGCGTAGCAGACGAAACGCCGGTTCGTCGCCCGGCCGATGGCGCACAGGCCGAGCTGTGCGGCCACGGCGTGGCCCATCTGCGTCATGCCGCTGCGGGAAACGACGATGGGCACGCCCATCTGGGCGGATTTGATGACCATTTCGCTGGTCAGGCGCCCCGTGGTGTAGAACACCTTGTCGCCCCCCGGCATCCCACCCGGCTGCATCCACATCCAGCCGGCAATGGTGTCAATGGCATTGTGCCGGCCCACATCCTCGACGAAGTGCAGCAGCTCGCTGCCGCGAAAGAGCGCGCAGCCGTGCACCGAGCCGGCGGATTTGTACGTGCTTTCCAAAAGCCGCATGGCGTTCACGAGGCCGTACAGGTCGGCCTGGCGCAGGCGCGCCGGCGGCAGGCGGATGCTGCCGACTTCGTCCATCAAGCCGCCGAACACACTGCCCTGGCCGCAGCCCGTGGTGACGACCCGGTTGGCGGTGCGCTCTTCGATGCGCTCGATGCCGCGCCGCGTCTTGACGGCCGCCGCGCCGACCTCCCAATCGACGGTGATTGAGTCGATGTCGTGCACGGACGCCACCAGGCGCTGGTTGCGCAGGTAGCCAAGCACCAGCAGTTCGGGCTCTGCACCGAGCGTCATGAGCGTCACGAGTTCGCGCCGGTCAACGTACACCGTCAATGCCCGCTCGGCAGGGATGTGCAGCGGCTCGGTTTCGCCGCGCTCGTTGATGGCCTGAACCGCGTGCGTCAGCGGTGCGCGCGCGGCGGTCAAGCGCGGAAGGGGGTGGATAGCGGAGTCGTTCATGGCGGCGCAACGTGGTCGCCTAGCGTAGCGCCAATCGCGCCGCGCCGTTCGGGCCGCCGTACCCGGGCTGCTTCAGCGCGTGGCCGTGGGCGGTGTGGGCGCGCCCGTGCTCGGCGGGCTGGTCGCGTTGCCCGGCGGCGAATGGGCCGCCGAGGCCTCGATCGGTTTTTGCTCGGGCGGTGTATAGCTGAATGGCCCGGGGTCCACACAGGCCGGCAGGGGTGCTGCGCCGGCCGGTCGCGGCTGTCCGAAACGCGCGGCAATGCGGTCTTGCACATTGCACAGGCGGTAGGCGTCCACCTGGCCCGCCCACTTGGCGCGCGCAGCGCTTTCGGCGGCCTTGGCGGCGGCCTCGGGTGTGGGCGGCGGCAGCTTGGCCCAGGCCGCGCCGGCCAGCGCCCAGCATGCGAGAGGAAGGAGCATCGCTTTCATGGTTCGCCTTTCAGGTCCGGGCGGGCGTGGGGGCAGCGTCCGGCAGCGCGGACGCCTCGCCGCTGCGATGGGCCGGAATGCGGCCGGCGCGGATATCGTCGGCCCACAGCTTGTGGTGTTCGTCGGCCCAGCCTTCCGTGACGTAGCCGTCCTTCATCGCCCGGTAGGCACCGCGCATGCCAACCATTCCCATGTAGATGTGACCAATGATGAGCGCCACCATCCACAGCGCCAGGCTGGCGTGCAGCATGTGCGCCAGCTGCATGTGCGCGCGCAATTCGCCCACACCGGGAATGAGCTTGTCGAGCACCAGCCCCGAACCGACCACCACGACACCCGGAATGGTGATGCCCCACCAGAACAGGCCCTTCTCGCCGGCGTTGAAGCGGTGCGACGGGACTTGCGCATCGCCGAGCATGCCGCCGAGCCGGGTCAGCCAATGGAAATCGGCCCGGTTGGCGATGTTGTCCTTGACGAACGTGAGAATGACGATGGTCAGCGACACCGCGAACAGGGGCCCCATGAAGTTGTGCACGTATTTCAGGGCATACGCCAGCCAGCCGGCGATGGACAGGCCCAGTACCGGCAGCAGGAAGAATTTTCCGAACGCAATCACCAGGCCCGAGGCCGCGAGGACGATAAAGGCAAAGGCGTTGGCCCAATGGGCGGCACGCTCGAACGGCGTGAAGCGCTCGAACTTGCGCGGGGAGTCGGGGTGCTCGCGTCCCAATGGACCCTTGGTAACGAAGAACAGCGCCAGCGCAAGGACCACGATGGCCAGCAGGGCCGCACCGTACGGCAGGATCCAGCGGTTGCGCACCTGGCGCCAGGCTTCACCCGCGTTCGTTTCGCGCATGAAGGGATAGTCCACAAACTCCTGGATCAGATTGCCCGCCTCGGGCGCCTGGCTCGCCGGCAGGCTGGTGTAACCCGTGGCTCCCTGCGCCACCTGCCGCCACATGGGTGCGTTGTTGCCGGGCTGGACGCGGGCGCGTTCGCCGTTCGTCTGCGCGGCGTAGCCCGTTTCGTTGCTCGCGTCGGGCTTGACGTCGAAGATGTTCTGGCTGCGCACGGCGGCCGTGGCCGGCCGGGTGAGCGGTTCGGTCAGCACGGGGGCGGCGTTGCCCACGGGCCCGGCCTGCGCGGCAGCGGTGGGCTGCGGCGCGTTCGCCGGCTGCTGGGCCAGCGCCGGCACCCCGGCCAGGGTGGCAGCCAGCAGGAGCGATGAAAGGGTTGGATGCATGGGCCGCCTCCGTCAAGGGATGCGCGAATAGTCGTTCTGCCCGCGCTGCATTCGGGTGCGCAGGTGCTGCTCCCAACTCACCTTGTCGCCCGCTTGCCAGCCCGGATCGACAAAGGCATTCTTGGCCCCGGCGTAGGGCGCGGTGTCCAGGTCGCCCCGGTTGGCCTGCGGGCGTTCGCCGCACGCCACCAGCCCAGCCAAGCACAGTGCGGCGCACAGGCCGAATCCGAAGCGTTTCATGATTTGGCTCCTTCCGCCGGTGCCTGGCCTGCCTGGCGCGAACCGTACGCCGTGCCCCAGCCCCAGACTTCGGCACCCTTGCCGCGCTGGACAACACGGGTGCGGAAGATGTCGGCCACCACGTCGCCATCACCCGCCAGCAGCGCCTTGGTGGAGCACATCTCGGCGCACGCCGGGAGCTTGCCTTCGGCCAGGCGGTTGCGGCCGTATTTTTCAAACTCGGCGGGGCTGCCGCTGGGCTCGGGCCCGCCGGCGCAGAAGGTGCACTTGTCCATCTTGCCGCGCACGCCGAATGCCCCCTCGGAGGGAAACTGCGGCGCGCCAAACGGGCAGGCGTAGCTGCAGTAGCCGCAACCGATGCAGACGTCCTTGTCGTGCAGCACCACACCTTCGTCGGTGCGGTAGAAGCAGTTGACCGGACACACCGCCATGCACGGCGCGTCGCTGCAGTGCATGCAGGCCACGGAGATGGATTTTTCGCCCGGGATGCCGTCGTTCAGCGTGACGACGCGGCGCCGGTTCACGCCCCAGGGAATCTCGTGTTCGTTCTTGCAGGCGGTCACGCAGCTGTTGCACTCGATGCAGCGCTCCGCGTCGCAAATGAACTTCATTCTTGCCATGGCTAGTCTCCCGTCACTTATGCGTTGCCGGGCTCAGGCCCGCTCCACGTTGCACACCGTGGTCTTGGTTTCCTGCATCATGGTCACGGAGTCGTAGCCATAGGTTGTCGCCGTATTGACGGCCTCGCCGCGCACGACGGGGTACGCGCCGGCCGGGTAGTACGCCAGCATGTCCGCCCCCTGCCAGCGGCCCGAGAAATGGAACGGCATCCAGCAGGTGTCGGGCCCGACGCGTTCTGTCACCAGGGCCTGGACGTTGAGCCGGGCCCCGGTGGGGGAACTGAGCCAGACGCGGTCGCCGTTGCGGATGCCGCGATCGGCCGCTGCCTTGGGGTTGATCTCGACAAAGGCCTCTTGCTGAAGCTCGGCCAGCCAGGGGTTGGAGCGCGTTTCCTCGCCCCCGCCTTCGTATTCGGTCAGGCGGCCCGAAGAGAGGATGAGGGGGAATTTCTCGTACACCTTTTCCGCGACGTTCTTGTCCTGCAGGCTTTTGTAGAGCGTCGGAAGGCGCCAGAAATTGCGCTTGTCGTCGTGCGTCGGGTACTTCTCGACCAGGTCCGGGCGGGTGCCGTAGATCGGCTCGCGGTGCTGCGGAATCGCGTCCGGGAAATTCCACACCACGGCACGCGCCTTGGCATTGCCGAAGGGGTGGCAACCGTGCACCTTCATGACGACGCGCTGTATGCCGCCCGACATGTCGGTTTTCCAGTTCTTGCCTTCGGCCTGGGCCTTCTCGGCGTCGGTAAGGTCGTTCCACCAACCCAGCTTCTTCAGCAGAACATGGTCGAATTCCGGGTAGCCGGTGGTGATCTCGGCGCCAGCGGAATGCGATCCATCCTCGGCAAGGAGGTTGACACCATCCTTCTCGACGCCGAAATTGGCGCGGAAATTGCCGCCGCCGTCCATCACATGGCGCGAGGTGTCGTAGAGGTTCGGCGAACCCGGATGCTTGAGCTCCGGATTTCCGTAGCAGGGCCACGGCAGGCCGAAATAATCGCCGGCCAGGTCGTAGCCGGTTTCCTTGTCCTTGCCGGCCTTGGCCCGGAGCGTCTTGACATCGAAGACGTGCATGTTGCGCATGTGCGCCTTGAGGCGCTCCGGGCTCTGCCCGGTGTAGCCAATCGTCCAGGTGCAGCCGTTGATTTCGCGCAGGATGTCTTCGATGATGGGCTCGTCCTGGCCCTTGACCTTTTGGAGCTTGTAGTTCTTCACCAGTTCCGGGCCAAAGCCGAGCTTCTGCGCGAACTGGTACATGATCATGTGGTCGCTGCGGCTCTCCCAGAGCGGCTCGATCACTTTCTCGCGCCACTGCAGCGAGCGGTTGGACGCCGTCACCGATCCGCTCGTTTCAAACTGCGTTGCCGCCGGCAGCAGGTACACGGCACGGTTCGGGTTCAGATCCTCGGGCTTGCCGGGCATGGCGGCCATGGCGGCCGTGGCCGAGGGATAGGGGTCGACCACCACCAGCAGGTCGAGCTTGTCCATGGCGCGTTTCATTTCCAGGCCGCGCGACTGCGAGTTCGGCGCGTGGCCCCAGAAGAACACCCCGCGCAAGTTGGAATCCTGGTCGATCAGCTCGTTGTTCTCGAGCACCCCGTCGATCCAGCGCGAGACGGTCAGGCCCGATTTGGTCATCATGCCGGGGTTCGCAAAGCGCGCCTTGATCCATTCGTAGTCCACGTCCCAGGCCTTGGCGAAGTGCTTCCACGAACCTTCGGAGACGCCGTAATAGCCCGGGAGCGAATCGGGGTTGGGTCCGATATCGGTGGCGCCCTGCACGTTGTCGTGCCCGCGGAAGATGTTCGCGCCGCCACCGCTCTTGCCCACATTTCCCAGGGCCAGTTGCACGATGCACGAGGCACGCACCATGGCATTGCCGATGCTGTGCTGCGTCTGGCCCATGCACCACACCAGCGTGGAGGGGCGGTTCATGGCCATCATCTCGGCCACGCGCGCCATCTGCTCCTCTTTCACGCCGCAGGCGTCTTCCACCTTGTCGGGCGTCCATTTGGCCATCACGTCGGCCTTGACCGCCTCCATGCCGTAAACGCGGTCGTGGATGTACTGCTTGTCTTCCCAGCCGTTCTTGAAGATGTGGTACAGCAGGCCGAAGAGGAAGGGAATGTCGCTGCCCGATCGGATGCGCACGTATTCGTCGGCCTTGGCGGCCGTGCGCGTGAAGCGCGGGTCCACCACGATCATCTTGCAGCCCGATTCCTTGGCATGCAGCATGTGCAGCATGCTGACCGGGTGCGCCTCGGCGGCGTTCGAGCCGATGTACAACGCGCACTTGCTGTTCTGCATGTCGTTGTACGAGTTCGTCATGGCGCCGTAGCCCCAGGTGTTGGCCACTCCGGCCACCGTGGTGCTGTGGCAGATGCGTGCCTGGTGGTCGCAGTTGTTGCTGCCCCAGAAACTGACGAACTTGCGCAGCAGGTAGGACTGCTCGTTGTTGTGTTTGGACGAACCGATGAAATACACGCTGTCGGGCCCACTCGCCTTGCGCAGTTCCTGCATGCGCGCACTGATCTCATCGAGCGCCGTGTCCCAGGAAATGCGCTCGTACTTGCCATTGACCAGTTTCATGGGATAGCGCAACCGGTACTCGCCGTGCCCGTGTTCGCGCAGCGCAGCGCCTTTTGCGCAGTGCGCACCCATGTTGATCGGCGAGTCGAACACCGGCTCCTGGCGCGTCCAGACGCCGTTTTCCACCACCGCATCCACGGCGCAGCCCACCGAACAGTGCGAGCACACGGTGCGCCGCACGACGATGCCGCTCTGGCTACCGGGTGCCGCTGCGCCGTCCGCGGCATCGGCCTTCTTGACCAGGCTGAGCTGAGCGGCCGCGAGGCCCGCGCCCACTCCCAGGCCCGATCGGCGCAGGAATGCGCGCCGGTCCATGGTGGGAATCGCCTGGGCGAGGCCGCGCCGCAGGCTGTGGACAAAAGGCGATTCCTGCCCTGCTGCCACGGCAGGGGCGGGGTTCTTTCGGGTCAACAACATGCTGGGGCTCCGTCAAAGTTGGGTGGAGCGGTAATAGCGCTTGACGTGGTCGGACAGCCAGTAGCCTCCACCTCGCGCAGGCGGGGGCGGGGCCTGAACCGCCACGGATGCCGGCGCCTGCACGCGCGGCAGGACGGTGGCCGCAACGGCAGCGGCACCCACCGTGGTGGCTCCCGCGAAGAATCGGCGGCGCGAAGCCCGGGGCGTGGAATCTGGCATGCGGCTCTCCATCAGGCGGGAAATCGGTATGAAACGGCGTGCATACCCAGTCTAAACCGCTCGGAGGGAGCGCGCACAGGGGAAACCCTTAACTCACCCATTTGTCCATCGCCATGCGTTGCCCACGGATGGCGCGCACACCGGAACGCGCTTTCAGGCTTCCAGCATGTCGAAGCCCTGGGTCTCGACAACGACGAACGCCTCTGTGAACAAGGCCAGCGCACGGTAGAAACGCGCCTTCGGGTGGGCGGCCAGCACCTGGCACTGCGCGGGCACCCAAGACTGGACATGCGCGGCAAAAAAACGGCTCTGGCCGGCGAGATGGCACACGGCGCCGTCGTCCCCCGCGATCAGGTAGCGCATCACTTCGAAAATGCAGCCCACGTGGTCTTCGGGTTCGGACATCGCATCGCTGCGCGCCAAGCCGAGCGCCGCCATGTCTCCGCGCAGCTGCGCCAAGGGGCGTTCGTTCAGGAAACCGCTCAGGTAGTGCGATGCGTACAGATAGACCTCGGGCTTGCCCAGGCCGCCGAACAGCGCGTCGTACTCGGCGGCCAGCGCCGGGGCATCGCATTCCCGCGCCGCGCTGACCAATTCCTGCCAAGGCGCCTGCAGAAAGCCCCCGGCCGCCGGCGCCTCGGTGGCCGCTGCACGCAGGGCCAGAAGCTGCTCCGCGTCGGGTGGGGCGTAGTAGAGTTGGGCAAGAAGGCCGTAAATCTCGGCACGGGCGGTTTCTTCGTCCAGACCGGCGCCAGGCGCAAGAACCAGTGGCTGTTGGGCACTCATAGATCGGTCACCTTGCGCTCCTGGCCCGAGGAATACAGGTCGATCACGCGGCAATCGCTGCACATCTTGAGGCGCTCCAACGCTTCGCCCTGGAACATGGCGTGCCCTCCGAGCCGCCCCAGCATTGCCTCGATGGCCTTGACCGTGCCGAACGGCGTGCCGCAGCGCACGCAGGCGTAGGCCGCCACTTCGTTCAGCACGCGGGTCTGGCTGCGTTGCGGCGTCACGTCCAGACGGGCGTGCAGGACGATGGCGTCCTCCGGGCAGGTGCTGGCGCATAAGCCGCACTGCACGCAGTTCTTTTCGATGAAACGCAGCTCGGGGCGCTGGGGGTTGTCGAGCAGCGCACCCGCCGGACAGGCCGACACGCAGCTCAGGCACAGCGTGCAGCGGTCCTTGTTCACCAACACCTCACCGAGCGGGGAACCGCGCCCCGGCAGCTCTATGGCGCGGCCCCCTTCCCGAGGGCTCGGCGCGGCGGCGAGCAAGTGCTCCAGCGCGAGGTCCAGGGTGGAGCGCTTGTGCGACGCGGCGCCGAACCGCGCCACAAGCCCCAGGGCTGGGCGTGGCAGCTGCAGCGCGGCGCGCAGGCCCGCTTCGAGATCCGCATGCGCGCGGCAGCGCAGCAGCTGCACCGCGCCCGGCGGATAACCGAGGCCCGTGCATATCGCCTCGACGACTGCGGCCTGCTCCTCCAGTGCTTCGAGGTACTGGGGCGCGTCTTCCTCGGTGGCCACCAGCAGTACGCGCGCCGCCCCCCAGGCGAGCGCGCTGAGCCACAGCTCCAGACCGGTGCTGGCGGTATGCCACAGCGCCAGGGGAATGCAGTGGGCTGGCAGGCCGCGCGCCACGCCGAGCTGTGCCGCCCGGCCCAGTTCTTCCACCAGCGCCTGGCCGCGCTCCTGGCTGTGCAGCAACAGCACCGGGTCGCGACCGCCGGCGGCGGCATAGTGGGTGAGCACCGTGCGCAGGCGCAGGCCTTGCTCGACCAGCCCCGGGGCGCGGTAAGCGAGTGCGCCCGTGGGGCATACCGTGGTGCAGGCACCGCAGCCGACACAGAGATGCGGCTCGACCTGCACGCGCTGGTGCCGCGCGTCGCTTGCAATGGCTTCCGCGGAACAGATGTCCACGCAGGCGCGGCAGCCCACCGTGGTGTTGCGACTGTGTGCGCAGATTTTCTGGTCGTAGGCAACGAACCGGGGCTTTTCAAATTCACCCACCAACGCGCGCAATGCCAGCAGCGGCGCAAGCTCGCTGCCGTCCCAGCGCAGGTATCCCTGCGGCAGTGCATGCTGGTTGAACGTGGGTGTGGCGCCGCTGCCGCGCAGGTCGAGTACCAGGTCGAAACGCTCACTGCAGGCCAGTGGCGGCCGTTCGAAATCGATCGCTCCGGCGGCCTCGCACACGGCCACGCAATCACGGTGCGACCGGCAGGCTTGCAGGTCGATCTGGTAATCGAGTCCGATGGCGCCCTCGGGGCACGCACGCACGCACGCGTTGCAGCGTGTGCACAGGTCGAGCGAAATGGGGTTGTCCGCCTGCCACGAAAACTCGAAGGCACCGAGCCAACCCTGCAGGCCGGTGGCTTTGCCCGAAAGCACCGGGTAGCGCCGCTCCTGCATGCCGCCGGCATTGCCGGGGCCGGTGGCGAACAAGCGGATGTCGAACTCTTCGCCCATCAGCTGCGCCGCGCGTTCCGCTGCGTCGAGCGGGCCGAGCACCAGCAGCTTGCCGACACTCTGAAAACCGACCGATGGCACCGGCTCCGGCTCCGGCAGACGCGCCGCCGCCAGGAGCGCCGCCATTTTGGGCGCGGCGCGCGGCGCATCCTCGGCCCAACCCGCCGTTTCGCGGATGTTCACGAACCGCAGCGGGGAAATGGCGCCCTCGGTCCGGGCCGCGAGCTCGCCAAACAGACGCCGCTCCTGGGTGCACGCGACGAGCACCTCCTCCCCGCTGCGAACGGCCGCCTGGAACGCTCCCGCCTCGCGACGGCAAAGGTTCGTATGTTGGCTAAGGGGCTCGCCGGCCGCTGCCGCCAGGACCGAAGTCTGGAGGGGCATGGTCCGGTTGCAATCGCAAATGAGGGTCGGCATATGGCGTCTGGCTGGCGGTGGTGTGCACAGGTGCGGACGGGTCGTCCGCTTCCCTGCAACCGGGCGGGCTGCCCGGCAACTGTGCCACGTCTGGCGCTGCCGGGTCCGTCGGTGGGGTATCGGCGGCTTCCGCGGTCGGCGCGGCAAGCGCCTCCTTGGGTTCCTGCTGCTCCTCGCCCCAACCAAGAAAACGCGCGCTGGCCAGCTTGCGCACGGTGGCGAGCGGCATCGGGTCGGCGACGCTGTAGTCGTCGATGTAGGTATCGAGCCCGTCCATGCGGTTGAAATGCGGGTCGCGGAACAGCTGCTTCATCGCCAGGTTGCGCACCTCGGGGGACACGGTGCGCGCGGCAAAACGCGAAAAGTCATCGGCCGGCGTGAGCGCCTGGGCCTCCTCCAGCGTAGGCGCTGGGGGAGGCCCCGCAGTCACCGGGCCAGCGTCCGGCCCCGCTGCGGGCGGCGGGGCGGGCGGTGCAGCGCCGGCCGGAGGTGCCGGCTCCGGCGCCGGTCCGCCTGCCAGGCGCGACGCCTGCTTGCGGCGCGACCAGCGGCCGAGGAAACCGTCGCTCACAAGCCGCCCTTGTGCTTGCCGGTACTGACGGACGCCGGGTTGCCGAAGCGATCGGTGAGTGCCTGGAAACTCTGCGGCCTGCGGCGCCTGCGCGGCTCGGGCTGGTAATGCTGGTCGACAAACTCTTGCAGCCAGCCGAGCACTTCTGCGTCGGCGGGCAGCTGGTCGACCGATTCCTGCGCATCGAGCCAGCGGCCCGCGTCGTGGTAGCTCAAGCTGACCGCCACCGGGCGCGCCAGCGGTTCGCCGTCGGCCTGCGGCACTTCGTCCAGGCGCCACAGGACAAACCAGCACGGGGCCGGCGAAACGAGGTTCAGGTGGTAGCCCTCGGCGTCGTCGCGGAACAATTCCACGCGCAGCGCGGGGAAAAGCCAGCGCGCCTCCACCCCGGATTGCAGCAAGGGCCGCGGCTCGGTGCCGAACGTCGTCTGCTGCGGCAGGATTTCGCACGGGCTCCAGCGCCAGGCCTGCCACCGGCTTTGTGGCCCCTGCACCTTTGCACGGCGCATGACCACCGCGACATCGATACCAGGCCGCGCGGCGGGCGTCATTCCCATCGCAGCGCCGCCAGGTCGTGCACGAAGACGGGGTAATTCATCCACAAGCCTTTGAGGCCCTTGCGGGCGACGGTGCTGATCTGCGGCGCGAAAATCCAGGCGTTGACGGCGTCGCCGGCCAGCGTGCGCTGGATCTGCGCAAACAGCAGCTGGCGCTCGCGCGCGCTGCTGCTGGCGGCATGCCGCTCGACCAAAGCGCGAAACGCCGGGTTGTCATACCCAAAATAGTAGCCCGGATCGGCGTATATCTGGTAGTCCAGCGGCTCCACGTGGTTAATGAGCGTCATGTCGAAGTCGCCCTTGAAAGGCCCAGCCATCCAGTGCGCCCAATCGCCCTCCTGCGGCGTGACTTCTATGCCGATGCGCGCCAGTGCGGCGACGATGAGAGGCGCCCCCGCCCGGGCGTAGGGGGTGGGCGGGAGCGTCAGGCCCAGCTTGAGCGGCAGGGCCACGCCCGCCTCCTGCATCAAGGCCTGCGCGCGCTGTGGATCGTAGGGGTACAGCCCCGCAAGGTGCACATAGCCCGGGTCCGTGGGCGAGAAGTGGCTGCCGATGGCCTTGCCACGGCCGTCGAGCACTTCCTGGATGAAGCGCTCCCGGTCGATGGCGTGCGCGATGGCGCGGCGCACGCGCACGTCGTCGAGCGGCTTGCGGCGGTTGTTCAGGGCCAGCATGCCCTTGCCACTGGATGCGCCTATGAGCACCTGGTAGGCGCTGTCCGCCTGGAAATGCGCGACGGCCTGCGTGGCGATGTTGAAAAACACATCGACTTCGCGCGCCTGCATGGCCTCGGTCTGTGCTTGCGGCTGGTTGATGAAGCGAAACAGCACTTCGGGGATATGCACTTCGCGCGCGCGGCGGTAGCCGTCGAACTTGCGCAGGGTGATGCTGTGGCCGGGCTTGCGGCCCTGGAAAACATAGGGCCCTGTGCCGACGGGCGCCGTGGCCGCGCGCGCCGCGCTGGCCGGGTGCAGCACGACGGCCGGTCCTTCACCGAGCCGGAACAGGAAGTTGGCGTCGGCATGGTGCAGGCGCAGCACCAGCGTGTGGCTGTCGGGCGTCTCGATGCCGGCGATGTTGTCGAACAGCGCCTTCTTCGACTTGTTGGTCGAACCCGGTGCCATGGCGCGCTCGAAGCTGAAGCGCACCGCCGCGGCGTCAAACGCCGCGCCGTCGTGAAAGCGCACGTTCTTGCGCAGGGCAAAGCGGTAGCTCAGGCCGTCGGGTTCGATGTGCCAGCTACTGGCCAGGAGCGGGGTGGTGGCGCCGCTCTCCTCGATCTTGACCAGGCCCTCGAACACGTTGTAGTGCACCACTTCGCCGATGGACGCCGCCGGCGCGATGGTCGGGTCCAGTCCGGCAGGCTCCAGCGACAGGCTGAATACCACGCGCGCCGGGTCGCCCTGCGCGTGCGCCACACCCGCCAGGCCGGCCACCGCCCACAGCAGCGCCCCGAACAGATGCTTGCCCAGCTGCCACATGTCTGCCTCCCTTGACGCGCATTGCGCGAACTACAAATTTCTTTGAACCGCAAGTCCGTTTACAAAATCTGACATAGTGTGCCACCGCCTGTTCCCCCGTGCGTATGCTTTTGCCCCTTTGAGCCATGACGACCCGCCGCCGCCTGTTACGTGCTCCGAACCGCACCCTGATCGGGCGCGCGGCGGCGGTGCTCGGCCTGGCGATTGCGATCCTGTTCCTCTGGACCCTGGGCAGCGTGTATGAGCAGCGCAAGCTCATGCACCGCCACCAGGCAGAACGCGAGTTGCAGACCATCGGGCGCCTGCAGGCACAGGCCGTGGGAGACTGGCGCGCCAGCCGCCTGTCCGACGCCAGCGCCCTGACGGACGACAGCCTGTTCGCACAGGCGGTGGCACGCTGGCGGCTCGACCCGGATGCCGACGGCGGGGCGGCCGCGTTCGTGCAGGAGAGGCTGCGCATCCTGCAGGAGCGGGCGCGTTACAGCGTGGTGTCTTTCGTCGCGGCCGACGGCACGGGCGCAGACAGCAGCAAACCGCTGCCTGCCGAAGAGCGCCGGGCCCTCGCAGAGGCGATTGAGCGCGCCGCGCCCACCGTCGTGGAGCCGCGCCGCGCCCCCTATTTCGCGTTCCCGTTTCTGAGCCTCATGGCACCCATCTTCGACGGCGCACGCCCGCTGGGCGCCGTGTGGTTGGTGGTGGACGTTCGCACCAGCCTCTACCCCTTGCTCTCCCCCTGGCCAACCGCCAGCGAAACCGCCCAATCGGTGCTCGTGCAGGCCCAGGGGGACAACGCCGTACTGCTGACACCCATGCGCAACCAGGACCGTCTGGAATCCGCGCCTGTGGTCTCGGCGCTGGTAGCGGCCAACCCGGTGGTGCAGGCAGTGGCTGGAGCGCGCGGCTTGTTCTACGGGCGGGACGACCACGGCGCGCCCGTCATCGCCGTGATCAACGCCATTGTGCAATCGCCCTGGATGCTGGTGTCCACGATCGAGGTCGAGGAGGCATTCGGCGGCGCGGCGCAGCGCGAACTGCTGGTGCTGAGCCTTCCGGTCAGCGTGGCGCTGCTGGTCGCCGGCCTGCTGCTGGGCGGCTGGCAGTGGCGCGCGCGCCGGCGCGAAAGCGCACTGAAGGACAAGCTGGCCCAGAACATGCAATGGCTGGAGAGCGCGCAGAAGGCGGCCCTGGTCGGCTATTACGTGTACGAACGTGCGGGCGATGCCTTCACCCTCTCGCCCATGGCGGGCGAGCTGTTCGGCCTGCCGGCCGAGACCCCCGTGGCGCGCGTGCAATGGCTCGCCCAGGTGCACCCGGAAGACCGCCCCCAGGTGCTGGCGGCCCTGGACGATGCCTTGCGCGCACGCAAGGCGCTGCGCGTGCAGTACCGCGTCGTCGACGGCAGGAACGAGCGCTGGCTGGACATGTGGGGCGAGCACGACGCGCCCAGCGTGAATGCGCGCATGACCGGCACGGTCCAGGACATCACCGAGCGCCAGCTCGCCGAGGCCAAGCTCGGCCGCTACCGCGCGGCGCTCGAAGCACTGGTACGCCAGGACCCGATGACGGGGGTGGCGAACCGGCGTGCGCTGACGGAGGCGCTGGCGTCCGAATGGCAGCGTGCGGCGCGCAGCAACGACCCGCTGTCGGTGCTGATGATCGACGTGGACCATTTCAAGGCCTTCAACGACCGCTACGGCCACCTGGCGGGCGACGATTGCCTGCGCAAGGTGGCCAAGGCGTTGACTCGAACCGCCACGCGCGCCACGGACCTGGTGGCGCGCTACGGCGGCGAGGAGTTCGCGGTGCTTCTGCCCGGCACCGGCCGCGCCGAGGCCCTGGCCATCGCCGACAAGCTGCGCCTGGCGGTACGCAAGCTCGCCCTCGTGCATGCCGCCTCCGGCGTGGCGTCGGTAGTCACCATCAGTGTCGGCGTCGCCACCCTCCAGGTGCGCAGCGACGGGCGCGGGCGCCCGGGCATGCAGGTGGGCGCGGAGCGCGAATGCGAGGAGCTGTTGCACCGGGCCGACCAGGCGCTGTATGCCGCCAAGGAAGCCGGGCGCGACGCCGTGGTGGCGTATGCCGAGCCGCTGTCGGAATCGGCCGAGGCCGGCAGCGCGGAAGGGCCTACGCCTTCGCTACCGCCACCGCGCAGTACTTGAACTCGGGGATCTTGCCGAACGGGTCGAGCGCGGCGTTGGTCAGCAGGTTGGCAGCGGCCTCGCGGTAGGCAAACGGCAGGAACACGGTGCCGTCGGGCGTGCCATCGTCGCGGCGCAACACCAGCGCAACCCGGCCGCGGCGCGAGGACACGGCCACGCGCTCGCCCGCCACCAGGCCCCGCCGCGCCATCTCGGCGCCGTTCATGGCGGCGGTGGCCACCGGTTCGAGGGCGTCCAGCACCTGGCTGCGGCGCGTCATGCTGCCGGTGTGCCAGTGCTCCAACAGCCGCCCGGTGATGAGCACCAGCGGGAAGTCCGCGTCGGGCTGCTCGTCGCCGGGCAGCAGGCCGGCGGGCACCAGGCGCACACGGGCGCTCGCGGTCGGAAAATTTTCGGTAAAGACAATGGGCTGGCCGGGGTCGTCCTCCGACAGGCAGGGGTAGGTGACGCTGCCCTCGCGTTCCAGCCGCTCCCAGGTGATGCCGGCGTGCGAGGCGTGCATGGCGCGGCGCATTTCCTCGTACACCGCGGCCACGCCATCGTGGGCGCCGGGGTAGTGCCAGGCCAGGCCCATGCCGGCCGCCATGCGCTGCAGGATCCACAGGTCGGTGCGCGCGTCGCCGGGCGGCGCCACGGCGCGGCGGCCCAGCTGCACCATGCGGTCGGTGTTGCTGGCGGTGCCGGTCTTTTCCATCCAGCTGCTGGCCGGCAGCACGACGTCGGCGAGCCAGGCGGTTTCGGTCAGGAAAATGTCCTGCACCACCAGGTGCGAGAGGCTGGCGAGTGCGTGCCGCGCGTGGTTCAGGTCGGGGTCGCTCATGGCGGGGTTCTCGCCCATGATGTACATGCCGCGCACCTTGTGCGGGTCGGCATCCGGCGCCAGCGCCTGGTGCATGATTTCGACCACGGTGTAGCCAGGCTCGGGGTCCAGCGCCTGTCCCCAGAAGGCTTCGAACCAGGCGCGCGCCGCCGGGTCGTCCACGCGCTGGTAGTTGGGCAGCATCATGGGGATGAGGCCCGCGTCGCTGGCGCCCTGCACGTTGTTCTGGCCGCGCAGCGGGTGCAGGCCGGTGCCGGGGCGGCCGATCTGCCCGGTGATGGCGGCCAGCGCGATCAGGCAGCGCACGTTGTCGGTGCCGTGCACGTGCTGGCTCACCCCCATGCCCCACAGGATCATGGCGCTCCTGGCCGTGGCGAAGGCCCGTGCCACTTCGCGCAGCAGCGGCGCGGGGATGCCGCAAATGGGCGCCATGGCCTCCGGACTGAAGGCAGCCAGGTGCGTGCGCAGCGCCTCGAACCCCTCGACGCGCTCGCGCACGAAGGCCTTGTTCACCAGGCCCTCGTCGATCACCGCATGCAGCAGGGCGTTGAGCAGCGCCACGTCGCTGTCGGCGCGGAACGGCAGGGTGCGCCAGGCGTGCGCCGCGAGGTCGGTGGTGCGCGGGTCGGCAAGCACGATCTTCGCGCCGCGCGCGGCGGCGTTCTTCATCCAGGTCGCGGCCACCGGGTGGTTGGCCGTGGGGTTGGAGCCGATGACGAAGATCAGCTCCGCCACTTCCACGTCGCGCACCGGGTTGCTGACCGCGCCCGAGCCCACGCCTTCGAGCAGCGCCGCCACGCTGGAGGCGTGGCACAAGCGCGTGCAGTGGTCCACGTTGTTGCTGCCAAAGCCGGTGCGCACCAGCTTCTGGAACAGATACGCCTCTTCGTTGCTGCCCTTGGCCGAGCCAAAGCCCGCGAGCGCCTTGGGGCCGTGCGCGTCGCGCAGCTCGGCCAGCCCGCCGGCGGCCAGTTGCAGGGCTTCGTCCCAGCCCGCCTCGCGGAAGGTGCCACGCCAGTCGGCCCCGGCTTCGGGCATCTGCTTGGGCACGCCGGGCTTGCGCACCAGCGGTGTGGTGAGCCGGTCGGCGTGGTGGATGTAGTCGTAGCCGAAGCGCCCCTTGACGCACAACCGCCCGGCGTTGGCCGGGCCGTCCCGGCCTTGCACACCGACGATTTTCTCGCCGCGCACCTGCCAGGTCAGCTGGCAGCCGACGCCGCAGAAGGGGCAGACCGAATCCACGGTGCGATCCACCGCCTGCGAACCGACCAGCGTCTTCGCGCTGAGCGCGCCCGTCGGGCAGGCCTGCACGCATTCGCCGCAGCCGACGCAGGTGCTCGCGCCCATGGGGTCGTCCAGGTCGAACACCGGCCGCGTGCCCGCACCGCGCAGGGCCATGCCGATGACGCCGTTGGCCTGTTCTTCGCGGCAGGCGCGCACGCAGCGCCCGCACTGGATGCAGGCGTCGAGCTGCACCGCCATCGCCGGATGGCTGAGGTCGGGCGCCAGCGGCGCGCGGCGCAGCGCGGCGAGCGCCGGGCGAACCTGCACGCCCAGGCGTTCGGCCCAGCGGCTGAGTTCGCCGTGCTGGGGCGGATTTTTCAGGTCTTTTTGGCCACCAGCGCTTATACCATCTACGCTGGTAGCTATTTTTTTAGGAGTATTTTCGTCCCCTGGCCCATCGAGCCATTGGTAGCCCGCATCGGGCATGTCCGCAAGCAGCAACTCGACCACCATGCGCTGCGCGGCGCGGGCGCGCGGGCTCTGCGCGCGCACCTGCATGCCAGGCGCGGGGGCGCGGCAGCAGCTCGGCGCGAGCGTGCGCTCGCCGTCGACTTCGACCACGCAGGCGCGGCAGTTGCCGTCGGGTCGCAGGCCGTCGTTATGGCACAGGTGCGGAATGTCCACGCCATGGCGCCGCGCCGCCTGCCACAGGCTCTCGCCCGGCAGCGCGCGCACCGGCGCGCCGTCCAGATCGAATTCGATGGCGTCCGGCGCATTCATTGGCCACCCCCGGAAGCCGGCGCTTCGCCCAGCTCGTGCGCGAAATACTGCTGCACGCAGCGCATCGGGTTCGGCGCCGCTTGGCCGAGGCCGCAGATCGAAGCGTCCTGCATGACCTGCGCCAGGTCGCCGAGCAAGCCGGCGTCCCAGCGCGGCGCGGCCATCAGCTGCGCCGCCTTGGACGTGCCGACGCGGCAGGGCGTGCACTGGCCGCAGCTCTCGTGGGCGAAGAAACGCACCATGCCCAGCGCCGCGTCGCGCGCCCGGTCGCGGTGGCCGAGCACGATGAGCGCGGCCGAGCCGATGAAGCAGCCGTGCGGCTGCAGGGTGTCGAAATCGAGCGGCAGGTCGGCCAGGCGCGCCGGCAGGATACCGCCGGACGCGCCGCCTGGCAGGTAGGCGTAGAACCCGTGCCCCTCCTGCATGCCGCCGCAGTATTCGTCTATGAGTTCGCGCGCCGTGATGCCGGCGGGGGCGAGCTTCACGCCAGGGAATCGGACGCGCCCGCTGACGCTGAAACTGCGCAGGCCGCTGCGCCCATGGCGGCCGAAGCCGGCGAACCACTCTGCGCCGCGCTCGACGATGTCGCGCACCCAGTACAGCGTCTCGAAGTTGTGCTCCAGCGTCGGCCGGCCGAACAGGCCGCGCTCGGCGATGTAGGGCGGCCGCAGGCGCGGCAGGCCGCGCTTGCCCTCGATGCTCTCGATCATGGCCGACTCTTCACCGCAGATGTAGGCGCCGGCGCCACGGCGCAGCTCGATGTGCGGCAGCGGGCACGGCGGGTCGGCCTGCAGCTTGGCCAGCTCGGCCTGCAGCAGCGCGCGGCAGCCGTGGTATTCGTCGCGCAGGTACAGGTAGACGGCCTCCGTGCCGACCACCTGCGCGGCGATCAGCACGCCTTCGAGGAAGCGGTGCGGGTCGCGCTCCAGGTAGCTGCGGTCCTTGAAGGTGCCGGGCTCGCCTTCGTCGATGTTCACGGCCATGAGCGCGCCGCCCAGGCGTTCGGCGTGGCCGCGCACGGCGCGCCACTTGCGCCCGGCGGGAAAGCCTGCCCCACCCAGGCCGCGCAGGCCGGCGGCGTCCAGCTGGGCCAGCACCGCTTCGGGATCCATCTCGCACTGCACCAGCGCCGCTGCCAGGCCATAGCCGCCGTGGGCGCGGTAGCAGGCGTAATCGGTCACGCCGGGGCTGGGCGGGAGGCTTTTCCCAGCCCAGTCCGCAGCTATGAAAGGCGTAGCTGCCAAGCAAATACCAGTAAGCGCTGGCAGGTCATTGGAGGCTTGAAAAACCGCCTCTGGGGTGGCGTGCGGCACCGGCGTGTGATGCACCATGGCCACGGGCGCCTGCTCACAGCGGCCAACGCAGGGCACGGGCACGACGCGCACGTCCTGCCCGGCGAACAGGCGGGGCAACCGCTCCAGCAGCGCCTGCGCACCCGCCAGCTGGCAGGAGAGCGAATCGCAGACGCGCACCGTGAGCGCCGGCGCCTCGGCCCCGCCGCGCACCACCTCGAAGTGGTGGTAGAAGCTCGCCACCTCGAACACCTCGGCCAGGGGCAGGTTCATCTCGCGCGCCAGCGCCACCAGGTGGCGCTCGTGCAAGCAGCGCCAGGCGTCGTTCAGGCGGTGCAGGTACTCGATCAGCAGATCGCGGCGGTGGCCTTCGGGGGGGCGCACGCCGATGAGCGCGCGCACTTCGGCGGTGGACGTGGCATCCACCTGGCGCCCCTTGGGCTGGCTGTGGCGGCGCAGGCGCGCGCGCATTTCGTCCGCCGTGGCCAGCGGGCGTGTTGCGCTGGCGGCGTCTGGGGTGGAAAACAGCATGCCGCACTATGGCATGGCGGCGCGCCCGTGCGAAGGGGGACCGCCGCGCTCAGCGCGTTGGGCGCGCGCCGAACTTCTCAGGTGTTCTTGCTGACCGAAATCGTCGGGAACTTGGCGGAAAAGTCCTTGGCCTGCTGGGCGATCTTCACCGCCACGCTGCGCGCGACCTGCTTGTAGATCTGCGCCACCTCGCCGTCCGGGTCGGCCACCACGGTGGGGCGGCCAGCGTCGGCCTGCAGGCGGATCTGCATGTCGAGCGGCAGCGCGCCGAGGTAGTCCATGCCGTAGTCGTGCGCCATCTTCTTACCGCCGTCGGCGCCGAAAATATGCTCCACGTGGCCGCAGTTGCTGCACACGTGCACCGCCATGTTCTCGACGATGCCCAGGATGGGTACGCCCACCTTCTCGAACATCTTGATGCCGCGCTTGGCGTCCAGCAGGGCGATGTCCTGCGGGGTGGTGACGATGACGCCGCCCGTCATGGGCACGCGCTGGCACAGCGTGAGCTGGATGTCGCCCGTGCCGGGCGGCATGTCGACGATGAGGTAGTCCAGGCCGCGCCAATTGGTCTGGCGCAGCAGTTGCTCGAGCGCCTGCGTGGCCATGGGGCCGCGCCAGATCATGGCTTCGTCCTGGTCCACCAGGAAGCCGATGGACATCACCTGCACGCCGTAGTTTTCCAGCGGCTCCATGTTCTTGCCGTCGAGGCTCTCGGGCCGGCGCTGGATGCCCAGCATCATGGGCTGGCTGGGGCCGTAGATATCGGCGTCGAGCACGCCGACGCTGGCGCCCTCGGCCGCCAGGGCCAGGGCCAGGTTGGCGGCGGTGGTGCTCTTGCCCACGCCGCCCTTGCCGGACGCGACGGCGATGATGTTCTTCACCTGCGGCAGCAGCTGTACGCCACGCTGCACGGCATGCGCGGCAATCTTGCTGACGATGTGCACCGACACATTGGCCACGCCGGGCACGCCGCGCGCCGCCGCCACGAGCTGGGTGCGCAGGCCCGGGATCAGGCTCTTGGCGGGGTAGCCCAATTCCACCTCGAAGGCGACGTCGCCCCCGGAAATCTGGAGATTGCGCAGCGCCTTGGTGCCGACGAAGTCCTTGCCCGTGTGCGGATCCTGCACCTTGGCCAGCGCGGCCAGCAGGTCCTGTTCGGAAACAGCCATTCAAATCTCTCCTGTAAGAGCCGCAAGTCTATTGCCCGGAACAATGACAATGGAGGCAGTGGGGCAGCTGCCCCTTTTCACCCCATACCTGAGGAAACCGCTGTCGTGAAACTGAAAATGGCCGAGAACTCGCTGTTTGCCATCCTGCTGCGCTCGCCCTGGTGGGTCAGCATGCTCCTGGCGGGCAGCATCACGGCGGTCGTGGCCCTGCTGGCCCCCAGCGAATTCAAGTACCTGGGCGCGTTCGGCGCCCTGCCCCTGTACGGCGTGGGCTGCGTCGCCGCCTGGCGCCAGTGGCACGCGCCTTCCGCCGCCGCGCTCGCGGCGCAGGGCACGGCCTTGCGCGCCATGGCCTGGCGCGAGTTTTCGGCGACGCTGGAACAGGCCTGGCAGGCGCGCGGCGCCAGCGTGCAGCGCATTACCGGGCTGGAAGCCGATTTCTGCGTGCAGACGGGCGGCCGCAGCATCCTGGTCAGCGCGCGGCGCTGGAAAGCCGCCAGCCATGGGGCCGACGCCATCGGCCACCTGGTGGCCGCCATGCGCAAGCGCGGGCTGCACGAGGGCCAGTACCTGGTGGCCCACGGCACGGTGAGCGATGCCGCGCGCGCCCTGGCGCGCGACGAAGGCGTGGTGCTGGTCGAGGGCGATGCCCTGGCACGCCTGCTGCTGCCGCCGCGCTAAGAACCTGTCCCGCGCCACCGGGTTTCCCCGTGGCGCCCGGCGCGCGCAGCTGCTGCACACTGGGCGCGGCGCACAGCGTGCCCTGCCCCCGCAGGGCCCCGCCCCACCCGATGGCCCAGGCAGCACTCCCGCCCGACGACACGCCCGCCGCGCTTGCCGGCCACACCGGTCTGCTGCTGACCGGCGGCGGCGCCCGCGCCGCCTACCAGGTGGGCGTGCTCGAAGCCATTGCCGATTTGCGCCTGGCCTGTGGCGCCGGCAAGGCGCCCAACCCCTTCCCCATCATCACCGGCACCTCGGCCGGCGCCATCAACGCGGCCGCGCTGGCCTGCGGCGCCGACCAGTTCGACCGCACCGTGCGCCGCATCGCCCGCGTGTGGCGCAACTTCCAGGCACAGCAGGTGTACCGGGCCGATTCGCTCAGCGTGGCGCAGAGCGGCGCGCGCTGGCTGACCCTGCTCTCGCTCGGCTGGGTGCTGGCACGCTGGCGCCGCATGCGCCCGCGCTCGCTGCTGGACAACGCGCCGCTGGCCAAGCTGCTGGTCAAGATGGTGCCGCTGGTGCGCCTGCCCCAGGTCATCCGCAAGGGCCACCTGCACGCGCTCGCGGTGACGGCGTCGAGCTACACGGTGGGCGACCACGTCACCTTCTTCGAGGTGGGCGAGCGGCTCGACCCCTGGGTGCGCTCGCAGCGGCGCGCGGTGCGCGACCGCATCACGCACGAGCATCTGCTGGCCTCGGCGGCGATTCCCTTCATCTTCCCGGCCACGGCCATCGAGGTGCAGGACCGCACCGAGTATTTCGGCGACGGCTCCATGCGCCAGTCGGCGCCGATCGCCGCCGCCATCCACCTGGGCGCCGAGCGCATCCTGGTGATCGGCGCAGGCCGCATGCACGAGCCCAAGGAGCTGCCGCCGCAACAGGCGCTGCCGGCCTACCCGTCGCTCGCGCAGATCGCCGGGCATGCGCTGTCGAACATCTTCCTCGACGCGCTGGCCGTGGACATCGAGCGCATGCAGCGCATCAACCAGACGATCGCGCTCATTCCCCAGGCATCCCGCAGCGGCAGCCTGCTGCGCCCCATCGAGCTGCTGGTGATTTCCCCTTCCCAGCGCATCGACGCCATGGCCGCACGCCACGTGGGCGACCTGCCGACCGCGGTGCGCACCATGCTCGGGGCGCTGGGCGTCACCGCCAACATGCAGGACGTGCGCGGCGCGGCGCTCGCCAGTTACCTGTTGTTCGAGGCCGCCTACACGCGCGACCTGATAGCGCTCGGCCGCGCCGACACCCTGGCCCGGCGCGCCGAGTTGTGCCGCTTCTTCGGCTGGCAGGACAGCGGCGCACCCGTGGCGGCCACGGTATAGGCCGCGCCTAAAATGGCGGGTTGCGCCGCCCGCCGCCCGCCGCGCGGCGCCCCCCGACCCGCTTTTTTTGCCCATGCCCCGCAAACTCTTCGTCACCACCGCCCTGCCCTACGCCAACGGCAAGTTCCACATCGGCCACATCATGGAGTACATCCAGGCCGACATCTGGGTGCGCACCCAGCGCATGCTGGGCAACGAAGTGAACTTCGTCGGCGCCGACGACACGCACGGCGCGCCCATCATGATCGCGGCCGAGAAGGCGGGCCTGACGCCGCAGCAGTTCGTCGCCGGCATCGCGGCGGGCCGCAAGCAGTACCTCGACGGCTTTCACATCGCGTTCGACAACTGGCACAGCACCGACGCGCCCGAAAACCACCAGCTGGCACAGGACATCTACCGCGACCTCAAGGCCAACGGCCTGATCGAGACGCGCACCATCGACCAGTTCTTCGACCCCGAGAAGTCGATGTTCCTGCCCGACCGCTACATCAAGGGCGAATGCCCGCGCTGCCACGCCAAGGACCAGTACGGCGACAACTGCGAGGTCTGCGGCTCGGTCTACGCGCCGACCGACCTGATCGAGCCCTATTCCACGCTGTCGGGCGCCAAGCCGGTGCTCAAGTCGTCCGAGCATTTCTTCTTCAAGCTGTCCGACCCGCGCTGCGTGGCCTTCCTGGAAGACTGGACGCAGGACGGCCGCCTGCAGCCCGAGGTGGCCAACAAGGTGCGCGAATGGTTCAGCGTGCGCACCAACCCCGACGGCACGACCAGCGAAGGCCTGGGCGACTGGGACATCTCGCGCGACGCGCCCTACTTCGGCATCGAGATCCCGGACGCGCCGGGCAAGTACTTCTATGTGTGGCTCGACGCCCCCATCGGCTACCTGGCCTCGCTGAAGAACCTCTTGACCCAGCGCGGCCAGGACTACGAGGCCTACATGGCCGACCCGCAGCTCGAACAGGTGCACTTCATCGGCAAGGACATCGTCACCTTCCACACCCTGTTCTGGCCGGCGACGCTGAAGTTCAGCGGTCGCAAGGTGCCCGACAACGTCTTCGTGCACGGCTTCCTCACCGTCAACAACGGCGAGAAGATGAGCAAGAGCCGCGGCACCGGGCTGGACCCGCTCAAGTACCTGGAACTCGGCATGAACCCCGAGTGGCTGCGCTACTACCTGGCGGCCAAGCTCTCGGCGCGCAACGAAGACATCGATTTCAACGCCGGCGACTTCCTGGCGCGCGTCAACAGCGACCTGGTCGGCAAGTACATCAACATCGCCTCGCGCGCCGCCGGCTTCCTCGCCAAGCGCTTTGGCGGCCAGCTGGCCGAAGTCTCGGCCGACGGCGACGCGCTGCTGGAGCACATGAAGGACGTGGCGCCGGGCATCATCGAACTGCTCGCCGAGCGCGAATACGGCAAGGCGCTGCGCGAGACCATGCTGCTGGCCGACCGGGTGAACGCCTACGTGGACCAGAACAAGCCCTGGGAACTGGCCAAGCAGGAAGGCATGGACGCGCGCCTGCAGGACGTCTGCAGCACCTGCATCGAGGCCTTCCGCCTGCTCACCATCGTCATGAAACCGGTGCTGCCGGCCCTGGCCGCGCAGGTCGAAGCCTTCCTGAAGGTGGCGCCGTTCTCCTTCGCGAGCGCGCAGCAGCGCCTGGGCGCGGGCCACGTCATCGGCGCCTACCAGCACCTGATGCAGCGCGTCGACGCCAAGCAACTCGATGCGCTTTTTGAGGCCCCAGCGCAGGCGGAGCAAGCGCCCGCAGCTACGGAAACCGCAGCACCGGGCGGCGAGGAACTGGCCCCCACCATCACCATCGACGATTTCGCCAAGATCGATCTGCGCATCGCCCGCATCGTGCAGTGCGAAGCGGTGGAAGGTTCGACCAAGCTGCTGCGCCTGACGCTCGACGTGGGCGAAGGCCGCACGCGCAACGTGTTCAGCGGCATCGCCGCCAGCTACCAGCCGGCCGACCTGGTGGACAAGCTCACGGTGGTGGTCGCCAACCTCGCACCGCGCAAGATGAAGTTCGGCGTGTCCGAGGGCATGGTGCTGGCGGCCAGCGCCGCCGACGAGAAGGCCACCCCCGGTGTGTACGTGCTCAACCCGTGGCCGGGGGCGGTGCCGGGGATGCGGGTGCGGTGAGTTTTTAGTCTTTTTCGGGTCTGGCGCTTGTTGGTGTTCGTTGGGTAGCTCCTGTTTTTGAGTAATTGGGGTCCGATTCCAATGAGTTCCAAAAAAACGAAGTACTACACTTCGTAACGCCATGCCCCTCTCTCCGTTCCGCCCCCGCACCCTCGACGCCCTGCACAACTACAACCAGACCCGGCTGCTCGCGGACCTGGGCGCTGGGGTCACGGTGGGCGTGGTCGCCCTGCCGCTGGCCATGGCGTTTGCCATCGCCAGCGGGCTGCCGCCACAGGCGGGGCTGTGGACGGCCATCATCGGGGGCTTCCTGGTGGCGCTGCTGGGTGGCACGAGCGTGCAGATCGGCGGGCCGGCGGGGGCCTTCATCGTCATCGTCTACGGCATCGTCGAGCGCTACGGGGTCGCCAACCTGCTCATTTCGACCGCCTGCGCCGGCGTGCTGCTGTTCGCGCTCGGTCTGCTGCGCCTGGGCAGCCTGGTGCGCTTCGTGCCGGTGAGCATCGTCATCGGTTTCACCAACGGCATCGCGGTGCTGATCGCCGTCTCGCAGCTCAAGGATTTCCTCGGCCTGGCGATCGAGAAGATGCCGGGCAACTTCTTCTCGCAGGTGCACGTGATGGCGCTGCACATCGGCAGCGTGAACCCCTACGCCCTCGGCCTGGGGGCGGCCTGTCTCGGCGGCCTGTTCCTGTGGCCGCGCCTGTTCATACACGATTCGCCCGTGCTGCGTTTGCCCGCAGGCTATTCGGTGCGCTCCTTCGCGCGCATCCCGGCGCCGGTGGTGGCGCTCATCACGCTGACCGCCCTCTCGCACAGCATGGGCTACCCGGTGGAGACGCTGGGCACGCGCTTCGGCGGCATTCCGCAAAGCCTGCCGGTGTTCGCCTTGCCCGAGTTTTCCTGGGAAACGGTGCGGCTGCTGGTGGCGCCCACGATCACCATCGCCCTGCTGGGCGCCATCGAATCGCTGCTCTGCGCACGCGTGGCCGACCAGCTCGCCACCAGCCCCTACCTGCGCAAGCACGACCCCAACCAGGAGCTGATGGCCCAGGGCGTGGCCAACTTCGTCGTGCCCTTCTTCGGCGGCATGCCGGTGACGGGCACCATCGCGCGCACGGTGACCAACCTGCGCGCCGGCGCGACCTCGCCCGTGGCGGGCATAGTGCACGCCGTCACGCTGGGCGTCATCGTGCTGCTCGCGGCGCCCTTGGCGCTGCACATTCCGCTCGCCGTGCTCGCCGGCATCCTGCTGCACGTGGCCTGGAACATGGGCGAGTGGCACGAATTCCGGCGCCTCAAGCATTTTTCCAACCACTACCGGCTGCTGCTGCTGGGCACCTTCTTGCTCACCGTGGTGTTCGACCTCACCGTGGCGGTGGAGGTGGGCCTGGTGCTGGCCTGCGCGCTTTTCGTGCGGCGCATGAGCGAGCTGTTCCGCGCCGATCCGCAAGCTGCGCCGGAGGGCGAACCGGCGCGCCTGACCTGGCAGCTGCACGGCGCGCTGTTCTTCGGCGCGACCACGCGCATCGATCCGCTCGTGGCGGCCATCGAGGCAGCGCCTGCCGGCGTGCAGGTGCACCTGGACCTGCGCGACCTGTTTGCCCTGGACACCACCGGCCTGGAGGGCCTGGAGGAGATCCTCAAGGCCGTGGGCGAGCGCGGCGGGCGGCTGACGATTTCGGGGGCACAGGCGCAGCCGCATTCGCTGATGGAGCGCTCGGGCTTCCACGCGCTGCTGGCCGCCCAGGCGCCTGCGCCCGCCACGCCCCCGGCGCCCAGCCCGTCCAGCGGCGAAACGCCCGGTTGAAGGCGCTGGCCTCCGAGAACCCGAGCCGCCGCGCGATATGGGCAAAGGGCTCGGCGCCGCCGGCCACGGCCTGGCAGGCCAGCGCCTGGCGCACGCCGTCGACCAGTTCGCCGTAGCACACCCCCTCCTCCTGCAGCCGGCGCGCGAACGCCCGCTCCCCCTGCCCGAACTGCCGCGCCGCCTGGGCACGCCCCGGCACGCTGCCCTGCACGGCACCCACCAGCCACTCGGCCACACGCTGGCGCAGCAGCACCGGCTGCGACAGCGCGGCGAGCTGCGCGGCGGCGTGCGCGCGGTGCAGCTGCGCCAGCGCCGCGTCGGCCTGGGGCAGGGGGCGGTCGAGCACGGCGTTGTCGAGCAGCAGGCCATTGAAAGCCTGTTCGAACAGCACCGGTGCGCCCAGCGCCTGGGTGTAGGCGGCCAGGGGGCCGATTTGTGCATGGATGAACTGCACACGCTGGGGCTGGACGGCACACCCGGTCGCCCAGCGGCTGAAGCACACGGCGGCCGCCAGCACGGCTTCGACCTGGTGCGGGCTGAACGCCAGGCTGCCCTGCTGCGGGTGGTAGACGAGCCAGCTGCTCTGCGCGCCCGCCAAGGTCTGGAAGCGCCCGCCGTCGCTGATCAGGCGCTGGTATTCCTGCAGCTGCGCGATGGCGCTGCGCAGCGTGGCGGACGACAGCACGATGAAGCTGACCACGTTGAAGCTGCCCGGCCCGACCTCGCGGCCGGTGTTCAGGCCAAAGGCGGCGTCGCCCGTCAGGTCGGCGGCGGCGCGCCACAGGCGCGTGATGTCGTCCACCGGCCAGCGCGCATCGGCCAGGCGTTCCTCACGGATGCCGGCACGCGCCAGCAGCGCGGTGCCGGCCACGCCCTGGCGCTCGGCCCCGGCAATCACGGTGTTGACCCAGCTGAGGGACACGCTGGGCGCTGAAGTCAACATGCGGTGGCTCCAAGGTCAAGGGCGTCTGCATGATAAGGCGCTATGGTCTGGCGACAAAAACGAGGAGACAAGCCATGCAATCACAAGCGCACGACGTGGTGGTGGTCGGCGGCGGGCTGGCCGGTATCGTCACCGCGCTGGAATGCCTGCGCGCGGGCCAGCGCGTCGCCCTGGTGGACCGCGATACCCCCGAGCGCTTCGGCGGCCTGGCGCTGTGGGCCTTTGGCGGCATGGCGCTGGTCGGCACGGCCTTGCAGGCCAAGATGAAGATTCCCGACACCCCCGAGCTGGCGTTGCGCGACTGGTTGCGCTTCGGGGAGCTGGGCGAGGGCGACGTGCAGCCCCGCCAATGGGCCGAGCACTACGTGCAGCATTCGGGCCGCCAGGTGTACGACTGGCTGCTGCAGGAGGGCGTCAAGTTCATGCCCGCGGTGAACTGGGTGGAACGCGGCCTGAACGGCGACGGCAACAGCGTGCCGCGCTACCACATCGTCTGGGGCACCTCGCGCGAACTCACACGGCGCCTGATCGCCGCGCTGCGCACGGCGGGTGCGGGCGGCCGGCTGACCCTGCTGCACCGCCACCGCGTGGCGGCGCTGGAGCACCGCGCGGGCCAGGTCTCCGGCGCCCTGGCGGTGGATGAAGCCACGGGCACGCAAGTGCGCCTGGACGCCCCCGCCGTGGTGCTGGCCATGGGCGGCATCAACGGCAGCCATGCCGAAACGCGTGCCAACTGGCCAAAGCACCGCCCCTGCCCCAGCCGCATGCTCAACGGCGCGCACCCGTTTGCCGACGGCAAGATGCACCACTGGGTGGCCGGTGCGCTGGGGGGGCGCATCACCCACGCCGGCGAAATGTGGAACTACGCCGCCGGTTTTCCGCACCCTTTCCCGCATTTCGAGGGGCACGGCCTGTCGACCATCCCCTGCAAATCCGCGCTGTGGCTCAATCACCGGGGCGAGCGCATCGGCCCCGCGCCGCTGGTGACGGGTTTCGACACCCACTGGCTGTGCCAGCGCGTCGCCGAGCAGGAGCAGCCCTGGACCTGGCATTTGCTCAACTGGCGCATCGCGGCCAAGGAGTTCGCCATCTCGGGCGCCGAGCACAACCAGCGCATCCGCGACATGCAGTTCCCCGCTTTCCTCAAGGAGACCCTGCTCGGCAACCACCGCCTGGTGCGCCAGATGCAGAGCGAAAGCCGCCATTTCCTGGTGGACGACACGCTCGCCGGGCTGGCCGCCAAGATGAATGCGCTGACCTGTTCGCACGACATCGACCCCGCCGTGCTGCAGGCCACGGCCGACGCCTTCGACGCCAACTTTGCGCACCAGGACAAGTTGCACAACGACGACCAGATCCGCCGCATCCTGCACGCGCGCCAGTGGGGGCCGGACAAGCTGCGCACCTGCGCGCCGGCTCCGCTGCAGAAACCCGGCGCCGGGCCGTACATCGCCATCCAGATGCAGCTCATCACGCGCAAGAGCCTGGGCGGCCTGCAGACCGATCTGGCAAGCCGCGTGCTGGACAGCAGCGGTGGGCCGATTGCCGGGCTGTACTGCGTGGGCGAGGCGGCGGGTTTTGGCGGCGGCGGGGCCAGTGGCAAGCGCTCGCTCGAAGGCACCTTCCTGCCCGGCTGCATTCTCACGGCGCGCGCGGCGGCGCGGCACATCGTGGCCGCCTGATTTTAGATAAATAACGGCTCTGGCGCTTATCCAGCAAGCGCTAAGAGCTATGAATAAAGGAGCTCCCATGAACGGCGCACAAGCCCTGATGAAGACCCTGGCCGATGCCGGCATCGAGGTCTGCTTTAGCAACCCCGGCACCAGCGAGATGCATTTCGTCGCCGCGCTCGACAGCGAACCGCGCATGCGCGCCGTGCTCGCCCTGTTCGAGGGCGTCGCCACGGGCGCGGCCGATGGCTACGCGCGCATGGCGGGCAAGCCCGCCGCCGTGCTCCTGCACCTGGGCTGCGGCCTGGGCAACGGCCTGGCCAACCTGCACAACGCGCGCAAGGGCAAGGTGCCGGTGGTGAACATCGTGGGCGACCACGCCACCTACCACGTGCCGCTGGACGCCCAGCTGCAGTCCGACATCGAAACCGTGGCGCGCAACGTCTCGCCCGGCTTCGTCCGCACCTCGCAGCGCACGGCCGGGCTGTGCCAGGACGCGGTGGACGCCGTCGCCGCCGCGCGCGGCCTGCCCGGCCAGGTAGCGACGCTGATCCTGCCGGCCGATGTGTCCTGGGGCGAGGGCGCGGTACCTTGCCCGCCGCCCGCGCCACCGGCGCCGCAGGCCGCCGCTGCCGAGGTGGTGCACGCCATCGCCGAGCTGCTGCGCTCGGGCAGGAAGGCCGCCTTGCTGCTGGGCGGGCAGGCCCTGCGCAAGCCCGCGCTGCTGGCCGCCGCGCGCATTGCCGCCCACACCGGCGTGCAACTGCTGGCCGAAGTCTTCCCGACCCGCATGGAACGCGGCGCGGGCCTGCCTTCGGTCGAGCGCATTGCGTACCTGGCCGAGATGGCCGGCGTACAGCTCGCAGGGCTCGAACACCTGGTGCTGGTCGACGCCAAAGCGCCGGTGTCGTTCTTCGCCTACCCCGGCAAGAAGAGTGAGTTGGTGCCCGGCAGCTGCACCGTGCACCAGCTTTCGACCCCGGCCCAGGACGCCGCAGCCAGCCTGCTGCAACTGGCCGCGGCGCTGGGTGCCACGCAGGCCGAACCCGCGCTGCAAGCCCCGCAACGTCCGGAGCGCCCACGCGGCAAACTCACCGCCCCCAAGGTCTGCAAGGCCGTAGGCCACCTGCTGCCGGAGAACGCCATCCTGGTCGACGAGGCCATCACCTCGGGGCTGATGCTCTCGGCCATGACGGCCGGCGCGCCGCGCCACGACCTCATCACCCTGACGGGCGGCGCCATCGGCCAGGGGCTGCCCAACGCCGTCGGCGGGGCCATTGCGTGCCCGGGCCGCCCCGTCATCGCGCTGATTGGCGACGGCACCGCCATGTACACCTTTCAAGCCCTGTGGACCATGGCGCGCGAGAAGCTGCACGTGGTGTCCATCGTGTTCAACAACGCCTCGTACTCGGTGCTCAACGTGGAGCTGGAGCGCGTGGGCGCCGACGAAGTCGGGCCCAAGGCCCAGTCGCAGCTCGACCTGAGCGGGCCCACGCTCAACTTCGCGCTGCTCGCCCAGGGCATGGGTGTGCATGCGGTACGCACCGACACCGCCGAGGGCTTCACCAAAGCGCTGGAATATGCCCTGGCAGAGCCGGGGCCGCACCTGATCGAGGCACTGGTGCCCGAGTCCCTCAGCGGTGCCAAGCGCAAGGTCCTGCCCTGGCTGCTGCGCTCCATGCCCCACTTGCCGCAGCCGATGGCGCGGGCGCTCAAGCGCAAGATTGCGCCGTAAGTAACGCACATCCCCCTGAGCCGCTGCGCGGCTTCCCCCTTCTCTCGCTTCGCGGGAAGGGGGACGGCGCCAGCGCGGCGGGGCGGCCCTTGCGCGGCGCCCCCCGGGTGGGTCCTAACCGGCCCACGATTGCTACCGCCCGCCGCCCTGGTTCTGCACGGCGTTCTGGTCGGGGCCGTTCTGCGTGCGCAGGACGCGGCCATCGTTGCCGGTCACCACGGTGAACAGCATGCGCGTGTCCGGCTGCACCAGGTAGCGCCAATCCACGTGCGTCTCGCCACTCAGGGCGAAGTGCGTGGTCTTGGCGGGCTTGCCCAGGAGGCGCCGCACCTGGGCCATGGACATGCCGGCCTGCACACGCGCGAAGTTTTCCTGCGTCAGCACCTGGCGCACGGCCACCAGGGTGCCGTCGGCGGCGATGGTGATCATGAAGTTCTCGGAGCCGGCCGGCTGGCGGTTGTATTCCAGCGTGTGGCCGCCGTCCGGCTCCGGCCAGGTGTTCTCCGGCAGGCCGAAGCGGTCGCGCACGTCGGCTTCGGTGGACTGGCCGGGCTGCAGTTCGGCGATGCGCTGCGCATCGCAACCGGCCAGCAGGGCCAGGCCCAGCAGGGCGGCGGCGAACCCGGCCGCGCGGTGCCGGAGGGCTGCTGGGAAAAATGGAATGTGGGTCCCCGGTAAAATCAGACCAACAAGCCTAACCCAAAGCCATGTCCATCTTCGCCCGCCCCCACTACACCTCCGAAGCCACGCAGTTCCTGGACAAGCTCAAACAGGACCGCCCCGCGCTCGACGCACAGCAGCGCGCCGGCCGCGCCCTGCTGTGGGACAAGCCGGTGGACCGCGCCTTGTGGCAGGAGTACCGCGCCGGCCGTGTGCCGCAAAAATCGTACGTGTACTACTCGTACAGCGAAGAAAACAAGTAATTAATGCTTCCAGCGCAATACTGGCAAGCGTTTGTAGCTATCTAATTAATAGCGATCCCGCATGGCGAGCGAGGCCGAACCCCAGGTGTCCGCCGCCGCCATGCCCGAGGTGGTGGACCAGGTGGCCCTGGCGCGCCTCTATGGCGAGCCGCTGTTCGCCCTGCCGACCGACCTGTACATCCCGCCCGACGCGCTGGAAGTCTTCCTCGAAGCCTTCGAGGGGCCGCTCGACCTGCTGCTCTACCTGATCCGCAAGCAGAACTTCAACATCCTCGACATCCCCATGGCCGGGCTCACGCGCCAATACCTGGCCTACGTGGAGGAAATCCGCAGCCGCAACCTGGAGCTGGCCGCCGAATACCTGCTGATGGCGGCGATGCTCATCGAGATCAAGTCGCGCATGCTGCTGCCGCCCAAGAAGCAGGAAGGCGCGGAGGACGCCGAAGACCCGCGCGCCGCGCTGGTGCGCCGGCTGCTCGAGTACGAGCAGATGAAGCTCGCCGCCGGGCGCCTGAACGCCATGCCGCAGCACGGGCGCGATTTCCTCTGCGCCAAGGTCTATATCGAGCAAAGCCTGCAGCCGCGCTACCCCGACGTGCACCTGGCCGAGCTGCAGGAAGCCTGGCGCGACATCCTGAAACGCGCCAAGCTGGTACAGCACCACAAGATCACGCGCGAAGAACTCAGCGTGCGCGAACACATGAGCCAGGTGCTCAAGGCCCTGCAGGGCCGGCGCTTCGTCGAGTTCGAAACCCTGTTCGACCCGGCGCGCGGCAGCACGGTGCTGGTCGTCACCTTCATCGCCCTGCTGGAGCTGGCCAAGGAAACCCTGATCGAGATCACCCAGGCCGAAGCCTTCGCGCCCATCTACGTGCGCCTGGCCTATACGCCGGCCTGAGGATTGGGCTTGGGCGCGAACACCGGCAAGCGTACCGTGCCCACCGCCGCCACCCGGCAGCGCCTTACCCCGCGTGGCGCAGCGCGACGGCCGGGAAATCCACCGGCACCTCCAGCGCGACGTTGATGTAGTTGGTGAACAGATTGAGCGCCACGTGGGCCAGGATCTCCACCACCGCCTCGTCGCTGAAGCCGACATCGCGCAATGCCTGAACGTCGGCGCTGCCCACCTGGGCACGCTCGTTCACCACCTTGAGCGCAAAGTGCAGCGCCGCCCGCGTCTGCGGGTCGCTGGCGTCACCCACCTGGGCGGCCGCCATGTCGGCGGCGCTGGCCCCGGCCTTTTGGCCCAGCACCGTGTGCGCTGCCAGGCAGTAGGCACAGGCATTGCGGTTGGCCACGGCCACGGCAATCTGCTCGCCCAGCCGCGCACCCAGGGTGCCACCACCCAACGCCTTGAAGGCCCCCCACATGCTGCGCAGGGCCGCCGGGGAGTTGGCCACGGCGCGGAACATGGCCGGCGTGGCGCCAAAGGCGCTGTGGATTTCGTCCAGCAAGGCCTGGCGCTCGGGGGTGGTGTGGGCACGGTCAATCAGGGGTACGCGGTGCATGGTGTTGCTCCATCTCGGTTGAAAGAAGGCGCCAGTGTGCCCGTCGATTAAGTATCATTGGATGCATTTCATCCGTAATAATTTGCAGATCGTCCATGAAACAACCTACCCTCACCGAAGTGCCCACAGACCGGCTCTCGGCCCTGCTGGAGCGTTTTCGTGTGCGCGCCCACCTGTTTCACGCCGGGCCGCTGTGCGGCGTCACGCATTTCCCGGCCGTGCCGGGCCGCGCCTTTCTGCACGTACTGCGCCGCGGCAGCCTGGAGGTGGCGCATCCAGCGGGCAGCGGCGCGGCGCGGTGCACCGTACTGTGCGAGCCCACCCTGCTGCTGTACCCGCGCCCGCTGGAGCACCATTTCCACAACGCACCGCGGGAGGGCAGCGATTTCGTCTGCGCCACGCTGGCGTTCGATGGCGGCGCGCGCCACCCGCTGGTACACGCCCTGCCCGCCTGCCTGGTCTTGCCCATCGCCCAGGTGGAGGGCATTGGGCAAACCCTGGCCCTGCTCTTTGCCGAAACGGAGCGCGTGCGCTGCGGCCAGCGCCTGCTGGCCAACCGGCTCTTCGAGGTCCTGCTGCTGCAAGTGCTGCGCTGGTTGCTCGACCACCCGACCCACAGCGGCATATCCACCGGACTGCTGGCGGGCCTGGCCCACCCCAAGCTGGCGCGCGCCCTCACCGGCATGCACGAACGCCCGGGCGACACCTGGAGCCTGGAACGGCTGGCGCAGGCTGCCGGCATGTCGCGCAGCGCCTTTGCGGCGCAATTCCGCGCTGCCCTGGGCATGCCGCCCGGCGAATACCTGCTGCACTGGCGCGTGTCCGTGGCCCAGACCTGGCTGCGCGCCGGCCGGCCCGTGCAGCAGATCAGCGACGCGCTGGGCTACGCCAGCCCGGCCGCCTTCTCGCGCGCGTTCGCCCAGGTGGCCGGTGCGTCTCCACGGCAATGGCTCCAGCAACCCTGATGGGGGGCGCCTGCGCGCCTCTCTACAATGCACCCTCCCCCAGCGCGCCGGTTTGCGGCGCCCCAACACCATGGCTTCGCACGATTTCGACGTACTCATCGTAGGCAGCGGCCTCGCCGGCCTCTCGGCCGCGCTGCACCTGGCGCCCACGCACCGCGTGGCCGTGATCACCAAGCGCCAGATACAGGACGGCGCGAGCGCATGGGCCCAGGGCGGCATCGCCGCGGTGCTGGCGGACGACGACAGCTTCGAAGCGCACATCCAGGACACCCTGGTCGCCGGCGCCGGCCTGTGCGATCTCGCGGCAACGCGTTTCGTCGTCGAGAACGCGCCGGCGGCCATTGCCTGGCTGCGCGGCCTGGGCGTGCCGTTCACCGAAGAGGCCGGCGAACTGCACCTCACGCGCGAAGGCGGCCACAGCGCCCGCCGCATCGCCCATGTGACGGACGCCACCGGCGCGGCGGTGCAAAAGACCTTGATCGACGTGGTGCGCGCCACCCCCGGCATTCAGGTGTTCGAGCAGCACACCCTGGTCGACCTCATCACCAGCCGCAAGCTCGGGCTGGCCGGCCAGCGTTGCCTTGGGCTCTACGCACTCGACGAAGCCACGGACGAAGTGGTCACCTTCCGCGCGCCGCACACCATCCTGGCGACGGGCGGAGCCGGCAAGGTCTACCTCTATACCACCAACCCGGACACCGCCACGGGCGACGGCATCGCCGCCGCCTGGCGCGCCGGCTGCCGCGTGGGCAACCTGGAATTCATCCAGTTCCACCCCACCGGCCTGTACCACCCGCACGCCAAGTCCTTCCTGATCAGCGAGGCGGTGCGCGGCGAAGGCGGCAAGCTGCTGCTGCCGGACGGCACGCGCTTCATGCCGCAGCACGACGAGCGCGCCGAACTGGCCCCGCGCGACGTTGTCGCCCGCGCCATCGACTACGAAATGAAGCGCCATGGCCTGGACTGCGTGCTGCTCGACATCTCGCACCAGAGCCCCGAGTTCCTGCACGAGCATTTCCCCAACATCCTGGCGCACTGCGCGGCGCTCGGCATCGACATCACCAAGGAGCCGATCCCGGTGGTGCCGACGGCGCACTTCACCTGCGGCGGCGTGCTCACCGACCTGCACGGCCGCACCGACCTGCCGGGCCTCTACGCCGTGGGCGAGGTCGCCTGCACCGGCCTGCACGGTGCCAACCGGCTGGCGAGCAACTCGCTGCTCGAATGCATGGTCTTCGCCCGTGCCGCCGCCCAGCACATTGCCAGCGCGGCACGCGTGCAGATCCCGGCGCTGCCGCGCTGGGACGACAGCCGCGTGACGGACGCCGACGAATGCGTGGTCATCTCGCACAACTGGGACGAATTGCGCCGCTTCATGTGGGACTACGTGGGCATCGTGCGCACCAACAAGCGCCTGGAACGCGCCACCCACCGCATCACCCTGCTGCTCGCCGAGATCGACGAGTTCTACGCCAACTTCCACGTCACACGCGACCTGCTGGAACTGCGCAACCTGGTGCAGGTGGCCGAGCTCATCGTGCGCTCGGCGCAAATGCGGCGGGAAAGCCGCGGCCTGCACTACAGCCGCGACTACCCGGAGCTCGCCGCCCCGGCCGCGGCCACCGTGCTGGTGCCGCCCGTCAACCACTAGAGCCCCCGATGCTGAGAACCCTGCTGAAATCCAAGATCCACCGCGTCGCCGCGACCCACTGCGAACTGCATTACGAAGGCTCCTGCGCCATCGACGAAGACCTGCTCGACGCTGCCAATATCTGCGAGAACGAGCAGGTGCACATCTGGAACATCGACAACGGCGAGCGCTTCGTCACCTACGCCATCCGCGGCCAGCGCGGCAGTGGCATGGTCTCGGTCAACGGCTCTGCGGCGCGCCGCGCCAGGGTGGGCGACCTGCTCATCATCGCCGCCTTCGCGCAGGTGCCCGAGGCCGAGGTCGCCGGCCACCGCCCCCAGCTCGTGTTCGTCGACGCGCACAACCGCCAGTGCGCACTGCGCGACCATGTCCCCACCCAAGCCTTGTGAGCGCCCTGCGATGCCGCATCTGACCATCGAATACTCCGCCAACCTGCCCGCCTTCCCCGAAGCACAGGCGCTGCGCGAACTCAACGCCGCGGTGTGCGCCAGCCCCGAGGTGCTGGACGAAGCCGACCTGAAAACGCGCTTCGTGCGCACCGGCAGCTTCGAGATCGGCACCGCACCCGAGCAGCGCGCCTTCGTGCACGCCCAGCTGCGCCTGCTCGCCGGCCGCACGCCCGAGGCCAAGCAGGACCTGGCCGAGCGCGTCGCTGCCGTGCTGCGCGCGCGCACACCCAAGCCTGCGGGCGTGCTCGTGCAGCTCTCGGTGGAAATCGTGGACATGGACCGGCCGTCCTACGTGAAGGAGCGGCTGTAGCCGCAGGCCGCGTGCGCAGGGCCTGGGCCCCACACAAACACACAATTTGATAGCTACAGGCCCTTACCAGACAAGCGCTGGAGGCCTATTTTTATCAAATTTCCGGCCGTTCAAGGCGCCGGGGAGGCGGCGCTCTCTTCGTCCTCCGGCGCCTTGGTGTGGCGGATGAAGATCTGCGCCGCCCAGATGCCCAGCTCGTAGAGCAGCACCATGGGGACCGCCAGCGCCAGTTGCGAGACCACGTCCGGCGGGGTGACGATGGCGGCGATGATGAAGGCCAGCACGATGAAATAGCCGCGAAAGTTCTTCAACTGGGCCACGCTGACGATGCCCAGGCGTGCCAGCACGATGACCACGATGGGCACCTCGAACGCCAGCCCGAAGGCGATGAACATGGTGAGAACGAAGCTCAGGTAAGCCTCGATGTCCGGCGCCGCGGTGATGCTGGTCGGCGCGAACCCCTGGATGAAGGCAAACACCTTGCCGAAAACGAAGAAGTAGCAGAACCCCACGCCGAACAGGAACAGCAGCGTGCTGGAAACCACCAGCGGCAGCACCAGCTTCTTCTCGTGCATGTACAGGCCGGGCGCGACGAAACCCCAGGCCTGCCAGAGCACCACCGGCAGGGCGATCATGAAGGCCGACATCAGCAGGATCTTGAGCGGCACCATGAACGGCGAGATCACCGACGTGGCGATCAGCGTCGCGCCCTTGGGCAGGTGCGCCACCAGCGGCGCGGCCAGCAGGTCGTACAGCGCGCCCGGGCCGGGATAGAAAAACAGCACGCCCGCGACGACGGCGACCGCGATGATGGCCTTGACCAGGCGGTCGCGCAGCTCCATCAGGTGCTGCACGAAAGGCTGCTCGGTGCCGGCGAGTTCGTCTTCGGAAGGAGGTGTCTGGGACATGGGGCAAGGATGGCCGGGCGGTGGCGCCCGTTACCGCTCGGCTGGCGGCTCAGTGTTCAGCGAAATTGCTTGGGACGAAACCGCGCCACGCGCGCCGCGCCGGACTGCGCCTTGGTGCGCACGCCGGAGCGGACCTTGTACCACTGTGGCGTGGCGCCGCGCTTGAGGCGCCAGTTCTTGCCGGGGTGGCGGTACGCAGGCACCACGTTGGCTTCGCCGCCGCCCAGGTAGGCGTTGGTGGCATTGGCCGTATCCGATGCTTCTTGCAGGTCGCGCTCGAGGTCGCTGGCGCTGGTCTGGATGCTCTGCTCGACGTCGCGCGCCGCACCTTCGACGCTGTCCTTCATCTTGCGCAGCTCATCGAGCTCCATCGAGCGGTTGACCTCGGATTTCACGTCGGCCACGTAGCGCTGCGCCTTGCCCAGCAGCGTGCCCACGGTACGCGCCACGCGCGGCAGCTTTTCCGGTCCGACGACGATCAGCGCGACCACGCCGATCAGCGCCATTTTGGACAGCCCGATATCGATCATGCGCGTGCGCCGCCGGCTTCAGCGATCAGCTTTTCTGCTTGGCCTGGACGTCGATGGTCGACGCGTCCGATGCGGTGGCGTTGGTCACCTGCGAGGGCGGCGCGGCCGGCACATCGGCGGCGGACCCGTCCTTCATGCCGTCCTTGAAACCCTTGACGGCGCCGCCCAGATCGGAGCCCATGTTCTTGAGTTTCTTGGTGCCGAAGACCATCACCACGATGAGCAGCACGATCAGCCAGTGCCAGATGGAAAAAGAACCCATGGATATCTCCTAAGTATTGCGGTCCATTTTAGTCCGCGCTGATGAAGCGGCTTGCAGCGAGCTTGCAATGCCCTGGCGACAGCGGCACGCGACGGTCAACCGCGCGCCCAGGGGCGCGGCCCGCCCATGACGTGCATGTGCAGGTGATCCACCTCCTGCCCACCCTCGCGCCCGGTGTTGACCACGATGCGAAACCCGCCTTCCGGGTACGGTCGGCAGCCCTGTTCCAGCGCCAGGCGCGGCGCCAGCGCCATCATGCGACCGAGCAGTCCCGCGTGTTCCGCCTGCACCTGCGCCATGGACGGCAGGTGCAGGCGGGGCACGATCAGGAAATGCACCGGCGCGTGCGGGTGGATGTCGTGGAAGGCGAAGAGTTCCTCGTCCTCGTGGACCTTGCGCGAGGGGATGGCCCCGGCGGCGATCTTGCAGAACAGGCAGTTGGCGTCGTGCATGGCGGGCAGGCGAGTGAAGCGTTCAGGTATTTTGCGTGAGATGCAAGGTGGCACGCACGCCGAGGTCTTGCCGGTGCGCGGCCAGCCAGGCCGCGCCCGCGTCCCGGCCGCGCTGGAACATCAGGCGCACGAACGACAGGTCGGCCCGCCCCTTGCTCGCGGCGCCGAATTCGGCCAGCGCCGCGCCGCCGTCGATGCGGTGCATGCGAATGTCCTTGTAGTGGGCCGGGTCGAGCTTGCCCTCGTGCAGCAGGCGGCGCACGAAGTCGATCGCACGCAGTTCCGCCAGCAGGCAGGCGTTGAAATTGATTTCGTTCATCCGGTCCATGATCTCGGGCACCGTGTCCGGCACTTCGTCGTGCGCGATCGGGTTGATCTGCACCAGCAGGATGTCGTGGCAATCGGCCTCGTAGATCAGCGGGTAGAGCGCCGGGTTGCCGGAGTAGCCCCCGTCCCAGTAGGACTGGCCGTCGATCTCCACCGCCTGGAACACCATGGGCAGGCACGCGGACGCCATGACGGCGTCGGCGCTCAGCCGGGCGCCGGAAAAGATCTCGCCCCGACCGGTGCGCACGTTGGTCGCGCAGACGAACACGCGCGGCACGCCCGCCGGCGCGGCGGCCAGGCGCTCGAAGTCGATCTCGCGCTCCAGCAGGCGGCGCAGCGGGTTGATGTCAAAGGGGTTGGCCTGCGCGGGCGAGAGCCAGGGCGTCATCCAGGCCAGGGCCGGCAGCACCGCCTGGCCGGCCCAGCCGGGGCCGCCCAGCGCGCCCACGCCTTCCCAGAGCCGGGTGAGGGTCTGGCGGGCCAGTTCGGCGCCCGCCTGCCGCGCCTGCACCGGGTCGGCGTTCTGCGCCGCCGCCTGGGCAAAACCGTGCGCCACGGCCACCGCGTTCATGGCACCGGCGCTGGTGCCGCTGATGCCGTCGAGCGCGATGCGCCCGTCTTCCAGCAGTGCGTCGAGCACGCCCCAGGTCAGCGCGCCGTGCGAACCGCCGCCCTGCAGCGCCAGGCTCAGCGTGTGCGCGGCCGCTGGCGCGTCATGCAAGGGTTCGGCCATGCGTGTCGAGGCCGGCGCAGTCAGGCGTCCACGGCCCGGCTCTGGTTCATCGCGACCATGCCGCGCACGATGCGGTAGAGGAACCACAGCGAGATCAGGCACCACGCCAGCCAGCCCGGCAGGAAGAACAGCAGCCACAGCGGCGCCGTCAGGATGTACAGCACCCCGGCCCACAACACCGTGCGTATGCGCCAGGAGAAATGGCTGGCCTGCCAGGTGCCGGCCGCGTCGTCCCGCTTGACCAGGTCGATGACGAGCGCAATCACGAGCAGCAGCGCGCCGGGCTGCGCGCCCGGGATCACCGCGCCCAGCGCGACGATGAGGTGCAGCACATAGCTCACCCAGCCCCAGGCCTTGAGGCCTTCGGCGCGCTCGTCCCCATTCGGTACGTCGATGATGTCGTTCATGGCTGCTGCTCCTCGCTGGCGCGCCCCTGGGCCTTGCGCAAGGCCTTTTCCTCGATGCCGCTGGTGCCGGCGCGGCGCTCCAGCTCGGCCACCACGTCGTGCGGCGACGCGCCGTAGTGCGCCAGCGCCACCATGGAGTGGAACCACAGGTCGGCCACTTCGCCGACGAACTTGCTGCGCTCGCCGCCGTGGTCCAGGTCCTTGGCGGCCATGACGACCTCGGTGGCTTCCTCGCCGATCTTCTTCAGGAAGGCGTCGGGGCCCTTGTGCAGCAGGCGCGCCACGTAGCTGGTCTCGGGGTTGCCGCCGTGCTCGCGCTTGCGGCTCTCTATGGTGGCAGCCAGGCGCGCCAGTGCGCCCTCGTCGCCGCCGGTGTCGGGTGTGTCTTGCATGGGCTTCATTTGTAGATGCTGGCCGGGTCTTTCAAGACCGGATCGCTGGCCTGCCAGGCGCCGTCCTTGAGCACGCTGAAAAAGCAGCTGTGGCGCCCGGTGTGGCAGGCAATGCCGGGCGCGTGGCCCAGTTGGGTGACGCTGAGCAGCACCACGTCCTGGTCGCAGTCGATGCGGATCTCGTGCACCTCCTGCACGTGGCCGGACTCCTCGCCCTTGAACCATAACTTGCCGCGCGAGCGGCTGAAGTACACCGCGCGCCCGAGTTCGGCCGTCTTCTGCAGCGCCTCGCGGTTCATCCAGGCGAACATCAGCACGTCCCCGCTGCCGCGCTCCTGCGCGATCACGGGCACCAGGCCCTGGGCGTCCCACCGCACTTGGTCGAGCCAGTCCATACCGGCCTCAGCGCAGTTGCAGCCCGGCGGACTGGGCGGCGCGCAGCGCACCGGCGCCGAGCGCCGCGCCAAAGCGCTTGGCCAGGCGCTCGGCGACGTTTTCGTGGCGCGTGTAGTCGATCACCTCTTCGGCGCGCACAACGTCGCGCGCCACCGAGTCGAGGCTGCCGAACTGGTCCGCCAGGCCCATGTCGATGGCCTGCTGGCCCGTCCAGAACAAGCCGCTGAAGGTCTCCGGCGTTTCCTTCAGGCGGTCGCCCCGCCCGGCCTTGACGACCTGGATGAACTGCTGGTGGATCTGGTCCAGCATGGCCTGTGCGTAGGCGCGCTGGCGCTCGGTCTGCGGGCTGAAGGGGTCGAGGAAGCCCTTGTTCTCGCCGGCGGTGAGCAGGCGCCGCTCGACGCCGAGTTTCTCCATGGTGCCGGTGAAGCCGAATCCGTCCATCAGCACGCCGATGCTGCCGACGATGCTGGCCTTGTCGACGAAGATGCCATCGGCCGCGGCGGCGATGTAGTAGGCCGCCGAGGCGCAGGTTTCCTCGACCACGGCGTACACCGGCTTGTTGTACTTGGCCTTCAGGCGCACGATCTCGTCGTTGATCATGCCGGCCTGCACCGGGCTGCCGCCCGGCGAGTTGACCAGCAGCACCACGGCCTGCGAGCCTTCGTCTTCGAAGGCGCTGCGCATGGCCGCCATGACGAATTCCGCGCTGGCGTCGGCGTCGGCGGCAATTTCGCCCTTGATTTCCACGACCGCCGTGTGCGGACCGCTCTTGCTGGGTGCATTCAGCTCGTTCGAGAACAGCGCCCAGGCAATGCCGGCGAAGAGCAGCAGCCACATCAGGCGGATGAAAACGCGCCAGCGGCGCGCCGCCCGCTGCTCGCGCACCGTGGCCAGCACCAGCTCTTCGAGCACGCCGCGTTCCCAGCCGCCGGCGGCAGGTGTTTGATTCGCTTCGGTATTCATAGCATTATTTGCCCACAGGTCGGGCGCTGGCGGGTTATTTTGTTCCGAATTTTGCTTCGGGTCGTGTGCGTCTGTCATGGCAGCGGCTGAAGTTGGTCGGAAGTATGCCAGCGCACCCGGCCGCCCTCCTCGGACACCTGCAGCTTGACCAGCCCGCGGCGGCACGGCCCGGCCACGCACTGCCCGCTCTCCGGCGCGTACGTGGCGCCGTGCGTGGCGCACATCAGCCACTGGCCGCTGGCGTCGAAGAACTGCCCTTCGACGTAGTCCATCTCCATGGGAACGTGGCCGCAGCGGTTCAGGTAGGCGTGCACCCCGCCGGCGAAGCGGATGGCGAAGGCGCGCTCGGCCTGGCCCTGGTAGAGCACGTCGAACACCACAGCCGCACCGCCGTCGGCCAGCGCCTCGCTGGCGCACAGATCGTGCACGGCGTCGGTCATGCGCACTGCTCCATCCACGCCGCCAGGTCGGCCACGGAGTGCGCCACGTAGCGCGGCGCGAACGCCGCGAAGGCGCTGCCCTCGTGCGCGCCGTAGCTCACGCCCACGCTGTCGCAACCGGCGCTCTGCGCCATCTGCAGGTCGTGCGTGGTGTCCCCGACCATGAGCAGGCGCTCGGGCGGCACGCCGAACTCGGCCAGCAGCTCCTGCAGCATGAGCGGGTGCGGCTTGCCGGCGGTTTCATCGGCGGTGCGCGAGCCGTCGAACATGCCGCGCAGCTGCACGCTGTGCAGGGCTTCGTCCAGGCCGCGCCGGCTCTTCCCGGTGGCCACGGCCAGCAGGTGGCCGCGCGCGCGCAGGCGCTCGAGCAGCGGCAGCACGCCGTCGAACAGCACCAGGTCGTCCTGGTGGCGCGCGTAGTGGTAGCGGTAGCGCAGGCCGAGCTCGGGGTAGCGCTCGGGCGGCACGTCGGGCGCGGCGTGCGCCAGCGCCTGGGGCAGCGCCATGCCGATCACGTAGCTCGCCGCCAGGTCGCTGGGGCGTTCGCCGCCGACATCGCACACCGCCTCCTGGATGCAGCGCACGATGATGGCGGTGGAGTCGAACAGGGTGCCGTCCCAATCAAAGGCGATCAGGTCGTAGCGGCGGGCGGGCAGGCGGTCGGTCATGGGAGCGGACAAAAGCCGGCGAGGTCCGGCGGCAAGGGGGCCATCAGCGTAGTGCGCTCGCCGCTGGCCGGGTGGGTGAATTGCAGGCGCCAAGCGTGCAGGTACATGCGCTTGAGCCCGCAGCGCTGCAACTGGCGGTTGCGTTCGAAGTCGCCGTATTTTTCATCGCCGGCGATCGGGCAGCCCTGGCTCGCCAGGTGCACGCGGATCTGGTGCGTGCGCCCGGTCTTGATGGTCACTTCCAGCAGCGAAAGTTCCGGCAGGCCCGCCTCGGGGCGCGCCGGGAGGTGCTGGCGCAGCTTCACCAGGGTGACCGAGCGCATGCCGTCCGGGTCGTCTGCCGTGGTGGTGCGCACGCGCCGCTCGCCGTCCGGCAGCAGGTATTTGTGCAGCGGGATGTCGATCACCTTCCGGTTCGCCGGCCAGGCGCCGAGGACGAGCGCCAGGTAGGTCTTGCCGGTCTCGCGCTCGCGGAACTGGTCCTGCAGGTGGGTGAGCGCGCTGCGCTTCTTGGCCAGCAGCAGGATGCCGGAGGTCTCGCGGTCGAGCCGGTGCACCAGCTCCAGGAAGCGCGCCTCGGGGCGCGCGCGCCGCAATTGCTCGATGACGCCGAAGCTCACCCCGCTGCCGCCGTGCACGGCTACGCCGGCAGGTTTGTCGATGGCCAGGATGGCGTCGTCGTCCAGCAGCACCGGGAATTCGCGCGCCGGCGCCGGGTGTGCGGCTTTTTCCTCCATGCGCTCGGACACGCGCACCGGCGGCACGCGCACCACGTCGCCCTCCTGCAGGCGGGTGTCGGCGCCCGCCCGGCCCTTGTTCACCCGCACCTCGCCGCTGCGGATGATGCGGTAGACGTGCGTCTTGGGCACGCCCTTGAGTTCGCGCAGCAGGAAATTGTCCAGCCGCTGGCCGGCCGAATCGGCGTCCACCGACTGCAGGCGCACCGCCGGCGCAGCCGGGTGCGCGGAGGCTTTGGCCCCTATAATCTGTTTCACCTGCGCACTATTTTGTAAGTGGTTGATTCGTCTGGAGTTTAGTCCACACGGCCATTTCCCTTGCGCAGGCAGGTCGATGCCAGCGCGCGTCGCACTTGCAGACGGCAGGCCAATTGCCTGCCGTGGCCGGTGCGCCGCACGGCGGGCGGACACGTTGAAACACCGATACGGAATATTGTGCTTGCAGGCCTTGCCCACGAGGCGGGCGTGTGAGCGGATCGAAGCGAAAACATGCTGGCTCTGGTACTGCGATGGATCTCCCTGTGGCAATGGCGCCTGCCTTTGCCCTGGGCATCAAATCGTGCTCCAGCGCTTGTCACACCTGCCAAGGCAGCTATTTTTACAATAGCAATCATGCCCTCGTCCAGGCTCGCCCCCTTCCATGCGCCCCCGTCCGCCCCGCTCTGCTCCTAAGGCAGGCGGTGCGCGGCGACCAGCCGGCAATTCCCTTCGTTTCAAGGCGTCCGTCCAGGCACCGTTGGCTCCTTAGAGCGCTGTAGGCGCGCAGGAGCCGTTGTTTGGATTTTCGCGGTCCGCCCGCCGCGTGAGCATGCGCTCACTGCCGCCGGCCCCGCCACTTGTGAAGGAAACGCATCATGAAACGGATGCTGATCAACGCCACGCAGGCCGAAGAACGCCGCCTGGCCATCGTCGACGGGCAAAAGCTCCTCGACTACGAGATCGAAATCGAAGGGCGCGAGCAGCGCAAGGGCAACATCTACAAGGCCGTCGTCACGCGCGTCGAGCCCTCGCTGGAAGCCTGCTTCGTCGACTACGGCGAAGACCGCCACGGCTTCCTGCCGTTCAAGGAAATCTCCAAGCAGTACTTCGCCTCCGGCGTCTCACCCAGCCAGGCGCGCATCAACGAGGTCATCAAGGAAGGCCAGGAACTGCTGATCCAGGTCGAGAAGGAAGAGCGCGGCAACAAGGGCGCGGCGCTCACCACCTTCATCTCCCTGGCCGGCCGCTATGTCGTGCTGATGCCGAACAACCCGCGCGGTGGTGGCGTTTCGCGCCGCATCGAGGGCGAGGACCGCGCCGAGCTCAAGGAGGCGATGGACCAGCTCGAATACCCGAACGGGATGAGCATCATTGCCCGCACCGCCGGCATCGGCCGCAGCGCCCCCGAGCTGCAGTGGGACCTGAACTACCTGCTCAAGCTCTGGAACGCGATCGACGGCGCGGCCAAGGGCGGCAAGGGCGCCTTCCTGATCTACCAGGAATCGTCGCTCGTCATCCGGGCCATCCGCGACTACTTCAACAACGACATCGGTGACATCCTCATCGATACCGACGATATCTATGAGCAGGCGCAGCAGTTCATGGCGCACGTCATGCCCGAGCATGCCGCCCGCGTGAAGCGCTACCGCGACGACGCCGCCCTGTTCAGCCGCTTCCAGATCGAGCACCAGATCGAGTCGGCCTACGCCCGCACCGTGC